>Ga0070707_100000507_pt1 | contig 38701 bp, 35 predicted proteins | sample KBSK5502metaG_FD_65468 | JGI IMG/M metagenome (GOLD analysis project Ga0070707, IMG submission 65468) | Corn, switchgrass and miscanthus rhizosphere microbial communities from Kellogg Biological Station, Michigan, USA - KBS K5-50-2 metaG | ecosystem: Host-associated > Plants > Roots >... | reverse complement strand
CGCTCATACATCCTCGACAGCCTGAATGACCCGCCTTGCCTGAGCAAGTATTGGCAGGCGATGATCGAGGAGGTCAAAACCCGCGCGGACTTGAAGCCGGAGTGACGAGGTTAAAGCTCACGGTTCGATCAAGGTTGACTGATCGTAGAGAAAAGGGCGCCTTGGCCGCCCTTCGCGACTTGGCAGAAGGTTGATCTCGCGTAGAAGTAAAGTAACTTCCTGGATCCTCAAGATGGATCCTCAAGTCTGATACACCGCTGGAGAATTTCACCATGTCTGTTCCGAGTTCAAGCTCACATCCACACTTTAACGACCGCGGCGCGGTCCGCTGGCATACGCGCTTGGCTGACGCCGTGGCCGAGGCCAAGAGCACAGGCAAACACATCTTCGTCGAGTTCGGCCGCCAGGCTTGAGGGAACTGTCGTGCCCTGGTCGAGGGCATCATCCCGAAGCCTGACATCGCCTTTTTGCTCAACCAACATTTCGTCTGCCTCGCCTCCGACTGTGATCATCCGGAGCCGGAGATCATGGCTATCGGCCGCGAGCATATGCCCTATGCCCGCACGCTGCCGTTCTGCCTCTACCTCGATTCGGACGGCGAGTTCGTTCACGGCACGGCAGGCGGGGTCACGGTGGAGTCATTCCGCGCGGATCTGGAGCAAGTGCTCAAGGGATGATCTGGACCAGGCGGGTTGCCCCCCGCTCAAAAAAGATCAGTAAATTCGTCACTACGCGGGTGCCGACACCGTGAGAAGGAATGTTTCCGGCGGAGATTGCAAATTGACAGCTCGTTGCGCGGCATGCTAGCTTCGCGGCTTGTACCAGGAGGCCATCAACAATTCAGTCGGGTCAAGCAAGCGGCGCGGCTTTCTACGCACCTACACCGAGTACGCCGTCGCCTGGGCGATTCTGAAGAGTGTCGGCGCACTGCCGCGCCCTGTCGCGCTCAAGGTGGGGCAGGCGGTAGGTGCGCTGGCGCGGATGGTCTTGCCGCACCTTCGCCGCCACGCGGAAATAAACTTGCGCCTCGCCTTCTCTGGACTCGATGAGCACGGACGGGAGCGCCTGATGCGCGGCACTTTCCGCAACCTCGGCCGGCTGCTCGGCGAAGTGACTCAGTTTCCCCACCTCAATCGCGAGAACGTTTCTTCGGTCGTCGTCTATGAAGGCTTGGAGAATTTCTTGGCCGCGCAGGCGCGGGGGCGCGGCGTGATCCTATTGACCGGTCACATCGGGGCGTGGGAACTCTCGGTTTACGCCCATTCGATCTACGGCCACCCGATGTCATTTTTGGCGCGGCGCATCGATAACCCGCTGGTTGAGCGCCTGGCCGAGAGCTACCGCTCGCGGTACGGCAACCGCAGCATCGATAAGCGCGGCTCGGTGCGCGAGGTGCTCAAGACGCTCAAGGCGGGCGGCGTCGTGGGCATCCTGGCCGACCTCAACACCTCGCGTGAAGAGGGAGTCTTCTGTGACTTCTTCGGAGTCCCGGCCTGCTCCACTGCGGGCGTCGCGACTCTCGCGCTGCGCACCGGGGCTGTGGTGCTGCCCGGCTATATTGTGTGGGATGAGGCGGCCCGTATTCACCGGCTGTGCTTCGAGCCGCCGGTTGAGACGGTCAACACCGGCAACCAGAAAGAGGATGTCGTGGCGAACACGGCGCGCTACATGACAGTGCTGGAAGGCATCATCCGGCGCCACCCGGATCAATGGCTCTGGATTCACCGCCGGTGGCGCACGCGGCCTGAAGGCGAGCCGGAGATCTATTGAATGAGACGCGGCGGGATGAAGGGTGCGGCGCTCCTATACCGACCGCTGGTTGATGATGAACCTGAAAATCTTTTTGACGACCTTTGGCATGATCTTCCTGGCGGAGATGGGAGACAAAACACAACTGGCGGCGATCACGATGGCGGCGGAGACACGCTCGCCGCTCACGGTCTTTTTAGGGTCCTCGCTGGCGCTCGCGGCCGTCTCCTTGATCGGCGTCGCCCTGGGCAGCGTTCTCGCCAACTACATCAACGCCAGCTACCTGCACAAAATCGCGGCCCTCGCCTTCATCGTCATTGGCGTGCTGATGCTGTGGGGCAAGATGTAAGGGTTCGGAGTTGAGAGTTTTAATTCCGAACTCCGGACTTCGAACGATCAAAGGCCAATGGCTGAACTGATACGTTTGATGATCGTCGCGGGCGAGGCGTCGGGCGACAAGCACGGGGCGAAGCTGGCCACCGCGTTTCGCGCCCTGCGCCCCGAGCTGCAGTGGGAGTTCTTCGGGGCAGGCGGGGATGAGATGCGAGCGGCCGGGGTCGAAACCCTCGTCGATGCGCGTGAAGTCGCGATCATGGGCGCGCTCGAAGTTGCGGCGGCACTCCCCAAGTTCCTGCGCGTTTTCCGCCGTCTGCGCGAGGCGGCCCGCGCCAGGCGGCCGTGCGTGGTGGTGCTGATTGACTGGCCGGAGTTCAACCTGCGGCTCGCTCGGCGCCTCAAGCGCGACGGCCAGCGCGTGATCTATTACATCAGCCCGCAGGTCTGGGCCTGGCGCAGCTACCGCGTCAATGCGATCAAGCGCGACGTCGAGCGGATGCTCGTCATCCTCCCCTTCGAGCGCGATTACTACGAGCGCGCCGGGGTGCAGGTCGATTACGTCGGCCACCCGCTGCTCGACAGCGTCCGCGTGACGGCCAGCCGCGAAGAGTTCTGTGCCCGCTATGGCCTCGATTCATCGCGACCGCTCATCGCTTTGCTGCCCGGCAGCCGGCATTCGGAACTGAAATATATTCTGCCCCCGATGATCGATGCCGTGCGGCAACTCGGCCAGTCCCGCCCCACGCTGCAATTCATCATCGCCCTCGCGCCGACCGTGGCACGCGACCAGGTCGAAGCGGCGACCTCGGCCGGGCCGCTGCCGAACCTGCACGTGATCGAGGGCGACACCTACAACGCGCTGGCCGCCGCGCGACTGGCGGTTGTCGCAAGCGGGACCGCCACGCTTGAGACCGCCATCGTCGGCACGCCGCTCATCGTGGCCTACCGCGCCTCGCGGCTCAATTGGCGTTTGTTCTGGCCGCTCATCAACGTGCCCTTCGTCGGCATGCCGAATCTGATCGCCGGGCGTGAGATCGCCCCCGAGTTGTTACAGTACCGCCTGACGGGAGCACGCCTCGCGGCCCAAATCACGGAACTGCTGGACGACGAGGCCCGCCTCGCGCGCCTGCGCGCTGACCTGACGGAGGTACGCCACAAACTCGGCGAAGCCCACGCCTCCGAGCGCGCTGCCCGCCGCATTCTCGACCTACTCGGCCTATAGCCAGTGTCGAGCGCACTGCACACGGGCCCCTAGCCCCGGCCCCCATCTTTATTATTTACTTCGACGCCGAATTGGCTTAGGATTGTGCCGTGCCTCGGACCAGTAGCCCTCCTCATTGCTGCCCATAACGGTGCCCCACACTGAAGTGCAATGACTAAACTGACAACCGCTCTGACCTGCTCGATCTTAATCTGCCTGGCCCTACCCTGCCGCGGCTTGGCGCAAAGTGAGGATTCACCTTCACTGATCGTGAAGCAGTTCTACCAGCACCTGCGCGCCCGGCGCTACGTCGAAGGCTTCCGCCTGTCGGTCTATAGCTCGGCGATTGAAGGGCTGTCTGAAGAGGAGATGCGTAACCTCGAACCGGAGTTCACGCGCATCGCGGCCGTGCTGCCGGCCGAGATTGAGACGCGCGGCGAACAGATCAGCGGCGATCAGGCGACCGTCTTCGTCAGGCTGCCGGCCGAGCAGCGCATGCAGGAGGTCGCCTTGGTCCACGTCGATGGGCGATGGCGCGTCGGGGATCGCGAGACCTACCAGATCGCCCGGCAACAGGGCCGCTCTTTCTTCTTCAACGCGCGCGTCCGGGTGGGCGAGGCGGAAGCTCGCGAGTGGCTGCTGGAGATCATGGGCGCCGAGTACGTCTACTTCAGAGCGAAAGAGCGCTTCGCCACGCTCGAAGAGCTGGTCAATTTAGGCGGCGTGTCGAAGCAACTCGTCAACGGGTCCGAGAGCGGCTACCGCTTCCGCCTCGCCGTCGGCGAGGACGGCAAGAGCTATCGCGTGATCGCGGTGCCGGCCGAATACGGGCGCACGGGCCGCCTCAGCTTCTACGTCGATCAGAGTTACGTGCTCCGCGCCGAGGATAAAGAGGGCCAACCGGCGACCCCTTCGTCGCCACCCTATCGGCCCGGCAATGAATAGCCCGGACTTGCAATGAACGACCCGGCATCTGTCATACATGATTGATTGCTCCGCAGCCCACGAATGACCGTTCCCCTCACTGGAGTAAACATCTTCCTGGGGACGACTATGACCAATTTTCATCTCAGTGACCGCATGCTCAATCTGGTCCGGGGGTTCATCATCAATCGCCGCATCACCAAGCGCACCCCGGCCAATCTCCCGGTGCGTTTCGCCATCATCCGGCAAGGGCGCGGCCTGAAGGCGCGCAAATCGCGGAGCATCTCGGCGCACACGGCCGACCTCAGCGGGTCGGGCCTTTCCATCGAGACGAGCGTGATCCAGATCGACGGCTTCCACATCTCGATCAGCGCCGATATGGCTTCGGACCAAGTGCTGGAGATCGAGCTTTCGCTGCCCGAGCGCGGCATCCGCCTCGAAGGGCTCCCGCTGCGCTATGAGCGGCGGGGGTCGAAAGAAGGGAACTACCTGGTGGGCGTCAAAATCCTTTCGATGTCGGATGAGGATCGGGCGGCTTATGAAGAATATTTGAGGCTGGCCGAGAAGAGGCGCTGAGGCTCCTCCCTCTTCACTCGAATGACTTCCGCACCCGCTCAAGGCTATAGCCGGCGCCGAGCATGACCATCAGCTTGATCCGCGCCTTGTGGCTCGGCAGCAGGCCGCCGAGGACGGCGCCCATGCGCTTCAACTGCTTGCCGGCGCCCTCGTAGGCGTAAGTGTCGAGCACGCGCCCGCGCGGGCAACGCGAAGTGATCACGACCGCGATGCCGGCATCGATGGCCCGCCCGATGGCCGGGAGCGCCGCGACAGGGACGTTGCCGCGCCCCAACCCCTCGATCACAATCCCCCGCGCTCCGTCATCGACCGCGAAGTCGATGAAGCGCCCGTCAGCGCCGGCCGCCAGCTTGATGATCTCAACTCGCTCTTCGAGCCGCTCCGTCGGGAGGTGCTCGCGATGGGCCGGGCGGCGGGCCACGATGATGCGGTCCTTGTCCACTATGCCCAAGGGTCCGAAGTCGCGGCTCTGAAAAGTGTCGGTCGCCTCGGTATGCGTCTTAGTCGCCTCCGCCGCGGCAATCAACTGATCCCCCATCACGACCATCACGCCGAGACCCTGCACACCCGGGTCAGCGGCCACGCGCACCGCCGAGCGTAAGTTCCCCGGCCCGTCCCAACTCAACTCAGAGCTGTTACGCATCGCACCGACGAAGACCACTGGCTTTTCAGTGTCAAGCACGAGGTCGAGCAAGTATGCCGTCTCTTCTAGAGTATCGGTGCCGTGCGTGACGACTGCCCCGGCGATGCGCTCGTCGGCCAGTTGTGCCGCGACGCCGCGGGATAATTCCAACATCTTCGGCGGCGTCATATGCGGCCCCGGCAGAAGGGCGAAATTGATGACCTCGAACGCGGCGATCTCATCCAGCCCCGGCACCCGCGCGATGATCTCTTCGCCTGAGAGTGCGGGGATCGCGCCCCCGGTCTGCGGATCGACGCGCATCGAGATCGTACCACCCGTGAAGAAGATGGCGATTCGTGGTTTGGTTGAGATCATTCAGGAGTGTCTTTCTTCTCTGTTTGGGTTTCTCCCTCGGAAGGTGGCAGCGGCTGCAAGAGTGGTTGCGGAAGGAAAAGGCTCCTTCCTTCGCGCTCGATCCCCACAATTAAGCTCTCCGGGTGCTGGAGGAAAGCATGTAATCGGTTCAAGAGAGATTCGGTAGTGTCCACGCCGAGGCTCACGCTCAGCCGATCAAAAGCCTCATCCGACGCGTGCAGTGGATCCAGACCCTCCGACTGCTCGCTGACCACCTCCAACAGACTCCGCACATCCCCTCTGGCGGCCCGCCTCAATCTACTTCCTGCGCGTTGCCAACAGTGGCTCAACGCCTGACGGTCTATCTGTGGGAGACGCAACTCAGCCGCTTCACTCAGGACGTGGTAGCAAATCACATTCAGCACACGCGGCAGACCGAAGGAATGCTGCATGATGGCTTGCGCCGCATCCTCCGTAAAAGGAAATAGTCCATGTTGCGGATCCAGTGCGCCGCGTTGGCGACCTGCTTCCAGATAGTTGATCATCAATTGCCGCCTCTGATCGTGTGCCAGCGCTTTCAACTCCAACTGGTCATCGAAAATGCCGCCCAGTGAGGAATAGGCGTCACGCAAGACACTGAGAGGGTGGCCCGTAAAGATGAAGGAACACGGGTGATTATGCAGCGTCGTGCGAGCGGCGGACAGGTTGACGCGCACGGTTTGGGGATCGCGTTTGTCCAGATCGTCCACCGCTACCACCAAACGCCGCTGGGGACTACGGGCAACTGCGCGCTCGATCAGTTGCCGGGCCTGATACGGGGCGCTCGGCACGAGCTTGCGCACACGTGATTCCGTGGCGCTTGTCTCCCCACCCCCGCCGCCTTTGAAGATGCCGATGTTGAGTTCGCCGCCTCCCGTGGCCTTATCGGTCAGTTGTGTCGTCAACTCTACGCCTGCCAGCAAGTCATCAATCGCTTTCGCCTCTGCGTCCTCATCGCGCAAAGCATGCGCCAGCCCGCGTAGAATGGTGGTCGGCAAATCGGCATCTTCGCCATCTAAACACTCCGAGACGCACAGGACCTGCTCCCCGTAACACTCCCGCAAATTGCGCAGCAGCATCCTCAGGAACGCCGTCTTCCCCACGCCGAACAATCCATTGACCAGCAGATTGCCCGGCGCGTCACCGAGCAGGCTGAGCGCGCGCTCCATCTCGCGTTCGCGCGCGGTGAAGACGAGCGACAGATCAGGCTCTTCGAGCAGACGAATCCGAAACAGGACCCGCTGGAGGCCCCACGCCTCACGGCGAAACCGTTCGAGTTCGCTCATGCTTTTCTCCTAGAGTGGGCGCTGCTCGAATTCAGGCGCTAAATTCAGCAGCCGGTCGCTGATCTCCGCGCGCTTGGTGTCACCGTGCGCGTGGAAAAACGCTGAGGCAGCTTGCAGGTGCTTCTGCGCCTCCTGAGGCTGATACTTATACAAGGCCAGCGTGCCGAGCTTCAGTTGTGTCACCGCAATTCCAGCCTCATCCCCTCGCTTCCGCAAATACCGCTCGGCATCACGGAAGGACATTTCCGCAACCTCATAGTCGCCGAAACGGAGATAGACATCACCGATCTCAATTGCCGCGCGCGCTTTGCCGTGCAAGTTGCCAAGTTTGGAAAATAGCTTACGCGCGTGGCGTAAAGTCTCCAGCCCCTGTTGCCATGCTCCGTCTTTCACCAGTCGGCGCCCCTCTCGCAAGGTGGCCTCTGCTTCCACCTTTGCCACCTCACCACGGCGGATCTCTTCCGCTTGAGAGGATAAGACACGGATTATCCCCTCTCTGGTGGTGGCTTCGGTCCCCACTGCCCCTGCCTCAAACAAAGCATCTAATCTTTGCGCTTCTGGGCGCCCCAACCCTTGAAGAATCTCTCGCGCCTGCCATAAGGCTGCCAAACTACCTTTCACATTTCCCAGATGGAAGAAAGCTATTCCCTGCCTGTACAGCCCCTCAGCCTCACCACGACGGAATCCGCCACGCCGAAAGGTGTCAAGGGCCTGCTCACTAAAGAGCACTGCCTGCGCTTGATCTCCCGCTTCTCTTGAGGCATCAGCCAGATCAAGGAGGATCGAGCCGACGGCAGGCCGCCAGTATTTGTTCTCCTGATAAATCTCCAGCGCGGCCTGGTATTCGGCATGAGCCGCTTCTGGCTTCCCCTCAGCAAGGAACAAGCAGCCAATCGCTCGCCGACAATTCGCCTCTCCAAATCGATCATGAATTTCGCGGTAGGTCCTCAACGCCGCTTCATAATCAGCTCGCGCTCCGGCTAGATCGCCCTCCTGCTGCTTAGCATCACCCTGCTCTTTCAGCACCTCCGCCTCAAGCTGATGGTCGTTACCGAAGCAAGCAAGCGCGGAGTGATCCTGAGCACTCTCTTTGAGACTAGACTGCTGATCTTGTCCTTGCCTGTTCATCGTCAGTACTCCAATCTTGATTGTGGAGTTGGCCCTAAGCGTTTCTAGCATACCACACTGGCTGACCATTTCGCCGCTCTATCTGGAAGATCAAAAAACTGCCACTCTATAATTTTGTTTCCGCCTTGTTCTACTCCTGTGCTCCCAATCCTCCCCATGCTTTAATAAGCCTTATGAGCAAGAAACAACAGACCCAAATGCGCTCGAAAGATGCGCCGCTGAGCGCCGATATTCATCGACTCGGTGATTTGCTCGGTGAAACGCTCAAGCGGCTTGGCGGCCAGCGCCTCTTCCAAACTGAAGAGCGCGTGCGTGCGCTCTGCAAGAGCCTGCGCACCCGACACTCGGCCGCCACCGAACGCCAGCTCAAGCGCCTGCTCGGCGGCCTCAGCCTTGACGAGGCGATTGGCGTGATTCGCGCCTTCTCGGTCTACTTCCAACTGGTCAACATCGCCGAGCAACACCACCGCATCCGGCGCAAGCACTACTACGAACTGCACACGCCCAATCGGCCGCAGCGCGGGTCGCTCGCCGATACGCTGCGGCAGCTTAAGGCCCGGCACAGTTCGCCGACAGAATTGCAGCAGGTGCTCGACCGGCTGGCGATCGAGCCGGTGATGACGGCGCACCCGACCGAGGCGGCGCGGCGCACGCTGCTCGAAAAGCACCGCCGCATCGCCGACCTGCTCGCCGCCTTCGACGCGGCCGGCCTGGCCCCGCGCAAACGCGAGGAGTTCGAGTCCCAGCTTGCCGCCGAAGTCGAATCCGTCTGGCAGACCGACGAGGTGCGGCACACGCAGCCGACGGTGATTGATGAGGTCAACAACGGCCTATACTACTTCGACGCGACGCTCTTCGACGCCTTGCCGGCATTGCTGGACGAGTTGGAGCGGGAGCTAGGCGAGAACTTCCCAGGGGTGAGGCTGCCTGACGGCGCAGCACCCGTACGGTTCGGCTCCTGGATCGGGGGTGATCGCGACGGCAATCCTTACGTCACGCCTGAAGTCACCTGGGAGACGCTGCGGCTCCAGCAGCGCTTGATCCTGCGGAAGTACCTGGCCGCAGTCGCGGACCTCGGCCGGCGGCTCAGTGAATCATCGCGTTTCGCGCCGGCGAGCGATGCCCTCCGCGCCTCGCTCGCGGCCGATGCGAGTGAGTTGCCTGCGACGGCCGCGGAGGTGGCTCAGCGTAACCCCGAGGAACCGTATCGGCAGAAGCTCTCCTACATCTACGCGCGGCTCGAAAACACGCTGCGGCGCAATCGCGACCTGGCCGCGGTCCTACGCCTTGAGACGCCCGAGACGCTGATTTCGGTAAGGCCGGGGCTCCCCGTCGTGGCGGCCCTCACCAGGTCCGATGCCACTACCGCGAGCGTCTACCGGACGGGTGATGAGTTGTGGGAGGACCTGCGCCTTATCCGCGACAGTCTACGCGCAGATAAGGCAGTACACGCAGCCCGCGCCGTGGACCGGTTGATGCGCCAGGTGGCAGCATTCGACCTTCACCTGGCGACGCTCGACCTGCGGCAGCACAGCGACCGGCACACGGCGGCGCTGGCCGAGATCACGCGCGCGTTGGGCTTGGAGCGCGACTACGCTCAGATGGATGAGCGCGAGCGGGCTGCCTGGCTGACTCAGGAGTTAGCTTCTGTCCGCCCGCTGGTCGGACCCGACACACGCTACAGCGCGGAGACGACCGAGACGCTCAACGTCTTCCGCGTCGCCCGCCGGGCGCTCGACGAGATCAGCCCGCGCTCGATCCGCACCTTCATCGTCAGCATGACGCGCGACGTGAGTGACCTGCTCGCCGTGCTCGTCCTGGCGAAGCAGGCGGGGCTTTATGATTGCGGATTGCGGATTGCGGATTGCGGATTGATTGCGGATTACGGATTGATTGCGGATTACGGATTGACGGAGCGCCAGAGGGATAAACAACTCCGCAATCCGCAATCCGCAATCCGCATTTCGGTGGCGCCGCTCTTCGAAACGATTGACGACCTGCGCCGGGCGCCCGAGGTCATGCGGCGGTTGTTCGAGAATCCGATCTACCGCCGGCAGCTTGGGGCGCAAAATAACTTGCAAGAGGTCATGATCGGCTATTCGGACAGCAGTAAAGACGGCGGCATGCTGACTTCGAGCTGGGAGTTGTACAAGGCGCAGGAGCGGTTGTGGGAGGTGGCACGCGCGCACGAAGTTGAGTTGCAATTATTCCACGGCCGCGGCGGGACGGTCGGGCGCGGCGGCGGGCCGAGCCACGAGGCCATCCTCGCGCAGCCTCGCGGCACCGTGGCCGGGCGCATCAAGATCACTGAGCAGGGCGAGGTCATCTCCTCCAAGTACAGTTTGCCGGAGATCGCGCTCCGCAGCCTGGAACTCACCACCTCGGCGGTGATCGCCGCCAGTATCACTCACGAAGAGAAAAATCAGCGGCGGATCGCGCGGTGGGAGAAGATGATGGAACGGATCTCAGAAGACGCGTTCCAGGCTTACCGCCGCTTCGTGCGCGAGACGCCGGGCTTCTACGACTACTTCGTCGAGGCGACCCCGGTCGAAGAGCTTCAGCACATGCGCATCGGCTCGCGCCCGGCCAAGCGTCAACGCGGGTCGCGGAGCCTGGATGACCTGCGGGCGATCCCCTGGGTCTTCGGCTGGACGCAGAGCCGGCACTTGCTGCCGGGCTGGCTGGCCGTCGGCACAGCGCTCGAAAACTTCATCAAGCAGCAGCCGCGCGTGAACCTGAAAGAATTGCGCGGCATGTACCGGCATTGGCCCTTCTTCCAGAGCACGGTCTCGAACATCGAGATGACGCTCGCCAAGGCCGACTTCCAGATCGCCCGCCAGTATGCCGCGCGGATCGCCGACCGCCGGATGGGCACCCGCATCTTCCGCCTGCTCGAAGAGGAATATGAGCGGGCCTGCCGCGTCGTGCTCCAGATTACGGGTGAGCGCCGGCTGCTCGATAATTCCCCGGTCTTGCAGCGCTCGATCACGGTGCGCAACCCTTACGTCGATCCGTTGAGCTACTTGCAGGTCGAGTTGCTCGCGCGCAAACGCGCCTGCGAGCGTGATGAGAAGGTGTGCGAGTTTGCGCCTGAGGATCGGGACAAACTACTCTACGCAATTTTGCTCACGATCAATGGGGTTGCTGCTGGGATGAGGAATACAGGGTAAGCAGCCGGGGCAAAGAGCAAGGTGCAAGGAGCAAAGCGCAAAGAGCATAGAGCAATCCTCTTTGCCCTGAGCGCCTGGCCCTTTGCTCTTTGCACCTTGCTCTTTGCCCTTTACTTGCTCTTCACCTTATCGTAGATCGTTTTGAGCTGGTCGAGGTAAGCGCAGCGGTCGATGATCAACTGCGGCTTGATCTCGCCTTCCTCAGCCAGCTTGGCGACGGCCCCTTCGAGCGCCGTGCCGGGATCGGCGGCCTCAATCCCACGCTTCTCCAGGTAGCCGATCCGGCGCAGGCGGTGGAAGAACTCGAAGGGGGTGAGCCGCCCCTCTAAGGTCAGCGCCCCGTGAAGGTGTGTGCGGCTCAACAGGTACTGGATGACCAACACGTCCCCGTAGAGGGCAGGAGCCAGGTAAATCCGATCGCCTTCGCGATCCCAGCCTGAGTCTAAACGGCGCGAGAGGAAAATGAGCCGGATGTTTTCGACGCCGGTCCAATCCGCCATCGGCTCGCGGCGGCGCAGGTATTCGACGCCCGCGTCGCGCAGCCACATCTCGCCCTCGAAATTCAGCCGCTGGCTGAGCCGCTCCAGCCAATCGGAGAGGACTTGGGCCGGCGTGCGAGGGTCCTTCACGACGGCGTATTTATCTGGGTGCTTCTTGACCGCGGCGAGCAGTTTCTTGGCCGGCTTGGCGACGTCAAGGTGCGCTTCGACCTCAATGGCACGCACCGTCGCCACCCAGCGCTTGGCCGCCCCGCAGTAGGGGCACGCCACGCCCGCCTCCACGCTGCGAAACAGCGGGCGCTGCGGTTCAGACCTGAAGGCCGCAGGGTCGGGGACGAACTTCTTCATCTCGCTGTAGGCCGTGCGCGGGGCCAGCCCCAGCTGCTTGGTCATCAGGTCGAAGCCGCACTTGAGGCAGAGACGCAGGGATCGTTCATTGAGTAACTGTGGCGGGATCGCTCCCCAGTCGATGGCGGCTTGGGCCATAGTCTTGCTCCCGGTAATTCCTCAGGAATGCTGCGACCTGTCACGGGCGGCGGCGGCTTATCAGCGCCGAACTTTCCCGGCAGAAAAAAGCGGCCGACGGCGCCAGGGTTGCGCCTCGACCGCAATCGGATCTGAGAGAGTGAAGCGCCTATCTGTTAGGGACAGGGAATTGGAGTTCGATCAAGGTCGCGACCAATCTGCCCTGAGCATCAAATTTGCCCACGCAGAGCACCCGCGAGCCTGCCTGAAGGGCATCGATCTTGACGTCCTTCTTGATGTTCGATCTCAACTTCGTCGCGTCGTTATAGATCACCTGCTTATCCTCATTGCCTTTGCGGACGACGAGGGTGGCGTGCGGCTTATCATGCTGCTGGATGATGCCGCCCCAACGATCTTCATCGAGAGCGGCCGTTTTCGCTGCTCCGGCGCCAGGCGCGCCCCCTTCATCAGCTCCCCCGGCGGCGATGCCGACTGTCGTGCATAAAACCAGGAGCAGCGCGATCAAGGTCTTCCTCATAAAACCCTCCCACAGGTTGGGCGCCAGACGGCGCGAGTAGTTCCCGGAATTCGTGCGGTGAACGCCAGGTCCGTGCGGACAGTATAGGCTCGCGCCCCCGTGGGAGTAAAGTATCCTGGTGATCGCCGCCGCCCGGCCTTGCGAAATCGCGACCGCGGGCGTAGATTTCCCGCACTACGACTGACAAGGCGATTAACCGATGATGACCGCAATCAAAACCGCTTTGATTTCCCTCTCCCTCTTGACGCTCATGACTCAGACGAAAAATGACCAGCCGCGCCCGCGGGCTCGCGACCTCGGCCTGGTGGTCGGCGTGCTGCCCCCCGGCAAGCTCGATGCGATTACCGACGTGGCCGGCGTGCGGGTGGGGCACGCGACCTTGATCAAAGGCGACAACGTCCGCACGGGCGTGACTGCCGTCCTGCCGCATGGGGGCAATCTGTTCCAGGAGAAAGTGCCGGCGGCCATTTTCGTGGGCAACGGCTTCGGCAAGCTGATGGGCTCGACCCAGGTCAATGAACTGGGCGAGATCGAGACGCCCGTCTTGCTCACCGGCACGCTCAATGTGCCGCGCGTGGCCGACGCGCTGCTCGATTGGATGCTGGGGCTGCCCGGCAACGAAGAGGTCCGCTCGATCAACCCCGTGGTGGCCGAGACTAATGACGGCCATCTCAATGATATTCGCGGCCGGCACGTGGGGCGTGTCGAGGTCTTCGCCGCGCTCAATTCGGCCACCGGCGGCCCGGTCGCAGAAGGCTCTGTCGGCGCCGGCACAGGCACCGTAGCTTTCGGCTTCAAGGGCGGCATCGGCACCGCCTCGCGGGTGGTGCCTCAGCAGGTGGGGGGCTACACGGTCGGGGTGCTCGTGCAGACGAACTTCGGCGGGGTGCTCCAGATCAACGGGGCGCCGGTCGGGCGCGAATTGGGCCAGTACTACCTGAAAGAGCAGCTCGAGCCCGAGCGCGGCAACCCCCGCACCGGCCTCAACGCGGAGGTGAGCGATCGGGCCGACGGCTCAATCATTATGGTCGTCGCGACTGACGCCCCGCTCGAGGCGCGCAACCTGAAGCGGCTCGCCGCGCGAGCGATGCTCGGGCTGGCCCGCACGGGCTCCCCTTCCACCAACGGCAGCGGCGATTACGTGATCGCCTTCAGCGCCTCACCGCAAAGCCGCATCCGACCGAGCGAGCGAGTCCGCCAGACTCAGGTCTTGAGCAATGAGGCGATGTCGCCGCTCTTTCTCGCGGCCGTCGAGGCGACCGAAGAGGCCATCTACAACTCGCTGCTGCGCGCCACGACCGTCACCGGGCGCGACGGACACCGCGTCGAGGCCTTGCCCATTGAACGGACGGTTGAGATTCTGAAAAAGTACGGTGCGCTGAGGGGGGAGAAGTAAAGAGGGATTCCGGGCGGCAGGTAATCAACTGCCGTCCGGAATCCATAATCCGCCATGGGTAGAAGGAGGAACAACCGTTCTCCGAAACTTACTCAATCTTCACGACTGAAAATCAAGGTTCGGTTCCTGCTTCGACGAGTGGGCCATCCGCAGATGGTCTGAGCTTCTCTCCACAGGCGTTAATTCCGGCGGAACTCGCCGTACTCCACCTGGCCTAGGTTCAGGCAAGATCAAGTAGTTGTAGATAACTTTTCCTTCAACTGCCTCGACCCCACACGGCGTAGCTCAATCAAGCTGCCCTGCGCTCTCACTACGGAGTCGGCACGAGGTTAAGCGAAACTCTTGACTGCCTCGGCCTCGTTGTCGAAGATCTCAAAGACGGTGATGAGCTTGGTGATGGTCAACAGGTCGCTGATACGTTTGGTGGCATTGAGTAACTTCAGCTCGCCGCTCGCGCGCTTGACCGTCGTGTAACTGCGCACGATCTCGCCGAGGCCGCCGCTGTCCATGTAGGGCACGTTCGCGAGGTTGAGCAACAGCTTGGTCTCTTTCCGCTCGATTAGTTCATCTATCTTGCGCTTCAATTGTACGTCGCCTTCACCGAGGAGGATCTTGCCCTCCACGTCGAGGATCGTCACGTCTCCATTCTTGCGCTCTGTAATGGTCATACCGGCCTCCAAGACATTGGTAGTTAGTGATATGGAAAGCAGGCAGAAAACTACCACAGGCGTCCACTAATGGCAAGCCGTCCCGCGTTAAAGGGCGGTTGCAAAGCGCGAGGAATTACGGTAAAGGTAGGCCGTCAGCTTTCAGCTGACAGTCCTGGCTGAAAGCTGACGGCTGAGCGCCGACCACTCTTGACGAAGCTATGATCCTCCGCGATAAAATCCTCGCGCAACTCCACGCCAAGCGGGCCAGCTTTCTGGCCTTCGACGACGATTTTCAGCTCGAGGCCGAGCGGTACGCGGAGGCGCTCTGCCGGTTGGCTGAAATGTCACACGACGAGGTGGCAGGGCGCCTGGCCGGTCAAGCCACGCCCGGCGCCTGGCCGACGCCTGAATTCGATGCGGCCCGCGACCTCTGTCTAGGCTTCCCGCCCAAGTGGGGCAACCACGAAGAGGCACGCGCTTGGGCGTGCGAAGTCTTGCTCAGTCACTCGACCTTCGCCGTGGACGGCAGCCAGATTCTGCCGACCAATGATTTCAGCATCCCGGTCGCGGCCGTTCAGGTCGCGTGGTTTGAGAACGCGCACACGCGCGACGGCCTCTACACCAAAGACGTGGCCTTCGACATCCTCGCGCCCGACGAGTTGACGGTCGAGTACCACGGCGAGCGTCAGGTCTCCGAACAGGCCGTCAACCTGCGCCGTTTCGCGCTGGAGGTCGAGACGCTGTGTCGAGTAATGAGGCGACTCGCGGCCGGCCGCGGGCCATCGGCCAAGTTACCGCTCGCCTTCTTCGACAGCTCGCTGGTGATCTCCTTCGCCGACCGGCTGCAAGGCCGGCCGCGCGAGCAATACATCGACCTGGTGCTGGAACTGCTGCGCTGCTCCGCAGCAGCGGGCGTGCCGCTGGTCGGCTACGTGGACACGAGCTACGCGCGCGACCTGACCCATATGCTGGCCCACTGCTTCGGCCTGCGCGAGTCGGAGAAGGTCCACGACGCGCAGCTTGTGAGCAAGCTGCTGGCCTGGGGGGCACGCACGCCGCTCTTCGTTTGCGCCCGCGGGAGCGCCGACCGCAAACAGGCGGGCGTGCTGGAGAGTTTCGCCGAGTACCGGCGCGGGATCGGATTTGTCTACCTCAAGACCAATGCGGCGGCCCCGCCGGCCCGGCTCGACGTGCCGCTCTGGGTCTACGAGCGCGGCCTGCTCGACGAAGTCATCAACCTCGTCCGCGCCGAAGTGATCGTCGGCAACGGCTACCCTTACGTGATCGAGGCCGCCGACGCCGCGGCGGTCATCAACACGCGCGACCGCGAAGCTTTTTACGCCATCTTCCAACGCTTCGCCACCGAGCAAGGAGTCGACCTGCGTGTCTCGCAGAAGGCGGCGAGCAAAGCGAGGAGGAGGTAAATCCTAAACCTCAACTCAACCCCGGCCTTGAGTCGGAAAAGCTGCAAGGAGCCCTGTGATGAAACTACTCAACCGCATCAGGCTAGTCCCAATCCTGTTTGTCGCCTGCACGTTCGCCGCGAGTGCGCAGACCTCTTCGGATGCCCCCAACCCGCTCTTGTCTTCACCGCCAGTCCGCCGCGCCCTGGATTACATCAAGACGATTGAGCCGGAGACCATCGCCGAGCAAATCAAGGCCTGTCAGATTCCGGCGCCGCCTTTCAAAGAGCAGGAGCGAGCGGCCTACTTCAAGCAGCGCTTCACCGAGCTGGGCCTGCAGCAGGTGCGCATCGACCGTGAAGGCAATGTCATCGGCGAGCGGCCCGGCGTGGGAAGTGGGCCGACGTTGGTGCTTGCTGCGCACCTCGACACGGTCTTTCCTGAAGGGACTGACGTCAAGGTGACCCGCAATGGCACGGTGCTCAAAGGGCCAGGCATCGGTGACGATTGCCGCGGCTTGACCGTCATCCTCGCGGTCACGCGTGCGCTCAACGAGGCGCAGATCCAGACGCGGGGCACGATCATCTTCGTCGCCGATGTGGGCGAGGAGGGCTTGGGAGACTTGCGCGGAGTGCGCCACCTCTTCAAGGAAGAGCTCAAGGGCCGGATCACACATTTCATCTCGGTGGACGGCACGGGCCTGGGGATCACTAACGCGGCAGTCGGCAGTTACCGCTATCGCGTCACCTTCCACGGGCCGGGCGGCCACAGCTACGGGGCCTTCGGGTTGCCGAGCCCGATCCATGCGCTCGGCCGGGCAATTGAAAAAATCTCGCGCCTCAAAGTGCCTAAGCAGCCGAAGACCACCTTCAACGTCGGCCGCATCGAGGGCGGCACCTCGGTCAACGCGATTGCCCACACAGCCTGGATGGAAGTCGACATGCGCTCGGAAAGCGCGGCGGAACTGGCCAAGGTAGACTCTGAATTCAAGCGCGCGGTGCAGGCGGCGCTGGACGAAGAGAATGCTTTCTGGGCTAGCGAGCGCAAGCTGACCGTAGAAGTGAAGCTCGTCGGTGAGCGCTCCACCGGCGAGCAAGCGCCGCAGGCGCCGATTGTGCAGGCGGCGCTGGCGGCGGACGCGGCCCTCGGCATCAAGTCGAAACTCGGCGCGAGCAGTACGGACTCCAACATCCCGATCAGCCTCGGCATCCCGGCCGTCACCATCAGCGGCGGCGGTCAGGGGCGCGGCGCCCACGCGCTTGAGGAAAGCTTCGACACGACTGACAGCCACCTTGGCACTCAGCGCGCCTTGCTCATCACTCTCGGCATAGTCGGCCTGAGGTAGGCGAGGCCAATCTGTCAACTGAACCGAAAACCGCGCGAAAACTGAAGGACGCTTCGATGCGAGCAGTGCTGCAAAGGGTGACGCAAGGCAAGGTGACGGTCGCGGGCCAGGTGATCGGAGAGATCAAGGCCGGTCTCGTAATTATGCTCGGCATCGGCGCGCTCGATACCGAGGCGGAGGTCGAGTTGCTGGCGAACAAGGTGGCTAACTTGCGCGTCTTCGCCGACGCCGAAAGCAAGTTCAATCTGTCAGCGAGTGACGTGCGGGCCGAGATGCTGGTCATCTCGCAGTTCACGCTTTACGCCGACTCGCGCAAAGGCCGGCGGCCGAGCTTCACTGACGCCGCGCGGCCTGAAGTCGCAGCGCCGCTCGTCGAGAGTTTCGTCGCCAAATTGCGGGCGATGGGCTTCACCGTCGCGACCGGCGAATTCCAGGCCGACATGCTGGTTGAGATTCACAACTCCGGCCCGGTGACGATCTGGCTCGACACGGCCGACCTGCCGAGGGCAAAGGGCTAAGAGCAAAGTGCAAGGTGCAAAGAGCAAAGAGCCAGGCGCTCAGGGCGAAGAGGATTGCTCTTTGCACCTTGCGCTTTGCCCTTTACTCCGCTGCTGACACCTCGACCAACTGATATTCACCTGAGGCGGCGGCCCCAGCAGCGTGAAGGCGAAATTCAGGTTGCAGCTTCAAGTCGGGCCGCAGCGAGTGATAGACGCTGCAATACTTGGCGAACGAGAGGTTGATGGCGCGTGCCACTTTGTCAGGCTTGAGCCCGTCGCCCCAAGCGTCGAAGCGCGCCCGCACGGCGGTGAAGTAGCGCGGCTCCGGCGAGTGGCGATCGCCGTCCAGGCTCACTTCGAGGCGCGCGAGCGGCTCGCGCATCTTCTCCAGGATCATCACTACGTCAATGGCCGAGCAAGCGCCGAGTGCTTCGAGCAGTAACTCCATCGGGCTCGCGCCGGTTTGGTGATCACCATCAATCGCCGTTTCGACGACGCCGGCGTTGGTGGCCGTAAATCTCAGGCCGCCTTGCCAGACTAGCTTGGCTGTCATCTCACTCATTTTTCTTCCCTCCCAAACTTCTCCGGTTACCGATGTAGAGGAAATGGTCTGACAGACCGAGCGCCTCCGTAGTCGAAGCCGTCTGCTCTACCAGGTCCAGCCAAGCTTCCATTTCGGCCGGCGAAAGGTCAACCATCTGGCTCTGCCACGGGCCGGTGAAAGATTCGACCCCGACCAAGGAGAGCTCTTCAAATTCGTCGGCGAACAGGCGGCGGAATTCCTCGGCCGTCGTCAGGTGCGCAAACCCGATTGGCGGCGCAACCGAAGGGTTCAGATTTCCGTCCTGCAGATACTGCTCACAAAACTCCCGGCGGAAGAGGACCTGCCGCGGAGACTCGCGGAATAAATCTCTCAGGTACGCCAGGCGATTGATCCCTGCGGCCAGCAACAGGCCGCCCGGCTTGAGCACTCTCGCCGCCGCCTCGACTGCGCGCCGCCGCTCTTCAATCGTGCAGAGGTGATAGAGCGGGCCGAGAGAGAGCACGGCATCGAACGCCCCCGAGCCCAGGCACTCCAGCTTCGTCGCCGAGGCATGACTGGCCCCGATCACCTGCCCCTGAAGCCCCGCCTCGCGAAGCTTCGCGCATGCGGCATCGAGCAAGCGTTGTGACACATCAACCAGGTGAAGGAAGCAGCCCCGCTTGGCCAGATGTTCGGAGTAGTGCCCGCCACCGACCCCGACTTCAGCCACGGTCGCGCCGTCAGGAATCCACCGCCGCAGATGCCGAGTGGTGATCGCAAACTCTACCGGAAATTGCGTGGGCAGCCGGACGGACTCCGCCTCGAAGATGGCCTCGTCATAGTACCGCCCCACCTGCTCCTCATGTTCGGTCAGGCCGCTCACAGCGATCCTCCTACACACTGTGACGTCTTTCGCATCAATTGATCAGCTTCGGCTCATCCGCCGGGCCGGCTTCGAGCGATGGCGATTCCTCGTCCACATCCCAGACCTCGAACAGCTCGCGCGGTACTTCCGTGACAAAGCGCGAGGGCCGTTGGATGAGGGTCTGCCGCCCGCGGTCGCTCTCGATCAGCGGGTAGCAGACGTAGAGTTCATCCTGCGCCCGCGTGAGCGCGACGTAGAAGAGGCGCCGCTCCTCTTCCTCGCCCTCGGCATCGCGCAGGCTGCGGGCCGAGGGGAAGCGCCCGTCGGCGGCCCAGATCAGGAAGACCACGCGCCACTCCAGCCCCTTCGCCTGATGCACCGAGGAGAGCGCGAGGCGTTCATCTTCGTCGCCGCCCATGATGACGTCTTCGCCCACCGTGCCGCCGGGCGGCGTGAAGCGTTCGGTGTTGATGAGCGCGAGTTCGCTCAGGAAGCCGGCCGTCGTCTCGAAGCGGCTCGCGAAGTTCGCCAACTGCCGCAGGTCTTCTTCGCGCGCCTCGGCATTCTCGTAGCTGTCCCGCAGGTAGTCAACATAGCCGCGCTCCAAGACCAGCTCGATCTGTTTTCCCGGAGAGTCAAGCGTTTCGGGCGCGATCAAGTCTTTGATCAGTTCCGCAAATTCGCGCCAGCCCGCCGAGGCGCCCTTGGGCACCACCTCGGCGAGCGCATCTGCCCGGACGAGCGCGAGCGGCTCTTCGGCGTAGGCCAGCCGCTCCCAGACGCGGGCGGCCGTGGCGTTGCCGACCTTCGGGATGAGCTTCAAGACCCGCTTCCACGCCAGCTCGTCGCGCGGGTTGACGATCAGGCGCAGGTACGCGGTCACGTCTTTGATGTGCGCTTGCTCGAAGAAGCGGACGCCCGACCGCACTTCGTAAGGGATGCCGCGCCGCGTCAGTTCCAGTTGCAGTTCGAGCGCGTGGAAGTGCGAGCGGTAGAGGACGGCCATCTCGTCGAGCGGCACGCCCTCGTCGCGCAGTTCCAAGACTCGCGCCGCCACGAAGGCCGCTTGCTGGTCGGCGTCACGCGCCGGGATGAGGGCGGGCGCGAGGTCGCGGCTCGGCCGCACAGCGTGCAGGTTCTTAGGGAACTGGCGGCGGTTGTGGGCGACCGAGGCATTGGCCAGCATCAGAATCTCGGGCGTCGAGCGGTAGTTGGTCTCCAGGCGGAAGAGCTGAGCATCGGGGTAGCGATCCTGGAAGCAGAAGATGTTTTCAAAGTTTGCCCCACGCCAGCCAAAAATGCTTTGTGTGTCATCACCTACCACCATCAAGTTGCGGTGCTTTTCCGCCAGCAGGTCAACGATCTCGGCCTGGATCGTGTTAGTGTCCTGGTATTCGTCAACCAGGATGTGCTCGAACTGGTCGCGGTAGATCGCCGCGACCTCCGGCTTCTCCACGACGAGCCGCTTCCAGTTCACGAGCAGGTCGTCGTAGTCCATCGCGTTGCGCTCGCGCTTGCGCTCCTGGTAGAGGCGGTCGACGCGGGCGATCTGCGCGGTGAGCGGCTCGAAGTAGGGGTAGTGCGCGGCGACGGTTTGTTCGAGCGGCGTGTCGGTGTTGGTCGCGTAGCTGAAGATCTCGCGCAGCACTTCACCCTTGGGGAAGCGCCGCGCCCTGGTATCAATCGCGGCCTCTTCCACACAAGCATCGATCAGGTCTTTCGCGTCCTCGGAGTCGAGGATTGTGAAGTTGCTCGCGTAGCCGAGGCTCGCCGCGTGGCGGCGCAGGATGCGGTTGGCGATGGAGTGAAAGGTCCCGCCCCAGACGCGGCGCACGTCGGCGGCCATTAAAGTCTCGACGCGGCCGAGCATCTCGCGGGCGGCGCGGTTGGTGAAGGTGACCAGCAGGATGCGGGCCGGGGCGACGCCGGCCTCGATCAATCGCGCGACGCGGTAGGTGACGGTGCGCGTCTTGCCCGAGCCGGCGCCCGCGATCACCAGGATCGGCCCCTTGCCCGCCATGACCACCGCCCGCTGCTCCTCGTTCAACTCCTCGCGGTAGTTGATGAGGGAGCAACGGGCCGCGTCTGATTTGATGGTGTACTTCCGCGCCATAGCTATCGACATTGAGGATACAGCAAATCGAGCGCTGAGCCTATCGCGCTCACGACGATCCGCTGGGCCTTCCAGTGAGTGCGCCACCAATCGTGCAGCAATTCCTGCTTATCGCGGGGCGAGTAGGTGACGGCCACACGAATGCCGGCCCGACCAAAGTACTTTTCGATCAGCCGCCGGCCGGCTCGGCTCCCGGACGGGTCTACGACCAGCAATGCGCTCTTCCCCCCTCGGGACTTCACGTACTCCGCCAGATACTGGACATCCTCCGCCCCACAATCAGTGAACGGCAGATGGAGAGCCGACAGGTCTTCCTCAGGTATATTCAGAGTCATCAAGTGGCGCACGGCGTAATCTGCCGGGTAGGTCTCCCAAGCGACCTGTGAACTCACACAGACGACCTTCTTCGCCATCCCCTGCTGGTAAAGCTGAGCCACGTAGAGGTTGGAATCCGAGTGGGGGTCGATAGCCAGGTGGAGGAGCACGTCTGATGGAGCCGTCTCCGCCGGGGCAATGAGCACCCAAGGCAAAGCCGAGAAACCGGCGAGGGCCAGGATGACCAATGCTGCCAGCGCGATCAGCCACCGCCGCACCCTCCGCCGGCGCTTGGCGTTCACTGAAGGCCCCCCACGAGAGTGTTGCCCCAGGAGATGACCTCTCGCACCGTATGCTCCATATCGCCGCGCCGCGACCACCACCGCTCAGGCCGCCATTCCGGGGACTCGGCCGGGACCGGGGCCGAGTAGAAAGTGAACCCGGCCGCGGTCCGTCGGAAAGTATAGAGCGCCCTCCGGGAGTGGTACGGTGAGGTGACGATGATCGCCGACTTGAAACCGTGTTGCCGCATGACCTCGGCCAAGTTAAGGGCTTCACCGCGGGTGTGCCAGGAGTCGTTGAGTTCCAGGATGTCCGCCTCCGGAACGCCGAGGACGATCAAGTAGCGCTTGGCCGCGTCGCGCGAGTGGAATCCCCACGTGTAGGGCACGCCGGACACGGCGATCTTCTTGGCCAGCCCTTGCTGATAGAGTGTGGCTGCCTTCCGTACCCGCAACGAGCGAGCGTCTCCGCCCAAAGGCATGACGACATCGGCCGGCGCCAAGCCGTCCTCGCGGATCAGCCAACGGGCGCCAGCGGTGAGCGCAGGAGGGGCGAGAAAGTAAAGGACCACCAACCCGCTGATCCCCAGGAATAGCCGTTTGCCCCAGCCGATATAGAAGGGCGAGAAAGGGCGTTTCAGCTTCGTCTGCGAAGACTGTTCTCCGACTGCCAACTTGTTTCCTTTCGAGCGAGATTTGCAGATCGAACTGAGAGAGTCTCACGACGGCGTGTAGAACATCGCCATCTGTCCGCCGGTGTGCCAGAAGAGCACCGTGTCCTGCTCCGTCAATTTGCCCCGCCGCATCCAATCGATCAGCGCCACCATCGCCTTCGCCGTATAGACCGGGTCGAGAAAAATGCCTTCCGTGCGCGCAAGTAAGATCATGGCCTCTTTCGATTCCGGGGTCTCTACACCATAGCCCGGCCCGATGAATTCGTCGAGCACGGTGACTTCATCACGCAAGGCACCCGGCGGCAGTCCGAGCAGTTCGCCGACACCGCTGATCATGCGGGCGACTTCGGCCGAGATGGAGGCGGCCGGGTCATCCGGACTCACGCCGATGATGCGCATGCCTTCCAACCCGAAGAGCTGGCACCCGGCGACGAGCCCCGCCTGCGTCCCGCCGGATGAGCTGGAATGAAAGACGTAGTCCACGCGCGTGCCCGCGGCTTTAAGCTGCGCCGCGGCCTCCTCGGCGGCCCGTACGTAACCGAGCGCGCCCAGCGGGACTGAGGCGCCGAGCGGGATTTCGACGACTTGCGCCCCCGCTCGCCGCAGGCCGTCAGCGATGACAGCCATCCTCGGCCCGCGCTCCTCCCGGCTGCTGACGTGATGAATCTCGGCGCCGAGCATCTCGTCTAGATAGAGGCTGGCCGGTTTGAATCCCGAATGGTACAGTGACGCGGTGTTGAGGACAAGAATGCAATGCAGACCGAGCCGGGCACACAAGGCGGCTGTCACGCGCGCGTGGTTCGACTTCTCGCCGCCGACGGTGACGATGAATTCGGCGCCTTCGGCCTTCGCCCGGGCGAGCATGTATTCGAGCTTGCGCACCTTGTTGCCGCCGAAGCCTGGGCCGGTGTAATCATCGCGCTTGATCAGTAACCGCGGCCCGCCGCCGAGCGCCGCTCGCAGCCGGGGGAGTTCCTCAATCGGAGTAGGGTAGCAGCCGTAGTTCAAACGCGGGACCGCCGCGAACCGCGAGATGGCTTGTTGAAGTTCTTGTTTTTCCATAACTGAGTGGGTGGCTAAAGAGATTACCCGCATCTGAGTTTTAGCCCCTCTGTCTCGCCGGCCCAGTTCTGCCCCTTCCACCCGCAACCCGGTTGACGAGGGTAGCCTGGTGCATTACATTGTCAAGGTGGTTCGGCGGCGAGAGGCGAGATAAGATTTCGGCACTCTGACCTTTCTGTTCCGGCGACCGTGGATGAATTTATGATCAAACAGCGAGAGATCGTCAAAACCAGCTCAGCGGGCGGGGATGAAGAGGTCAGCCCTAAATCCCCACTGCCCGCCCCGGCAGGCCCGCCGAAATCACTCGTCCGGGAGTATTTCGAACAGGGCGTGGTCACCGTGATTATGGCGCTCTTCCTGATCACCTTCATCGCCCAGGCAGTGCAAGTGCCGACCGGCTCGCTGCAGAACAATATCTACATCGGCGATCACCTCTTCGTCAACAAGTTCATCTTCGGGCGGCAGACCCCCATCATCGGCCCGCTGCTGCCGGCGCGCGAGGTCCGTCGCGGCGACATCGTGGTCTTTAAGCTCCCGAAAGACCCGAAGGTCAACTACGTCAAGCGCGTCATCGGCCTGCCGGGCGAGGAGGTCTCCGTGCGCGACCGGCACGTCTATATCAACGGCCGGGAGTTAGCCGAGCGGCACGTGATCGTCCAACTGCCGCCGGAGTCGGAGAGGTATTCTTCCCTCCCGGAGGTAAGAACCGAGCCGGCCCCGCCGGGGGCCACCTACAAGGTCTACTATGACAAAGACCGCAGCGGCAGCGTGGGCGGGCAGTACGCGGTCAACGGCCCGGTGATCGTGCCGCCCAACAGCTACTTCGTCATGGGTGACAGCCGCGACAACAGCCTCGACAGCCGCTACTGGGGCTTCGTGCCGCGCTCGAACATCATCGGCCGCGCCCTCTACGTCTACTGGTCGTTCAACCCGCGTGACCCGGAAAAGCCTGGCACCGGCAACCCCATCCTTGATTTCTTCACCAAGACCAACTGGCGCCGCACGGGCAAGGCGATCAAGTAAAGGGGCGACGATGGGCGATGAATCGAGGTTCTGACCCCGTCATTCGCCATTCGGCCTCGTCTGCCGATCCGGTCTTTTTGAAGGCATCCCACAAAACCGAAAAATAGAGTAGCCATTGAGCCTGTATATTTAACGGCCTCACCGTTAAGAACGACTGCGCATACCTTAGGTCGAGCGAGATTGATTCCGGCTCGGCTCAGGGCCTAGTGAAACCAAGCTTGAGAGATTGGCAGCGGAGACTTCCATCTCCGCCGATCTCATATTCAGGAGCCACCGAGATGAAACCATTATCGAGGAAGCCGTTTGCCCGTAGGCTGGTGCTCATCTTTCTCCTCTTCCTCCTCACCCCATTACTCGCGGTCTTTGGGCAGAGCCCCGCTCGCGAGTTGCGGGCGCGACTTTCAACCGGGCACGTGGTCGCGAGCCCTGATCAGCCGCCTCAGGTGCGCGCCGAGTTGGCCCTCTCGTCGGGCGACGATGAGCACCTTTCCGCGAGCCGGATCACCTTCCGCGGGATGACGCTCAACGCCCCGCACCTCACGACCGGTGACTTCGAGGTTACCAATGAGGCCGGCGACCGGTTGTTCGAGGGACGTTGGGTGGCGGCGGCCTTCCGCGCAGGCGCCACCTCCATCAGTCTCGAAGGGGCCGGGCACGGCCCATACGCCGCCACCAAGTTGAAGCTCAAGCTCAAGGCCCGGGTCGAGACTAACAGCGACTCGCCCGCCAGTCTGAGCGGCGAAGGCGAAGATGCCATCCGGCCATCGCCGACCAAGTAAGTCCGGGCGCAGCCAGGCGGTCAAGCCCCGTCTCCTCGCTGCGCCACACTCCTCTCCGCCCCCGTGTCATTCCCGTGCTCTTGTGCTTAGACATTACCCCATCCGGATGCTAAGATTTCATTTGATCCGTAGTTGAGAAATTCTGCTGTCTGGCTCAGTTATGGGGTTCACATTGCAACGCTCGCAACTCCGGCGCAAGTGGTACCGCATTGAATTAAAGGCGACGCACTTCTTTGACCGCCTCGGTCTGCCGGATAATCAAAAACTCTTCCTGCTCACGCTGCTGGTGGGCGCCGTCTGTGGCCTGATGGCCGTCTTCTTCCACGTCCTGATCAAGGCCATCGAGCGCAACGTCATCCGCCACGTCTTCATCGCGACGGGGTGGCGGCAGGTCGTGCTGACGCTGCTCATCCCGACACTCGGCGGCTTGGTCGTCGGCTTGCTGCTCCAGTTCTGGGTCCCGGAGGCGCGCGGCAGCGGCATCCCGCAAGTCAAGACGGCCTACTTCCTCAACTACGGCCGCATCCCGTTTAAGTCGGCCATCGGTAAAATGACGACCGCGGCGATCAGCCTCGGCACTGGCGCCTCGATCGGGCGCGAAGGGCCGACGGTGCAAATCTGCGCGGCGGTCTCATCGTTCCTCGGCCGGTTCTTCGCCGTCTCGCGCCGCCGCTTGATGGATTTGATCCCGGTCGGATCGGCCGCCGGGGTCGCGGCTGCCTTCAACACGCCGATTGCCGCCGTGACCTTCGCGTTCGAGGAGATCATCGGCGACCTCAACCAGCGGATGCTGGGCGGCATCGTCATCGCGGCCGTGATCGCCTCAGCCATCGCCCGCGCCTTCCAGTCGGGGCCGATCTACACGGGAGTCCAGGCATATGGTTTAAATCGTCCGGCCGAACTTATCTTCTACGTGCTGCTCGGGGCGATTGTCGCTGGCGCATCGGTCTTCTTCAGCAACACGCTGCTGCGGCTGCGGCTCATCTTCCGCCAGTTCCGGCGCGTGCCGGGCTGGACCAAGCCCGCGATTGGCGGATTCGCTGTCGGGATCGTCGGCCTGTTCGCCCCGCAAGCGATGGGGGGCGGCTATGAGGTGCTCTCCGACGCGCTCAAAGGCAATCTGACCCTGACCGTGATGATGACCTTGTCGATTGCGAAGATCGTGACCACCGTCCTTTCTTATGGGTCGGGCGGATCAGGCGGCATCTTCGCCCCCTCGCTCTTCATCGGGGCGATGGTCGGCGGGACGCTCGGCCGCGTGGTGCAGGCGGCCTTCCCGAACAGCCCGACTGCGCCCGGGGCTTTCGCCCTGGTCGGGATGGGGGCGAGTTTCTGCGGCGTCGTCCGCGCGCCGATCACTTCGGTGCTGATCATCTTCGAGATGACGAGCAACTACTCGCTCATCCTGCCGCTGATGATCGCCAACGCGGTAGCCTACATCATCGCCTCGTGGCTGCAGCCGGTGCCCATCTACGAGGCGCTGCTCATCCAGGACGGGATTCACCTCGCGCAGTCGAAGCCCACGGCGGCGGCCCTGCACAAGGTGACGGCCGCGAGCGTGATGACGCGTGAGGTGGCCACGCTGCCCGTCAACGCGAGCGTGCGCGAGGCGCTCGATCACGCCGAAGAGAGCAGCCACCACGGCTTCCCGGTGGTCGATCACGCGCGCCGCCTGGTCGGCTTCATCACCGTCAACGACCTCAAGCGGTGCGTCGCCGAGGGCAACGAGGAGTCATCGCTCAATGACGTGGCGGTCAAAAAAGTAGTCCACGCCCACCCCGATCACACACTCGACACCATCATGCTCAAGCTCGGCCAGCAGGAGCTGTCGCTGCTTCCGGTAGTCAGCCGCGTCGATCCGACGCGACTGCTCGGCATCATCTCGATGCGTGACGTGGTCCGGGCGCAGGCGCGGTTGGCGGCCGAAGAAGGCAATCGCAATGGCAATCGGTAGCTGGCCGAGGGCTGATGCTCATAAGGCCTGCGTCATTTATTATCCACAAGTGGGCTTTGGTTATTTGCGCTGACTCGTCTTGACCGCTTTTTGGCTGCCGCTCTCCCGTTCATAGATCACTCGCCCATCGAAGACCGTCACGACGACTCTCGCTTTTTCTATCTCAACCGGATTGATGGTCAGGATGTCAGACGAGAGCACGGCCAGATCAGCCAGCTTGCCCACTTCAATCGAGCCCTTGATGTGCTCATCGAAGCTCGCGTAAGCCGACCCCATGGTGTAGGCGCGGACCGCTTCGGCGACGCTGATCTTCTGCTCCGGCACCCATCCCTGGGGGCGCTTGCCGTCGAGCGTGCGGCGCGTCGCGGCGGCATAGATGCCCATCAGCGGCTCCATCGGCGCGACGTACCAGTCGGAGCCGAACGCGAGCACGGCCCCCGCGTCGAGCAGCGAGCGGAAGGCGTAGGTGCCCTTCGCCCGCTCCGGCCCGATGCGGTTCTCGGCCCAGCGTCCGTCGTCAATCGCGTGGTAGGGCTGCATCGAAGCGATCACCCGCTGCCGGCCGAAGCGCGCGATCTCCTCGCGCCGCAGGTGTTGCGCGTGTTCGATGCGGAAGCGGCGGTCGCGAGTGCCGTTCTGCCGCTCGGCCTCGGCAAACATGCCGAGGATGATCTGATTCGCCTTCTCGCCGATGGCGTGAATCGCGATCTGCAAACCCGCGCGGTCGGCGCCCAAGATGTGATTGAGCATCTTGCTCTCGGGGATCATTTCGTCGCTCGGCAATCCTGAGGTCTTTGGGTCATCGAGATATGGCTCGAAGAAGAGCGCCGTGGTCGAGCCGAGCGAGCCGTCGGCGAAGCCTTTCAAGCCCCCGATCTTCAGCTTCTCGTTGCCGAATCCGGCCCGCAATCCAACTCGCGCGAGCCGCTGCCAGTCCGGGAGCGGCTGATGGGCGTAGATGCGGACGGTCAATTCGCCCGCGGCCAGCAGCCGTTGGTAGGCGGCGAAGACATCGGGCGAGGCGGACATATCCTGCACGCTGGTGACGCCGTTTTCAGCCGCGTAGCGCATAGCGGCGTGCAACGCCTCGGCGATTTCGTCCGCGCTCGGCGCCGGGATCACGTGGTTGACGGCCTCCATCGCGGCGTCTTTGAGGACTCCGGTCGGCTCTCCTTTCTCGTCGCGCACGACTGTGCCGCCGGGCGGGTCGGGCGTCTCGCGGGTGATGCCCGCAAGTTTGAGCGCGAGAGAATTCGCCAACGACATGTGCCCGTCGAGGCGGTTGATGAAAACCGGATTATTCGCCGTCACCGCATCGATCAACTGTCGCGTCGGCAGCCGGGCCGGCGTCCAGTTCTCGTGGTCCCAATCGCCCCCGGTGACCCAACGCCCACGGGGGAGCTTCGCGGCGAAGTCCCGGATGCGGTCGCGGAATTCTTCGGGGGTGCGTGCGTCGCGCAACTGCACGCTCGCCAGGTGCGTGCCGCCGCTGTAGAAGTGGACGTGCGCATCGTTGAAGCCCGGCACGACGAGCTTGCCCTGCAAGTCGATCACCCGCGTCCCCGCCCCCATCCACTTACGCACTTCGGCCGTCGAGCCCACGGCTACGATCTTTCCATCACGGCAAGCCACGGCCTCAACCTGTGGTTGCGCGTCGTTCACCGTCCAGACCTTGCCGTTAAGCAGCACGAGGTCGGCCGCCGCTTGCGCTCCGGTCTGCCGCAGGCAAGCGAGGATGATGAGAGAGAGGATGAGGTACTTCATCTTGAACTCCTTTTAGAATTGCTCAGGCGTGAAACCAGGCGAGCGGGGAGAATATCACACCACGCGGCTCGGGGTGGAGGCCCCGCGACGAACTCAGTCTTCACCACTCTTCTTGATACTGACCATCGCCGAAAGCAGCGGGTCTTCGAGCTGGATGGTGGCGTGGGTGAGGGCGAAGCGTTTGGCCAGGAGCTGGCGCAGCTCGCGAAGGATGCGGTAGCTCTCGCCCGGCTCGGCGATGACGACGTGGGCCGTGACGGCGTGGCGGTCCGAGGTGATCGTCCAGATGTGCAGGTCGTGGACGTCACGCACGCCCGCCACTTCGCGCATCGCTTGCTCGACCGCGGCCGGATTGATGTGCGACGGCGTCCCCTCCAAGAGGACGTTGACGGCGTCAGAAACCAGGCGCCACGAACTGTAAATGATCAAAAGGCTGATCGCCATGCTGAAGACCGGGTCGGCCCAGACCCACCCGCGCCAGATGATGAGCACGCCCGCCGCAATGGCCACGGCCGACCCGAGGAGGTCACCCAAAACGTGCAGGAACGCGCCCCGCAGGTTGAGGTTCTCCTCGTGCACGTGCGAGAGCATCCGTGCCGAAATCAAGTTGACCGTCAGGCCGCCGATGGAAATCCAGACCAAGGTCCACGCCCCCACCTCCTCCGGCCGGCGCAGCCGGTGGTAGGCTTCATAGCAGATCAGCAGCGAGAGCACCATGAGCGTGACGCCGTTGGCCAGCGCGGCCAGAATTTCCAGGCGGTAAAACCCGTAGGTCTTGCGCGGGGTCGCGGGGCGTGAAGCGAAGCGCACGGCCAAGAGTGACAGCCCTAAGGCCGCCACGTCCGTCAGCATATGGCCCGCGTCCGAGAGGAGCGCCAGACTGTTGGCGTAATAGCCCCCGATCACCTCCGCGATCATGTAGCCGAAGTTCAAGGCAAGTATTGTTGCCAGCAATCGCTGCGAGGCGCCACGCGTATGGTCGTGATGACTGTGGACGAGGCGTGGGTGGCGATGCGAATGATCGTGATCGTGAGGGTGCTCGTGTTGGTGCGCCTGCTCGGCCATCACGAGTGATCTTAGCTCAATATTTTTGGGCGGCGCAACAGGAAGCTGGGGATTCGGAGTTGAGGGCTGAACTCAAACTCCGAACTCCCAACGCTAAACTTTCTTAGTGGGTTCCGTCGGCCCACAGGACTCCCTCACTGAAGAGCAGCCCGTCGCTCAAGAGAATCCCGTCGCTAAACAGGATGCCGTCGCTGAACAAAATCCCCTGCGCGAGGCTGTTCCCGCTCACCCCTGGCCGGCCATCGGCCCAGAGCACCCCATCAGCCCAGAGGACTCCGTCGGCCCACAGAACCCCCTCGCTGAAGAGCAGCCCGTCGCTCAAGAGAATTCCTTCGCTGAAGAGCAGGCCGTCGCCCAGCAAGAATCCCTGGCCATAGACGCCCTGGTAACGTCTCATCAACTCGCCGCCGTAGGCAACTCGATAGTTGACGATCACGCCCTGCCCCCAGACGCACTCTTCACCCGCAATCCAACTGGCCTGTGTGTCCGGGAGCGTGCCGGTCAGCATCTGATCGCCCGTCGCGAGTGATCGCACGTCGCCCCGCACCAGCACGGCCAGGCGTATGGCGCCGTCCGCGTTCAGTTCGCCCGCGCCCTGTTCGAGAGTATTGTAGCCTGAGAGCGGCTGCGCCGAGTACATGAGGATGGCCTTGACCAGATTCGGCGTCAGTTCCGGCCGGGCCTGCAAGAGGAGCGCTGCCGCACCCGCGATGGCGGGCGCAGCGACCGAAGTCCCGCTCAGCGACATCACGTGGTCGCGCCAATCGGCGCCGAAGCGGGCGCTCAGGGAAGAACTCGTCAGCGGGCTGTCTGCGATGCCGGCGCTGAGGATCTTGTTACCGGGCGCGATGAGGTCGGGCTTGATCAGGTTATCAAAGTGTTTCGTCCCACCAGCGTCAGTCGTGTAGCTGCGCGTCGGCCCACGCGAGCTGAAGCTCGCCACCGCATCATCCGAGCGTGCATCGGTCCCGAAGGTATTCGCGGCGCCCACGGTGATCACCGAAGGATCATTGCCCGGCGAGTGGATCAGCCCGTAGAGCTTATTTCCGTCTTTGTCCTTGCCATTATTCCCCGCCGCCGCCACGACCACGATCCCGGCGTCGTGCGCGCGACGCACCGCGAGACAGAGCGGGTCGGTCCGGTAAGACTCGATGGCCGGCGCTCCGAGTGAGAGGTTGATGACCCGGATGTGGTAGCGTTCGCGGTTCTCAATGCACCAATCGATGGCCGCAATGATGGTGCTCGACCTCGCTTTGCCTTCGCCGTCCAGCACCCGCACGTTGATCAGGTCGGCGTTCGGGGCCAGGCCGGTGTAGCTGCCCTTCGCGACCTGCGCACCGCCAGCGGCCACCCCGGCAACGAAGGTCCCGTGCCCGTAGCGGTCATCAGCACTGCCCTCGCCGGTGAAGTCAACGCTCGCCACAATGCGCGAACTCATCAAAAATGAGCCGCGCTGGAATTCGTGGTGGCCTTGGCGGATGCCTGAGTCGAGAATGGCGATGCCGACGCCGCCCCCGTCGAGGCCAGGGTTGTAGTTCAGCAAGCCGCGGATCTGTGCCGCCCCGGTCGTCTGCTCCAGGTGACCGAGCGCCGCCACCTCGCGGTCGAGCGAGAGGTGATTGACATCACTGCGTTCAGCCAGGCGGGCTACGGCAGAGGCCGGGAGCTCGACGGCGAGCGCGTTGATGTGCTCGTAGCTTTGGAGCGCCCGGCCCCCTAAAGCTTTGATCGTGCGCCGATGTGCCAGGGTTGGCGCAGTGCCGGTCTGCACGATCACACGCACGCGTTGCTCTTGACGCCCGGCTACGGCCTCTTTCAAATCACGAGAGACCTTCTCAGCCCCGCCTTGCTCATCACCCACCGCCGCCCCGCGAGCAGTGGGGGCGCCAGCGCCGAGGCAGCCGCACGTTAAGACCAAAGCCAAGAAGGTCAGAGCCACTTTGCCAAACCTTCGTCCCGGCAGTCTCTGAAGTGAATCTCTCATGGTGCCTCCGCTTTCGGGAACGGCTGCGAGTTTGCCATTAACTTTGAGCTTGAACCTTCGAACTCGAAATCTCGAACTGGCTGAGCGAACGGCGTGCGGCCTTGTCGGCCTGCAGCCGCGCCTCGGCCGCCTCCAGCAACTGCTCCAGCGTCTTGCCGTCGCGCCCGAGCTGCGCCTGCCCGATACTGACCCCGAGCGTGATCTGGCTGGCGCCGAGCACCGTGGACTGGTGGACCGAGACGGCCGCCTGGATGCGCACGGCGACCTCGCTGACGGTCTCCGGGGGCGTGTCGGACAGGAGAGCGATAAATTCGTCGCCGGCGTAGCGGACGAGCGCGTCATCGCGGCGGAGTTGCGTGCGGATCAGGTCGGCGACCTCTTTGAGCATTTCATCGCCGAGCTTATGCCCGACGGCGTGGTTGACCTGGCGGAACGAGTCCAGGTCCATCGTCAAGAGGGTCAGCGGGTACTCCTCCACCGCCGCCTGCGCCTGTGCCTGCTCGAACAGGTTGTAAAGGTGGCGCGCGTTGGGCAAGCCCGTCAGGTGGTCGGTCAGCGCGTTGGCCCGCGTCTCGGCGTAGAGCATCGCATTGTGCAAGGCATCCGAAGTCAGGCTGGCTACGCGTTCCAGCGTGCGGAGTTGATTCTCGGAATAGGAGGCCAATGATTGCGAGTAGAGGGCGAGCGCGCCGAACTGCCGGTCCCCTTTGACTAGCGGGTAGACGGCGAGGGTGCGATAGTCCCTGGCCTGGTCGCCCAAATGTGAGAGGTCGAGCGCCGGATCGGTATTCGCGAACGGCCGGTTGTTGGCGAGCACCCAGCCGGTCACGCCCTCGCCCGGCCGCACCGCCCGGTTACGGAACCCTTCAGAATGCAGACCGGCCACGTGCTGCGCAACCGCTGCGCTCGCGGAGTCGTCGCACAAGTAGACCACGCAGGTATCGAAGGGGATGATCCGTTCGAGCTTGCTGACGACGATGGCTAGGGTGTCGCGGACGTCGAGCGAACTGGTGAAGGTCTGGGCGATCTCGTAGAGCGCGAAGATCTCCTGACTGGCCTGGTGCGCGGCGCGGATGGAGGCGAGGTACTCGGCTGGCTTCTCCGCCTTCTCTTCGGCCAACCCGGCCGCCGGCTTCGCGTTGCGGATCGCCTCGGTCTCCTCCATCTCCAAGGGCGTGAAGACGCGCGCGCCCTGCTTCATCTTGGCGATCTCTTCCTCAAAGCGTGGCAGGTGCTCAATAAACATGTCGACAATCTGCGGGTCGTAGTGCTTGCCTTTATCCCGGCGCAAGAACTCAATCGCCTCCTCGCGCGTCAGCCCCTTGCGGTACTGCCGGTCCTCGCGCACTGCGTCGAAGCAATCCACGACGGTCAGGACACGGGCCGTGATCGGGATTTGCTCAGCCTTCAGCCCATCCGGGTAGCCGGTCCCGTCCCAGCGCTCGTGGTGATGGCGCACGACCGGGACGAGCGGGTAGGGGAAGCCGATGCGCTCCAGGATCTGGGCGCCGACCACCGTGTGGATCTTCATCTTGTCGAACTCGGCAGCCGTCAGTTTGCCCGGCTTGTTGAGGATATAATCAGGGACGGCGAGTTTGCCGATATCATGCAGCAAGGCGCCTGCGCGCAACGCTTCCATCTCTTTTTCCGAGAGCCCGAGTAGGCGGGCCAAGCCCTCGGCGTAGATCTGCACCCGCTGGACGTGCTCGTGCGTGATCTGGTCCTTGGCATCGACGGCGGTGGCGAAGGCCTCGAGCGTGCGCATATGCAGCGCGCGCGTCTCCTCCACGTGCCTGCGCGCCGCTTCGATATTGGTGATATACGGGCGGCAGGTCAGGTAATTAGCCAGCAGCACGGGGAAGGTGAAGGCGACCGCCGGGAAGCCGTAATAATAGACGAGCGCGTTGACGACTCCCGCAGTAACCACCCCGGAGAAGTAGGTGACGAAAATCCACGAGTAGCCCTCACGCCAGGTGCGCAACATCGGTTTCCCCGTCTTGAGGGAAATCCCGACCATGACCAGGAAGAAGTTGATGACGGCCTGACTGGCGGCCAGCAGGCTCAGAGCCGCCAGATAGGCGAAGAAGGTCGCTTTGTGATGAGCTAAGAGGCGCAGATCACCGAAGGCCAAGTGAACCAGAGAACTGGCGGCGAAGAATGAAAAGCAATTGACCGCGATGTTGCTGGCAAAAACCAGCCAATGCTTCACGTAGCGGGCGGAATCGCCCGCGGCCGCAATAGCGGCGACCAGCGCCGCCGCCTCCGGGCCGCACAAGAGCATAGCCAGAAAAACAAAGGTATCCGAGACCGTGACAATGCCAGTGGCCCCCGGAATCTGGGAGGAAACCGCCCAGCTCCCGATGATGGCGAAAGCGGCCAGCGCTAACCAGCGTAGGTCAAATGGCTGGCGGGTGATGCGCGTGATAGCGAATCCGATGACTCCGATGCCGAACCCGATCAGGAGCAACCGATAGATTCGGGCGTATTTTTCGCGATGCCTATCTGTCATAACTTCTCGGCGGCGATTCTCTCGATCAGCCTGCAACAGGAGGGCGTGGACCTCCCAATTTCCTGCCGAGATGCTACCGACAATCGTTCACAAATTCGTAATATCTCTCTGATAACGTGGTGAGGGGCTGGAAATTAGCCAGGATTCTTGATGCGGCGATGGGCCTGGGCCGGGCGGGTTGAAAAGGCTATACCAGGTAGGAGGGGGATAATACTTCCAACCCAGCAAGCACTTTGCCTATCTTTTACCGCTTACCCTGACTCACCTATCTACTGCTTCGACCTTTTGGGAAGGAAATAGAAGAGGTCGGTTGCTGGCGGGATGCCGCCATTTTGCCTGATCATTGCGACGACTTGGCCGCAGTGGTGGGTCGCCAGATGATCAAGGCCAAGTTTGGCGAGCAGATCAGGAATAAAGATAAGGTGGCACAGGCAAATGAAGCTCTCTGCAAAATTCTCTATCACAACGTCTACGTGGTGATCCAGTCGGTCTATGAGTTGGGGATTGAGCCGACTTTTTGGAGAGAGAGAAACAGTTTTAGCCCCTCTCGGCTTTCTCTGAACGGCCCCATACTTGCCTGCCAATCCCACGGTAAATAGGAAGTCCAACAAGTCTGCCACTAGAAAGCGAGGAGCCGGTGACCTCCCCAAGTAGACGTGTGCTCTGTGTCGATGACGACGCAGACACTTGCGAAATGCTCAGTATATTGTTGGAATCGTTTGGGTATGAGACTGTGATCGCACAGACGTGCGCCGAAGCATGGCGTTTGGCACAGAGCGAAAGATTTGATCTCTATCTCCTGGACATCTGGTTGCCGGATGGTTCAGGGCTGGACCTGTGCAAACAACTTTGCACGCTCAATCCGCAGATTCCGGTCGTGATTCTTTCAGCCGCCGCATATAAAGCTGATCGAGTAGCAGGGATCGAAGCTGGAGCGGCAGTCTATCTCACCAAACCTGTAGAGGTGGAGGTGTTGGAATCAACCCTTAAACGGTTGATGGAAGAGAGAGAAACAGAAAAGAGAATGAACTAAGACCTAACCCACCTTTTTGGAAAAACCTTGTAGTAGGAACTACTACAGGCATGCTGCTTGCCTAGCTTTCTAATCGAAAAACAGTAAGACTCCCCCATTGCCGAAGTTGGGCGTGGTCTATCGTAAAGACCAGCCCTCACCCGAAGTCTGCTCGAACCAATAGGAGAATGGTGCCAAAATCTTAGCCGACCCTATGTCCCATTTATCATTAGTCTTGGAAGGGGTTTCCTGAGAGGCTTTTTGTGCAAACCAGGGGTTTTTGTGCAGAAAATGCCGTTGCACAAAAACCTGAGCGGTTGCACAAAAACTAGGGGGTTTTTGTGCAAAGCCCACTACCCGGATACTAGATATACACTGTATAGCTAATACCCATTGCCTCCTTACTCTTTAGGACTCATAAGTTTGGTGGCACGACTTAAACCGGGGTGGATACCTGGTACCCACTTCAAAGCCGTCGGCCGAGGTCTACCCAGCCACCGAAGAATCCGCACCCAATGGCTTAAATCCTTTATTTCAAGAGATTGCGATTTTGTGATCAGCGTCTGACAAAGGTGTCACGGCTCTGGCACGCACCTTGACATAGATAAAGGCGTAAGTCGAAAGAAAAAAGAAAGGAGAACGGCCATGACGAACGAAATCATCACCCTCGAAGTTGAAGAGTTAGAGCAAGTGGTCGCCCCTGGCGTGTCGCTGGCTGAATAGCTCGAAGCAGAACTGAGAAACTAAACTAAATTATCAACCCTAATCCAAAACAAAGGAGCAAAACCATGACTAGCGAAATCATCACCCTGGAAGTCGAAGAGATGGAAGAGATCGTGGCCCCCGGATTCTTGCTCGGTGACTAAGTAAATCAGAATCCCAAGCCCAACGAACTTGAGCGAGACAAGAGCCAATAACCCTAACCCAAAACAAAGGAGCAAAACCATGACTAGCGAAATCATCACCCTGGAAGTTGAAGAGTTGGAAGATCACGTCGCCCCGGGAATTCTGCTCAGTGACTAACTGAACCGAAACCTGAGCCAAACGAAAACCAGAAGTTAATCTCTTAACCTAAAGCAAAGGAGCAAAACCATGACAAGCGAAATCATCACCCTCGAAGTTGAAGAGATGGAAGAGATCGTGGCCCCCGGATTCTTGCTCGGTGACTAATTGAATCAGAATCCCAAGCCCGACGAACTTGAGTAAGACAAGAGCCAATAACCCTAAATCAAAGCAAAGGAGCAAAACCATGACGAACGAAATCATTACCCTGGAAGTCGAAGAGTTAGAGCAAGTAGTCGCCCCTGGCGTGACGCTGGCTGAGTAGCTCGAAGCAAAACTGAGAAACTAAATTAAGTTATCAACCCTAATCCAAAACAAAGGAGCAAAACCATGACAAGCGAAATCATCGCCCTCGAAGTCGAAGAGATGGAAGAGATCGTGGCCCCCGGATTCCTGCTCGGTGACTAAAGTCGAATGAAAGCCGCGGATCGGAAAGGTCCTTTGACGAACGAATAACCAAGAAAGGGAAAGCGCCTGTTTCCTTTCTTGGTTATTCGCACTTAGAGGGTTTAGACGACAGACCGCCGATCTGAATCATCTTTCAGGGTAGTTAATGCAGAGTGCGTGAGCCAATGCCGACGCTTGCCTCACACTCACCCGATTTATAAAGTTCGGAACATTCCTGTCGAAAGCTCAGGCTTTTGCTGATTGCTTGCTGTTGCCGGAAGAGGGCAACCAGAGTCCCATCACTCTCTATCGGCAGCAGCGGGCCTGATGAACCGTAGTTATTTTGCCGCGCTTGAGGGTCTAAGATCTAGGGCATTGCCCACTGTCTTGGCCCCAATCGAGCAGCATTCACTTCCAAGGAGCAAATTATCATGTCGCGCCTCTCCCGCACTTCCTCCACCTCTCTGGTTCGACCCGTTAGCTTGGTGCTTTGCTTCACACTGGTCTTCGCCAGCTCGTCTTTCATCTTTCAAAGCGGCGCCAGCGGCCGCATTGGCGGAGCAAGTGCCAGCCAGCCACATCGTACTCAAGGCCCGCCTAGCCCGAACCTACCTAATCTCGATGAAGCGCGGAGGCTTAAACCTCACTCGCCGAAAGCGCCTGCTCCCATTCCTTCTAAAGGGTGCTCACATTACGACAAGGCTTGTCAGCAAGAAAAAGAGAAGAAGAAGGCGAGCAACCAATTCCCGCTCAGCTATAAGGAGACCGATCTGCTCGCCTATCACGATGGATTCTCCCGATTCGAGCCGGCGGCTCCAGCCCAAGAGGGCAATTGGCGGCACTTCGCAAGCCCGCTCCTTGATGCTTTACTCAATCAACCACTGCGGGCGTCCTTCGATGCGCCAGCCATGCTGGGACTGGGAAGAGGACCTCAAAACAGCCAACCGGCAGTTAACCCACAAGCGACCCTTTCAACTCGCGCCTTTGGCTTATCAGCCAGCGCCAATTTCAGCCAGTCGCCTGCTTATAATAGACGTTATCGGAAATAAACGTTAAGCTCGATGCATGTTGAGCTATAAGCGATTGAAGAAACAAGCGAGACGATTTCTCGCCTTCACTGGTCTGACTCACCGTGAATTCAAAACCT
>Ga0070707_100000506_pt1 | contig 38731 bp, 28 predicted proteins | sample KBSK5502metaG_FD_65468 | JGI IMG/M metagenome (GOLD analysis project Ga0070707, IMG submission 65468) | Corn, switchgrass and miscanthus rhizosphere microbial communities from Kellogg Biological Station, Michigan, USA - KBS K5-50-2 metaG | ecosystem: Host-associated > Plants > Roots >... | reverse complement strand
ACTGTTAGTCGAACGGCTAAGGCTTGGATCGACACCCTGAACAAGAATATTTCAGTTCTCCGGCAAGCCGCCGATTTCCATTACCGGCCGGATTTCGATAGTGCCGAATCGGGCCGGCGGAATTCGCCCGGCGATGCTAATCGCCTCATCGAGATCGCCGGCTTCGATCACGTAGTAACCGCCGAGCTGTTCGCGCGTCTCCGCGAAAGGCCCGTCAGTTACCATCCGCTTGCCGTCACGCACGCGAACACTCGTGGCCGTGGCTACCGGATGCAGCGGGCTGGCATCGAGATACTGTCCGCTGCTGTTGAGATCCTGCGCCAGCTGCGCGGACTCAACATAGCAGTGCTCTCGCTCAGCGTCGGTCATAGCCTGTTCGTCGAGATAAACCAGCAACATGTATTTCATTGTTTTGTCTCTCCGGTCGCCGAAGTTTTTATCTTAAGCCTTCGGTCTCTGTCTTTTGGTGTCTGGGGTTTGTTTTTTGGTTTTGTTTGAAATCTCAAATCTCAAAAACAAGAACAAAACAAAGCACAAAGACTACACCAGCACCAAATAGTTGAGGCAGACGTGGGGTCCGCCGATTCCACCACCGGCCGAATTTCGATGGCGCCCATGCGGGCGGATGGAATCCGACTCGCAATGTTGTTCGCTTCGTCAAGGTCCTTCGCCTCGATCAGGAAGAACCCGCCTATCTGCTCGCGCGTCTCGGCAAAAGGGCCATCGGTCACCAGCCGTTTGCCTTCCCGGACCCGAACGGTGTTGGCGGTTGTCGCCGGCTGCAACTGGTCACCAACCAGGTACTGACCACTGGACTCGAGTTCTTGAATCAAGTGGCGGTACTCCAGGTAAATCTGCTGGCGCTCAGCCTCGGAGAGCCCGTTCCAGGCCCGCTCGTCATGGTGAATCAATAACATGTACTTCATTTTGTGCCTCCAGCGGTTGTGGCACGCGCATCTTGCGCGTGATTTCACGGGCGGGACGCCCGTGCCACGTTAATACTCTCGTCCTTCACCAGTAAATCGAACGGCGATGGCCGAGATCGACACTCCACCCAAAACTTTTTATTATCGCCTATGCCTCCGAGCGCCAATGTTGCAGTAGACGCAGTTTACCATGCGGACTGGGGCCGGATTATTGCCACCTTGATTCGACATTTTGGTGATTTCGATGTGGCCGAAGAGTCCGCGCAGGAAGCGTTTGCCGCTGCTGTCGATCAGTGGCGCAGTGACGGTGTACCTGACTCTCCGCGCGCCTGGATCATCCAGACTGCAAAGCATAAAGCGATCGATCGCCTCCGGCGGCGAAGCCGTCTGCAGGAAAAGCTTGAATCCTACGCTGAGTCCGGGCTGATTCCTACTGTTACAGAGCCCGACTACAACACCGAAGAGATTCCCGACGATCGTCTGCGCTTAATCTTCACCTGCTGTCACCCGGCTCTTGCAGCCGAAGCCCAGGTTGCGCTTACCCTCCGGACTCTCGGTGGTCTCGAGACCGAAGAGATCGCCCGCGCGTTTCTGGTGCCGCCAACGACAATGGCGCAGCGGCTCGTCCGAGCGAAGCGGAAGATTCGCGACGCGGGGATTCCTTACAAGGTGCCCGACACAAATGAGCTGCCGGCGCGCCTCGACGCGGTGCTGACCGTAATTTATCTCGTCTTCAACGAAGGTTATGCCTCGACTCGCGGCCAGCCGCTGGTGCGAGCGGATCTCTGCGTTGAGGCGATTCGGCTTGGCCGTCTGGTGCGGATGTTGATGACGCCGAAACCGCCCGCAGAGGTTACCGGTTTGGTCGCCCTCATGTTGCTGCACGATTCACGGCGTGACGCGCGTTTGGACGACGCCGGTGATCTGGTTGTGCTTGAAGAGCAGGATCGCAGCCGCTGGAACCAGGAGTTGATCGCTGAAGCGCTGCCCCTGGTCGAGGAAGCACTTCGCGGCCAGTTGGGGAATGGCGCCGGCCCGTTTGCATTTCAGGCCGCTATCGCCGCCGAACACTGCAAGGCAGTTCGGGCCGGGGATACGAATTGGGCACAGATCGTTCGGCTCTACGATCTTCTTGAAGCGGTACAGCCTTCTCCGATCGTGTCACTCAACCGTGCGGTCGCGGTTGCGATGGCGACTGGACCGGCTCCCGCGCTCCGGCTGATCGATTTGCTTGCGGCAGATGGGCAACTGGATGACTACCATTTGCTTCACGCGGCGCGAGCTGATCTGTTTCGACGAATGGGCTCCAAAGCAGAAGCAGCGAAAAGCTACACGCGGGCGCTCGCGCTGGTGACCAACGAGAGTGAACGTCGATTTCTCGAACGACGGTTGCGGGAAGTTCAGACGGTGAAAGTATGACCCATGCCGGTGCCGTAGACTTCGTACTCATTTCATCGAAATATTTTCGCGGCCGTGCCGCAGTGTTTTGCTCATCCAGATTAGTTCATCGAGGAACTTGATCATTCGCTTCTCATGGGTGGCGCGGTCGAGAATTCTTCCGCTTTCGTCAAAAAGTCTTTGAGCACCGGAAAAATTACCGTCCCAAAAGATTGTTACCAGGCCAAGTTCGCGTAGGACCGGCAGCAGGTTCTCGATTACCCGCACGCCGCCAAAGCCACCAGCTGAGACGCCGCAGATTCCCACCGCCTTGTGGATGTACTCCTTGAGATTTGAATCCAGCACGTGCTTCAACATTCCGGGATAGCCATGGTTGTATTCGGGCGTAACGATGATCAGGCCGTCGGCCCGCTCGATCGTCGCCGAGAATTTCGGGTCCTTGATCTGCTCGCCGGCGTCGTCGGTCGGAAAATTTAGATCGCGAATGTCGATTAGCTCGGTTTCAACACCTTGGCGTTTTTGAATTTCACCGAGGACAAATTGCGCGACGTTTTCGCTGGCCCGGCCCTTCCTGACCGTGCCGAGAATTACGGGAATGAAAAGTGGTTTGGTGTTCATTGAACGAGTCCAGTCTGGATAACTAGCCACAAAAAAGCACAAAAGACGCAAAGACAAAAGGATGTTTGGAAGCCGTTTGTGCTTTTTGGGCCTTCTTGCGGCTCATCACCCTTTCAATTAGTTGCATCACGTGGCCATCAGGATCGCGCACCTGTAGCCTTTTGTGAAGCCGAACTCATCCGCCGCCCTTTCCTTTTGCCCAAACAGATACCCGTTTCAAATCCGGATATCAGAATCTAACCCGAGTCCCACAGTCTGAAGGTCGGTGGACTCTCCCGCTGGCTGGGTGTGGCTAGTAGGGTCTGGTTCTGTGGTAGGTAACGTTATCTCGATTTCCTCACCGTCATAGGATCAGCCCGTAATAAGAAAGAAGGGCCCTTCGAACGACATCTGGAGCTGAATCAATGACGACCAACAGAATCAAATTCTATTTGCGAGGTATCTGCCTCGGACTAATCTTTGTGGTTATGGTTTTCTTTTCGGCCGCGCCGCGGGCCCAGGAAGCCGATGAATCAAAGCCTCGGGAAGACAAAACTCTGGCGCCGTATTTCCTGGTTCAGGGAGACGCGAGCGTCGATCATTTGCCCCTCAAGGACACACGCGTCGATATCGCCGTTTCAGGAGTCATTGCAGATGTGACGGTCGTGCAGACTTATCGAAACGGAGGAACGCGGCCGATCAATGCGACTTACGTCTTTCCGGCGTCGACGCGCGCAGCCGTTTATGCGATGCGGATGCGAATCGGCGATGACCTTATCATTGCCAAAATCAAGGAGCGGGAAAAAGCAAAGACCGAGTTCGAGCAGGCTAAAAAGGAAGGGAAGAGCGCGTCTCTGCTCGAGCAGGAACGGCCAAATGTGTTTTCGATGGGTCTGGCTAATCTAATGCCGAACGAGCAGGTTGAGATTGAACTCCGCTACACGGAGTTATTGGTTCCGACCGATGGCGTTTATGAAGTGGTCTTTCCTACCGTTGTGGGCCCTCGCTATTCTTCGCAGAAGGAGTCGACTGCACCATCAAAGGACCGATTTGTGCGAAATCCCTACCTGCATGAGGGCAGCGAACCTACCAGTACGCTGCATATTTCGACTCGGATCTCGGCCGGCGTTCCCATTCAGGACCTGACCTGCCCATCACATCAAATCTTTCCGCAATGGCAGGGTCCGGCCTCAGCTCAGTTGACGTTAGACGATGCAAATCCCTTTCAGGGGAATCGTGACTTTGTCCTTCATTACCGTTTGGCCGGAAATCAAATCGCTTCCGGTTTGATTCTTTATCAGGGCGCCGAAGAAAACTTATTTCTTTACATGGCTCAGCCACCGCAGCGAGTCGAGAGCGACGACATCCCGCCGCGAGAGTACATTTTTGTGGTGGACGTTTCCGGGAGTATGAATGGGTTTCCGCTGGATACGTCCAAACAGTTGCTTAGAGATCTAATCGGAAAGTTGCGACCAACTGATTTGTTCAATGTCGTGCTCTTTGCCGGAGACTCCTCATTACTTTCACCAAAGTCGCTGCCGGCAAACCAGGAGAACATTTCCGTGGCGATTAGTTTGCTGGAACAACAGCGCGGTAGTGGAGGCACCGAGCTTCTGGCCGCTGTCCAACAAGCGATGAACATACCCCGTGATACGAACGTGTCGCGGAGCATGGTGTTGATAACTGATGGTTACATTTCAGGAGAAGAGGGAGTCTTCAGTTACATCCGCGACAATCTCAACAAATGCAATGTTTTCTCGTTCGGCATCGGCAGCTCGGTGAACCGCTATCTGATTGAAGGCGTGGCCAAAGCCGGAATGGGCGAGCCGTTTATCGTGATGGATCCGCAGCAAGCTCCGGCAGCCGCCACAAAGTTTCGCGAGTACATCCAGACTCCGGTGCTGACCGACATTCAGATACGGTCGGTTGGATTCGAAACGTACGATGTGCAGCCCACAAACTTTCCGGACCTGATGGCACAGCGTCCGGTGATTCTTTTCGGCAAATGGCGCGGGCCGATCAGCGGATTTTTCGAACTGACGGGCAAGACCGGACGCGGCGATTACGTAGCCCGTTTGGATGTTGCCGGCGTCGCGCCGGATGAAGGCAATCGGGCGCTGCGGTACCTGTGGGCCCGATCGCGAATCGCCGAACTATCGGACTACGGATTCGGGAATGTATCCCCCGACAGGGCCAGGGACATTACCGCACTGGGGCTGAAGTACAACTTGTTGACTCAGTACACGTCGTTTATCGCAGTTCGCGAGAAGGTGACAAATACCAGCGGGTCAGCCGATGACGTGCAGCAACCGCTGCCGCTGCCGGTAGGTGTGAGCGATTTGGCAGTAGGTAGCGAACCGGAGTTCATATGGTTGCTGGCCGCGTCGATGTTCGTTGCGCTAATCCTAATCGTTCGGTGGCGTTGGCGTTTTCAGTCACGCGCGGTTTCAACCGGGTGTGAATGAGAGAGAACCCGAAAATGAACCGGAGACTCAACTGGAACTGGAATCGTAACGCGCAGTTGGTTGTCGTGCTGCTTTGTGCCGGAGCTCTCAAGTTCTTCTACTCTGCGGCCAGTGTCAATCAACTGCGCTGGATTCTGGCGCCGACAACCTTCCTGGTTGAATTGGTCACGGGGACACGTTTTCAGTTCGAGTCCTATGCGGGATACATGAGCAGCGATCACACCTTCTTGATTGCCGCTTCATGTGCCGGAGTCAATTTCCTGATCACGGCATTCCTGATGCTTTCGCTGGGAAAGCTTTGGCGGGAGCGATCGCAAAAACTGGCCTGGAGATTCATTCCGATTGCGGCGGTGTTTGCGTACGTGGCAACGCTGGTTGCCAATACGGTCCGCATCTCCACTGCGCTGCGACTGCGCAGCATGCCGCTCGCGATAAGTTGGCTGACTCCGGACGAACTTCATCGCCTCGAAGGGATTTTGATCTATTTTGGGTTCCTGCTGTTGCTGCTTATGGTCAGCGAAAAGATGAGTTACAGAAACTTGACGAGTCGCAGTAGCGACCGGAGCGCATCACTCAGTTCGGAGGAGCTTTCAGGTTCGGCACGTCGCTCCGGCCTGTTACGCAGTTGTCTCTTCGCGCTCCTGGTCTACTACGCAACCACGTTAGGAATCCCGTTGGTTACCGGCGCCTATCGCCCGGGAGCTGTCTCAACCGGCTTCTGGGAGCATTCGCTCTTTGTGCTACTAACTCCGCTAGTATTGATTCTCCCTCTCGCCGTCTTCCGCTTTTTTAGAGGTCAGCGGGCTTAACGCTGCACCAGGTCAAACGGCCAGGCAGTATTCCAGTTTCTCTCTGCGTGGTCTCCGCGACCTTTGCGTCTCTGCCGTGAACAATCGTGCGAAAATCACCGCCGAGGCGCAGAGAACGCCGAGGTGGCGCAGAGGATTCTTAAATCAAGACACTACCCTTGCCCGGATTCGCTTAACCTTTCTTCAACACTGCGATATATTCTCCGAACTCTATTAGGCGTTGACGGATAGATAACTCGATCCGTGCGATACAGTCTTCCCGGATCGTTTTGAGAAAAGGTTCTCAGTTCAGCTACCAGGACGATTAATGAAAAGAATCCTGCTGGTCATCGCGGTAGTCGTCGTCTACGTCCTGCACCAGGACTTCTGGTTCTGGCGCACCGCCCACCCGCTGGTCCTTGGTTTTATTCCGATTGGGCTTTTCTACCATGCCTGTTTTGCCGTCGTGGCCTCGTTGCTGATGTGGCTGTTGGTTAAGTTCGCCTGGCCATCACACCTCGAGCAGGAAGTTGAAGGAAAATCGAATCAGGAGGACGCAGCGCCTTGATTGCCGCCATCGTCGTCTTCGCCTACCTGGCCATAGTTCTATACATCGGGATCTTTGCCTTCCGTCGTGCGAAGGGAAAAGAGAAAGCCGAAGACTATTTCCTGGCCAGCCGCTCACTGGGGCCATTCGTTTTTCTTTTCTCACTATTTGGCACCAACATGACGGCCTTCGCTATCCTCGGCTCGTCGGGTCACGCCTTCACCAATGGCATCGTTACTTTTGGATTGATGGCCTCGTCGTCAGGGCTGGTAATTCCGCTGACGATTCTTCTGATTGGCACCAGGGTCTGGGCGCTGGGGAAAAAGCACGGCTTCATGACGCCGGTGCAGATGTTTCGCGATCGCTGGGAGTGCAGTCACATCGGCACAGTCATTTCGGTGGTGCAGGCGGCCCTGCTGGTGCCTTACATCATCATCGGCATCATGGGCGGCGGCACTACGTTGAATACCATCAGCGGCGGCAAAGTGCCGTATTGGTTCGGTGGGGCCATCGTCGCACTGGTGGTGATGGGTTACGTCTTTTTTGGCGGCATGCGCGGTACTGCCTGGGTCAACACTTTTCAGACCACGCTGTTTTTGCTCTTCGGCGCGATTGCGCTGATTGTGATCGGCGCGGGTATGGGTGGATATCGCAATGCTGCGCAGTCAATGCTCGCATCGCCCGCGCTGGCTCCGTTGCTGACGCGCGAGCGCATCTCGCCGCTATACTTTTTTAGCTATACGTTCATCCCGCTGTCGGCCATTGCGTTTCCGCACATTCTTATCTTCTGCCTGACGGCCAAGAAGATGAACCACTTCAAGAAGACGGTGATCCTCTACCCGCTATGTATTCTGGCCATCTGGTTACCCTGCGTGTTTCTTGGTGTGATGGCGAATCGCGTCACCGACGTGCCGCAAATTCGTGCCAAGCAGGAAGCGCGCCGGATGCTGGCGACGCAAGGCAAAGCGATGGCGCCGGAGGCCCGCGACGAATTACGTGAGAAGGCCGCCGGTGACGATGTGATCCTGCGGCTACTCGAACGGTACGCCCCATTTTGGCTCGCCGGCCTGCTCGGCGCAGGCATCATGGCCGCGGTGATGGCCAGCGATTCACAGATTCTCGCGCTCTCCACCATGTTTACAGAGGATGTCTTTGCCTTCTATGGAGGCAAAAAGCGCTTTGGCGAAGCTGTGCAAGTACAGACCGGACGCGCCTTCATTGTGCTGATCACTTTGGTTGCTTATGCCGTCGCGTTGCGTGCGCCGGAAACGATTTTCGAGTTGGCAATCCAGTATGCTTTCTCGGGATTTGCCGCGCTTTCGCCATTGTTGGTGGCAGCTTTGTTCTGGAAGGGAAGTACGAAGTGGGGCGCCCTGGCGGTTACTCTCTGGACAGCGCTCGCAGTTGTCGCCGTGGCCGTCTTTCAATCGGCCGTGCCCGCGCCGGCGCCGGGGCCAGCGACGGTTGTGTGGTCGCTGGGTGGAACTGAAGTTCTTTCACGGACACCTGGCGGCACGGCGGTCTTCGGATTTATGCCGGTCGTGCCGATGGTGCTGATGTCCGTCTTACTAATGGTCGTCGTCTCTCTGATCACAACTAAGCCAAAACAATCCACGCTCGCCCGATACTTTCGAGGTTGAAAACCTATGAAGAGAATAACTCTCCTCTTGCTGGCTCTGATTTGCTTTTCGATTGGAGTCAGCGGTCAAACTAAATCACGCCAAACTGCGACAGCCAGGACTCAGAAGACTGAGACCGCTCGACGGCATGCAGTCCAGCCGAACGGCGCGACGCCCAACGGACTCTTTTCGCCGGCCATCGTGGCGGGCGAGCTGGTTTTCACTTCTGGACAAATCGGAGTTGATCCAAAGACGGGTCAAATCGTAGAAGGCGGGATAACGGCGCAGACTGAGCAAGTCTTTCGAAATCTCACCGCCGTCCTGGAGGCTGCCGGCAGCAATACCGAACACATTCTGAAAGCGACGGTGTTCCTCGCAGACATGGCGGACTATAACACCATGAACGAGCTGTACCGGAAACACTTCAAGGGTGATCCGCCGGCGCGTACGACCGTCCAGGTCGCGGCCCTTCCGCGCAACGCGCGTATCGAGATCGAAGCGATTGCGATTACCAGGAAGGACTGAAGTGGCACGGGCGTCTCGCCCGTGACTCACACGCAAGCTGCGGGTGCTACCAATCACCCAAAACAGTACAACCGCCCATCCTGGCTGCCGATGACGATCCGGCCGTTGGCGATTGCCGGTGAAGCAGAAAGCGGAGCGCCCGCATTGAACTCCCAGAGTTTCGCGCCATTGCTGAGATTCAAAACATAAAACCGTCCATCATTTGAGCCGATAAAGACCCGCGCGCCGGAAATAGCCGGTGAAGATTCAACCCGCGCACCTGTTGCGAAAGTCCAGATAGCTTTTCCGCCCGGGTTCAAACCGTGCACCAGCTTGTCACGACCGCCCAGGACCACACGATCGGCAGTTACCGCTGCTGATGAATAAAACGGAAATTTTCTTTGTGGATGCTGGTAGCGCCAACCAACGCTGCGCCCGGTCAGGTTGATCATCAGTACTTCATTGGCAAAGGTTCCATAGAACGCCGATGCGCCGCGCAGCGCCGGCGAAGCGCCGGTGTAAGAGCCGGAAGAGACGCGGAACATTTCCTTGCCATCGGAAAGTCGGATCGCGCGAAAGATTTCATCGCAACCGGCAATGAAAGCGAGACCCGCCGAGATGCTCGGAGTGCAGTGCACCGGTCCGCTGGTTTTGAACTTCCACAGTACCGCGCCGGTGCGCGCATTGAGACAATAAAGGTGTTCATCGTAAGAGCCGATCAGGACGCGGTCACCGACCACCACGGGTGAAGATTTGATTTCACTCTGCGCCTTGAAGGTCCAGAGCCGTTTTCCGTCAGGCGCGTTGACGGCATGCAGCACTCCTCCGAGGTCGCCGATGTAAACCACGCCGCCGGAGTAAGCCGGAGACGATTCACCGATCGGCGAGCCGGTTGAGTATTTCCAATAGACTCCGCCGTTTTCCAGGTTCAGCGCGACGAGTTCACCTTTTTGAGAGCCGGCGAAAACGGTGCCACCGACGATGGCTGCTGAAGACTCGATCGAATCGCCGGCCTCGTACGTCCAAAGATGTTTCAAGGTGCCGGGCACGGCGGACTGCGAGACGCCCGTCAATCGAGGATTTCCACGAAACTGCGACCAGTTATTTGCAGGTGTGTCTTGCGCGTGCAGAGTAAGCAGTGAGCAGTGAGCAGTGAGCAGAAGTATCAGAAGCCCGATCGTCAGGGAGGGCAACGCACCAATGGCCCGACTTGCGTGCTGCTGGAGTTGCCCTCCCTTACGGTCGGGCTTCTGACACTGTTGACGACAGCGCCGCTTTTCAGAAAGCACTTCTGTAAACCTCCAAAGCTCCCGCGAGATCGAATGGCCGCGGATTAAAGCCACCGGTCCATTGCTCAGCGGCTTCGCCGGCCAGCACGGGTAGATGATCGTACGGCACGCCGGCCTGGCTCAAACTGCTTTGAAGCCCTGCGGCTGCCGCGAGTTGTTCGAGGCGTTCAGCAAGAGATTCGGTTGCTGCATCCGGGTCGGAACCAGAATACAACCCGGATAGTTGGGCGAGTTCAGCATAACGCTCGCCGGCCAGTGACTTATTCCAGCGCACGACGGTTGGGAGCAACATCGCCAGCGCGGCGCCATGAGTAGTGCCATAGTTTGTGGTCAATGGATTGGCACACGCGTGCGTCGCCCCCAGCATTGAGCATTCAATGGCTACACCGGCAAAGTATGCGCCAAGTTGCATCGCACTCCGCGCTGTCAGGTCGTCCGGTTTAGCCAGGACGAGTTCAAAGTTAGACTCTAATAACTTCCAGGCTTCGCGAGAGAAAACCTCAGACAACGCATTTCGTTTCGTCGTCACATAAGTTTCGACTGCATGAGTGATGGCGTCAAAACCAGCGGTGGCAGTAATAGCTTTTGGTTGAGAAAGAGTCAGAGTTGGATCGAGTATCGCCATCCGAAACGCGGCCTGGGGATCGCCACAAGCCATTTTCACATGGGTCTCGGCGTCGGAAATCACGGCGTAGCTCTGGGCTTCACTGCCGGTGCCCGCGGTCGTGGGAATTGCAATCATCGGCAACATCGGTTTTGCCGCTTTTCCATAACCGAGATAGTCCTGCATGCGTCCGCCGTTAGTCAGCAGGAAGTTAATTCCTTTCGCGCAATCCAAAGAGCTGCCGCCCCCGAGAGCAATTATTGAATCGACTCTCAGTGGCAATGCGAACGCGCAGCCCGCTTCGATCACAGCGCTGTCCGGGTTCACATCGAAGTCATGAAATCGGATCACCTCAATTCCGCTTTGGCGCAGCGGCTCTAAAGCTTCATCGACATGCCCTGACGCAACCAAACCGCGATCGGCCACCAACAGCGTCCGTCGAAATTGCAGTTCGAAAGCCAGTTCACCGAGACGCTTGATTGCGCCGGGTCCGAAGACTATTCGAGTCCGAGGTTGAAAATCGAAGCTTTGCATTTTGGGGCAATCGTTAGTTTGGGCGCTCACTCGCGTTCACATGATCGGGCCCCGTGTTGCTGGAACGCGGGCGCCCTCGCCCGCACAGCGTGCGCAGCACGCTCAATTCCTCTAATCACGGGATGATTCGAGAAAATCGTGTTCGTGCTTCGCCCTCAATGCGGGCGAGGGCGCCCGCGCTCCCAGTAAAAGCTCGTGCCCCGAACCTCGAATTGACCCGGTCGCTACCGCTCCCGGTACTGACCTCATACACCGCGCTGATTCACTTGGCCGCTGCGGGTTTCGTCTCAGCCAGCGCGTATAGCTGGTTACGATTGCTGATGTACAGCACGCCGTTTGCCGGCACCGGAGTGCTGTAGACCGAACTTCCCATGTTTACTTCGGAGAGCACCTTTTTGATCTTTCCCGCTTGCATGATGGTGACGTCGCCGTCCTCATCGCCCAGATAGACCTTGCCATCGATCAAAACCGGTGACCCCCAAACCGCGGCGAACATGTCGTGGACCCAGTAAACCGCGCCGGTCTTTGCGTCGAGGCAATGGAAGAAGCCGCTGAAGTCCGCTTCGTAAAGCAGCCCGTCTTTGATTGCGGGAGTTGAAATCGAGCGGCGAATCTTGTCGTAGTGCCATACCAGACCCGTCTTCGTAATATCACCGCGTTTGGTCGCGTCGATGCAATACATGTGACCCACGCCTTCACCGTGCTCCGGGTCCTGCCCATTAGCAATGTAAACGCGATCCTCATAAACGACCGGCGTGCTGATCAGTTCGTTGCGGGTCTTGGGCCAGACTGATTCCTTCGGATTAGTGTCAAACTCCCAGAGCTTCTTTCCGGTAAGGGCTTCATAGCCGCGAATCCAGCCGTCGCCCTGGGCATGAATCACCTGGACCACGCCGCCGATCGTGCCGACCGTCGGAGACGACCATTGGCCATGCAGGATGCGATCGTAAACCGAGTTGTCTTCCCAAACGAGTTTTCCCGTCTTCTTATTAACGGCGATAATCGCCGGGGCTTTTGGTGAAGGAATATTGACGTGGCTCTCGTCCTGCCCGTTCGAGGTGCTGACATATATGAGATCGCCGTACATCACCGGAGAGGAGTTCGCCAAGTTATGCGGGAGCGAGCCGACCTCTTCCATCATATCGAACCGCCAAACCACGTCTCCGTCAGTTTCACCCTTGAGTTTTTCGTCGGTCACTGGCCCATCGTTTTCCTTGTCGCGGAAACCCTGTGTGTCGAGGCACATCAACTCGGCCCGGTTCGAGACGTAATAGACACGGTCACCATCAACCAGCGGCGAAGATGCAATTCCCTGATAAGGCCAGTCATTAACACGTCCGGCGATTAACTTGTCATGGACCATCTGCCACATAAACTGACCGTCCGACTCACGAAACGCCATCAGGATGCCTTTGTCGCCCGTCACCTTCGGGTCGCGCACGCCCTCATTGTTGGTGCCGACGAAAACCATGCCTCCGGAAACCACGACGTTGCCGTAGGTCTGTGATCCCAAAGCGGCTACCCATTTCACGTTGACCTTTTTTCCCACATCCCAGCTTGTCGGCAGCCCTTTCATGTTCGAGATCATGTTTCGATCAGGAGTGCCACCCCACATGGGCCAGTCACCCGAGCCGGGATCGGAAGCCTCAACCGAGAAGGAGGCAGTCGGCAGGAGGCAGTAGGCAGCAAGCAGGAGGCAGAACGCGCCAGGAACGAGCCATCCACGTTTGGGACTAGAGACAGGTTTGCGACTTTGGACTTTTGACTTTGGACTTTGGACTTTCATTTGTTCGGATAGACTTTCAGATTATCAAAATAGAGTTCCGCCAGCGCGCTTCCGAAAATCCCGGGCGCGCCCTGACGATTAGGAATTGGATCGATGCGTTCGATCATCCACGCGGCCGGTTCCGGCTCGCTGGCAAGCCAGACCTTTCCGCGCGCGCGTACCTTGCCGTCAGGAAGATTCTCAACTTGCAGTTTCATGCGATACCACGTGTCCGGCTTCCACGCGAAGGGCATGGTCACGGTACGCGCGGTCTCGGGCTGCCACGGCTCGAGGTGAAGCATCTGGCTGTTGCCGTAAAGGTTCAGCACGTAACGCTGTGCGATCACTCCGCCGTCACCTTGCTGTCGCCGCTTCTGGGTGGCGCGGATGTCCACCTCAACCGTGTAATTCGCCAGGTCGGACGGACCGAAATAGGCGCGGGCGCGGCTCGCAAGCGATGAACCTTCGGTCGTCTTTACCAGGACCTTGCTGCCTTCGAGTTCGCGCACGGCAAATTTCGGAGTCGCATTGACCCAGAGCGGCGGCACCGCGTTGAGGGGCATTGCGTCAAAGTTCTCGCTCCATGGCAGTGGCGGGAAAACTCGCACACTGGCCGTGCCGGTTACGCCGCCCACCGTTGCTTTTACCAGTCCGCCCTGTGCTCCGCCGTCGGTTGCCGCCACAAACTGACCGTTGGCGATCGTCCCTTTCAGCCTATCGAGAGACCACTCGGCCGATTTCTCTTCGCGAATGAAGGTACCGTTCTCGTCAAAGAGGCGGACGCGAAACCGAGCCGTATCGCCGGGCTTGAGAATCAGTTCCGTCGGTGAAACCTGCACGAGCGTAGCCGGGCGGTTTGGATTAGGCAGACCCTCAACCGGCGGCGGCTGGCTCGTGACGTTGTTTGATTTCTTACCGATGCAATAGAGATTCGCATCGCTGACAAAGTAGATGCGACCGTTGGAAACCGCAGCTGAGGCGATAATCGCTTCCGGCAGCGCTTCGGTCCCGAGTTGATCCTGATCGAGAATCTCGCAGCCGGTTGCCGTCGGCTTAAGAATGAAGAATTTTCCGTTCTCAGTGCCGACGTACAGCTTTCCGTCAGCCAGCACGGGCGAGGCTTTCTGAATAGTGCCGAGGTTCTGCAGCCAAAGCTGCTTCCCGGTATTCACATCAAAGGCCGCAAGGTTGGCCCCGTTATCGATCTGATAGAGACGTTCGCCGTCGATCAACGGAGAAGAGAATCCGCCCTGCCAGCCGAAGACGCTCCACTTAATCTGTTCCTTTTTGAGTTCACCTTTTGCGCTCGCATCCACCGCGACCATCATTCCCATCTCGCTGGATTGCAGATTTTCTTCACTGTGAGTCAGGATGGCCGTTGCGCCGTGCACCACGACTCCGGTATTAATGCCGCGCTTGCTGATCTCATATTTCCAGACCATCTCTCCCGTTTGCGGCTTGATCGCGTATACCACTCCGTCGCTCGCGCCCTGGATCAGCAAGCGCATTCCGTTAACATTTGCGATCACGGGCGGCGCATAGGTTGTATCGTACGGGCGGCCGCCGGGTGCGCTCACCCAGATTGTCTCGCCGGTCCGCTTGTCGAACGCGATGAAGCGATGCGCGCCGCGCGCGTGTTCGCCCCAGCCAAAGGTGACACCGCTCAGAATCAGCAGGTCGCCATCGATGATGGGCGATACTGTGCGACCGCCATGAGTGGTCAGCAAGCCAAAATCTTCACTTAGCGAGCGCTCCCAGACGACCTTTCCATCTCGCGTGAAACCCAGTAGCGATCCTCCCACGCCGAACGCGTAAACATTTCCGGTGGCCGGATCACCTACGGGCGAAGCCCACCCGACTCGGTGGGGAGGGACATCGCTCAGGAAAACATTAAAGCGATGCTCCCAGAGTACCTTGCCGGTGTCGGCGTCGAAGCACATGACGCGCTCCTGCTCGGTCTCGCCTTTGCCGGCCGTGTTCTGAAGGTACACGCGATTATTCATCACGATCGGCGCGGACCGACCGCCATAGGGAGCCTTCCAGGCCAGGTTATCCCCTGTGGGCGACCACTTTGCCGGCAGGTTCTTCTCAGCACTGACGCCATCTCGCGCGGGCCCGCGCCAGTCAGCCCAGTCACTCCCGGCCGCGGATACCGACAGGAAAAGAATGACGATGAGATGTAAATACTTAGAGAGACGCTTTGTCATGTGGATCTCCACACCAGACCGAAAGTGGCACGCGCGTCCTGCGCGTGGTTCCACGGGCGAGACGCCCGTGCCCCTTCCCAATAAACCGAAAACCAAGCTTGCAACCTTAGAGATGTAAAATACGTAAACTTGCGTTGCAGAGATTCAGTTTTTTCTTTCGCCAAACGACCAATACGTGTTTGAATGTATCATCTACCCGACTAACTCCAAAAGCGCGGAGAGGTCTTATGAAGTTGAAGCACGCCACTACAGTTCTGCTCACGTTTTTGCTGATTTCGAGCACTGCCTTTGCCCAGAACTCCAAACAGCAACTCAATGATGAGTTCTGGGAAGCCGTCCGCAAGGGTGACCTGGCGGCCGTTACGGCGCTGCTTGATAAAGGCGCCGATGTTAATGCGAAATTTCGCTATGGCTCCACGGCGCTCTTCAAAGCTGCTGAGCGAGGTCATGCCGCAATTGTGAAGCTTTTGCTGGCGCGCGGCGCCGACGCGACGGTCAAAGACACTTTCTACGGCGCGACCGCTATGACCTGGGCGTTGAGCAACGGCCACGTTGAGACGGTCCGCGCGCTACTCGAAAAGGATCCGGCAAGTGTTGATGACGTGCTGATGACCGGCGTGCGCGAAGGAAATGCCGCCCTGGTGGAGGCGGCGTTGACCAGGGGTGGGGCGAAGGCTGAAACGCTAACAGCGGCCCTGGCTGCCCTGATGGACGACAAAGAGAAAGCTCCGATCGCTGAGATGCTTAGAAAAGCCGGAGCGGTCCCGCCGGTTCAGATTGACTCAGCTACGCTGCAAACGTATGTGGGCCGCTATAAAAACGAACAGGGGATCGAGCTCGGCCTGACGGTCAAAGACGGAAAGCCTTTTCTTACTGCTCCGGGCGGCCAACCGCCCTTCGCGCTGATGGCGATTGATAAGACGAGCTTTCGACCGACGGCTTTTGAGGGTTTGGTCTTAACCGTGAATCTCGAGGGTGGGCGCGCCGTGAGTCTGTCCGTGAAGCAGGGAACCAATACGACCGTCTACAAGCGGGTCGAAGAAACGAAACAGTAGTAGTGGGCAGTGGGCAGTGGGCAGTGAACAGTGAGCAGTTTGGATAATACGGCTGGGCCGTCCGATGTGCAGAAGGCCTCCGGCCTTCCGGCAAACCTTTTTTGGGAATGATTATGAAGCGACTAACTCTCTTTCTCCTGATTTTATCTTTCTGTTCTCTTGAGGCGCGCGCACAAAACTGGACGCAGTTTCGGGGGCCGGGCGCCTCAGGCGTAGTCGAAGGGCAGCCTACGTCGGTCAACTGGAACGCGGAAAAATCCGTCAATTTGCGTTGGAAGATCACGGTGCCGGGCCTGGGACACTCGAGTCCGATCGTTTGGGGAAACAAGATATTCGTTACCACTGCGGTGACCAGCGCGGCCAAGGACGAAACTCGCTATGGTCTTTTCGGCGACGTGGCGCCCGTAAAAAACGATCCGAAACACACCTGGAAGGTTTATGCGATTGATAAGGAGACCGGCAAAATCCTGTGGGAGCGAATTGCTTATGAAGGAGTGCCGAAGGTCAAAAGGCATCCTAAGTCCACGCATGCTGACTCGACGCCGGTCACAGATGGAAAATACCTTATTGCTCTTTTCGGGTCGCACGGTCTCTATGCTTACGACCTGAATGGAAAACTTTTGTGGAAGCAGGACCTGGGCGTGCTCGACGCGGGCTGGTTCTACGATCCCGACTATCAGTGGGAATACGGAAGCTCGCCGATCATCTATCGCGATCTGATCATCATCCAGGCGGACGTTCAGAAAGATTCTTTCATTGCCGCCTACCATATCAAGACCGGGAAGCTCGCCTGGAAAACGCCGCGCGAAGAGATTTCGAGTTGGGGAACGCCCACGGTCTACGAAGGGAAAACCCGCGCTGAATTGATCACCAACGGTTCGAAGGCCATTCGTGGTTACGATCCTTTGACCGGTAAAGAGTTGTGGCGATTAACACCAAACTCGGAGGTGACCACCCCAACTCCGTTTGTGGCGCACGACCTGATTTATGTGACCAGTGGCTATCGCCCGATTCAACCCATCTATGCTATTCGACTGGGAGCATCGGGAGATATCACGCTCAAGGACGGAAAAGACTCGTCTGAACAAATCGCGTGGAGCAAGACGCGCGGCGGTCCTTACATGCCCACGCCGATTGTGTACGGCGATTTTTTCTACACCTGTTCTAACCAGGGCGTGCTCACTGCTTACAACGCGAAGACCGGAGAGCGAATCTACCAGGAGAGACTTGGCGGCAAAGGCGGAGCGTTTACGGCCTCGCCGATAGCATCAGATGGAAAGATTTATTTGTCTAGCGAGGACGGCGACGTCTTTGTGGTGAAAGCCGGTCCGAAGTATGAGCTTTTGTCGACGAATGCAGTCGGCGAGGTGATGATGGCGACGCCGGCGATCTCCGGCGGGTTGGTATTCGTAAGGGGAGTCAATCACCTGTACGCATTCGGGGAAGCACCGACAAAAGCTGCGAAGCAATAGTTCCCCGGAATTCAGTTGGGAACACGGTGTCTCAATCGTCATGCGGCTCTGCCTTTCAGATGCGCGGCAAGTCTCTGACTTGCCGGAGGATTCCAGGGTGTTTTCGGTCTATGACCGTAAAATTAGAGGTCGGAGACCTGGAAGGAACTAATGAACCTTGCGGCAAGTCAAAGACTTGCCGCGCATCGAGAAGGCGAAGCCCGAGCTTAAAGAACAACAGCGAAATCAAAGCGAGAAATCTCATCATGAACTCTTTTCACAAAATCAGAATTGGTCTAATCATCGGTCTTCTTTCAAGTCTGATGTTCCTCACATTAACTGTTGGAGCCACGAACTGGCCGCAGTGGCGAGGGCCCGGTGGCATGGGTATCTCAACTGAGACGAATCTCCCCGTGGAATGGAGTGCGACCAAAAACATCAAGTGGAAAAGGGCAATCGCGGGCCGGGCGCATTCTTCGCCGGTGGTCTGGGGCAACCGGCTCTTTATCACCACGGCCATTGAAGGACCGATCGTGCCCGGCGCGAAGGCAGTTAAGCACATGGATGAGGGCAAAGAATTCCTGCATCCCGACAGCATTGGCGCCGATCACAAACACGCCTTCAAAGTGATTTGCCTGAGCGCGACTAACGGCAAGATTCTCTGGGAACAAACGGCCTTTGAGGGCACGCCCTACGACAATCGCCATCGAAAGAGCTCCTTTGCCGCTTCAACTCCGGCGACAGACGGCAAACTCGTCTATGCCTTCTTTGGCACCGAAGGTCTCTATGCCTATGACATGAACGGCAAACTTGCCTGGAAGGCGGACCTCGGAAAGCTCGGCACCGTCGGCATGGGAACCGGAACGTCGCCGATCCTTTATGAGAACCTGGTCATCCTGCAGTGTGACGAAGAAAACGGCGCCGCATCATTTATCGTGGCGCTCGACAAAAAGACCGGCAAAGAAATGTGGCGGACTCCTCGCAAGATTCAGGTCAGTTGGGCCACGCCAATTCTGGTTCCTACAGCCAAGCGGACGGAATTAATCACCAGTGGGACTGAAGCAATCATCGCTTATGACCCGGCGAGCGGAAAAGAGCTGTGGCGGCACAAAGGTGTCGAGAGCAACGCGATTCCGTCACCGGTTGCCAACCAGGAGATGGTCTTTGTTAGCGCCGGCTTTCCGGCCAAAATTGCGATGGCCATTCGATTGGGCGCGTCCGGTGACCTGACCGATTCAGCCAACGTCGCGTGGAAGTATGCCAAAGGGACCGCCTACGTTCCTTCGCCAATTCTTTACGGCGACTATCTTTACCTGACGACGGATCGCGGAATCCTGACGTGCCTGGACGCGAAGACCGGGGAAGTGAAATACGAGGGTGGGCGGATTCCGATTCCGGCAACGTTCACTGCCTCGCCGGTGGCCTTCGACGGAAAGATCTTGTTGACCAGCGAAGACGGAGACACTTTCATCGTCAAAGCCGGACCGAAACACGAGATTCTGGGGACTAACTCTGTGGGCGAGCCGGTATACGCCTCACCCGCGATCGCTGACCGAAAGATCTTTATTCGGGGCGAGAAGAATATCTACTGTATCGGAAACTGAGCAGGCGGCACGGGCGTCCCGCCCGTGAACCACGCGCAAGATGCGCGTGGCACTGCCTCCGGGCGGAACATTTTAAGTTTCCCGGTCGTCTAAGCGGTTAATAGACTTCGCTCGACAGCGTTTTCAATTTAGAATGGCTTTGCACAAAAAGGATGAGTGTGTGATCTCAAAAGCCTTGGAAACAGGGTTACGGAACCGCTCGCGGTAGCGAGCGGGTTAAAGCAGCAACTCTTTAAGGCGCTTGTACCATCGAGTTTCTCGATTCAACGCGTTACTTTAGTAGCGCCCTTAACCCGCTCGCTACCGCGAGCGGTTCTGTACCGCGGTTCTGGATCGTTACGCGGATTTGTATGACTCGGAATCGGTCCAATACTTTTTGTGCAAAGCCATTTAGCGTGAACAAAATATGTTTGAATCTCGCGAATCGACGCCATGGTATCGCTCTCAGGCGGGCCTGATTGTGGCCTCGATCTTATTGCCTCCTCTTGGAATAGTGTTGCTGTGGAAGCGAAGCAGCGATACCGCCACGAAGGTCGGCGCAACTCTGTGCATCGCGGCGCTGGGCGTTGGCTACGTTTTTCTCTTCATTCAGTTGCGCAAACGCGTGAACGACAACTCTCATTATACGGAGCTGGAACAACAGCGTTCGCAGCAGCAACAGGCTTACCAGAATGGCGGCACAGTCACGACCGTGCAACCGTCTCCGGGAGCCACCGGTTCTCCAACCACGTCGGCAGAGGCAGCAGCGCATGCGGGGCGAAACTATTGGACTAATTTCCGCGGCCCGAATCGCGACGGCCGCTACGAAGAAATGGAAGTCTCGACGACGTGGCCCGCACAGGGACCGCCTCTTCTGTGGAAACAGCCAGTGGGAATCGGATATGCCTCGTTCGTTGTTGCCGACAAACGTGCCTATACCATCGAACAGCGACGTGGGAAAGAGACAGTCGCAGCTTACGATATCGACACGGGCCGGGAAGTCTGGACCCAGGGTTGGAGCGCTGAATACACCGACTCGACCGGCGATGGCCCGCGCGCGACACCGACCTGGGACGACGGCCGTCTCTACGCGCTCGGGGCCACCGGTGAACTTCGCTGCCTGGATGCGAAAACCGGCGCGGTAATCTGGGGCAAGAACATTCTCAGTGAAAACCAGGCTTCGAATCTGCCCTGGGCGATGGCCGCTTCGCCGCTAATCGTCGACGACAAGGTGATAATGCTTCCGGGCGGGACCGCAAATAATTCAGTGGTCGCTTACAACAAGCTGACCGGCGCGCCGATCTGGAAATCGCAGAGTGATCGACAGGCATATGTCTCGCCGATGCTGGTAACGCTGGCCGGACATCGTCAGATAGTGGTGGTCAGCGCCTCTAGAGTTTTTGGACTTGAGCCCGGTGACGGTTCATTGCTGTGGAGTTACTCGTGGGACACCGACATGGGCATTAATGTCTCGCAACCGATTATGGTGAGCGGCAATCGATTCTTTATGTCATCAGGTTATGGTAAAGGGGCGGCGGTGGTCGAAGTCTCCGGCAGCGGCAAGAGCTTTACGGCGCGCACCATTTGGGAAAACATCAACATGAAGAACAAATTCAACAGCTCAGTTCTTCATCAGGGTTATGTCTACGGGCTGGATGAGGGAATCCTCAGTTGCGTCGACGTTAACACGGGCGAGCGCAAGTGGAAGGGCGGACGTTACGGTTACGGTCAGGTGATTCTTGCCGGCGGTAATTTGATCGTGACCAGCGACGCCGGTGAACTCGCGTTAGTGCGAGCCAGTCCGGATCAGTATTCAGAACTTGCGCGCTTCCAGGCGATTCAGGGAAAGACCTGGAACTATCCAGCGATTGCCGGCGGCCGGTTGTTGGTGCGCAACGCCAACGAGATGGCGGCGTACAATATCGCGCGCTAAACATATTGTGGCACGCGCATCCTGCGCGTGGTTTTCATGGGCGGGACGCCCGTGCCACTTCCTCCTATTTCTTAATGAAGATCCGTTTCGCTTCGTAGGAAACATTTGGGTTGTCGACGTACATGGCGATAACTAACTCGCCGTTGGCAATTGTCCACTTCCGGACTACCTGCGTCGTAGATGGCCCTTTTGGCGTGTCCGACGTGGTCACCTCAGTGACCAGAATCCCGTTTCCACCCGACATCCAACTAACTGTCCTTTTTCCCTTCGGCGGAGTTTGACCCGGCGGCGCCTGAGGCGTGAACTCACGCTCTTTACCGTCGAGCACGTAGGTTTCTTTTACGGTCCTTTCATTGTCAGGCTGGATCAGCTTCGTCTCCAGAGTGATCTCATCACCCGCCTGGTTAACTACCATGGTTTGGTTCATGTTTCCGGGAAGGCCGAAGCTTCTGGCGCGGTCCATCGTCCATGAGCCGCTAAAGTCAGGTTTCTGGGCGAAGGCGCTGACGCCGCAGGCGAGTAGCAGGATTACGGTTCCCAGCATTGATGCGGTTTTCATGTGTTCAACTCCTGAGCGGTTAGGTCTCGGAACATTCTTTGTTCGGATGTTCCGTAGTAAATCCGGGTTGGATATTATCACCAGCAACGGTCGCGCTATCGACAATTGTTTTTCAAAACGCTAGGTATCGCGGAATCCGGATTTGATGTTTGGTGAACCTCTGGTAAAGGCTGTGCCTTCAGATGCGCGGCAAGTCTTTGACTTGCCGGCGGTTGGTCTTCTTATATTCCTGGGTCTTCGACCCGGTCAGAGACCGGCAAATAATTGTGGGCCCGCATCGGTAAGTCGGAGACTTACCGCGCATCAGACGGCAGAGCCGAGGAAATTCCACTTCGATTCGCCAGCGAAAGCAACGGCCCCGTCATAAAAGTAGTAACCAACGCCATCAGCACCATCATCGCAAACGTGCGCGCCGACAGGATACCCAAATCATAACCGATGTTCAGGACGATCAGCTCAACCAAACCACGTGTATTCATCAGCGCGCCCAAAGCAAACGAGTCCCGCCAGTTCATTCCGGCCCAACGGGCCATTAGCATACTGGCTCCCAGCTTACCGGCGATTGCGACGACAACTATTACCGCGCACATGACCCAACTTTGCCAGTCATTCAGCAGGTTGATCTGCATCCGCAAACCAGTGAACGCAAAAAAGAGCGGCAACAGCGCGGCCGAGCTGAAAGTTTCGAGTTTGTCCTTGAGTTGGTGTCTCAGTCCGGCGGTTTGAGGCATCACCACTCCGGCAATAAACGCGCCGAATAGAGCATGAATGCCGATCGCTTCGGTCAGGAGCGCGCAGCCCATTACGAATGCCAGCGTTCCCGCCACCAGGCCTCGACTAGTTTGTTGGCGCTCGGGTTTTGCCGCTAACCGCCGGGCAAGTTGTGGCTTGACGATAAAAAGCATGATGCCTATGAAACACAACGCCAGCGTGATCGTAAGTAATGCCGACGTGATGCCGGCTGACTGGGCGACAGCGATCACCAAAGCAAGCATGCACCAGGCGGTCACGTCATCGACGGCTGCACACGTGAGGGCAATGCTGCCCAGATGTGTCTGCGTCATCCGGCGATCTTCCAGAATGCGCGCCAACACCGGGAAGGCGGTAATACTCATGGCGATCCCCATGAACAACGCAAACGTAGTGAAGGAGGTTTTAGCCGGCGCCAGCGAGCCGTAGTACAAGAGCGAAAGTAACGCGCCGAGAAAAAATGGAACAATGATGCTCGCATTGCTGACCATGATCGCGGTGTGGGCCCTCTTTCGCAGCTGCTGAACATCCAGTTCCATTCCCACTACAAACATGAACAAAGCTACTCCGATTTGTCCTAACAGTTTCAGCGTTTCCATCGAAGATGCAGGGAAGAGGAAGGCCATCGTTTTCGGACTCAACAAGCCGAGCACCGACGGCCCCAAAACTATTCCGGCGACAATCTCTCCCAGTACCGGTGGTTGGCCAATCATCCGAAAGAGCTTACCTGTGAGTCGGGCCGCGACGATGATGACAACCAGTTGCAGGAGCAAGACACTAAGAGTGTTTCTGACGTTGTCATGAAAGAATCTGGTCGCAAGGGTTCGTCCCGGCTCAGGCTGAACGGATGGCGAGGGAGAAGTAACTGCTCGTGGCTCGACAGTCGAAGCAGGGTTCTGGTGAGGTGAATAAAGATTGGAGCCGGTCGTCAGAATCAACCAAATCCCAACGCCGCAGATCAGGAGCAGGGCTACATAGGGCAGACTATGCTTAATGGTAAATGGCCTGGGTTCCGACAAGCAGTGCCTCAGTCATCTTTGCGGATTGCAATCAGGCAAAAGCTATTACCAGAAATGTTCCGGGGTTACAACAGACAGAGCTGAGTAACAGCCGGCTCGCGTTAGTCTGGGTATTGAGTATTCTCCCCTCTCCCTTTGGGAGAAGGGAGCTGGGGATGAGGGCTTGCCACAGCCTTTCCTTGATACTACAACTCACGCAACACTCTCCGCTGCGGAGAGTGTTGCGTGAGCATTGGTTTGATGTCAGAACTTGCTTAAGCCCTCACCCCGGCCCTCTCCCAGGGGGAGAGAGCCAAGACAGCCTTCCGATGCCATGACTTACGTTTCTCCCTAATTGCTTACTGGCAACCCAGATGTTAATTTTTGAAGGCGCCGTGAAACTAAGTAGTCAGCCGCGTCGTCTTATCAAGTTGAGCAACCGGCAGAGGCCAATCACCAGAATCTCAAGCCGTGTTCGAATGAAGCCTCTTGGTGGTACGCGTCCGCAAAGCAAAGGAAGATGACGATCGAATCCTCAAAAGCCGGTACCGAGATCGGGAATTATTTTGTCTCGAACTATCCGCCGTTCTCACAGTGGAAGCCGGAGTTTGTCGACGATGCGCTGGCGGCACTCGACGAGGCGCCACGCGTTGACGATCCGCTCGGCCTTTATATACACATCCCGTTCTGCCGCAAGCGTTGCAAGTTCTGCTATTTCAAAGTGTACACGGACAAGAATGCTTCGGAGATCGAGGTCTACCTCGACGCGCTAATCAAAGAGAACGAGCTCTACGGCCGCACACGTGCGCTTCAAGGTCGCCAACTGCGGTTCGCATATTTCGGCGGCGGCACACCTTCTTACGTCAGCGAAAAGCAATTGCATTATCTGGTGGATGGCCTCAATCAGCACGTGAGTTGGGAGCATGCCGAAGAGGTCACCTTTGAGTGCGAGCCGGGCACGCTGCAAAAATCAAAGCTCGAAGCGCTCAAGGAAATCGGCGTCACTCGTCTGAGCCTGGGCATCGAACATTTCGATGATCAGATTCTGGAGGCAAATGGCCGGGCGCATCTCTCTCCTGAAATCTATCGCGCTTACGGCTGGGCGCGCGAAGTTGATTTCCCGCAAATTAATATCGATTTGATCGCCGGCATGGTCGGAGAGACGGAAGAAAAATGGCGCGACACGGTGCGGCGCGCGATCGAATTGGAAGCCGATTCGGTAACGATCTATCAGATGGAGCTGCCCTACAACACCGTCATCTCGCAGGAGATGATCAAGCAGGGATCGGCTTCGCCGGTTGCCGACTGGGCCACGAAGCGTCGCTGGCTGGATTACGCGTTCGAGCGGTTTCAGGAAAACGGTTACGAGATCGCCAGCGCCACCACCGTGGCGACTACCAAAAAGCCGTGCCGGTTCATTTATACGGACGCCCTCTGGCATGGCGGGGACATGATCGGACTTGGCGTTTCATCGTTCTCGCATTTCGGCGGTGTGAATTTTCAGAACGCGCACAACTTCGAAGAATACGTGCGCATCCTTAACACCGGCCAACTGCCGTTGCTGCGGGCGGTTTCACTGACGCCGAAGCAGCGCCTGATTCGCGAAATGATTCTCCAGCTCAAGACCGGAGCGCTTGATACCGGGTATTTTCTAAACAAATTCGGCGTCGATGTGTGGCAGGAGTACCAGCGAGTTTACGAACGAATGAGAGAAGAGAAGTTGCTCAGCCGTACGAATGGAACCATCACACTCACGCGCCGCGGCCTGCTGGAAGTAGAGCAAAACCTTTGGGAGTTCTTCGAACCTGAACTGAAGACCGTTCGCTACGCATGAATCCAGAACATAATTTCGACGTCATTGTCATAGGTGGTGGACCCGCCGGGAGTTCGATTGCCAGTATCCTCGCGCGCGAAGGTGGCCGGGTGGTGCTTTTCGAAAAGGAAGAGTTTCCGCGGCATCACATCGGCGAATCGCTGATGACTGATACCTTCTGGACCTTTCAGCGCATGGGCATACTTGAAAAGCTCAAGCACAGTCCCTTCGTCCGCAAGTACAGTGTCCAGTTTGCCAACCAGACCGGGAAAGAGTCGCGGCCTTTTTATTTCTTTGAGGCCGTACATCATGAGAGCGCCGTTACCTGGCAGGTCACCCGCTCCGCCTTTGACAAGTTGCTGATTGAGCATGCTGCCGAACAGGGCGCTCAGGTACATCAGGGAGTCGCGGTCAAGCAGGTATTGTTCGAGGGTGATAAGGCCGTCGGGGCCGAGGTGCAGATGAAAGACGGTTCGCGCCAGAGCTTCTATGCCAACGTAGTCGTCGACGCGACGGGACAGACAGCGATGCTCTCGAACAAATTCCGCTGGCGTGTCCGTGATCCGAAGCTCAAGAAGGCAGTGCTGTATTCGTACTTCAAAGGCGCGCACCGCGAACCGGATCTCAACGGCGGGGCCACGCTCGTGCTCCGTACGCCGCCGGGCAGCGGCGGTTGGTTCTGGTATATTCCGCTCGAGGACGACCTGACCAGTGTCGGCATCGTCGCCAATCCCGAATATCTGCTCAAGGGTCGTGGACAGGATCTCGCCAAGATTTTTCAGGAGGAGATCGAGAAGTGCGAACCATGTCACCGTCGCGTCGCCATGGGCGAGCGCGTGGACAAGATCTATTCAATCCTCGATTACTCGTATCGCTCAAAACAAAACGCCGGCAATGGCTTTATCATCATCGGTGACGCTTACGGTTTTCTCGATCCTATTTACTCATCAGGTGTCCTGCTGGCTCTGAAGATGGCTGAACTGGCCGCCGATGCCATCCACGACGCTTTTCGTCACGACGACTTTTCAGCAGAACGTCTGGGCCAGTTTCAGGGCAAGTTGGACAAAGGCATTGAGTCGATGCGAAAGCTGGTCTACGCTTTTTACAACGAGGGATTCAGCTTCGCGCAATTCCTGCGGAAGTATCCTGAACAACGTCACAACATCATCAACCTTTTGATCGGCGATGTGTTCCGAGACGGCGTGGACGAAGTCTACGAACCAATGTCCGAGTTTGCCGAAATACCGCCGCCGCTCTATGAACAGATTGATGCCGCGCCTACGAAAACCGATCCTGAAGAAGTCCTTTCGGCGAAGTACATGTACTACGAGGATCGTTAGCCGTTCGTGGCACGCGCATCCTGCGCGTGATTCACGAGCGGGACGCCCGTGCCACTTCTATGACTTTCCAGCGTCTCCAAACGTGGTTGCTGCGCATAGCTGGCGCCTTTGAAATCCTCGCTTTCTTCGCGGTAATAATGCCGCGCTCCTGGATGGAAGTGTCCCACGCCTGGCTTGGTATGGGTGAAATGGTGGGCGGTCCGCTGATCATGTTCATGATCCGCCAGGCTTCCTTCACTTATGGAATGCATGGAGTTTCGCTGTGGGTGCTGGCGTCGGATGTAGTGCGGTTTCGAAAGCTCGTGCTGCTCAACGGCATTGCCTATTTGTTGGCCGGGCCCGTCTTCTTTTTGATCGATTACACTTCGGGCATGCCGTGGTATTGGACTGTGATGGACTCGGCCGGCTGTGGCTTGACCGGCGTTGCGATACTTCTACTCGAGCTGCTCACTTGTCGGCAATCGCGAGTGACGCCAGCGTAGTCTCATCCTTGATCAGAATGCGACGGCCGAGGACCAGCGGATGCGCCCAGGTCGGACTTGCCGCGACTGTGTATTGCGCGACCGGCGCATAAGCTTTTGCGTCGGCCGGCTGCACGATGAGATTCGCTTCGTTGGTGAGAAACAGAAGGGCCTTGCCGCCCAAATTCAGGATCGCCGCGTTCTCGCCCATTCGACCAGGACTTTGCCACACGGCCTTTCCCGTGTCTGCATCAACCGCAAAGAACTGACCCTTCTGGCGCGACGTCATGCCGAACAGAAGATTACCCTGCAAGACCGGGGTGCTCAGGTAGAGCTCGGCTTCTTTGTTAACCCAGACCTGTTGTGGAACGATCTCCGCGCCTTGCTTAGACAGACGGATCGCCGCTAATCCCTGTTCCTCTCTGGAAAAGATCAGCAGGTCTTTGTAAGCCACCACCGTGTTGGTGTTCTCGTCATACTGAGTTTTGGAAGGTAGCTTCCAAAGGAGCTTGCCGGTGGCGAAATCAACGCCGGTCAAATCCTTCTGCATGAACATAACGATCTGACGCACGCCTGCAAGCGTGACAATGATCGGTGAGCCGTACGCCGGGCCGTCAGCATTGTTCGACCACTTGGTCGCGCCGGTTTCCGCATCGAATGCGATCAGCGCGCCTTTGTCATGCCCGCCAACGTGAGCAATCAAAAGTCCGCTATCAACCAGCGGCGACATCGCGGTCCCGAACAGCGGTGAAGTCTTTGGGTACTCTTTCGAAAACTCGCGCCGCCACTTCAGCTTGCCGGTCGCAGCGTCGTGAGCTGAGAGCACACCCGAAATGCCAAACGTGTAAACCCAACCATTGCTGACGACGGGCGTGGACTTCGGACCCTTGCCGTGGCCTGTTGCTGCGGGGTGCATCTGATACGAGATCGGCAGACTCGATCTCCAGATCTCTTTTCCGGTGGCTGAGTCCAGGCACTGGAGAACTTCGTCATCGGCTTGTCTCGCGAAAACATAAATGCGGCCATTCGATTCGACCGGCGAAGCGTGTCCCACGCCCACCGTTACTTTCCATTCTTCCTTTAATGTTTTCGGCCACGCTGCGGGAATAAAAGCGTTTTTTACGTTGCCATCCCGATTTGGGCCGCGCCATTGCGGCCAATCCGCCGCCACCGGACTCAGCGAGACCAAAACCGTTACAGCCAGCAGCGCGGACTTGAATGACGTTCGCAATCGCATTTGAGATCTCCTCAGAGTCAGAACAGAAGTTTTACACCAAACTGAAGGTGCCGCGGATCGCGGGCCGAGGTGATGCGGCCAAAAGTTGGCGACCCCAGGAAGTTGTCCGGCAAATTGAAATTCGGATGATTGAAAAGATTGAAGGCCTCGGCGCGCAGCTGCAAGTTGAGGCGCTCAGTCAGCGCCGTGTTCTTAACCAGCGAGACATTAACGTTTTGGTAAGCCGGACCTTCGAGGATGTTTCGGCCCGCATTGCCAAAGGTCCCGGGCGCCGGGAAAACGAACGCTGCGGTATTAAACCACCGTTCAGGAGTGCGCCCGGAAAGATCAGGATTGCCGGCCAGGTTCGGTCGATCGTTCGCGCCGAATCCGAGCGCCGATCGTCCGGTGCCGCTATTGTCGATTTCCCCAAGCAGTGCGACGGTGAACGGCCGGCCGGTCTGCACGGTCACAATTCCGAAGGTCTGCCAACCGCTCAAGAGCGTCGAAACCCAGCCGCGATCTGCGAGGTGCGCCTGTCCCTTGCCGAATGGAAAATCGTATGTGTAGCTCACCGACAGCCGGTGCCGCACGTCAAAGTTAGAGCGCCCGCGCTCCGCCTGCGGGTTGTTGCTGTCTTGTGGAAAGTTCGGGTCGCCCGCGCTGCTGAAGAAATTCGAAGCGTCATCAGTAGACTTTGACCAGGTGTAAGCGCCCAGCACGGCCAGGCCGGAATTCAGTCGCTGCTGAAGACGTACCTGCAGGCTGTCGTAACGCGAACTCGCCCGCGACTCCAGTTCCGTAATGTCATCAAAGAATGGATTCGGGCGCGGCACAAAAGGCAGCCCCGGCGGCAGGACGCTCGGCGCCGGTTGATTTATGTCACGCGCTGAAAGCAGGTTCTTTCCCTTTGAACCGACATAAGCAACTTCGAGCACCCGACTCCTTCCGAGTTGCTGTTGCACATTCACGCTCCAGTGCTGCATGGACCCGGTTCGCAGGTCGCGCTGGATCGCCAGCGCCGAATCCGGCAACGGAAACGGAAAGAACGCCGGGAACGGATTGTTGAGCGTCAGCGGCAGTCCCGGCAGAGAGAAGAAAAGATTGAAGTCAAAGAAAGGTGCGTTGAAATAAAGCGCTTCGCCCGGCGCCAGTGGCGACTGGTCGTAATAGACGCCATAGCCTGCGCGGATCACGGTGTTTCCCTGATCGCCAATCGTCCACGCCACGCCGACGCGCGGTGCGAAGTTATTCCGGTCGGGCGTGAAACCGCTGCGCGGCACGCCTCCGGTTCCGACGCGCGCGAGCGTCCGCGTCGAGGGGTTGTAGATGTTGGCGCGGTCAAAAGCGTCAACCGGCGGCGAGTTGTATTCGTAACGCAGTCCACCGATCAGCGTCAGCCTGTTGGTTACCCGCACACTGTCATTGAAGAAAAAGTTGTAGCTGGTGCTGCGCAGGTGTTGCGCGTTATCGACCCGCGCGCCGCCGGTCAAGAGCGGGAAGCCTAGCAATAGATCGCCAAGCGCATTGCCCGTGATTTGCCCAAACGGTGAGAATTGGATTAGCCCTCGCGATTGCACGTCGCGGAAAGCATTCTGCTGCACAAAACGAATATCACCGCCGAACTTCAACAAATGACGGCCGCGTGAGTAGGTCGCCGTGTCGAGAATCTGAAAGGTGTTTGTCACGCTGTTTTGCGGGTTGTTGCCTTCATGCCCGAGCGGCGAGAAGCCCGTGATGGTAATGAAGCTGAGGCCAAAGTCGCGCGGGTTGGCCGATAGCTCCGGCAAGCCGACCGCGCGATTGACACTGGTGCCCTGGTTTTCCTGTCTGACCGCTGAAGCGACGCGATTAAAAGCAAAGCGCAGATCGTTAACAAAGGCCGGAGAAAACACGTGGGTCTCGCTAATCATCGCGTTCTGGCTGCGGCGAGTTACGTCGTTGCCATAACCGGGCACGACTGAGAAACCCGACCCGGCGAAAGGTTCGAACAGATCGCGATCGCCAAAGCTGTAACGAAAGGCCAGCGAGGATCGCTGGCTGCGCAGGTGATCTACGCGGACGTCGAAATGATCATCACGGTCCTTCTGGATGGGTGACGAAACAAAGTTGGCAAATGGTGTAGCCCGGTTTGGCGCCGGATAAAGGGCGGCGATCTTGCGGCCAATGTCGTTGATTCTCAGATCGGGAATGCGGCCGGTCGGGAATGGCAATCCGGTAAACGGGTCTCTGGGAACTCCGAAAAGACTCGCCGAGAAATCGCCCGCGCGTTCGGCGAGTGTCGGTACGTTCGCTATCCGCGTAATTCCTTCGCGCGCTCGCGTGCCTTCATAGTCAGTAAAGAAGAAGGTTTTATCCTTTCGGATGGGACCGCCGAACGAAAAACCAAACTGATTGCGAATGTACTTCGGCGCCGGCTCGTTCGCCGGCGCGAAAAAGTTCTTGGCGTCGAGTTTTCCGTTGCGATGAAACTCGTAGACACTGCCGTGCACATCATTCGACCCCGATTTGAGCACGACATTAACCTGCGCACCGGCGCTGCGGCCGAACGACGCGTCATAAGTGCTGGTCAGGTTTTCGAACTCACGGATCGCGTCCACCGGCGGGCGAACCCCGAACGTGTTCAGCTTTGGATCGACGTTGTAGACACCATCGAGCAAGAAGTTGTTGCTGTCTTCGCGCGCGCCGTTGACGCTGAAGGCAAAATCGCCGCGCACTGAACCTGCCGAGCCTTGAGCAGGAGGCACGGCTCCGGGAACCAGCAGGGCCAATTCAAAAAAGTTACGCCCATCGAGCGGCAGTCCTTCGACCTGCCGGTTTTCGATAACGGTTCCGAGTGAGGCGGAGTCTTTTTTGAGATCGGCAGGCGCAGTGATCACCATGTAAGGGTCGGTGATACCCTGGGGTTGCAAGTCGACATCGATCCTGAGTTCCTGATTCACCAGAAGCGTAAACTCATCTGGAAACGTTGCAAAGCCTGGAGCAGAAATGCTCAGGCGATATCGGCCTGGCCGAAGTGAGGACAGAGCATACGCGCCCTGCTCACCACTGTTAGTACTTCTTGCTTCTCCCGTTTCCTGATTGGTAAGGCTGACTGTTGCTCCAGGGACAACCGCTTTGTTTGGATCATAGACAGTCCCGCGCAGCGACCCTCGATGAGTCTGTGCGAACGCGGCGCTGGTACTTAGCAGGATCAGCGTCGAGATAAAGGCGATCGAAAGGATGGACTTCAAATGGTTTCCTCCTCGGTCGTTAGAGCGATTGTCGGGTGCGCTATTATCACTAAAACTGCTGGAAAAGTCGCGGCGCCAGTACCGGGAGCGGTAGCGACCGGTACTGACCTCATCCCAATTACGTCTCTACTGTGCTCAGTGTAATGCAATGTCGCGCGTTCGGTTTGCGCGGATCAGAAGAATTTACAAATCTTAACAATTGCGACCTTTGAAATGTCCCCTTTGATGGTAACCTCGCCCCAAAAGGATTGATATCGAGATGTAAATTTTTTCTTAACCTCGGACCGAACTGCTAGAATGTCGGCCGTCACATCGTAAGTTTACGATTAGAGAGGCTGGAGGGTTGCACTGATGCTGTGGATTCTTTTTGCTCTGGGCGCGGCGCTCTCGTGGGGATTGTACGGGCCCGCCCTGCATCGCGGCCAAGTCGCGCTTGGCAGTCCCATGCGCGCGCTGCTCTGCGTCGGGGTCGCCTACTTTCTGATTGGCGTGCTGGTACCGGTTGGCAGCCTTTCGTATCAAGGCGGCCTGCAAGGGTTCACCATGAAGGGTTCGACTTCAGCGCTACTCGGCGGGGCGCTGGGCGCGTTGGGCGCCATCTGTATTATCTTTGCCTTCAAATATGGCGGACTGCCGACTTACGTGATGCCGCTGGTTTTTGCCGGTGCGCCTCTGGTAAATGTGCTGTTCTCGATGTGGCTGCACCCGCCCAAGACAGCGCCCAACCCGCTTATTTATGTCGGCTTCCTGCTGGCGGCGGCGGGTGCCGGAATGGTTCTCTATTTCAAACCACAGGCTTAATGGTGGCACGGGCATCTTGCCCGTGAAACTAACGGGCGGGACGCCCGTGCTACAAGACGGCGAACGCGACCGGGTGTCAGCAGCATCTGGTCTCTATCAAAACCGGTTCTGTTCTCCCCGATAACGCGCGGCAAACATTTGAGGAGGCTTGAGGTATGAGAGATTCACGAGTGGTCCTGACTGGCGGTGCAATTCTTTTTCTTCTTTCGTTTGTCCCTGAGGCGTTTGGCCAGACCGGCGGTGAATGGCCGCAGTGGCGTGGCGCAAATCGGGACGGCATTTCGAAAGAGACCGGACTGCTAAAGCAATGGCCCGACGGCGGTCCTCCGCTGGTTTGGAAAGCAACCGGCGCCGGTGGCGGCTATTCCTCGTTCTCAATCTCCAAAGGCCGGCTGTACACGATGGGGTTGCGCGGCGACCGCGAATACATAATCGCGTTTGATGTCGCCAATGGAAAAGAAGTGTGGGCGACTCCGCACGGCGGCGCTTTCCGCAATGACCGAGGCGATGGACCGCGCGGAACTCCTACGATCGACGGCGAGCGGCTCTATGCGCTTGGCGGCAACGGCGACCTCTCGTGTCTCGACGTACGGACCGGAAAAATCGTCTGGACCCAGAATGTGCTCTCAAAATTCGGCGGCTCTAATACCCGGTGGGGCATCAGCGAATCGCCGCTGGTTATGGGAGAAAAGGTTCTGGTGAATGCCGGCGGGCCGGGCGCTTCGATCGTTGCGCTCAAGAAAGCGGACGGCACGTTGATCTGGAAAAGTCAGAGCGACGAGGCCGGCTATTCTTCCGCGATTCCGGTTGAGGTGAACGGCACAACTCAGGTGGTTTTCTTTACCGGAAGTCGCGGCCTGGGTCTCGATCTTCGCGACGGCCGCCTGTTGTGGGAGTACTCGCGCCCGTCCAATGATGTCGCGAACATCGCGACGCCGGTGGTGCGCGGCAACCGCGTCTTTATTTCCTCAGACTACGGAACGGGCGGTGGTGTCGTCGAGCTCAAGCCCGACGGCAAAGCCCAGGAGGTCTATTTCACCAGGGAGATGCGCAATCATCACGCCACGTCAATACTGGTCGGCGATCATCTCTACGGTTTTTCCAGCAGCATTCTGACGGCCATGCGCTTTGACACCGGCGAGATCGCCTGGCGCGATCGCAGCGTGGGCAAGGGCTCGCTCACTTACGCCGAAGGCAATCTGTATTGCTACAGCGAAAACGGCGTGGTCGGCCTGGTCGAAGCGAATCCAGCCGTGTACAAAGAGAAGGGAAGGTTCCAAATCAAGCAGGGCTCTCTGCCGACCTGGACACATCCGGTGGTTGCCGGCGGCCGGCTCTACCTGCGCGATCAGGACACGATTTACGCGTTTGATGTGAGAGAAAAACGGTAATTGGGAAGTTGGTCTAAGAGGGCCACAGGAAAGACGCTGTCATTTTCCACTTATCAATTTGCCATCAACTACTTTTAGTGTGATTTCGTGGATCGTGCTTGATTTCTTTGGACAAGCAAGCGATCCACGAAGTTACACGAACACGAAGTCACGAAACAAATCCTCTTAAATGACGAATGAGAAATGAGAAATGGAAAATGACAGCTGCGCGACTCTAATCTAACTATTATTTGATCCCAGGCACGAGCGGGTGAACACTTACCCTTGTCACTTCTGGCCCGGCCCATTGGCGATACAGAAGAGCGAGTTTTCGCCGCGCAGAAATATTTTCCCGGCCGAGATCGCCGGTGAGGCATACATTGGCTCGCCAAGGGAATTCACGCTGAGAACGTCCGGTGTTTGACCGGCGCGCATCATGTAGCTGTCACCATCCTCGCTGACGAATAGCAACTTGCCTTCGAAGGCCACTGGCGAAGCTGTGAATTTTGCCGCCACCGGCATTCGCGCCTGATAAATCACTTTGCCCGTAACTGCTTCCAGGCAGGTGAGCGCGCCCGCATCCGTCAACAGATACAAATAGTCGCCATACAGAATGGGCGAAGGCACGTAGGCAGTGCCCTTGTCATAACGCCAGAGGATGTTCGCCGTATCAGTCAGATCGCCGTCAGCACCCAGGCGAATCGCGAGGGCGCGTTTGGCCTGGCTGCCGGCGGTGATGAAAACCAGATCGCCACGGGCCACCGGACTGGGAATCGGATTGCTCACCACACCCGGAGCGCGCCACAATTCCTTGCCGCTGGCCGGGTCATAGCTGATTGTGCTTTCGGCGCCGCTGGCGATGAGTTCGGTTCGCTTGGCGGTAGTCACCAACAGCGGGGTGGCCCAACTGCGGCGATGAATACGCGGCACGCGCCAGACTTCCTTGCCCGTTTTCTTGTCGACCGCGGCGATAAATGAACCTTCGCCGTATTCCTGATCGCATTGCAGGATCACCAGATTCTGAAAAAGCACCGGCGAGGTTCCCGGTCCCATGCCGCCCTTAGCAATCTTGCCCAGGGAAGTTTTCCAGACGAGCTTGCCATCAAAGTCGTAGCAGTAGAGTCCCTCGGCCTCAAGCGAAACATAGACGTATTTGCCATCGGTCGCCGGTGTCGCCGAAGCGTAAGTATTCTTCCGGTGACGATTGTCATAGACCTTTCCTTCGTAGACAGTCTTCTCCCAGACGACTTTGCCGGTCACAGCGTCGACACAGAAAAGCTTCATTGCGTAACTATGATCTGCGCCGACGCTGTCGGGATGTAGATACTCCTGCCCCTTATGTATATGGCGCACCGCCTCTGCGCCGGGCACGACCGGGCCTTCGATCGAGCTGGTGAGAAAAATTCGGTTACCCCAGACTATTGGCGAAGAATGACCACGGCCGGGAATTGGGGTCTTCCAGCGAACATTCTTTGTGTCGCTCCACTCGCTGGGGAGACCGGTCTCGGTGGAAATGCCGGCGCCGGCGGGACCACGCCATTGCGGCCAGTTAGAAGTTTGACCATGCACAACGCCAAACGCGATCGTCAAAGTGATCACAATCAGGAGTGAACGGGTCCAACTTCGCTTTGAGATCCTGGTTGGGTCATTCATGGCGGCAAACGTTTCTCTTTTGTTCATTCACATTTTTCATTTTCCACTTATTTCGTGTGGCTTGGTGGATCGTTTACCTGACCTGAGGATTAGGAACCGCCCTCTCCCATTGGGAGAGGGTTGGGGTGAGGGCTTTACTGCGACGTCGCCCCGGTTGATGCTTTTGTCTTTGAAGGTCACTCACCTACAGCGGAGCACGATCGAGAAAAATAGTTTCCTCACGCAGGCCCTCATCCCCGGCCCTTCTCCCAAAGGGAGAAGGGAGAAAAACGATCCACGAAACCACACGAACGCAGATGAATCTCTGTGCCGCCATTGAGACGCGACCTAGCGCTTAGCTTGCTTCAAATACTCCTGGGCTTCACGCAATTCCGGCAATCCCTTGTCGGCGAGTTGCCATTGTTCTGAGAGCCTGGCATAGGCTGACATCGCGCCGCGCTGATCTCCGCTGCGTGCCGCTGCGCGCGCCGCGCCAAGCAATGAACGCGCGCGATTCGGCTGTCTTAGTAATGCCGTCTTGAATTGTTCGGCGGCTGCCTCGGGCTTGCCCGCTCGCAGGAGGATCTCGCCGTATAGTTCATGAGTCGGTTTAATCAGGCTAGGTGGCCCGGACGGCGGGCCCATCTGCTCTTCAAGTGCAATCGCTCTCTTCATCAATGCGATGGCCGCGTCGTGACTCTTCTTCATGGAAAGGATTGCGGCTGCAACCTCGAGCTCCCCGATCGAAACTGGCGTGTTCGCGGATGAGTCTACATTCGACACGTCTGGTCCAGGTTCTGCTACTGCCGACCCGAGATACGAAGCGGCCAGTGCGCGAATAAAGGTCGGCAATCTCTGTCCGCTGTTTGAAGAGCGGACCGTCATCGGCCCCGCGACTGACTCCGGCTGAGATCCGCCATGGCTGCCGTGACTCGTCGTCGCAGGCTGGCCCGATGAGCCGGCGGGAGTGGCCGACGCTCTTGGAAACAGCGTCGAGGCGAGATCCCATCGTTCGGTTTCAACTACAAAGGCCGCGGCCATGTTGGCGTAGTTGTTTTCGTAATAGCCCGGCCGCAGCTTGTTGTCATAAGTCGACTCAGACATCGTCTTCTTCATCAGCGTGAGCAGTTCTTCAGCCTTGCTGTAACGGCCCTGCTGCAAATAGACATAGAGCAGCCAGTGAAGGCTGTGATAATCACGCACGTTGGGTGAGAGGTGCTTGCGTTTCATCCACGAATCGGACGCTTCCCATGCTGCCTCGTTCGACGCCGCTGCCTCAGGCCACATTCCCAGTTGCAGAAAGATGTGCGAGGGCATATGGCGGGCGTGATGCGCCTCCGGAGCAATTTCCGCATAACGCCGGGCGGCGGGCAGCGCCAGGATGGCGTGATCCGGATCGTCGAAAGCGTGAATGATGTAGTGCGCTGCGCCGGGATGATTCGGGTTCTTCTGATAGATGTCGAGCGCGATCGCTCCAGCCTTTGCCTGCAAGCGATAACTTTTATCATTCGACTGCGCAATCCCCAGGAGCGACAAAGAGTAAAAGGCGGCCGCCTCGAGATCGTCCGGATAGTCGCGATAGATTTTCTCCATGGCCGCCGAATAAGCGAGATCGCGCGCGCGCTTATCACCTTCGCCATAGAGCAGCTTTACAGCGTTCAGATAGGCGCGCTCTCTTGCACTCAGCTTTGGCGTGTCTTTTATTTTCGCAATCACCAGACGCGCGGCGGGAGTGTCCTGTTCAGACCAGAGTGGATGGTTCTGGGCCATGGCTTCGCCCCAGTAACCCATCATAAAGTCGGGCTCGATCCTGGTTGCTTCGCGAAAGGCTTCCAGCGCTTCTTCAAACCAGAAGGAATGCAGCGCCGCCACGCCGCGCAGGAAATGCGCCTGCGCCTTCTCAGAACCTGAGGTAGGAAACTTGACGTTACCCAGTTGCGAGGTTTGAGCTTGCTGAGAGAAAGCGGTGGCCGTCACGAAAACGACAACCAGCAACCGCGTTAACCATCTAGTTTGAACTGGTCTCATAAGAATCTCCAATTCCAGGCACGTTTATGGCTTGGACTTCTTGCCGATACAAAAGAGGGTCGCGGCCGTGCGTATAAAGATTTGTCCATCTGAGATGGCCGGGGAACTCAGGCAGTAGTCATTCAAAGGATTCTCAGCCACGACTTCGAATTTTGGGCCGGCCTTGATGACGGTCGTCAATCCTTCTTCGCTGGTGACGTAAATCTTTTCGTCCGCCAGCACGGGTGAACCGCTGTAGGTCCCCGGCTTGATGCGCTGTTGTCCGTAAATCTCGGCGCCGGTCCTGGCATCCAGACACCAGATGATGCCCCGGTCGTTGACGATGTAAAAATACTTTCCATCAGTGACCGGCGTCGGCACATCCGGCCCATTAACCGTGGACCAGAGCAGATGTGAAGTGCTGATGTCGCCGCGCCCGCCGGCCCGCAACGCGAGTAATGGCCGGACTCGCGTCGGCGCATAGATAATGTCGTTAAAGACTATCGGCGAGGCCACGATCCGGTAAGAAGGATTGTTGTCGGGATTGAGACCATTCGCGCGCCACAGTTCTTTCCCGGTGGCCGGATCGTGTCCGGTCACGCAATCACCACCCGTGACGACTATCTCGGTGGTCTTTCCATAACGCAGCAGCGCCGGCGTAGTGTAAGCATCAGGCGACTCGCGAATCGCAGCCGTCGCGCGCTCGACTTTCCAGAGAGTTTTCCCGCTCTTCTTATCTATCCGCAAAACGTAAGAAGGATCGTCGGTCCTCATGCCGTGCAGTACTTGAACGTACAGCGAGTCTTCGAATAGCAAAGGTGAAGACGCGTAACCCCAGTTCAAGCCAAACTGGCCATAGTCCTTTTGAACGTCGCGCGTCCAAAGTTCCTTGCCGGCAAAATCGAAGCCCTTGAGAATGCCCGTGCCGGTCATGACATAAACCGCTTTGCCGTCGGTGACCGGTGAAGGCGACGACATATTCTGCTTGCGCATTTTGACGTCGCCGCCGCTGAGCAACTTTTTCCAGAGCATCTTTCCGCTGGTTCTATCCACACACCACAGGAAAATATTGGCGTCTGGCTCGGCGACATTCAAAAAGATCCGGTCGCCCCAGATAATTGGGGTCGAGCCACTCCAACTCGGCAGCGCCAGTTTCCAGGTCACATTCTCGTCCGGGGTCCATCGCGAAGGAAGGTTCTTTTCATTGCTGATGCCGTTGGCATTGGGACCGCGCCACTGTGGCCAGTTCTCAGCCTGAGCTAGAGAAGTTGAAAGTATGACGAGGG
>Ga0070707_100000503_pt1 | contig 38927 bp, 35 predicted proteins | sample KBSK5502metaG_FD_65468 | JGI IMG/M metagenome (GOLD analysis project Ga0070707, IMG submission 65468) | Corn, switchgrass and miscanthus rhizosphere microbial communities from Kellogg Biological Station, Michigan, USA - KBS K5-50-2 metaG | ecosystem: Host-associated > Plants > Roots >... | reverse complement strand
GTACCGACTTTAGTCGGGCTTTGCTGTTCGCGACCGTAAAGCCCGACTAAAGTCGGTACTCTGAACACTCGCCCCCGAAACTTGAGATTGCTTCACACGCATCTGAAAAACGCTGTAAGTTACAGAAGCCAAGTTGACCACAGCCACCAGGCCGCCAGCAGTAATACTCCCACCGGGTACACAACATAGATATACGACCATTTGTTAGCCAGGTTCAGTGTATACCAGCGCGGCCCCTTGACAATTCGCGCGGGGTCGTCCGGGTTGTAGTAAATCAGTCCACCGACATATAAGTGTGAGGCATCAATCGGCTCCCGCGTAAGATCAGCGGCCTCGACCGGCTTCAGCTTGCGGCCGATGACTCGCGAGCGGTAGAGATAGTAAAGAAAGCCGGCCAGCCAGATGACGCTGACCAGAAACAGGAACCCTCCGAAGGGAGCCAGGGCGTCTTTAGGTACGGAATGAACTTCTTCGGCGGGCATGAAGATAAAGTCCCAGGCAAAGGCGATGGCCCCGGCCAGGGCCATACCTCGGCCGGAGTCTAAAAAGTTCATGTCTAACCTGACAGACGCTTCGCTATACCTCAAGTACTCTGCGGTCCGCTCAGTGGGCAGCCTCAGCGGCCCTTGCACACGGGCATGCTTGAGCAGCAGTAACCACCCCTGCGTATAGATCAAGAATGTCGGCGTGGAAAAGACCAGCGAAAAACTCTTGCGCATGTATTCGGTTACTTGCCCCTGCGAATTCACCAAGACGGGGATGCGGCCAGGCATCGTCGGGTAGCGATAGGCCAAGCCTAGTAGTAGCACGATACTAACGATAGCTACCATCGCCTCGAAGGCAGGGTGAGTATAATCAGACAGGCGCCGCGGCTTGAGTGACAAGGCGAAAGAAGCTGCCGGCCCGCCCCGATCCTCCACCTTGAATACCTCTGCCTTACCGTGGAAGACATCCAGGAGCGCAAAACAAGACGCCGGGATGAGGAAGGTTGTGGCAAATTGGAGGTATAATCCAAGGACTAGCTTGTTGAGGTAGACTGGCACCAGGGCGCAAGCTACTTCGATGGCAATGAATGCCGCTACCAGCCAGAACCAATACTGGTGCAGGATGTGCCGGCCGGCCCCCCGGTAGACCTCGGGAGTGACCCGCACGCCGAAGAAATCTTCTTCGCGCTGGGCCGTCGGCATGCTCATAAAGGTCCACAGATTAATGGCGTTCAGGATCAAGAGCCAGGCCGTGACGCTCAAGTAATGATTCATCTCCATTTGATCGCTCCTATTCGTAGTACCAGTAGACCACGAAATCCGCTTCCGTCCCGGAGGGACGCTTGACACTAGCCCAGCGATTCATGGCTGGGAGGGCGAGCATCAGCCACGGGAGTCCCGGAGGGACGGCTGAACAGCCGCGTGCCGAGTCCATTTCAGCCGTCCCTCCGGGACTCCCCTGGGCTCGCGCGTCCGATTCCCAGCGATGAATCGCTGGGCTATTTTCGCCTGCCCCTGCGGGGCAAAATGCAATTTCGTCATCTACTGAGTATCTATTGCCCCGAGATTTCCGTGCCGTCGCATTGACCGTGTCCTCATCATCCCAGGTCTCACCTTGCCCCTTTGAGTAATGCCCGCAACTCATCAGCGACGATGCTCATGATCTCGCCACGCGGTAAGCCGGCCAACACCAACTGTGTCAGTGCCGTGCGTAAGGGCTTGCGCAACTCGTCCTCAGTCCTTTCGACCGAGGTGCGTGAAGCCACCACCGCGCCGGAGCCGTGCCGCACGATGATCAACCCTTCGCCTTGTAACTCGCGGTAAGCCGTCGCAATCGTGTTCAGATTGACGCCCAAATCAGCCGCCAACTGCCGCACCGGGGGCAGCGCCTCGCCTTCACGCAAATCTCCCTTCGCGATCAAGGCTTTGATCCCGTCAGCCACCTGCTGGTAGATCGGGCGGCGGTCATCTGCATCTACCGTGATGTACACCGGCATCTCCTTTCGTCCATTGTATGGTGTTTCTATACACCATACAATCCACTGTTGTCAATAATTTTTTGGGGTATATAGAGAATTGGTTTCTGGCTACGTTTTTGGCAACACCCGGTCACTGAGCAACTAAAGAATTAGTTGAAAGGTGGGCGATGGGAATTCTACTTTTCAATGTAAAGTGCTTGATCAAAGATTGAATTGGGATGATCTACTTGAACGGTGTCGCTGAGCTTCGAGCAAGCAAAGGATGATGGCCCTGTAGTCTATTTGCTTTGCGGCTGTAATTTGATCGCCTTCATCGTTGAAGTCCGCATAGCCGTAGACACTGAGACTCAGGATGAGCGCAACTAGGACGGTGAGGCGAAGAGTGAAGATACTGCCTTTCACAATGGGGCGATCCTAGCAAATCGTCTAGGGCAGGTCAATAATCTTAATCTGCGCAGTTTTTGCGGTCTTGCCGATATGATCGGAGTAATGAAAAGGCCCGCCCCACAGATTGTGTGGACGGGCCTTTAAATTCTAAGTTTATTGCGGTACTGAGTAAATTGCTCAGATTTTTATCGGCACCGTAGTATCTTTTGATTTAATTTATCGTCAGTATGTCGGTACTCGTAATATTATGCCCGCGACCATAGGAGTCTATGGGTCAACCCGAAGGTATGAACCGCTGGTGATCACATTACCCTGCGCGGAGGCAGGGAATACAACTCTTAGAACGGTTGATGTCACCATCGCGGTTGCCCTGATATACTTTGGATATCCGCCGTCTGTAGTACTATACGGGATATATGTGTAAAAGCCAGCAGGTTCACGATTGACACCACTCGAAAAAGTAAAGCGCCCGCTCCCCGATATATCAAATCTATTTATAGGCCCAGAACCAGCTTCCACCGCATAGCCGAATTCCACGTCACACGGACCGTTGGCGTTCTGAGATGCCGAGATATTAAAGCTAATTCTCGTAAGGCTGTTAGCACGGACTGGGTTCTGAGAGAAGCCGCCAAAATCTGAGACTCGCAAATAAGGTGTTGCTGTCGTATCACTTGTGTTTGACCCTGCATAAAATGTCTGACTAACAACAGGGCAAAAACTATTAGCTTCGGTTGTAGAGAAAAAATACCCGTCGAGTAAGTGACCATAGGGATCAACAAGGCTGAAATACGCCCCATCCCCTCCGGTAGCTACCGTGCCGCCAGAGTTCATCATTGTGGTGGATAGGGTGGTGACGTGGCCACAGTTATTGTAAGGCGTCGAATAGGATGCGTTAGTGACAATCGCGAGTTGAGTCCAGTCTACAACAGTAGTTGTGTAAATATATGTGAGAGTATCACACCCAGCGGCTTGGGCTGAAACAGTGAATAAGTTTGAGATGAACTTTCTGATCCCACTTACTTTCTTTGACGGTAGGCCGGTGCGAAACCCTTTTGTTTTCCGCTTAACTTCCTTATCAATGTGCGTCCTGAATTTTGAAGGGTCATAATGGCTAAGCTGATTTTGTAGTGCGGCAACTATGGTGGCGATAATGGCTTCTTTCTGAGTTTCTAACTGGGCTAACTGATCCATCACTTGCTGACTCGGATTAGGCCACGTCCTATTTTTGATGTTGTCCACCTGGGCGTCAAGCGGGTCAGTCTGTCTCTTGTACTCGAATGCTGCGTTCGTGATAGCCGCCGCTTCCGCGTCCGAAAAGCCGGAGAGTTTGAGGTAGGCATTCTTTCTGACTCTCTGCGGGTCGTCGCTACTATTCGTAGAGATGAGCCGGAACACAATTTCGTGGGCGGCAAAGTCAGGTATCAGATTCGGGTTTACCGAGCCATCAACATCCGGGGCACGGTTTTGTGAATTACCCTGTGCTTGATGATGCCCAGTATGCTTATTCTCGGTTAGAAAATTACTGGTCCCTACAACAGTGATGGTCAGTAGTGTGGTAACAAGGGCAATCGGCAGAATCACGGCTCGTTTCATTTGAAGCTCCTTTAAGGTGAATGATACACCTAGATAAGGTTAAGTTGTCAAACTTGAAATTAGAAAACTCCTTGTAGTCTTCGCGTGATGGAACGGCTGCTCTTGAGAGCATCCTGCCTCTAGCTGGTCTGTCACCTAATGGAAAGGCTAATTAAGTGGCGAGGCAGCTTAGATTCGTTCTTTGAATCTCCTCAGACCCCGGTTTGGTAATCCTTGACTTGTTTGACTTCGGAGGTGGCTCAGTTGCGGCTTATACACTCAATAGGGCAGAAATGTCAAGAAAAATCTCTAGAAAATCACAAGTTTTTCCATTCATTATCTTTATATGGAAATGTTTGGTAAGGGATCCCCTGACAGCCCTATTGTTTTGGTGCGTCGGGCACGGCTGTGCGCTCTGTCTCCACAGTGCTCTGGACTACTGTGTCGCATTCGTGTCATCCGCGGTCCATTCCTTTCATCCTGAATACGCAATAGAAAAGCGCTGTAGTTACTACTGACTAAGAGTGACACCAGTGCGTCAGAACTCAGAACTCAAAACTTCTCAGGATGCCTTGTTCGAGCCCTTGAGCGCTTTCTCGATACCTTCTTGCAGCCGCTCGCGGATGGTCCGCGGGTTCATCCCTTTGATGTGGTCCACGAGGTTGCCGTCACGGCTGAAGATGAAGGTCTGCGGGATCGGCATGCGCGGGTCGTCGTTGAAGGCGGAGAACATCTCCGGTGAGGAGAAGCCCAGGCGGTAGTTGATCTCGAAGGCTTTCGCGAAGTCTCTCACCTTTTCCACGTCCGCCTGCGGGTTTTCCAGGGTCAGGCCGATGATCTCTACGCCCTTCTCCTTGTAATCGCGCTGCAGCGCGTTCAGGTGCGGAATCTCCTGGCGGCAAGGGCCGCACCAGGTCGCCCAAAAGTCGAGCACGATGACTTTCTCTTTCCCGACCAGTTCTGAGAGCTTGAGCGTCGGGGCGTCGAGCATGGCGACCTCGAAGTCTTGAAGCTGTTTCGGCTGGGCGGGGGCCGGCGTCCCTATCTCCGTCCGGTCGAAGACGGTTTTGCTGCTTGAGCAGGCGAGAGAGACGGCGAGAGAAAGAAGGGCCAAGGTGATCAGCGATGGCCGCACGGCGCTATGAATTTGGTGACGCATTTGCTCCTCGTAGCTTGATTCCAGAATCACCCACCTGAGCGGGGTGAGGACTATGGTAGCCTGACGGGCCGCGTCGTGACAACATAAAAAGACTCGGGAGACGGTCGCTCGGCTCAGTTACTTGAAGGCGGTGCGGTAAACCTTGAGCTTGTCGTTGCGGGCTGCCGCGTAGCGGCGCCTTGAGTTTAGCCGTGCGTTTCAACGCACGGTCGCTGGCGGTGGTGTTTCCCCGTCGCGTCAGCGACGGTTGAATCCCGCGTGCCCCATCATTCAACCGTCGCTGACGCGACGGACGGTTTGGCGCCGGGCGTCCCCGGCGTTGAAACGCTGGGCTAAAATCATCGCGCCGCTACGCGGCGATTGGTGCACCATCTTCAGTCACTTCTGTCCCTCGCCGCCGGCCTTGACCGCCTTCTCGATGGACTGGGTCAGGATTTCCTGGCCGAGCCGCTGGTTGTAGCCGACCAACCGCCGGATGAGTTGGCCGTCGGGCGCGAAGACGAAGGATTGCGGGAGCAGGCTGCGCGGGTCGTCCCCGTTGAAGAATTGGAAAGTCTCGGCCGAGGTGAAGGCGAGTTGGTAGTTGATGCCTAGTTCCTTGGCGAATGCCTTGACCTTCGAGAGGTCTTCGGCCGGGTCTTCGATGGTGAGGCCGATGACCACCAGGCCCTGCTCGCGGTATTGTTTGGCGAACTCGATCAAGTGGGGAATCTCCTGGCGGCAAGGGCCGCACCAGGTGGCCCAAAAATCGATCAGCACCGGCCGACCTTTCCCCAGCATCTGCGCCAGCTTCACCTGCTTCCCGTCGAGCGTCTGCACCTCAAAGTCCTGCTCCTTTACTTGGTCGAGCTTGAAGGTGGTCGCGGCGGGGTCTTGGCTGACGGCAGTCATTTTGGAAGTGGTGCGGTAAAAACCGGCGGCCAAGGCGAGCCCTAAGATGAGCGACGCGGAGAGGCGGAGAGGGGTGAAGAACCTGGATGACGTTTTAGCTGCCATAATATCTCGGATTTCAGTTGCCTGCGTCCTTTGCGCCTTGGCGCCTTGGCGAGAGGTAAGGTCTCTCGCCAAGGCGCCAAGGCGCAAAGGAGAAAAAGGATGCACTCAATTGCAAAGAAAAGCCCGGCCGAAGTCAGTACTCCAAACGCCGTGCTACCTTGGCCGCCGCTGCTTGGTATTCTGATTGAATTGCGGGATCGCCGCGCCGGCGCCCAAGCGCAAGACCTCCGCCCGTTGGTCGGCGATGAGGTGTGAGCGGACCAGCCCCCGCAAGCGCGCGCTCCGCTCGGCCGTCAAGTGCTCGATGAGCATGAGCATCCGGTACCACGACGCTTCAAGCTCGTCGGCGACTCGCGAGACTTGAGTGATGTCGTAGGGAACCGCTACCGCCGTCGCGCCGAGGCGCGCGAAGGCCGCCAGGTAGCGGGCCGTCGCGAGGTCCGGGCAGAGCAACCGGCGCTTGCCGATCTTGAGCTCGATGCCCAGCAAGGTGTGCAGCACTTCGACCGGCACCGACTTCGGCGGCGCGTTCAGCTCGTAACGGCGGGTGCGCATCGGGAGGATGTGGTCGCGGTAGATGACGGCGATGATCTGGTCGCCCATCAACCGCTTGATCTCCGCAGCCAGGTCATCCGCCCGCACCGCCCGCGGGTGAGCGCGTAGCTTCTCAGCAATGTCGGAGACCTCGGCCATAATAAATCAGTGATGAGTGGAAAGTGGAAAGTAGAAAGTCCCGGGGCTTTCTACTTTCCACTTTCCACTTTTAACTCATCACTCATCACTTGCTTCAACGTTTACCGCAAAAGCTGCTGACTTGCAACTCGCGTCCGCGCCTGGCTGCCGCTGAGCAAACTGAAGACGCCGTTCGGCAGCAGGCCCAAGTAGAAGGTGCCGACCAGAGTGATGATCAGCGCCAAGGCCACGGTGCCGCTGACGCGCGGCCTGACGAAACCTTGCGGCGCCGGGCGGAAGAACATGACTACGATCGGGTAGAGATAATAATAGACTGAAATGATGCTGTTGATGATCGCGGCGATGACCAGCCAATGCAGGTCCGGGGCCGCATCCCAGGCGGACTTGAAGACGTAGAACTTGCCCATAAAGCCGGCCGTCGGCGGAATGCCGGCCAGTGAGAGCAGGAAGACCGTCAGCGAGAAGCTCAGCGCCGGGGCCTCGAACCCGATCCCGGCGTAATCGGCAATCTCGGTCCTGATGTCTCCCGCGCGCGCCAGCACTTGAATCACCGCGAAGGCGCCAAGGTTCATCACCGCATAGGTCAGCATGTAAAAAGCCACGGGCGCGAAGTCGCCGGTCAAGAAGCCGACCAGCGCGTAACCGGCGTGCGCGATGGAAGAGTAGGCGAGCATGCGCTTGACGTTCCGCTGCGAGAGGGCGATCACGTTGCCGAGCGTCATCGTGAGGACGGCCATCACGGCCAGCGCACTCGTCCACGCGGCATGGAGTTGCAGACCAACGCCTGCCGCCGGGGCGCTGAACCCGCCCGCGAAGACGCGGAGGAAGGCCGCGAAGACGGCGGCCTTCGGCCCGGTCGCCATAAAGGCCGTCACGAGCGTCGGGGCGCCTTCGTAGACGTCCGGGGTCCACAGGTGGAACGGGGCGCTCGCGATCTTGAAGCCGAACCCGACGAGCATCATCGCCGCCCCGATCAGGAGCAGTGACGGGTAGAGCGCCGTGCCTTGCGCGATAACCTGGCGAATGCCATCGATGTTAGTCGCGCCTGTTGCCCCGTAGGTGAGCGCCATCCCGTAGAGCAGGAAGGCCGTCGAGAAGGAGCCGAGCAGGAAGTACTTCAGCGAAGACTCGTTGGCCCGCACGTCGCTGCGCCGGTAGCCGGCCAGCACGTAGGTGGTGATCGAAGAAATTTCCAGCCCGAGGAAGACGATCACCAGATCGCCCGCCGCCGCCATCAGCAGCATGCCGGTAGTCGCAAACATCAGCAGCGCGTAAAACTCGCCGGGCGGGAGCGCCTCGTCGCGCAGAAAGGGCGAGGCCAGCAGAGCGGTGATGATCGCCGCCCCGACCGCGATGAGCGAGAAGACGAGCCGCAAGCGGTCCACGACGATCATGCCGCCGAAGGAATGATTGAGTTCGAGGTAGCCCAAGTCGGTGACGACTGAAACCAACGCAATGAGCGTGAAGACCAATCCAATCACCGCCAGCGCGGCATTGGCACGGCGGGCGCCTTTCTTCGAGAAGGCATCGACGAGCATGATCACTACGCCGGTGACCGAGGTGATGATCTCCGGGGCGATTGAGCTATAGTTGATGTTGAGTTCGTTGATTTGCATTATTCTTTATGACCTGCCAGGTCTCGACTTTCGGCAGCTAATCTCCGCCTCCCCCACTGAGATGACGGCCCGGCAGCGAGTGAGAAAATCCATGCCGAGTAATCCATCGAAAGAAGCCTCTGGGATGGTGTGAGCGACGATGGAAAAGCTTTTCAGAAGTTGCCCCAGACAATTGAACCAGGAGACGGTCACTAGAGGAGCGATTACGATTCCATTGGCGCTGGTCAGACGCACTGTGTGTAGAGATGAATGATGCGTGTTATAACCCAGCTTCTCAATCACCTCAACCGGTAAGATGGTGTTGCTCGCTCCTGTATCTATTAACAAGCGCGCCTTGCCTATCTTGCCATTGCCACTGCCAACAGTGGCTTGCACTAGGAACACGTTTCCGGACCGCAATAGATTGTAGGGCTTTTCTCTTTTCACAAGATGTAAGCTGCATCCTCAGGCGGCTCGCCGGTGTATTCGATAGCGAAACGTTTTACATCCGCCTTGAGCAATTTTCGATAAATCTCATTACGGCTCGGTGCGGTAGCCACTACTTTCCCACGCACGACATTTAATTCATCATCCAATTTGGTGAACTCGATCAACACCCACTGGTCAGGGTAGCGGCGAATAATTTCCGGCATCGTCAAAACTTCGCTCATGTTTCACCTCCAAGCTGAGCGCAATCTATTTGGACACCCTCAGAATTCTACTCCCCTCGACGATGTTCTGCACGTTATTGACTGCGCGATCACTGGCGCGCAGAAACAGCATCGGCGCTACGCCCATCACCACGGCCATTGCCACGAGCGGGATGAGCGCCGCCTTCTCGCGGAAGTCAAGGTCTTGCAGCTCCGCGTTCTCCCGCCTCGTGACCTCGCCGAAGAGCACGCGTTGCAGCATCCACAGTAGGTAGACGGCCGAGAGGATCACGCCCGTCGCCCCGATGACCGCGAAGGTCTTGGCGTGGGGCACGAGCGTCGAGGAGTAGGTGCCGACCAGGATCAGGAACTCGCCGACGAACCCGTTGAGCAGTGGCAGGCCCAGACTCGAGAGCGCGATGATCACAAACATCGTCGAGTACTGCGGCATCGGAGTGGCCACCCCGCCGAACTCCGCGATCTCGCGCGTGTGCCGCCGCTCGTAGATAATGCCGACGCAGAGGAAGAGCGCCCCGGTCGAGATGCCGTGGTTGAGCATCTGGTAGAGCGCCCCCTGCATCGACTTGTCGGTGAAGGCGAAGATGCCGAGGACGACGAAGCCGAGGTGGCTGACCGAAGAGTACGCCACCAGCTTCTTCATATCCGGCTGCACCATCGCGACCAGCGCCCCGTAGATGATGCCGATCACCGCAAGCGTCATGACGTAGGGCGCGGCGGCGAGTGACGTTTCAGGGAAGAGCGGCAGGTTGAAGCGCATCAGCCCGTAGGTGCCCATCTTGAGCAGCACGCCCGCCAGGATGATCGAGCCCGCGGTCGGCGCTTCGACGTGCGCGTCCGGCAGCCAGGTGTGCAGCGGCCAGAGCGGCACCTTGATGAAGAAGGCGAGGGCGAAGGCCAGCCAGAGCCAGAGTTGTATCCCCTCGGGAATCATCAGCCGCCGCGTGGCGACGTTATTGGTGATCTCGACCACGTCGAAGGTCGTCCCGCCGTTGAGATAGTAGACCGCGATGATCGCCACCAGCATGAGCAGGCTGCCGGCGACCGTGTAAAGGAAGAATTTGATCGCCGCGTAGATGCGCCGCTCGCCGCCCCAGACGCCGATCAAAAAATACATTGGCACCAGTGTGATCTCCCAGAAGAGGTAGAACAGGAACATGTCGAGCGAGACGAAGACGCCGATCATCCCCGTCTCGAGCACGAGCATGAAGATCATGTACTCGCGCACGCGCTTGGTGATGTGCCAACTGGCGAGCACGGCAATCGGCATGAGAAAGGTCGTCAGCAACACCAGCCACAGGCTGATGCCGTCCACGCCGACGAAGTAGCTCACGCCCAAAGCGCGAATCCACTCGCGCTTGAGCACAAGCTGCGGCCCGCGGTTCGCCGCCTCGAAGCCGGCCAGGATGCCGAGCGAGACGACGAAGGTGGCGAGTGTAAAGAGCAGCGTGATCCACCGGTATTGCGCGTCAAGCTTCTCCGGCGCAGTGCCCTGCCGCGACCAGAAGAGGCTGTGAAGGACTAAGGCAAGAGCGCCCGCGAGCGGAAGGAAGGTGGTCAAAGTAACGATCAATGAGTTCATTTGTTTGTCCGTTGTCCGTCCTCCGTTGTCCGTGGTTGATCGGGCTCAGATGCGGGCCACTGACAATGGACAACGGACGATGCGCGTTAGCGCAGAGCGAAATAGCCGATCACGACGATGGCGCCGAGCAGGATCACTGCGGCGTAACTGCGCGCGAACCCGGTCTGGAGGTAGCGCAAGGTGCCTGCCACCGCCCCAAAGACGCGGGCCACCCCGTTGACGAAGCCGTCAATGATCTTCACGTCCACGACCCGCCAGAGGAGATGTCTGGAGCCTTCCTCGATGGGCGTGATGACCGTCGCGTCGTAAATTTCATCGACGTAGTATTTATTCTCCAATAGCCGCGGCATCCGGCGCAGCGGATTCTTGGTGAAGAGCAGCCAGCCGATGCTCAGACCGACCAGCGCCACGAGGCTTGAGACGAGCGTGAACAGTTGCTCAGCCTTCATCTCCTCACCGTGCTCACTCGCGGCTGCCGCGTTCTGCGTCTCAGCGCCGGGTGCGCCGCCGGCCGTGCCTTCGTGAACGCCCGCTGCCTGCGGATGTGGCGTTGCGATGGCCGGCTCCAGGAACTGCTCGAAGCGATTCGGCGCGTGAATGCCGACCAGGCTGCTCAGTGCCGGGGGCACACCGACGAAGCCGCCGAAGATTGAGAGCAGGGCCAAGATCACCAGGGGCGCTAGCATCACCGCCGGCGATTCGTGCGGTTTCAATGCGTGGCCCTGTCCGTGCGCGGCTTGGTCCTGACCAAGGGCCGCTCGCTCCTTGGTCTCCGCGTCGTGATGCCCTGCGGCCCCGTGGTCGCCGTGGTCGCCGTGGGGTTGCCTGCTGAACCGCTCTTCGCCCCAGAAGGTCATCACCATCAGCCGGGTCATGTAGATTGCGGTGAGCAACGCCGTCACCGCCGCGACGAACCACAGAGCCCGGCCCCAGCCTGCGGGCAGCGCCGCCGTCTCCCAGGTCCGCCACAGAATTTCGTCCTTGCTGAAGAAGCCCGACATCAATGGGAAGCCGCTGATCGCGAGCCAGGCAACGAGCATCGTGCCGAAGGTGTAGGGCAGATACTTCCGCAAGCCCCCCATCCGCCGCAGGTCCTGCTCGTCGTGCATGCCATGGATCACTGAGCCCGCGCCGAGGAAGAGCAGCGCTTTGAAGAAGGCGTGCGTCATGACATGAAAGATGCCCGCCGTGAAAGCGCCGACGCCGCAGGCCAGAAACATATAGCCGAGCTGCGAGATCGTCGAGTAAGCCAGCACCTTCTTGATGTCGTTTTGCGCCAGGCCAATCGTCGCTGCGAAAATCGCCGTCGCCGCGCCGATCACGGCCACCACCAGCATCGCCGTCGGCGATTTGACGAAGATCGCACTGCACCGCGCGACCAGGTAGACGCCGGCCGTGACCATCGTCGCCGCGTGGATCAGGGCCGACACGGGCGTGGGTCCAGCCATCGCATCCGGCAGCCAGACGTAGAGCGGAATCTGCGCGCTCTTGCCCGTCGCGCCGACAAAAAACAGCAGAGCCATCACGGTCATCACCCCAAACACCCCGAAGGCTTCCGCCGGCATGCCCGCGGCCTGGGTGAGCAGGCCCGGAGCGTTGCCCTTGGCGACGAAGCTGATCGTGCCGAAAGTAGTGGAGGCCAGGAACAAGCCGATCATATAGCCGAAGTCGCCGACCCGGTTCGTAATGAACGCCTTCTTCGCCGCATCGCCCGCCTCCTTGCGCCGGATGTAGTAGCCGATCAGCAGGTACGAGCACAGTCCGACGCCCTCCCAGCCGACGAACAGCACCAGTAGGTTGTCGGCCAGCACGAGCGTGAGCATCATGAACATGAACAGATTCAGGTAGGCGAAGAAGCGGTAATAACCCGGGTCGCCGTGCATGTAGCCGGTCGCGTAGATGTGAATCAACAGGCCGACGCCGGTGACGAACAGAATATAGACGCCGGAGAGCGGATCGAGCAAGTAGGCGAAATCCGCCCGGAAGTTGCCTACCGCGATCCAGGTGAAGAAGTGTTCGGGGATTTGCGGCTTGCCGTCAACCACCGGCCATTGCTTCCCGAAGAAAGCAATGAACGCCAGCACGGTCGAGACGGCGACTGAAGCGCAGGCGATGAAGCCGATGAGCTTCTCACCGAATCGCTTGCCGAAAAGTCCGTTGATGATCGCGCCGATGAGCGGCGCAAGGGTGATCCATTTAAGCATGGCTTTCAGTATGGATGCGGATTGTTTGGAGTTCACGCTTTAGCGTGGGTTTTCAAAGGCAGCCTAAAGGCTGAACTCCAAACACACACCACTTTTACAGTTTGAGCAAATCCGCTTCGTCTACGTTGAGCGTTTCGCGATTGCGGAAGAGCGAGATGATGATCGCCAACCCGACCGCGGCCTCGGCCGCTGCCACCGTCATGACGATGAAGACGAACAACTGGCCCGTGATGTTGCCGAGGTAACGCGAGAAGGCGACCAGGCTCAGGTTGACCGCGTTGAGCATCAGCTCAATGCACATAAAGAGCGAGATTACGTTGCGCTGAATGATCACGCCGACCACGCCGATCGTGAAGAGCACTGCGCTCAGCGCGAGATACCAAGAGAGTGGAATCATAACTGCCCTGAGGCAGCCGCTAGCGACGCGCCGCGGCTGCCACTTCCTCCTGAGTTGGCTCCTGAGTTGGAATGACTTCGTTATCCTTCGGTTGATCGATGGCTGGCCGGAGAACCGCTTCTCCGACCCGCTCCGCATTCGGCTGGCGGTCTCTTCTGGCCAGCAGCATCGCGCCGACAATCGCCATCAGGATCAAGACCGACGTGGCCTCGAACGGCAGGATGTAGCCTTGGAACATCGCACTCCCGATGGCCTCCACCGTGCCGATGCCTTGCGAAGGGTCGGTCACGTGCGGGACGGGCAGGAGCGGGTTGGAGACGGACTTGATGACGTAAAAGACCTCGCCCAGGAGCGCAAAGAAGAGCGGCACGGCCAGCCACTTGAGATATTTCTGCCGGTCCGGCTTCGCCTCTTCGGTGCGCACGTTGAGCAGCATGATGACGAAAACAAACAGCACCATGATCGCGCCCGCGTAGACGACGATCTGGATGGCCGCGATGAACTGCGCGTAGAGCGTCAGGAAGAGCGCCGCCAGCGAACAGAGCGTGACGATCAACCCGATGGCGCTGTAGATCGGGTTGCGCTGCAAGATCACGTTGAAGGCCGCGACCACGGCGAGCGCGGCGAAGAGCAGAAAGAGAATCTCCATATCACCACCCCATCGCCCTAACCCTTCGGGCCATAGACGAACACTCCGATCGCGGCTGAAAGGATGATGTTGAGCAGGGCGATCGGGAGCAGCACCTTCCAGCCGAAGTTCATCAGTTGGTCGTAGCGCAGCCGGGGAAGCGTGCCGCGCAGCCAGATGTAGAGGAACAGGAAGAAGAAGACTTTGATCAAGAAGTAGGCCACCCCGAGCAGCGGGAGCTCCTTCGCCCACGGCCCATTCCACCCGCCGAAGAAGAGCGTCGTGGCCAGGATCGAGACCGTCAGCATGTTGACGTACTCGGCCATGAAGAAGAGCGCGAACTTCAGCGAACTGTACTCGGTGTGGAAGCCCGCGACCAACTCGGTTTCGGCTTCGGGCAGGTCGAAGGGCACGCGGTTCGTCTCCGCAATCGCGCTGATCAAATAGACGAAGAAGCCGATGGGTTGAAAGATGAAAACGTGCCACTTGAGTCCCCACCAGCCCGACTGATTCTCGACGATCTTGACCAGATCCAGCGTGCCCGCTTCGAGCACCACGCCGATGACCGAGAGCGAGAGGCTCAACTCGTAGCTCACCATCTGCGCCGAAGAGCGCAGCCCGCCGAGCAAGCTGTATTTTGAATTCGACGACCAACCCGCGAGCACGATACCGTAGACGCCCAGGCTGGTGAGCGCGAAGACGTAAAGCAGGCCGACGTTGAAGTTCGTGACCCGTAAGTTTACTTTATCAAGGCCAAGTTGAATGCCGAAGAGCCAATAAAAAAGGGAGTTGATCTGGGGCGCGAAAGGGATATCCACTGTCGGCCCGAACGGGTAGACGATCAGCACCATCATCGCCGGCACCAGCGTCACCACCGGCGCCATCAGGTAGAGCCACTTATTGACCGCGAGCGGGATGATGTCTTCTTTGAAGATGAATTTGAGCAGATCGGCGAAGGGCTGGAGCAGGCCGAAAGGGCCAACGCGGTTCGGGCCTAAGCGATTTTGAATCGCCGCCAGCACGCGCCGTTCGGCGTAGACCGAGTAGGCGACCACCAGCATGACGAAGACCCAGGCGATGACGATCTTGATGAGCGTCCCGGCAATGAATGGAAAGTCGATTGACATAGGTGAACGATCAGGTTTGGAGTACCGAGGCGGGCTTTCCGGCGACGTAAAAGCCCGCCTCGGTACTCCAAACTTCATTTTTCTTGAACGCTAGAGTTCAGACGAAGATCTCGGCCACGCGGCAACGGAAGCCGGGCACGACATCTTGCCCATCCAGTTCGTCATTTTCTGTCAGCTTAATCACCTCGCCCGACGCGCGACAGACAGTGACCGTCCGCCGCTTGGGGTTGACTACCCAGACGGCGCTCGCGCCAGCCGAGAGCCACTCTTCTACCTTCTCATCAACCTCGACGTAGGTATCACCCGGTGAAACAACTTCGACCGCCAGATCAGGTGCGCCCGGCCAGTATCCTTTCGGGATCCCGGTCTGAGGGATTCGTTCACGGCGCACGAAAGCAAAGTCAGGCGCGCGCACCGTGTCAGGATCACTGGTGATTTTGAAACCAGTCTCAGCGCCAAAGGTCACGCCGAGATCGTGCGCTTTGACATAAGAGCCAAGCGGGATGGTTACGTTAACGGTCACCACTCCGTGCTCACCACCAGTTGGAGGCATCGTCCTCAACTCTCCTTTCACCAATTCGCGCCGCATCCCGTCATCCGGCATGGCTAACAGATCATCCGCCGTCATCAACTCAGTCGTCGTGCTCATCGCATCACCTCGAATCGAGCCGTCATCTCTAAGCCGGGAAGACCAGCGGCGCCGGTCGCGTCTCCTCGCTCTCGGCGGTCCCAGGCGGCAGATTGGCCGAGTACCGCGTGATGAGCGGGTAGCGGCGATGCAGCCGATGGCCCGCCTTGGTCACTAGCTCGGACCGGTCCACCTCGACGTTGCGGTTGATGTGCGTTAGCTCTGCCGCCAGCCGATCCATCAGTTCACTGCGATTGATGCGGCTGGCGTCCGGCTGCTTCCGTTCGACGTAAGTGGCCCCTTCATTCGCCAGGCGGTTGTGCGAGAGCCCGGCGTAGCCTTCCGCCTTTTCCGAAATCTCCTTGAAGATGTTTTTGACCGCGCCCTGGTAGCCGAAATCATGGCCCATCAACTTCGCGACTGAGTTGACGACCATCCAGTCAGGACGCGCCTGGCCGACGGGCGGGATCGTCCGCCGCACGAGCTGGACTTGCGAGCCGTTGTTGACCTGCGTGCCCTGGCTTTCGGCGAAGCTCGTCACCGGGAAGACGACGTGCGCGAGCTTGGCCGTGTCGGTCAAGAACATCTCCTGGACGACGAGCAGGTCGAGCTTGGCCAGTTGTGACCTCACCACCTCGGCCTCGCCGTTGGCTTTGGCGACCAGGTCTTCGCCCGCGACGTAGAGCGCGCGAATCCCCGCGCCCGCGCCATTGACCATCGCTTGCGCCGAGAGGCCGCCGCTGAGCGAGCTGTCCAGGCCCATCTGGAAAGCGCCGAGTGAATTGGCGTAGCGGCAGAGCAGCACGAACGAGAATTTGGTCGCCGTGCGCGCCGGCTCCGCCCCAACCTCCAAGGTCGGACGGGCGACGATCAGCGTGTATGGGTTCTCGTTGATTGCGGGCTTCTGGGTCGAGTTGGTCGAGGCTACCTCTCGCGAGAGCCGCTCGATGTGCGCCTTCTTCGCTTCCTGCGCGACCTCCGGGTTCGGCGTGGCCAGCGCTTGTTCGAGCAGCGGCAGCGCTTCGGCCGCGGCCCCGCGCAGCTCGTCGCCGAAGATCACGATCACGCGCTCGCTTTCGAGCAGCGTCTGGCGAATGGCCTGAAGGTCATCGGCGCTGGCGCCCATCGCGTCGGCCGCCTCGGCAACTTTGCTTTCATCAAGCAGCGCCGCGATGAGCGCAGGCTCGCTGCCTTCACGCACGCGGACTGCGATCTGGGCTTGGCGCTCAAGCCGGCTGCCCATCGAATTGACGATCAGCAAGCGGGCCGACTTCTGTCGCACCGCCCAGCGAATGGAGAAGGCCGTCAGCGGGTTCTCCTCATTCGGGTCTGAGCCGATGAGCAGGATCGTGTCGGCGTTCTGGATGTGCTCCTGCGTCGCCATCGTCGGCGTGCCGTACTTGAAGAAGGAGGCGAAGTCGATTTCATCCTCATCGTGGTAAAACTCCGCATTCCTGGTCTCCAGCGCCTCGGCCGCGAACTTCTTGAGGATGTAGTGATCCTCGTTGAGCAACCGCGCGGCGCTGACGACGCCGACCGCATCGCCGCCGTGTTGGCCCTTAATTTCGCCGAGGCGCTTGGCGACGTAGCCGAGTGCCTCGTCCCAAGTGGTCGGGACCAAGTGCTCGCCGCGCCGGATGAGCGGGCGCTCGATGCGCTCCGGGTTATGCACGAAGTCAATCGGGTAGCGGCCCAAGGCGCAGAGGAAGTCGTGATTGATGCCGCCAGCAGTGCGCCCGCGCCCGTCACGCGCCACCGACCGGATGAGCTGCTCGCTGCGGGAGCCGGCCAGGATCGAGCAGCCGTCCGAGCAGAAGTTGCAGACCGTCGGAGTCTGCTTCAAGTCCCACGGCCGCGAGATGTACTTGTAAGGCACGTGCAGCAGGGTGCCGGTCGGGCAGACATCCACGCAGTTGCCGCAGTCGGAGCACTCGACCCAACCGGTGAAGGCGCTGATCAAAGTGTGCGAGCCGCGGTTGACGGTCGTGATCGCGAACTCGTCCATCCACTCTTCGCAGACGCGGGTGCAGCGCTTGCAGACGACGCAGCGCTGCGGGTCGTTGTAGATGAAGGGCGCGATCTGCCGTTCGAGCGTCGGCTCCTTATCGCTGAATTGCATGCGCGTCCGGTCTTCGCCGAAGCCGTAGGTCTGATCCTGCAACTCGCACTCGCCCGCGCGGTCACAGACCGGGCAATCGACCGGGTGGTTCGAGAGCAGGAATTCGAGCATCGCCGCCCGCACCTCTTCGATCTCCGCCGACTCGGTCGTCACGACCATGCCCTCGGTCACCGGCATCGTGCAGGCGGTCTGAAGCTTCGGAATCTTTTCGACCCGGACCACGCACATGCGGCACGAGGCCTGCGCCGTGAGGCCGCGGAAGTGGCAGAAGCGCGGCAGGTAGATGCCGTGCATCTCGCAGACTTCGATCAATAACTCGCCTTTCGGCGCCGTCACTTCTTGCCCGTTGATGCTGAGCTTGACTGTGTCCATAAAATAATTGCCGGCCTCCAGCACTCACGCCGCCAGTGCTTGCGACGCTTGGCCGTCCTGAAGAATGTACAGCAAGATTGCCAGAATTTTCCCCGGCCGCTCAAGGTAGTGTTCAGTCCGGTCCACGAAGACCAGGCTGCCTTCGAGCTTCAAAAACTTCCAGATGCTGCCCGTAGTGACTGCCCCGTAAATCGTCGTGACCCCTTGTCCCTCGCGCTCATTGTAGAGACGGGCCGCCACCATTTCAGCGATGCACTGTCCGAGCGCTGAGTAGATATCATCTTTCTTGGCCTCGACCAGCATCATCGCCGGGGCGACCAGCAGCAACTGTTCCGGCGACCGTGAAAAAATAAAGTCGCAGACCCCGTTCAAGCCTTGTTCGGACGCGACATTGAATTCAATGCCGGAGAACAAGCTGACCCTCCGCCCTGTCAGTCGGCGCGCCTCGACCAGAATCGGCGCGACGATCAACTCGGAGCGTGCCTTCTCCGTGTTAATTGCCAGGCCCAACGGGACATGCTCTTGTAAGAGTCTCTGCAAATGCTCACTGACTGTGACCTCAGGCACTTCGGTGAAAAGGTCGTGTTGCTCGCTGGTGGTCAGTGAAAACCTTTCCTTAACACTTTTGAGTGTGAAATCACTGTAAGCCATATGGGATCCCTCTAGATTCAGTCCGCCGCCTGGATCTGCACGAGCGTCTGCTTGATTCGGCGCTCGAAATCCCCGCGGAATTTCTTGATCGCCGACTGCACCGGCATTGCCGCCGCGTCGCCTAACGGGCAGAAGCTCTTGCCGAGAATTTTGTCGGCCAAGTCATAGAGCAATTCAACGTCGCCCGATTTGCCTTCATACCGGTGCATCCGCTCGAAAACTTTCTCCAACCACCGCGTGCCCTCGCGGCACGGCGTGCACCAGCCGCACGACTCGTGGTGGTAGAAGTGCGTCAGGTTGCGCGTCGTCTCGAAGATGTCCGTGGTCTCGTCCATGACGATCACGCCGCCGGAGCCGAGCATCGAGCCGACCGCCGCGACGGACTCGTAGTCCAGGTTGCACTTCTCGGCCTCCTCCGGAGTGATGATCGGGACACTTGAGCCGCCGGGGATGATCGCCTTGAGCCGGCGCCCGCCGGACACGCCGCCGCAGTCTTCGTTCACAAGCTTCATCAACGGGTAGCCCATCGGGACTTCGTAGTTGCCCGGCCGCGCGACGTGGCCGCTGACAGTGAGCAGCTTCGTGCCGCCGCTCTTCTCCGTGCCCAGCGCTTTATAGGCTTCGCCGCCGTTGAGCATGATCCAGGGTACGGCCGCGAGCGTCTCCACGTTGTTGACGACCGTCGGGCCGCCGTAGAGGCCGACGACGGCGGGGAAGGGGGGTTTGAGCCGCGGGTGCCCGCGCTTGCCTTCGAGCGATTCCAAGAGCGCCGTCTCTTCGCCGCAGATGTAGGCCCCCGCCCCCGGATGCACATAGATGTGGCAGTCAAAGCCGGAGCCCAGGATGCCCTGGCCCAGGTAGCCGCGTTCGTAGGCCTGCGTGATCGCGCGCTCAAGAATTTCTTTGATGTACCAGTACTCGCCGCGGATATAGATGTAATTGTTCGGAGCGCCGAGCGCGTAGGCCGCGATGACCATCCCCTCGATCATCTGGTGCGGGTCGTAGCGCATCAGGTCGCGGTCTTTCCCGGTGCCGGGCTCCGACTCGTCGGCGTTGCAGACGACATACTTGGGCCGCTTCGATTCCTTCGGCACGAAGCCCCACTTCATCCCAGTCGGGAAGCCGGCGCCGCCACGGCCGCGAAGGGATGACTTCTTGACCTCTTCAATCACCTGGTCGGGCGTGAACTCCTTGAGCGTTTTGGCCAGCGCCTGGTAGCCGCCTGTTTTGAGATAGACATCAAGGTCGCAGGCTTCGCCTTTAAGATGGAATCTGGAGGTTAAGACTTTAGTCATATTAGTCGCAAATCGTGCTTAGGTTCTCTCACCATTCTTCCCATACTTGTCACGCACCAGGCCGTCAACAACGCCGATCAAGGCATTGAGTTTGTCTGTAGTCTCGGCTTGCGCTGCCGACAAGACATCAAGGGTCGCTATCGTCTTGGCTTGCATGTCGTAAAGAGTGCTGACGGTGCCATTCAACTCCGCGATTACCCCCGCGACGTTTTGGATGCGCCTGTCGAGCTGCTGATCGCGCTTCTCGGCTGCTGCCGCGCTGGCTTTGAGGCGCTTGTCGAATTCCTGGAAGCGCTTGTCAAAATCCTGGAAGCGCTTGTCGAAATCCCTCGAACTCTTCTCCAGCCAGGCTTCGAGCCGCTCGGTCCGAGTTTCGAGCCGCTGCAAGCGCGCATCATGCACTTTGTCCTGCCGCAACAGGAAAGCCATCGTCCGGCGCATCTCGGCCGGACTCATTTCCTGGCTGCCGTCTTGATTATTTTTCTTTGCCATCGAGCCTCCCAGTGCTAACCGCGAAAGATGCGAAAGCCGAGATTGACGCGCTCAAAATTCTCGTCTTCGGCCAGCGCGTAGATAATGCCGTACCTCTTCATCACCGCGAACGACGTGCAGTCGGTGAAGCTCAAGCCCGCCAGTTGATCATAGCGCTTGAAGAAGCGCCAGGCCGCCTCAAGTAAACGCTGCTCGTCGGTGTCAATCGCCACGATTTCAATCACCCCGTCGGCCTCCGCGCGACGCATCCCTTTGCCGAAGTCCAGGGCCACCCCGTATCCGGCCCGCGCCCGCAGCAGGGTTAATGTCTCTGCCAAGACGTAGCTGCTCGTCACCGGCTTGAGTTGTAGACGAGCGGCTTGCCGCATCCGCTCGCGCACGGTCTGATGCTCCGGGTCACCGCGATCAGCCAAGGCTTGGAACGTCCACGTGTCAAGAAAGATCGCATTCATGGCGGCGCTCTGGGGAGCTGAGCTTCAATCCTGCCGATGCCCAGCGCCGTCATACAACCCTTCGTCGATCAACCGCTCCCAGAAGACCTCTCCGGGAGTCTTGCGTCGCCGGGCGCGCTGGGGAGTTGGTTTTTTCACGGCTCGCGACGCGAGGCTTTCTAACCACTCCAGGGCCTCGCGGCGTTGCTGGGGACTGAAAGATTCGAGCCGCTCGAGAATACGCTGATTGATCCTCCGGCTAGCCATGCCTTTTAGGACAGTCCAGTGATGATTTCGTCCACTCGTTCGGGAGTTACTTTCTCGTGATAGTCAAAGTTGACCTGCAAGACGGGCGCCAGATCGCAGTATCCCAAGCACTCGACCTCTTGCAGCGTGAACTTGCCGTCGGGCGTCGTCTGACCGACCTGGACTCCCAACCTCTGGCTGATGTGCTCGGTGATCTGATTGCAGCCACCGAGCAGGCAGGAGATCGTGCGGCAGACCTGGAGCTTGTACTTCCCAATGGGCCGGCGCGAGTACATCGAGTAGAAGGTGACGACCTCCTCGACCTCGTTGACGCGCATCTCCAGCCGCTTGGCCAGGTACTTGACATCTTCGTCGGTCACGTAGCCGTGCTCTGCCTGGGCGATGAAGAGCGCCGGCAAGACGGCCGACCGTTTGACCGGATAATGAGTCAGCAACTCGTCAATCTTCTTCTCGTTCGCTTCGCTGTACATAAATTTAGGGGCTAGAGGCTAGGGACTAGGGACTAGGGCAGGCTTTCTTCTAGCCCCTAGTCCCTAGCCTCTAGCCCCTGGCTCTTACCGATCCACATCTCCCAAGACAATATCAATGCTGCCGATGACGGCGACGACGTCGGCGATCAGTCCCCCCTCGACCATCGCCGGGAGAGCCGAGAGGTTGACGTAAGATGGGGCCCGGACGCGAACGCGCCAGGGCCTCTCCTGCCCGTCGCTCACCACGTAGAACCCGATTTCACCCCGCGCGGATTCGATTGGCATATAAACTTCGCCAATCGGAACCGTGAAGCCTTCGGAGGCGAGCAAGAAGTGGTGAATCATCACGTCAATGTGCTGCTTCATCAAGTCGCGGTCCGGCAGCTTGAGCTTCGGATGGTCCGCCATCACCGGCCCTGGCTCCTTGAGCCGCTCGAGCGCCTGGTGGCAGATCTTCAGGCTCTCCCTCATCTCGTCCATGCGCACGAGGTAGCGCGACCAGACGTCTCCGTCGGAGTAGACCGGGACATTGAAATCGTAAGTCTCATAGCCGGTGTATGGCTCGCTCTTCCGCACATCCCAATTGACGCCGCTGCCGCGGATTGAAGGGCCGGACAGGCCCCACTGGATTGCGTCCTCGGCCGAGATCTTGCCGACGCCCCGCGTGCGGCGCTGGAAGATCTTATTGCCGGTGACCAACCGGTTCGCCTCGTCGAGGAACTTCGGGAAGTCGCGCAGGAAGTCCGCGGTCAGGGCAGGGAAGTTGGCCGGCGGCTCGGATTGCACCCCGCCGATGCGGAAATAACTCTGATGGAGCCGGGCGCCGGAGACGCACTCAAACAGATCCATGATCTTCTCGCGCTCGGTGAAGGCGTAGAAGAAGCCGGTCATCGCGCCGATGTCCATGACATGCGTGCCCCACCAGACCAGGTGCGAGGCGAGGCGGTTGATCTCGGTGAGCAGGACGCGAAGCACTTGCGCCCGCGGCGGGGCTTCGACCCCGAGCAATTTCTCGACCGCGAGGACGTAGCCGAGGTCATTGCCCATCGAGTTGAGGTAATCCATCCGGCAAGTGATCGTCACCACCTGCTGCCACTTCTCCTTCTCCATCGTCTTCTCCATGCCGGTATGGAGATAGCCGATGTCCGGCGTGGCCTTCAGGACCGTCTCGCCGTCGAGCACCAATTCGAGCCGCAGCACGCCGTGCGTTGACGGGTGCTGTGGGCCCATCGAGACGGTCATCTGCGTGTTGCCGAGCGGGTCGGGGCTGCGCAGCGCCGTGACCGAGGATGTCGGAACAACGATTTCTTTGGTTCGCATAGTCCGCAATGATGAAGTCTGAACGCGGAACTGGTTCGCCGTTCAGCCTGCTGACTTCGCCACTTCCTCTTAATACCCCTTGATCGGGAAATCTTTTCGCAGCGGGTGACCTTCGTAATCCGCCGGCATCAAGATGCGACGCAAATCCGGGTGGTCATCGAAGATCACGCCGAACAGGTCATAGACCTCGCGCTCCAGCCAGTTGGCTGTTTTCCACACGCCGCACAGGGTTGGCACTCGCGCGTCTTCTTCTTCCAGATAGACTTTGACCCGCAGGCGATGATTGTGCACCAGGGAGTACAAGTGGTAGACGACGGCGAAGCGCGGCGCCGCAAACTCGCCCAAGTCCAGTCCGGCGACATCGCTCAGGAAATTGAAGCGCAGCCCTGGCTCGTCGCGCAGGTAGGTCATGAGCTTGACCAACCCTTCTCGCTTGGCGACGACCGTGACCTCGCCGAGCGCTTCGATGATCTCTCCGACGGTATCGGCGAACGCGGCACGCAGCGGCGAGGCATCAGCGTAACGTGACGTTTGGTTCGGCAGCCGGCTGCTGCCCGGATTGCTTCCAACTGGATCTAGTGGTGGGGGGCTCGTCGATTCGGCCATGATTTTAACTCTGCGTCAGGCCAGGGCGAAGGTTGAATCAGTGGGGCTCCCGGCACCATCACGCTTAGGCGATCATCTTCCCCTTTTCATCTGGCGCCGCGAGGACAGAATCACGCTCGATCTTTTCCTGCAACTTCATCACCGCATAGATCAACCCTTCAGGGCGCGGCGGACAGCCGGGCACGAAGACATCAACGGGCACGACCTTATCCACTCCTTGGACGATAGCGTAGTTATTGAAGACCCCGCCGGCCGAAGCGCAGACGCCCATGGAGATGACCCACTTCGGCTCAGGCATCTGGTCGTAGATGCGGCGGAGCACCGGGGCCATTTTGATCGAGACGCGGCCGGCGACGATCATGACATCAGCCTGGCGCGGGCTGGCACGAAAGACCTCAGCGCCGAAGCGTGCCACGTCGTGACGCGGGTCAGTCATCGCCATCATCTCAATGGCGCAGCAGGCCAACCCGAAAGTCGCCGGCCAGAGGCTTGATTTCCGCGCCCAGTTGACTAGCCAATCCAGCCGCGTCGTCAGAACGTCCGGCATCACTTCGCCTAATTTAGTCTCTAAGCCCATACTGGCATCCTATCAAGGGTCGGGTCTTTGAGCCCGCTTGCCTTCAGCTCTTGCTCCACTCAAACAGGCCCTTCTTCCAGACGTAGATGTACCCGATCAGCAGCACGGCGATGAAGATCATCATCTCGACGAAGACGAACGAACCTGAGATGCGGGCAGCCAGTGTTTTGAAGACCACGGCCCACGGCACCAGGAAAATCGCCTCAATATCGAAGAGGATGAACAGCATGGCCACTAAATAGAACTTTATCGAGAAGCGCTGGTGGGCCGATCCAACCGGGTCCATCCCGCATTCGTAGGGAATCAGCTTGGCTCGCGTGTCGCGACGCCGCCCCACGACGTGAGAGAGCACGATGTTGGTCACGGCGAAGCCTAAAATGAAGATAAAGACGATCAAGATTGGCAGATATTCTCTCATCTCCGGCCTTCTTTAACTCCTCCTGCCCGGCTGCCTCAGCGATCTCCACACGAAGGCTTATGGCAGGGCTTGGGGAACAAGCTCGAATAACTCTTACAGATCTGGCGGGGAGCACATTGTTATAGATTGAGAACAATAGTACAATCTCGCTGCGCATGCAAGGAAAGCGCAGGCTAGGCAGTCCATCCGAATGAGGGAAAGCAAAATTCCACCGGATCAGATAGCAGGGGAGGCTTAATGGGTAAAAAAGTGTTGGCCGTGGTAGAGGACCTATTTTTTGTGGGCAAAATAAACCCAGCCGCTGCCCAGGTCGGTGCTGAGGTCAGGTACGCTCGGAGCGACGCACAAGCACTGGAGTTGGCCCGCACCGAGCATCCGTCCTTAATTATTCTTGACCTCAACGCGGGCAGGTGTCGGCCGCTGGATTTGCTGGCTCAGTTGAAAGCGGATACAGAATTGCGCCACATCCCGACGCTCGGCTTTGTGTCCCATGTCCAGACCGGGCTGCAAGCGCAAGCCCGGAAGGCTGGGTGCGATCGCGTAGTCGCACGCTCTGTTTTCTCACGTGACCTCGCTGAGATCCTCGCCTGAAGATTTAATCCAAATCCTCGTCGTAAGTCTCTCGACTCGGTGTCGGGATCAGGTCAATTGTCCGGCGACGGGGATATGGATCAGTCGCGCGGCGGCGTGGAGTCGATTCGGTCCCGCGGCGGTCTGGAGAGCCGGGAATCGGGTGGCCTAATGCTTCGGCTAAAATCCTAATCAACTCCTGGGAGAGGGTGCGATGTTGGAGCTGTGCGCGCCGTTTGAGGGCCTCTTTCATCTCTGGAGGAACATAGGCTCCGATCAAGACGCCTTTTCTTTTCATAATCTTCCTTTCCTTGTCTAATGTGACCAAGCTTCGTAGTAAAGTGCCGACTAAGCCGTTAAATTGACGAGGGTTCAACCTCTGAGGAATGTTTAACCGCATCGCATTGTAGCACAAGGCTGAGAAATTCCAAGCCATATGTTTAAAAAATCCCGCCCTGCTTTGTTCTTTTTAAAAGGGTCATTCCCCGCCCACTATTCCTCAATGGAGCGAAAGATAAAAGCTTGACAGTGTTTACAATAGGGTGTTAAGTTTCCTCCGGTGATATTTGAAAGGTAAGGACAGCGGTTAATCTTTCTTGGGATGCAGATTTTGCCTGCCGTTTGTCTGAATTAAAATGAGCGGAAATACGGACATCTTGGACGAGCGCAGCCGCGAGATACTGGCGCTCTTGATTAAGACCCATATTACGGTCGGGGAGCCGGTCGGGTCCCGCACCATCGCGAAGCTCTCCAGCGAGGGGCTGTCGGCCGCGACCGTCCGTAATATTATGTCCGATTTAGAGGGGGCGGGTTATCTCGAACAGCCTCATACTTCAGCCGGTCGCGTCCCGAGCGATAAAGGTTATCGATTCTATGTCGATCATATTCTTGAGCAGACGCGTCTTTCCGAATCAGATGAGACTGCGATCCAGCGCGGCATGCTCGGTGGACAGTGGCCGAGTGCTGATCAATTGATGACTCGCGCTTCACATCTGCTCTCGGATCTCTCCGAAAATGTGGGCATTGTCATCTCGCCCAGTATTTCCCGTGATCTCATCAAGCATATTGAATTTGTCCGGTTGAGCGACGGCCGGATTCTGGTCATCACCGTCTCAAAGGCCGGGCTGGTGCAAGACCGACTGGTGCGGGTGGATGAGGACTTTACGCAGGACGAATTGGACCGAACGGCGCGGTATGTGAAGGCCAATTTTAGCGGCATGAGCTTGGTTGCTATCCGCGCGGAATTAATTAAGCGGATGTCTGAAGAGAAAGCCCTCTACGACCGCTTGCTGCAGAATGCGATTCTGCTTTGCGAGCGGGGTTTGAATGATCATCATGACTCCGATCCGGATGTCTTCGTCGAAGGCGCATCGAATATTCTGACCAAGCCGGATTTTGCTGATACTGAGCGCATGCGTGAACTCTTTCGTGTGTTTGAAGAGAAGAGCCGCTTGGTGAAATTGCTCAATGGATATGTCGCCGCTACGCTCACGACCTCGGTCGGCGTGCGGATCGGGGCCGAAAATAATCTGCCGAGCCTCCGGGGGTGTGCCGTCATTACCTCGCCTTACAGCTATGGCAATCAGGTGGTCGGCAGCCTGGGAGTGGTCGGTCCCGTGAGAATCGAATACGCGCGGATGATAAATGTGGTAAACTACATCGCGCGCGTGCTGGAACAGGTGCTCGCCGACGCGCCTCGAAGCGCCCTAAACTGAACAACCCTGCCGCTCGCGCGAATCTCAACCCCCGCGAGTTGATTCCACTTCGCCCCAATTAGAAATCCGCGGCCTGAGGGCCTGAATAGTAGTCTATGGCTAAAAATGAGCAGCAATCGCTGGAGGATCACTCTGTCGAGGTATCTGAGCCTGGCCATCCGGTAGGCGGGGAGCGGAGTGTGTTCCAATCCACCTCCGTTGACAGTGATCTCACCTCCGATCCATTCGCTGAATTCGCCCGAATCTTGACGGAAGTTGAAGAGGCCAGTACCAAGCCTAGCCCTTCACGGGAGAGTGGACCTGGAGATCAAGCTGTCAAACCCTCTCTCAGCGATTTCGATTATGAAATCGATGGGGATGCGCTCCTGACAACCGAGCCGGAGCCTGGGCCGCCGCCTGGTCTGGCTGAAGGGGCTGAACAAGGATCACGACTGGAAGCACTCAGCCAGCGCCTCGACAGGTTGGAACAAGAGAACGCGCAACTTCGCGGTCGCCTCACCCAGTGGCAGGCCGATTTTGAGAACGCGCGGCGGCGTGCCGAGCGTGAGCAGGAGGAGATGAGGTGGTACCTCCGCGGAGAGTTGATGGCGCAGCTTCTACCCCTGGTCGATAACTTCGACCGGGCGCTCGCTCACGGGATGGCAGAGGCGGTGAACGAAGATTTCGTCACCGGGATCGTGCTGATCTACAAACAACTTTGTGACCTGCTCGAGCGTTATGGGGTTCTGCCGATCATCGCCGTGGGAGAGATCTTCGATCCCAACCTCCACGAGGCTGTGGTCATCGAGCCGCGCCCTGGGTATGAGGCGAATACCGTGATCGCCGAGTTCGAGAAGGGATACACCATCGGGGCGCGTTTGCTGCGCCCCGCCCGCGTGAAGGTTGCAATTCGAAATCAATAAGGCAGCTGCCAGATGCTCGCATCTGGCAGCTAGCATCTGACATCTGCAATCGAGAACCTATGAGCAAAGTGATCGGCATTGATTTAGGCACCACTAACTGTTGTGTCGCCGTCCTGGAAGGCGGCTCGACCCAAATTATCCCGAATAAGGAGGGCGGGCGGACGACGCCATCGGTGGTCGGCTTCACCGAGAAAGGGGAGCGGCTGGTTGGCCAGATTGCCAAGCGCCAGGCCGTGACCAACGCCGCCCACACCGTCTACGCCGTCAAGCGTTTGATCGGGCGCAAGCTCAATTCGCCCGAATGTCAACGCGCCCGCGATGGCTCCCCCTATGAGATCACCGAGAGCGCCAACGGCGATGCGCGGGTCCGCATCCTCGCGCGTGACTACAGCCCGTCGGAAATCTCGGCGATCATCCTCCAGCGTCTGAAGTCTTACGCCGAAGACTTTTTGGGGGATATCGTGGATGAGGCGATCATCACCGTCCCAGCCTACTTCGACGACGCGCAGCGCCAGGCGACGAAGGATGCCGGGAAGATCGCGGGCCTCAACGTCCAGCGGATTATCAATGAGCCGACGGCCGCGGCGCTCGCCTACGGCCTCGGCCGCAAAGAGGCTGAAAAGATCGTCGTCTACGACCTTGGCGGTGGCACCTTCGACATCTCCATCCTCGAGATGAGCGAAGGGGTCTTTGAAGTCCTCGCCACCTCCGGCGACACGTTCCTCGGCGGTGAGGACTTCGACCAACGGATCGTCGATTGGATCGTGCGCGAGTTCCAGCAGGAGACGGGGATCGATCTGCGCACCGACCGCCTGGCGCTCCAGCGGTTGAAGGAGTCCGCCGAGCGCGCGAAGTGTGAACTCTCCTCGGCCCTTGAGACAAATATCAGCCTCCCCTTCATCTCGGCTGACGCGCTCGGGCCGAAGCACTTCAATAAGACGCTCACGCGCACCCAATTTGAAGGCATGATCGCGGATCTAGTCGACCGGACACTCGACCCCTGCCAGAAAGCGCTCTGGGATGCCAAGCTCAAGGCTTCAGACATCGATAAGGTGCTGCTCGTCGGCGGGCAGACCCGCACCCCGCTCATTCATCAGCGGGTGTGCGAGATCTTCGGCAAGGAGCCGTCATCGGAGATCAATCCCGACGAGGTGGTCGCCATCGGCGCGGCGATCCAAGGGGGCGTCCTCACCGGGGAAGTCAAAGAGCTGGTGTTGCTCGACGTGCTGCCGCTCTCACTCGGGATCGAGACGCGCGGCGGCCTCTTCACCAAGATCATTGAGCGCAACTCGACGATTCCGCTCAAGAAGAGCTTGACCTTCACGACGGTCACCGACAACCAATCCTCGGTTGAGGTCCACGTGCTCCAAGGCGAGCGCGAGTTGGCGCGCGGCAACCGCAGCCTGGCTAAATTCGAGCTGGTCGGCATTGCCCCTGCCCCGCGGGGGACGCCGCAAATCGCCGTGACCTTCGATGTTGACTCGGACGGGATCGTTAACGTCTCCGCCCGCGAGAAGATCACCGGCCGGGAGCAAGCGATTCGCATCGTCCCTTCATCGGGCCTGGCCCCGGAAGAGATCTCTCGTCTGATCGAGGAATCGCAGCGCAGCGCCCAGGCCGACCGGATCATGAAGGAATTGGTCTTGGCCCGCAATCGCCTCGACGGCCTCGCGCAGAGTACGCGACGCAGCTTCAGCGAGTTTGGCTGGATGCTTCAGCCTGATGATCAAGAACAGGCTCGCGAATCGATCCGCCGGGCCGAGGAGGCTCTTTGCTCCGAGGACGTCGGGAAGGTGCGCGCCGCATTCGAGGAATTGGAGACGTGGGGGCGGCGGCTGACCGACGCGATGTTTAATTCCTCGGCGCTCCCGGCAAAGAAAGGCGAGTGAGCCGTTAGGAAAGAGCAAGGAGCAAAGGGCAAAGAGCCAGGCGCTAAAAGCAAAGCAGGTTGCTCTTCGCTCTTTGCCCTTTGCTCCTTGCTCTTTCTTGCCCGGCCTTGTCCGCCTCCTCACGCCGTTTTATAATTTCGTGCCCGGTCCGGGAGTTGCGCCCGCCGGTCTGGGACGGCAAGTTAGGCAAATGCTGCCGGCCGATGTATGCTATTCTAAGACGCCGATGACGTGGCGAGATCACAGCGAGAGGTGACAGAGCATTGAGCAAACGCGATTATTACGAGATCCTGGGTGTCAGTCGGAACGCTGGCGACCAAGAATTGAAGAGCGCTTACCGCAAGCTGGCCATGCAGCACCACCCGGACCGTAATCCTGGTGATCAAGCGGCCGAGGAGAAGTTCAAAGAAGCGGCCGAGGCTTACGGCGTGCTGTCCAACCCTGAGACCCGCGCGCGCTACAATCAGTTCGGGCACGCTGGCGTTGGTTCCTCGGCCGCTTCCGGGGCCTGGGCCGGGGGGAACTTCGGCGGCTTCGAGGACATTCTCGGCGACCTCTTCGGCGATCTCTTCGGCGGGCGCAGCACCCGCCGCAACGGGCCGCAGCGCGGCGCCGACCTGCGCTACGATTTAGAAATCAGTTTAGAACAAGCGGCGGCCGGACATAAGACCAAGCTCAACATCCCGCGCCTGGAAAGTTGTGAGACGTGTAAGGGCTCGGGCGCCGCGCCAGGCACTTCTCCGGCGACTTGCAATTTGTGTGGCGGCGCCGGCCAGGTCCGGTTCCAACAAGGCTTCTTCTCCGTCAGCCGCACCTGCCATCAGTGCCGTGGCACCGGGCGTGTGATCACCAGCCACTGCAAGAGCTGCCAGGGCGCCGGGCGGATCGAGAAGGAGCAAATGCTGGAGGTCAAAATCCCGGCGGGCGTGGACACCGGCGCCCGGTTGCGGATCACGGGCGAAGGCGAGGGGGGAACCAACGGCGGCGGGCGGGGCGATCTCTACGTCGTGATCCACGTCAAGGAGCACGAACTCTTCGAGCGTCAAGGCAACAACCTCTACGTCAATGTCCCGATCACTTTCTCGCAGGCCGCGCTCGGCGCCGAGATCCTCGTCCCGACCCTGGACAGCGAGGAGAGCTTGACGATCCCGGAAGGCACCCAGACGGGCTCGATCTTCCGCCTCAAAGGGAAGGGCATCGTCTCACTCCAAGGGCGCGGGCGCGGTGACCTGCTGGTGGTCACGACGATCGTCACGCCGACCCGTCTGAGCCGTGAGCAACGCCGCTTGTTCGAGCAACTCGCCGGGATCGAGGACAAACAGAGTCACGGCGGCGCACGGAAGTTGAGTGATCGCGTCAAAGAGATTTTTGGATGAGTGAGACGAGAAGGGAAGATCGATGATCGATCATCCGCAACCCTGGATCTGCAATCTGCGGCCCTCGACTTGAACCAGCCCACCGAAAGCGCTTGATTCGTGCCTCGTTTTATCTCCTTGAAGTAGTATGCCGATTCATCATCCCCCGCGCCCAGCGACCTATTACGCCCTCATCGCCTTTTCGATCATCATTCTTTTCCTGAGCCTGGCCACGACCCGAACGAGGGCGAGCCACTCCGGGGATGCGTTGAGTGGCGTGCCGCAAGCCTCGTCGCGGCGCGAAGTCGTAGAGCAGGCGCGGCTGCGTGAGCTTGATGCGAAGTTGCGGAACCCGCGTCTGCTGCTCTTACGTGCTGCTGAGTTCGATCCACTGGAGGGCGAGCCCGCCCCTGTCCGCATCGGCCAGGCACAATTGGAAACGACCGACCTGCGCTTAAGCTCGGCAAAACTCGCGGCCGGCGGACCGCAAAGGGGTGACGAAGAGCGCGCCTACTTCATCGTTCAATTCCACGACCGCATCCAGCCGGACTCAACCGAGAGTTTGCGCCGCGCAGGATATGAGATCACGGGCTACCTGGCTAATAACGCTTACATCATCCGTGCGCCGCGTGCCCACCAAAACAGGTTGCTTGAGGCTCAGGGCCGCGGAGATTTCCGCTGGGTCGGCGCTTACGGCGCGGGCTTGAAGGTCGATAATCAACTCTCGCACATGGCCGATGGGATCGCTACTGGTTCAAACGATCTCGCCAAGTCGAACGAGGCGCCAGCCGTGGCGGTCTCTTTTATCACCTTCCGTGGTGAGAACTCATCTGCCGTCCGCCAGGCGCTCAGCGGGCTTAAGCTCGCGGCTGAGCCGGTGATTGAAGATCGCTACGACAGCCGGGCCTGGGGCGTGCTCCACGTCGCCCCGCCTGATCTGCCACAACTCGTCACCACGCTCGCCTCAGTCGAAGGGGTGGAATGGATCGAACAGCGCCGGCCGCACCGCTTGAGTAATGATAACGGCGTCCAGGTGATGCAGACGGGGACGGTTGGCGCTGGCGCCCCGCTCTACCGCAATGGCTTGACGGGGGCCGGCCAAGTTTTGGGGATCGCGGACTCGGGCCTCGACTGCGATAGCGCGCAATTCAGGCTTGACGGCCAGCCGTCTGCGCAGACGCTCTCATTCGCTGTCACGACGAAAGCGCTCGTCGATGGTTCTTTGCCGGTCAACGTGACGAACCCGAATAACAAGGTGCTGGCCTACTACCTGCTCGGCGCCGGCAGCCTGATTGATAACCCGGCCAACCCGAACGGCGGAAAGACGCTCGACCCGAATGAGAAAAGCGGCGGCAACTTTGTCAACGCGGTCGCCTACGACGACGACGCTAGCAGCTATCACGGGACCCACACGACGAGCGTCGCTGTCGGCCATGACTTCAACGCCGACGGGACAGGCGCTCTGCCGGGCCTCGCGTCGCGGACGAGCGGCGACGGCGTGGCGCCTGATGCGCGCATCGTTTTCCAAGATGCCGGCCACCCGAGCCGCGGCAGCCTGCCCGGCATCGACCTGATCAGTCAGGCACTGCTCCACCAACAGGCTTACGGCAGCGGCGCCCGCGTGCACAACGATAGCTACGGCCCTGGCTCGAGCGATTTGCCGGTCTCTTACGATCAGGATTCAGCCGACATTGACGACGTGATGTGGCGGCTGCGCGACTACACCATCTTCTTCTCAGCCGGGAACACGGGGACGGGAATCAATAAAGTCGGCTGGGCGGCGAAAAACAACGTGCTCGTGGCCGCAACTGAGAGCCCGACCAACGGCGGCAACCTCGAGAACCTCGCGAGCTACAGCAGCCACGGCCCGACCCTCGATGGCCGCATCAAGCCGGACATCGCCGCCCTGGGCACGGTGAGGGCCGCGACGGAGAGCAGCGGGATTTCGTCTACGTTCGGCTCCTCGACCTCCCGCACCGCGCAGGACGCCGCCGTCAACCCGGCCGACCCGGATAATAATCGCACCCTTTCCGTGATCAGTGGGACGAGCTTCTCTTCGCCGATGGCGGCCGGCGCCGCACTGCTCGTGCGCCAATATTATGTCGATGGCTACTACCCGGGCGGGGCGCGCAATGCGGCCAGCGGCTTTACTCCGTCGAACGCGCTGATCAAAGCGACGATCCTCAACTCCGGCCGGAATATGATCGGCAGCCGCACGGCGAGCGATCCCACCGGCGGGGCGAGCGGCCCGCTGCCGAATTTCGGTCAAGGGTGGGGCAGAATCGCGCTCGACGACGCGCTCTATTTCACGGGTGACCGGCGCGAGCTGAAAGTATTGGCCGACATCTACAATGGCGCAACGGCCCCTGACCCGGCGCGGCCCGCCCCGAATGCGGCAATCATGACGGGCGAAACGCATACCTATCAGCTCGACAGCGTGAGCACGGTGGAGCCGCTGCGCATCTCGCTCGTCTGGAGTGACCCGAAGGCGGCCGTGGGGGCCGGCATCGCCCTCGTCAATAACCTCGACCTGGAAGTCATCGACCCGCAAGGGGCCGTCTATCGCGGCAATGTCAATTTCGCGAATGCCTATTCGCAGCCGGCTGCGGGCGCCGCCTTCGACAGCCGCAACCCGGTCGAGGCGGTCTACATTCAGTACCCTTCGCCCGGCACCTACACCGTCCGCGTGATCGGCACGAATGTTCCAGGCAACGGCCAGATGCAGATCGTGGCCCAGCCCGGCAACCAACTGATCGATTCGAATCGCCAGGGCTATGCCTTGATCGCGACCGGCAACTTTACAGCCGGCGCCCAGGCGGTCATCAATCTGAATGCGACCCAAGTCTCCGGGGGAGTCAACGCCGACCGGTTCATCAGTCGCAACGAGACCGTCACGGCGACAGTGACCGTCGCAAATTCAACGGCAGTGCCCGCCATCGGCGTGAACGTGCAACTGGCGGTCGATCCCACGAGCCCGATCCCGGCGAATCTGATCCGCATCAATGGTCAGGCCGCGGGGCAAGCAGCCGCGAGTAATTACGGCGACCTCGGGGCGACGGCCGGCAAGGCTTTGGCCTTCCAGATCACGCTCCTCGATGATGGCGTCAACCGAAGCGGGCAGCCGATCATTTTCAGCGTGACGATGATGCCGTCCAACGGCCCGGCGACGGCGGCGCAGTTCACCATCATTGCCGGACAGAAAGTCATCACCTACCGCACGCGTTTTGAGCCCACACCCGATCCGGGCGGCAACGGGGTCATCGTCCTCCCGGAGTCGGCCTGGAGCCTGCGGCCGGATAACCCCAACCCGGCGCCGAGCGGTGACGCCTTCGCCGGCCCCTGGCAGTTGACGACGAGCCAGCACTCGGCCAACGCCGGTTCCACGGCCAGCCTCGGCGACCCGAGCGGGGTCGGCTCTAGTTACGGTGTGAGCAGCACGTCGCGTGGCGGCAGTAACATCTTCGATGACACCCGCTGGTGGACCACGCAGAAGATCGTGCTCCCCGGCCTCACTGTCAGTCAGAGCACAGGCAAAGTCTCTAACCCGGAGCTGGCTGCCCAGCTTAACGCTGCGGTCGAATCGTTCGACGTGGACGTGAATGCCGATTTCACGGGCGACGCGAACCAATCCAGCAGCCGGGGCGACCTGACCTACCTCCGGCTCCGCACGTATAAGAACACCGCGCCTGTGACCTCCGCCGATGATAGCGGCTTCGACGACCAAAGCTTCACCAATCTCCTGCTCATCGATTCGAGCGCGCCGTCAACCGGAGGGTTCAAACACTTCTCAGGCCGCACCTTTGCTGACGGGACGGGCGCCTTCGCGATTGATCCCACGACGCCGGATAACTCAGATGTCGCCTTCCGCCTGGAACTACAATTCCGGCGTAATAACATCCCGCAGACCGGCGAGGGGGTCTTTTACGACAACTTGGTCGTCCGCCTCCGCATCGCGGATACCGCCGTCTACACGGCTCCGGCGAGCGGCACTTCAACCTCGGTCAATGCCGCCAGCTTCGCGCGTGCCGTTGCGCCGGGCCAGATTCTCGCGGCTTTTGGCACCGGGTTCCCGGCCGGAACAGCCGTTGCGGCCGCGGCCGACAGCATCCCGTTGCCGACGCAACTCGCTACCGTTTCAGTCAGAGTTAACGGCATCCTCGCGCCACTCTTTTTCGTCGGCGTCGGTGGAGGCATTGGGGCAGGCGCTTTCCAGATCAACTACCAACTCCCCTTCGAAGCCCAGCCTGGAGTGGCATTCGTTGAGGTGCTGAACAACGGAACGCCGGTGAGCAGTGAATTCTTGACCGTCAGCGCGGCGGCGCCCGGGGTCTTCACCCTCTCCGCCAGTGGCCAAGGTCAGGCGGCGGCTCTCAACCAGGACCTCTCACTCAACGGGGACCCGAGCCAGAACGCCGTCGCCAAGCCCGAATCTCGCGGCCGGGTCGTCGTCGTCTTTGCGAATGGCCAGGGGGGACAGTTGCTTGATGCGACAACACGGCAACCGCTGACGCCCGCCTCGGGTGCTGCCCCGGGCGGAGGTAACCTTTACATCACTGCCACCAATCCGACCGTCACCATCGGCGGCGTGTCGGCGACGGTCGCTTTCAGTGGGCTGACGCCGGGGCTGGTCGGTTTGTGGCAGCTCAATGTGGTGGTCCCTGACAACGCTCCGATCGGTAATTCGGTGCCGCTCGTCGTCTCTTTCGGCGGGCGGACGAGCAACACTACCACCGTCGCTATTAACTAGGGTCGCACCGACGGTGGGTGATCAGGGCAGGCTGATTCATAGTCAATCTGCCTTCCGGGCGACTTGATCTCTGGTTGCCTGGCCTCAGCCCCGGAGGCGCTAAGGTCGAGTAGGATGACAATCCATCGGCTGGTGGATGAGGTAAACCCTACCTTGCAAGCCTGCGGATTTTGTTGTAGTGTGGCCCATCTATACTATATATTGTGGCAGGACGTTCAGTGGCAAAGAAATTGAAATCGGTGCTGATCCTGGCGATCGGGGTCGGATTGGCTTATTGGTTCGTGCGGCAGCTCAACTGGCAGGAAGTTGCCGCGCATCTGCGTGAGGCGCGAAAGTGGCCCTTAGTGCTGGCCGCGGTTTTGATCAACCTCACGCTGCTGTTTCGCGCTCTGCGCTGGCAGGCTTTCTTAGCGCCGATCGCTCGCGTCAGTTTGCGCGACGCCTTTGCCGCGACCTCGATTGGCTTCGGGAGCGTGTTCGTGATCGGGCGGGCGGGAGAGGTCGTCCGGCCGATGGTGCTCAGCCTGCGGGCGCGGCTGCGGCCGAGCGCGACGATCGCCACCATCGTCATTGAGCGCCTCTATGACATGGCGGCCGTCGTCAGCCTCTTTGCAATCAACCTGTTCTTCTTCAAGTTGCCGGAAAGCAGGGCCGGTGATCTGAAGACGCTCAGCTCGATTCGATCGTTCGGCTTGATCCTGCTGCTAGGGTTGGTCGCTGGAATTGCCCTGCTGGTGCTCCTGCGATTGAAGGCGGAACCGATCATCAATTTTCTAGAGCGCTGCTCGCGCCGGTTGCCGAACAAACTGGTCCGCCCGGTGCTGAACTTGGTCAGGCATCTTTCCGAAGGACTGTCGGTCCTGCTCAATTGGCGTGAACTGGTGGCGACCAGCCTGCATACTGCGGCGGTGTGGGGACTGATCGCTATCTCCGCTTGGCTCGTGATGTGGGCCTTTGACTTACATTTCTCGGTCAGCTACGTAATCTTTATCTTAGGCTTTGGCCTCGTCGGTTCGGTTGTCCCGACGCCGGGCGGGTCGGCCGGCGCTTTCCATGCCGCCGCCGCCGCCGGATTGATCTTTCTCGGTCTGGAGCGGAATTTAGCCGCGAGTGTCGCGATGGTCTTTCACTTAGTCGACTTTGGCCCCCCGCTGCTGATCGGGCTGTTTTACTTGATGCGTGACGGGATCGGGCTGGGGAGTTTGCGTGAAATGATGGCGCACGAAGGGGCCGCGGAGGAACTGGCGGCCGCAGAGTAGCGCACGCCCGGCAGCCTAGTTAAGAAGGGATTGGGAGGGAAGCAGCCATGAAATGTCCATTCTGCGGCCACATTGAGGATAAAGTCGTTGACTCGCGCGAGTCGCGTGAGGGGGACGTCATCCGCCGCCGGCGTGAATGCCTGAAATGCGAACGGCGCTTCACGAGCTATGAGCGCATCGATGAGATCCCGTACATGGTGATTAAGAAGGACGGGCGCCGTGAGCCCTTCAATCGGGATAAGGTCATGGCCGGCTTGCTCCGCGCCTGCGAGAAACGGCCCGTCTCTACCGCCAGACTCGACGCGATTGTTAATTCCGTCGAAGCCTATGTCCAGACCTCGCCCGAGCGGGAGCGCCCGACGGCCAAAATCGGCGAGATGATCATGCGGCGGCTGAAAGAGTTAGACAAAGTAGCCTATGTCCGCTTCGCCTCGGTCTACCTCGAGTTTCAGGACGTCTCGGAATTTATGGACGAACTCAAAGGCTTGATTCGCTCACGCAAATAACTATCATGGGCCGGGGTCCGGCCCCACACCGAAAAAGTCCAGCGAGCCTCCCGGGAAATCCTTTCGCTCACTTGCAAAATTTTAGACCGCTTGCTACTATGCCCCTTTTGGCAGCACTGCTCTTTTACAGCTTAATGTGTCCGTAAGTGGTCTTTGGGCCGGTGTAGCTTAGTTGGTAAAGCGTCTGACTTGTAATCAGAAGACCATGGGTTCAAATCCCATCGCCGGCTTGTCAACTTCTAGGTTGCGGCAGCAGCTTTGGTGGAATGAGTTATGGATCGGCAGGAGTTGCAGCAACTCATCGAAGAGTATCCCAGCATTCGTAAGATTGCGAGTGCGGCTGGGGTCTCCTACACGACGGTGAGGTACTGGCTGAGGGTTTGGGGATTGAAAAGCAAAGGTCATGAGTCGAAACGGAAACCAAAATCGCTCTGCAAGAATTGTGGGAAAGAGGTAAGGCGTAGACCCAACGTGTATTGTTCGATCCCATGTCAGCTAAAGTATATAAGGCGGACGAGGGTCGAGGACAATCTGAAGACAGTCGGTGTGCGGTCATTGAAAAATTACTTGATCGATTGCCGAGAGCGCAAATGCGAGGTGTGCGGCATTACACAATGGATGGGCAAGCCAGCACCAGTTGAGTTAGATCATCGAGATGGCAACCCAACGAATAATGAGCTTAGCAACCTCAGATTGATCTGCCCTAATTGCCATGCACAGACTAACACCTACAAAGGTAGGAATATGGGTCAAGGCCGATACTACAGGCGGGAACGGTACGCACAAGGCAAGAGTTATTAGGTCAGGAGCACGAATCTCCTCACCAGTTTGAGTCTCGGCTTTGAGACTCAAAGTTTATCAAGCAGGGGTGGTCGAGTGGTTAATGGCACCGGGCTGTAAACCCGGCGGACGATAGTCCTACGTAGGTTCGAATCCTACCCCCTGCACCAGGATTGAAATGCGAGCGCTCAAGTTTGAAATTTGAGCTGCTCGGCAAGCGGGCGTAGCGCAATGGTAGCGCACCAGCCTTCCAAGCTGGTCGTTGCGGGTTCGAGTCCCGTCGCCCGCTCCAAAACTAAGTGGAAAGTCAAAAGTTGAAAGTTCAAAGTTTGGCGATCCGACTTTCAACTTTCGGCTTTCAACTTTGAACTTTCGTTGAGCCCACATAGCTCAGTCGGTAGAGCGCGTCCTTGGTAAGGACGAGGTCACCGGTTCAAGTCCGGTTGTGGGCTCCAGTCATCTTTGAAGTCGTTGAGGATTGAACTTTATGGCGAAAGAGAAGTTTGACCGCAGCAAACCACACGTCAACATCGGCACCATCGGCCACGTCGATCACGGCAAGACGACGCTCACGGCCGCCATCACCC
>Ga0070707_100000499_pt1 | contig 39000 bp, 35 predicted proteins | sample KBSK5502metaG_FD_65468 | JGI IMG/M metagenome (GOLD analysis project Ga0070707, IMG submission 65468) | Corn, switchgrass and miscanthus rhizosphere microbial communities from Kellogg Biological Station, Michigan, USA - KBS K5-50-2 metaG | ecosystem: Host-associated > Plants > Roots >... | reverse complement strand
CGGGGGCGATCGCTTTGGCCTGCTCGACGAGCTCTTCGAGATCGAACGGCTTCCCGACAAAGCCGCGCGCGCCGCTCGAGGCCGCCTGCCGACGAGCCGCCTCGTCCACCTGGCCACTGAACATCAGGACGGGAATCGCCCCGGCACCGTGGCGTTCCTGGATTCGGCGCAGCATCTCCCAGCCGTCGACGTGCGGCATCATCACGTCGAGGAGGACGAGCTCGGGCTTGCGGCTCTCGATCGAGGCGAGCCCTTCGTCGGCGCTCGCCGCCTCCTGCACGTCGTAGCCCTCGCGCTCGAGCTCGACCCGGAGAAGCTCGCGCATCCGTTCGTCGTCGTCGACGAGCAGGACGGTGGGACCTGCTTGCTGACGGCCCGGGCCGGAGCGGGCGAGAAACGATTCGAGGTCGCCGCGCCGAAAACGCCGGTGGCCGCCCGGAGTGTAGAAGGCCGGTACACGGCCCTGATCCGACCATTTGCGGATGGTGCTCTGGGCGACGCCGAGGAAGCGTGCAGCCTGTCCGAGGGTCATCCACTCGGGCTCGCGGCGTGCACTGTCCTCTCTATAGGCCATCGGAGTGAATTTGACCAAAACTCAGTCTTATTACACCTGGATGTGAGTCTAGACACACATCCTCATGGTTCGTAATCGATAGCGCCGCGCTGATACGCGTCGAATGCGGCGGCGAGAACGAGGGTGAGATCGCGCGGCCAGCCGGGCACAGCAGCGCGTTCCTCGAGCACCTCGCGGGCCCAGCGCTCGGACTCGCCGTAGGCGGCAACGAGCTCTGCGAGCGTGTAGGTCTGCCCGATTCGCTTGCGCAGCTCGTCGAGCACGAGTTCGAGGAGCTCCAGGAGTTGCCGGTACCTTCGCCCGTCCTCGCGGGCGCTCTCGAGCCGGCGGCTTCCCTCCTCCCACTCCTGGCGCGCTACCTCGACCTGGCTCACGGCGGCGCTCTCACTGCGAGCAACACCGCTCGGGCCACCGCGGGTCGACCTCGGCAAGGATCCGCTCGCCGAGCTCGTAGCCAGGACGGGCGAGGGCGAAGGCGACATGCGCATGGAGGCACTTGAGGCTCCCGCTCCTCCGCGAACCGCCGATCCCGTACTCGAGAGACGCGCCGCCGTCGTTGCCGGTCGCGCCGCCGGCGAGCTCCGTCCGGAGCATCCGCTGCTCTTCGTCGCCTGCCGCGAGGCTCGCTCCGAGGGCAGGCTCGGCGCGAGTCGCGGCGCTCCAGCGTTCGACGCCTCCGGCGGCTTCGAGCCGCGACACGGCCGCAACCAGATGTCGGCACGTGAGGTAGAACGTCGTCGGGAAGGGCTCGCCGTCCGCCGCGTAGGGGCTCTGCTCGGTGACGGCAGGCGCGCCGAAGGGACACCGGACCGCGACACCGCGGAGCGTGCGCGGCTCGCGCCCCAGCTGGCGCGCTACGACCGCTCGATCAGCGTCCGTGACCACGGGAGGCAGCATGACGAGACGAATGCTGCCTGCGCCGCCACTGCGGGATGTCCTTGACTATGAAGAGGTGCTCGCCCCTGCGGACGTAGCCGAGGGTCCTTGCCTGGGCCTCGAGGGAAGCATCGGACGAGGCACGCCTGAGCCGCTGCTGTAGCGCGGTCCGCTCCTTCTGCAGTTTTCGCACCTCGGCGAGCTGGACGGCGCGCTGCGACCGCGCGTTGAAGTAGTCGTGCAGCGGGCGGTAGTAGAGAAGCCCGACCAGCGCGAGCGCGCCAAGCGCGAACCAGCGTCGGGCAATCGGACCACCAATGCGCCGGCGGCGCTTCTTCACAGCCATGGAGCCCGAGTTCTCCGGCGGGCCGCGCGGTCCTGCGACTAACGGACGACGTCGACCTTGATCACGTTCGTCGTCCCGGGGATGTTGACGGCGGTTCCAGCCGTGATCACGACGCTGTCGCCGCTTTCGACGATGCCTGCGTCGCGTGCCGCCTCGACCGCGAGCCGCCAGAGCTCCTCGACGTCGGAGGTCTCCGAGATCAGCAGCGGGGTCACTCCCCATTCGAGTGCGAGCTGGCGCATCGCCCAATCGACGTGCGTGAGAGCCACGACCGGCCGGCGCGGCCGTAGCCGCGCGACCGCGTTCGCCGTGCTGCCGGTGAAGGTGGGAACGAGGATCGCCTTCGCCTGCAGCGCCTCGGCGAGGTCGCAGGCCGCATTCGACATCGCCTGGCCGATCGTCGGATTCTCGTGCGCCTCGGGCAGCTCGTGCCGGTAGTCGAGACTCGGCTCGACCGCCCGCGCGATCCGATCCATGTACGCGACGGCCTCGACCGGGTACTCGCCGACAGCCGTCTCGCCCGAAAGCATCACCGCGGAGGTCCCGTCGAGAATGGCGTTCGCAACGTCGCTCGCCTCGGCCCGCGTCGGTTCGGGCGAGTGGATCATCGTCTCGAGCATCTGGGTGGCCGTGATCACGGGCTTCCCGCGCTCGAGCGCCTTGTGGATGATCCGCTTCTGGACGAGCGGCACGAGGGCGGGCCCGATCTCGACGCCGAGGTCGCCGCGCGCGACCATTACGGCGTCCGTCTCGGCCAGCACCTCGTCGAGAACGTCGACGGCCTCCGACTTCTCGATCTTCGCGATCACGTGCGCGTGCGAGCCGGCCTGCGTGAGCAGTGCGCGTAGGTCGCGGACGTCTGCCGGCGAGCGAATGAAGGAAAGTGCGACGAAATCCACACCGGTCTCGAGGGCCCAGTCCAGGTCGGCGAGGTCCTTGCGCGTCAGGGAGGGAATCGGCACCGGAACGCCCGGCAGGTTCACGCCCTTGTGCGAGCTGACCAGCCCGCCGACGACCACCGCGCACGTCGCGCGCCCGCCCTCGACAACGTCGACGCGCAGCCGGACGAGTCCGTCGTCGATCAGCACCTCGTGACCCGGCTCGAGCACGTCCCCGATCACGGCCGGCGCGATCGGCAGCTCCCCGTCGGTCGCAGCCTCCTCGGCGCAGACCCGGATGTGGTCGCCGGTGTGGAGGACGACCGGCTCGGCCAGCTCGCCGATGCGAAGCTTCGGCCCCTGCAGGTCGGCGATGAGCGCCACCGGGCGGCCGACTTCGGCTGCGATCTCCCGAACGAGCCAGGCCCGTTGGGAGTGTCCTTCATGCTTCCCGTGGGAAAGGTTGAATCGGACTGCATCGACGCCCGCCTCGATCAGCGCGCGCAGGCGCTCGCGGGACTCGGACGCCGGCCCGAGCGTCGCCACGATCTTCGTTCGGCGGTCGATCGCCATACGGCTCAGCGTAGCGAGGGGATCCGGCGGAATAGAGTGGCGACGCGTTGAGGATTCGTGTCGGAGTGGTGGCTCTCGGCGCGGCGATCGCCGTCGCGGCCTCGGCCTTCGTCCTGACGTCTTCCGCAGCGAGGCACAAAGACCCGAACCTGGCGACGGCACGAGCCTTCGTCGACCAACAGTGCCCCGCCGACACGCGCTACGTCTCGACCGGGATGTGGCAACACGGCTGGAGGTTCAACGCCCTTTACGGAAACTGCCGCGCCGGCGACGGCCGCGACCAGCACGCGTGGTTCTTCGACCGAGGCCGGTTCGTCGGCGTCGACGTTCCTCTGGGATCGAAACCGACTTGGGTCTACGGGTCGCACGAGATCATGGGCGTCTGGCGCGACGGGAACACGATCGCGCTTCTGTACGTGCTCTATCGGTGGACCGATGCCGAGTGCTGCCCGACGGGCGGCGGAAAGATCGTGCGGTACCGCCTTCACAAAGGCCACCTCCGGCGTCTGGACCCACTGCCGCCGCGAGTCTCGAAGCGCCGGCCCGGGCGCTAGCCCACGCGAGGGAACGCAGTCCAGCCGGGATACGTCGCCCGCTCGCCGAGCTCCCCCTCGATCCGGAGCAACTGGTTGTACTTCGCGACACGGTCGCTCCTTGCGGGCGCGCCGGTCTTGATCTGGCCCGTGCCGAGAGCGACTGCGAGATCGGCGATCGTCGCGTCCTCGGTCTCGCCCGACCGATGCGACATGACCGCCGTGTAGCCGTTCTCGTGCGCGAGCCGCACGGCCTCGATCGTCTCGGTCAACGTCCCGATCTGGTTGACCTTGATCAGGATCGCGTTGCCGACCCCGCGCTCGATTCCCTCTCGCAGTCGGTCGACGTTGGTGACGAAGATGTCGTCGCCGACGAGCTGTAGCCGCTCGCCGAGCTGCTCGGTCGTCGCGCGCCAGCCGTCCCAGTCGTCCTCGGCGTTGCCGTCCTCGAGGGAGACGAGCGGGAAGCGCTCGGCGAGATCGCCGTAGAAGCCCGCCATCTCCTCCGGCGCGAGCTCGCGCCCTTCGAAGCGGTACCGGCCGTCGGAGAAGAACTCGCTGGAGGCCGGGTCGAGGGCGATGCCCACGCGATCGCGATGGCCGGCCCGCTCGGCGGCGTCCAGGATCGCCCCGATCGCGACCTCGCTGGACTCGAGGTCGGGCGCGAAGCCGCCCTCGTCGCCGACTCCGGTCGAGAGGCCGCGTTCCACGAGCAGCTTCTTCAACTCGTGGTAGGTCTCGGCCGCGATCCTCAGCCCCTCCGAGAAGCTGTTCGCTCCCGCGGGGACGACCATGAACTCCTGCAGATCGATGGAGTTGTCGGCGTGGACGCCGCCGTTGATTACGTTCAGCATCGGGACGGGCAGCGTCGTCGCGTCGTCGCCGCCGAGGCTGCGGAAGAGCGACACGCCCGCGTCGGCCGCCGCCGCCTTCGCGACAGCGAGCGAGACGCCGAGAACGGCATTCGCGCCGAGGCGGCTCTTGTTCGGCGTTCCGTCGAGCTCGATCAGACGCCGGTCGACCACCTCCTGGTCCGATGCATCCAGGCCGGCGACGGCGGCCGAAATCTCCCCGCTGACGTTCGCAACCGCCTGCCTCACGCCCTTGCCGCCGTAGGCCGCGCCGCCGTCACGCAGCTCGACCGCTTCGTGCACGCCGGTCGAAGCGCCCGAAGGCACCGCGGCACGGCCCCAAGCGCCGGGCTCGAGGCGAACCTCGACCTCGACCGTGGGATTGCCACGGGAATCGAGGATCTGGCGCGCGTGGGCGTGGGCGATCTTGCTCACTCGACGGCCTCCTTGGCTCGATCGAACCACTCGTCCTGGCGCTCGAGCGGCAGCTCACTCCAATTCTCGCCGCTCTCGGCCGCAAGCTCCTCGGCCACCTCGACCCGGCGGCGGAACCGCTGCGCCGCGCGCCGCAGCTCGAGCTCCGGATCGACGTCCAGCCTGCGGGAGACATTCACGGCCGCGAACAGGACGTCTCCAAGCTCGTCGCCCGAGGGCTCGTCCTCCAGCTCGCGCAGCTCCTCGGCGAGGTCGGCGAGCGCACCGGCGAGATCCGGGTACTCGAAGCCGACGGCCTTTGCGCGCTGCTGGATCTTGCGCGCGTAGAGGAGCCCTGGCAGCCCCTCCGCAACGTCGTGAAAGATGCCCTCGCGTCCCTCCTGCTCGCGCTTGATCCGCTCCCAGTTCGAACGCACCCGCTCGGCGGTCCGGGCCTCGACGTCGCCGAAGACGTGCGGATGCCGGCGCACGAGCTTCGCGTGCACGCCACGGGCGACCTGCGCCAGGTCACCCGCTCCTCGCTCCTCGAGCAGGAGTGCGAGGAAGTAGACCTGGAAGAGGAGGTCGCCGAGCTCGTCGAGCAGCTTCTCGTCGTCACCGGCGAGAGCCGCGTCCGCGACCTCGTAGGACTCCTCGACCGTGTGCGGAACGATGCTCGCTTCGGTCTGTTCCCGGTCCCACGGGCATTCTCGGCGCAGGCGCTCCGTCAGGCGTTGCAGCTCTAGCAGAGCCGCCGCCGGCTCCGAAGCGTCGGCGGCGGGATGCGTCACGTCAGCCGGTCGTCGTCGGCGTCGAGGTCGTCGCCGGCTCGTAGCCCGCCTGGTACGAGACCTTGCCCTTGAAGTCGTCGCTCAGCTTCGCAAGCCACGCGTTCCAGGCGGTCGTCTGCTGCTGCGAGGCGATGTTCCCCTTGATCTGCGACTCGACCGTCTTGAAGGACTGCGTCTGCGCGGGCGTGATCTTGCTGATCGGCTGGAGGACGTGCCAGCCGAACTGGCTGTGCACGAGCGAGACCTCGTTGGTCTTGAGCGAGAACGTGGCCTTGTCAAACGGTGGCACCGTCGTGATGCACGACCCACTCTGGGTGCCGTGGGCGACGCAGAGCTTGCCGCCCTGAGCCGCGGAGCTCGGATCCTTGGAGTACTTCTTCGCCAGCGTGCCGAAATTCGCGCCGCTCTTCACTTCCTGCTCGATCCTCTGGGCGAGAGCTTTGTTCTTGACGAGGATGTGTCGCACCTCGCGAGTCTCGGGCGTGGCGAACGAGGTCTTGTTCTGGTTGTAGAACTTGAGCGCGGCAGCGTCCGACACCTTCACGCTCGAGGTCACCTTGGCCTTCGTCTTCGTGCTGAGCAGGTTCGGCCGCAGCTCGTACTGCTCGAAACCGGCGAGACTGAGACCCTGCTTCTTCAGCGCCTCATTGAACTTCTTGTCGCTGCCCTGGTAGTAGGTCTTCTTGATCTGCGCGACCTGCTTGTCGATGTCCTTCTGCGTCACCGTCACTCCCAGAGCCTGGGCCTTCTGCGCCATCTCTTCCTGTTGCACGAGGAAGTTGACGGCTGAGGCGCGCAGCGACGAGTAGGTCGGGGTGCCGACCTTCGGGCACGGCTGTCCCTGAAGCTTGTAGTTGGCACAGGCCACGCCCATCAGCGCTGTGAAGTTCTGCTTCGTGATCGGCGTGGAGCCGACCTGCGCGATTGCGTCGGCGGGCGGCTGTCCGGGGCCGCCTCCCCCGCCGCAGGCGGCGAGTGTGGCTGCGAGGAGAAGGGACAGGAGCAGGAAGGGCAGGCGAGTCTTCATTTCCATCCAGTGAGGTCGATGTCGCGGGAAGCACCGCTGCGGATAAGGCGACCTCTAGGCCGCTCGGCGCGCGTCCAAGATAGCATCGACTAGCTCGACCGCCTGGGCGATTTGCTCCTGCCCCCGCATGCTTACCTCCTGCTTAGACGAGACGTAAACGGCCGTTTTTGCGCGGTCGCGCAGCTCGCGCAACTCGCCGGAGCCGAGCACCAGCCGCCCGACCGTCGCCTTGCCGCTCTGGAAGACGAGATAGTCGGCGCCGAGCAACGCGACCTTGATCTTCGCCTCCTGGATTCGGAACAGATTCACGACGGGGTCGGGCAGCGGTCCGTAGCGATCCTCGAGCGCAGCCTGCAGCTCACGCAGCTCGTCCTCCGTCTCGGCGAGCGCGAGCCGTCGGTGGACGTCGATGCGGAGCGCCTCGGAGTCGACGAACGCGGCCGGGACGTAGGCGTCGACGCGCGCATCCACCCGCACCGGCCGCACGGCGATCCGCTTCTGGCCCTGGAGCTCGGCGACCGCCTCGTTCAGGAGCTCGACGTAGAGCTCGAAGCCGACAGCGGCGACGTGGCCAGATTGCTCCGCGCCGAGCAGCTCCCCTGCTCCGCGGATCTCGAGGTCGCGCATCGCGATCGCAAACCCCGCGCCGAGCTCGGTGTGGTCGGCGAGCGTGGCGAGCCGCGCCCGCGCCTCCGGCGTCAACTCGCGTGCGTCGGGATAGAAGAGGTACGCGAACGCGGTGGCGTCCGAGCGGCCGACCCGGCCGCGGATCTGGTAGAGCTGGGAGAGGCCGAGGGTGTCTGCGCGCTCGACGATCAGCGTGTTCGCCTGCGGGATGTCGATCCCCGACTCGATGATCGTGGTGGAGACGAGCACGTCGGCGTCCCCGCGCAGGAAGGAGTGCATCCGCTCCTCGAGCTCCCTTTCGCGCATCTGGCCGTGCGCGACGAGGAAGCGAAGCCCCGGGCACAGCTGCTGCAGCTGCGCCGCCCGTTCCTCGATCGTCTCGACGCGATTGTGGAGGAAGAACGCCTGGCCTTCCCGTCCGGCCTCGCGCTCGAGCGCGAGCTTCACGAGCTCCTCGTCGTATTCGCCTACGGTGGTGCGGATCGGGCGACGTCCTTCGGGCGGCGTCTCGATGATCGAGATGTCGCGCATGCCGGCGAGCGAGAGGTGGAGAGTGCGCGGGATCGGCGTCGCGCTGAGCGTGAGCACGTCGACCTCGAGGCGCAGCGACTTGAGCAGCTCCTTCTGTGCGACGCCGAACCGCTGCTCCTCGTCGAGGATCACGAGCCCGAGCTCCTTCGGGATCACGTCGCGGCTGAGCACGCGGTGCGTCCCGATCAGGACGTCGACCTTGCCTGCCGTGAAATCGGCGAGGATCCGCTTCGTCTCCTTCGGCGGCACGAATCGCGAGACCATCTCGACGCGCACCGGGAAATCGCGGAAGCGCTCGCGGAACGTGTTGTAGTGCTGCTCGGTGAGGATCGTGGTGGGCGCGAGCAGCAATACCTGCCGGCCGTTCACGGCGACCGCAAACGCGGCCCGCACCGCGACCTCGGTCTTGCCGAAGCCGACATCCCCGCAGACCAGCCGGTCCATCGGCCGCGGCGCCTCGAGATCCTCCTTCACCGCCTCGATCGCTCCCTCCTGGTCCGGCGTCTCGCGATAGGGGAAGCTCGCCTCGAGTTGCGGGAGCCACTCGCTCGAGAGGTCGTATGCGACTCCCTCGCGCGTCTGGCGCTGCGCGTAGAGCTGGATCAGGTCGCCCGCGAGCTCGTGAACCGACTCTCGTGCGCGGGACTTGAGCGTCTGCCACGCCTTGCCTCCCAGCTTCGAAAGAGCCGGTGCCGAGGCATCCGCGCCGACGTAGCGCGAGACCTTGCCGAGCTGCTCGTGTGGGACGTAGAGCCGGTCCTCGCCGCGGAAGGCGAGCAGGAGGTAGTCACGGGTGATGCCGGCGACGGTGTTCGTCTCGAACCCGAGCAGCCGCCCGACGCCGTGATCCTCATGCACGACGTAGTCGCCGGTGCGCAGGTCGGCGAAGGACTGCAATGCGCGGCCGCCGAGACGGCGCTCGCGCGGCACGCGGCGGCGGAAGACCTGGTGGTCAGGCAGCAGGACGAGGCCGAGCTCGCGCCAGACGAAGCCACGGCGCGCCGGCGCGACGGCGAAGAGGAGCTCCGGTTCCTCCGGCAGCTCGTCTCCAGGCTCGAGCACCCGCGCCTCGACTCGGCGCAGGAGGTTCTGCGTCCGCAAAGCCTCGCCACGATGCGGGAACGCGACGACGATGCGCTGGCCCGAGCGAATCAGCGCCGAGAGCTCGCTTTCGGCCTCGGCAAGCCCACGGGCGGCGATTGCGGGCCGCTGCGCCTCGAAGGCGAAGGGCTGGGATTGCGGGAACGGGTCGAGCTCCGTCGAGCCGGCGAGCGACGGCGGATCGCCGACGCCGTCCTCCTCCCAGACCCGGCGCACGTCGTCGGGCTGGAAGACGAGGTCGGGCGGCCCGCCGAGCGGCGGCGCGAGATCGTCGGGTACCTCGACGACGGCCTCCCCGTCTTCGTCGTCCGCCAGTTCCGGCTCGACGAGGTCGGCACGGCGCTCGACCGCCGGGTACAGCGTCGCCTCCGAAACCGGGTGCAACGCGCGCTGCGTGAAAGGCGAGAAGGCACGCACCGATTCGATCTCGTCGCCGAAGAACTCGACGCGGAACGGCTCGCGGCCGGTGGTGGGAAAGACGTCGACGATGCCGCCCCGCACCGCGAACTGGCCCCGGTCGTCCACCCGCTCCACCCGCTCGTAGCCGGCGAGAGCCAGTGACTCCGTCAGCCCGTCGACGCCGGGCTCGAGACCGGCGCGGAGCTCGATCGGCTCGGGACGCGCATCCGCCGGCGGCATGCCCTCGGCGAGCGCCCGCGCGGAAGCGCAGACGAGCCCGCACCGCTCGAGCACGTGAAGCGCACGCGCCCGCTCGCCCACGAGGTGCGGCGGCGGCGCAAGCCCCGACTCCCACGTGACGCCTCGGCTCGGCAGCAGTCCCACGGCCTCGTCACCGAGGAACCAGGCTGCGCTTTCAGCAGCGTCCCGCGCGTCCGCGTCCTCCGGCAGAAGGACGACGAGCCTGCGCTCGAGCCGCTCGTGCAGCGAGGCGAGCAGCAGCGGCAACGCCGACTCCGATACGCGGGCGCGCGTCGGCAGAGCTTCTGCGAGCTCGGTGAGGCGCTCGTTCTCGACGAGCTGGCGGACGAATGTGTGCAGTACGGGACGGTCCATGACGAAGGGCGGAACCGGCCGGTTCCGCCCTATCGATGGTAACGAGCCTTCTCGAGGCTGAGCCTTACGCCTCCAGCGCCGGTTCCGACCGCCGCTCGTCGCGGATGAACAGGGCGCGCCGCGTCCAGTGCGGCAGCCACCAGTTCGCGTTCCCCATGAGCTTCATCAAGGACGGCACGAGCAAGGCCCGGATCACGGTCGCGTCGAAGATGATTCCGGCGGCGAGCCCGATCGCGAAGACCTTGATCTCGAAGCCCGGGCTCGAGGACAGGACGAGGAACGCGAACATGAGAATCAGCGCCGCGCTCGTGACGAGCTTCCCTGTCCGCGCAAGACCCAGCTCGATCGCGCGATCCGTCGAGCCGGTCTCGTCGTACGCCTCGCGCATCCGCGTGATCATGAAGACCTCGTAGTCCATCGAGAGGCCGTAGAGGAACGCGAAGATCATCAACGGGATCCAGGCGGTGATCGCCTGCGTCGCCGAGATGTTCCAGAGCGACGAGCCGTGCCCCTTCTGGAAGATGAAGACGATGATCCCGAACGACGCTCCAAGCGAGACGAGGTTGAGGAGCGCCGCCTTGATCGGCAGCACGATCGACCGGAAGGCGCGCGTCAGGAGGACGAGCGTCAAGATGAGGACGAACGCAAGGACGTAGATGAAGTTGCCGTACACGGCGTGCACGAAATCGCGGTCGACGGCCGGCACTCCGCCGAGCGTCCCCTCCGTCCCCTGCAGGGTGTCGTTGACACGGTTGATGACTCCCTGGATGCCGGGAGCGGCACCGTCGATTGCGGGGAAGGCCTCCACCAGCGTGTTTTGACCGCGGTGCCAGCCGGGGCCGGGTGGCACGGTCGCTCCGACGATCCCGGGAACGGTCCGCTCCTTCGCGGCAATCGCCTGCGCGTTCCCGCCGTTCTCGACGAGGGTCACGAACGGCTTCATCACTCCGGGCGAGATGCCTGCGTTTGCGAGCATGGTGCGGCCCGCGATCGCCGTGCCGGTGCCCGGGAAGCTCTTCAGCTGCGACTCGTTGGGGTTCAGCTGGATCCCGAGTACTACGAGCACGGTCACGATGGCCATCCCGACCGCGGCGACCGCCCACGGCCGCCGCAGGACGAACCTTGCCCAGCGGCCCCAGGCCCCGTCCTCGGGATGGCCCTTGTCTACCAGCCGCTTCGGCATCACGCGGACCCTGTTGATCCGCTCGCCCATGACCGCGAGCATCGCCGGCAGAAAGGTGAGCGCTGCGAGCACGGAGACTGCCGGAATCAGCATCCCGCCGATACCGATCGAGCGGATGAACGGCAGCGGCAGGATGACCATCGAAAGCAGGCCCACGGCCACCGTGGAACCCGAGACGATCACGGAGCGGCCTGCGTGCGTCATCGTCTCGACGAGTGCCCTCTCGGTGTCTTCTCCCTCTCGGAGCTCGTCGCGGAAGCGGAAGATCATCAGCAGCGCGTAGTCGATTGCGACGCCGAGACCGACGAGCGCGATCAGGAACTGGACGATGATCGAGACGTTCGTGATGTAGGTCAGGGCCCAGACGAGCGTGAACGTGTTGAGAATCGCCGCCGCGGCGACAACTACCGGCATCAGAACGGCGGGCAGCGTGCCGAAGACGAAGAGGAGGATCACGATCGCGCCGAGGCCGCCGATCACCGCTTCGATGAGCACGTTGCTGCTCCCGCCTCCGTGCGAGCTCGCCTCCTCGAGCGGATCGTGGCCGGTCACCTCGACCTGAATCCCGCTCGGCAGCCCGCGCGCGGCGGCCGCCCGAAGTTCAGACGCCCCGCTCTTGGTGGAGAAGGTCGACGGCCCGGGCGGATAGACCTCCTCGAAGGTCGTGTGCCTGTCCTTCGAGACGTACATGGGATCGTGCGTGGAGAAGTAGGAGCTCGTCCTGGCGCCCGGCATTTCCGCGGCCGCGCGCTGCATCGCGGCCGCGATCGCGGCGGTCTTCGTCGCGTCACCAGTGGTATGGAAGACCACCACGTCGGGCGGGCGGACACCCGTGTCGAAGGCCTTCAGCGTGCGCTGGTTCGCCTCGTAGGCGGACTTGCCTGGGATCGAGAAGCTCTGATACCAGCGCTTCGAGACCTGCCCTGCGGCGAACGCGCCGAAGAGCGTGAGTGCGGTCCACGCGATGATGAACTTCCAACGGTGACGAGCGACGACGTGCGCGAGACGAGCGAGCATCATCTTCCTTCCCCTAGCTTACGACCGCCGATCTTACAGACACCGTAACTTTACGGCAACTGTAATAAAAGCTACGATCTGGTGAAATGGGACTGCGGGAGTCGAAGAAGCTCCAGACACGCCAGGCGATTGCCGCGACGGGAATGCGCCTCTTCGTCACACGCGGCTTCGACCACGTTACCGTCGGCGAGATCGCCCGCGAGACCGGTGTCTCCGAGAAGACGGTCTTCAACTATTTCCCCACGAAGGAAGACATCTTCTTCGACGAGGTGCCTGAGCGGCTCGAAGCGCTGACCGATGCGGTGCGCGCACGCCGGCCGGAGCAGTCGCTCGTCGAGACGATGCACCAGCTGCACGCGAAGCAGTGCGGCCGCCTCGCGAGCCCCGGCTTTGCTCAGTTCTCCCGCACGATTGCGGAGTCGCCGGCGTTGCAGGCGAAGGAAACCGAGGTGATGGCGCAGTTCACCGACCACCTCGCTGCGACGATCCGCGGGGAGCTCGGTCTTCACCCCGCCGATGCCCAGATCGCGGCGAACCTACTGATGAGCGTCCACTGGCAGTTCTTCCGCAACGCCCGCGCCCATGCACTTGCCGGTAGGAGCGGCCCGACCACGGTACGGCGGCTGCGCGGCGAGCTCGATCGCGCCTATCGCGTGCTCGAACACGGGCTCGGGGCCCTTGAACCTACCTCGAATAAGTGATTTGGTTCGAGTCGTTTGCAGAACTTGCCGACCCGACTCGCAAGCCGTATGAATCGCGCCGCGATCTTCACTCTTTGTCTCACGGTTTTCCTCCTCGGACCGGCGGCGTCCGCACAGGCGGACACGGTGACGCAACTCCCGTTTGCGAGCAACGGAGGAGCCTGGCTCGCCGTGGACCCGAGCGGAAGCCACGTCTTCGTCTCGGGTGGACCCGGCACCTCCTCGATCGTCGTCCTCAACTACTCGGGCCAGATCGTGAAGACGATCACGGGAGAAGCCGGCGCCTCCCAGATGGCTGTCGACACCGCGAATCACACGCTGTACGTGGCCCTGCACGACGCGACGGCGATCAGCGAGATCAACACGCAGACGCTGACCGAGACCAAGCGCTTCTTGACCAACCCGTATCCGAATCCCAGCAGTCTCGTCCTAGCGGGAGGAAAGCTGTGGTTCTCCTGTTTCCAGGACAACGGTCAGGGCTGCATCGCCAGCGACAACTTCGGCTACATCGTCTCGGCGAACCTGGACGGCACCGGGATCACCAACACGATCTCCGGCTGGCCCTTCGCGACCGTCCTGACGTCGGGAGGCCCCGGGAACAAGTTCCTGGCCATCTCCGACACCTATCAGGAGCCGCCCAACGTCGACGTCTGGGACGTTTCCGGCGTGTCGCCCACTCTGGTGAGCCACATCCATGACCCCGATGGAGGGACCGCCTTCACACGTCAGATGGCGTTCGACCCGAGCGGAGCAAATCTCCTCCTGGTCGCCGGCGCGCCGTACTACGTGGAGTCGTTGAGCACGAGCAATCTGCTGTCGAGCGGCCAGTACCCGACAGGCCCGTATCCGATCTCCGTCGCGATAACTGCGAACGGGAAGTTCGTCGCGGGCGGGATCAACACCAATAGCGGCCCCGACGTATTCGTCTATCCGGTGGGCAATACGACCCCCGTACGGACCTTCCAGGTCGGCGACGACAACCTGTCGGGAATCGACCACAGCCTCGCCTTCAGTCCGGACGCATCGAAGCTCTTCGCAGTCGCTGCCGACTCCGCGACGGGTCATCTCGCGTTCCACGTCCTCCTCGGACCGACGATCAAGCCGGCTGTGACCAGCACCTCGTTGGCCCGCTCCGCTACGTCGGTGCACTATGGCAGCACCACCAGTCTCACCGTGCACGTGAACGGAACGGCGAGCGGCACGGTCGATCTCTATGCGACGCCGAGCGGCGGGACGAAGCAGCTCCTCACGACGGGCGCTCTGAGCGGCGGGGCCCATACGTTCGCCGTGAGGCCGAGTCAGAACACGACCTACTCCGCGGTGCTGGAGGAAGGCTCGACCTATGCGACGTCGACGAGCGCGGACGTGATCATCGAGGTGGCACCGGTCCTGTCGCTCTCGACCCGAGCTCACGGAACAGGACGCGTGCAGGGGCACCGCGTCCGCAAGGTCCTCTTCACCGCTGGGATAAAGCCGGCACGCCCGAACGAGCCACTCGAGTTCGTTGTGCAGCGACGCGTTCATGGAGGGTGGCGCACCGACCTCACGGAGCCGTTCCCGTTCGCGTCCACCGGTTCCCTGCACATCATCTTCTTCACGAACCGGCATGGACTGTTCCGCGTGCAAGCTTCATATCCCGGCGATTCCGCCTACACGAAGAGCAAGTCCTCCTGGAAGCACTTCAAGGTCAAGCGGCTCGGCTAGCGCCGGTTGACCTGAAGCTGCGCTCGCTCGACGCCGTCGGCGACGAGCAGCTCGACCGCGTCTGCTGCGTGTGCGACTAGCTCATCCGGGTTTTCGTGGGCCTCGAAGTTCGCCAGCACCCAGTCGGCGAGCGGCCGCGGATCACCTCGCTCCGGACGGCCGACGCCGATGCGCAGGCGGAGGAAGTTCGGCGTGCCGAGCTGTTGCGCGATCGAGCGCAGGCCGTTGTGCCCCGCGAGGCCGCCACCGACCTTCAGCTCGAGCCGGCCGAGATCGAAGTCCCCCTCGTCGTGGACGACAAGCACCTCGCTCGGGTCCAGCTTGAAGAACGCCGCCGCGGGACCGACCGCGCGCCCGGAGTCGTTCATGTACGTCTCCGGCTTGAGCAACGCGAGGCGCTCGTCGCCGACGCGCACCTCGGCCATCTGGCCCGAGAACTTGGCGCGCCACGACCCGTCGTGCCGCCGCGCGAGCTCGTCCACGACAAGCCAGCCGGCGTTGTGCCGGTTACGGGCGTGCTCCCGGCCCGGGTTCCCCAGACCGGCGACCAGATACAAGGACTAGCCCTCGGCGGTGTCTTCGCCGCCGGAGGCGTCTGCCTCCGGCTCGGCTGCACCTTCCGCAGCCTCGCCCTCGGCGCCCTCTTCGCCCTCGACACCCTCGCCCTCGGCCTCCATCGCGGCGAGCTCCTCCTCGGTGGGCTCGGGCTCGACGACCTTCGTCGGCGCGGTGACCGTGGCAACAACCATCTCGGGGTCGTCTAGAAGCGTGGAGCCCTCCGGCGTGCTGAGATCGGAGATGCGCAGCGTGCCGCCGATCTCCATGCCCGACACGTCGAGCTCGAGGTGCTCCGGGATCTCGAGCGGCAATGCCTCGACCGTGACCTCGCGCAGCGGCTGCGAGAGCACGCCGCCCTCGCGCACGCCCGGCGCGTCGTCGCCGCCGATGAGATCGACGGAGACCGAAGCCTGAATCGTCCTGTCGAGCCGAACTTCGTGCAGGTCGACGTGCGTCACGCCGCCCCTCACTGGGTCGACCTGGTACTCCTTGAGGATCGACGCGTGCGTCTCTCCCTTGCCGTCGATCTCGACGTCGAGGATCGAATGGAGGCCGGACGCACCCGTGAGGGCGCGGCGAAGCTCGCGCTCCGTGATGGAGATCGCGACCGGCTCGCCGTTGCCGTAGAGGACGCCCGGCACGATCCCCTCCTTGCGCAGACGGCGCGACTCGGCCGAGCCACGCTTCTCGCGCTGAGTGACGACGAGTTTTGTACGTTCTCCAGCCATTCCGGCGGCGGAGTGTAGCCGAGCTACGGGCGTTGGCGCATGCCCGCAGAGCCGAATGCCGCCCGTCTACGGTGCCGGTGTGGACTTCGAGCCCTTACTCGCACACTGGGACGGCGAGCACGCAGTCGTCCGCCACGACGCCGAGAGCGGCGCGTGGATGTTCGTGTGCGTCCACTCCACCGTGCTCGGTCCGGCTGGCGGCGGCACGCGCCTGCGCGTCTACCCCGCTCCGGCCGACGGGCTCGCCGACGCGATGCGCCTTTCGGGCGCGATGACGTGGAAGATGGCCGGCGCCGGGATGCCGCGCGGCGGCGGCAAGGCTGTGCTCGCGGTGCCGGAGCTTCCCGCAGGTGAGCCGCGCAAGCGTCTGCTCCGCCGCTACGGCGAGCTCGTAGCCTCGCTCGGCGGCAGCTACCGCACCGCGGGCGACATGAACATCTCGCCGGCGGATCTCGACGTCGTCGCCGAAACGTGTCCCTGGGTCTACGGAACGACGGGCCGCGGGGGGAACAGCGGCCGCGGCACGGCCCGTGGCGCACTGCACGCGATCCGCGCCACGGTCGAGCACGTCTTCGGCTCGCCCGAGCTCGCCGGGCGCACGGTTCTCGTACAAGGCGCCGGATCCGTGGGAGCCGTCCTCGCACGCGAGCTGGCAGATGCAGGTGCGCGCGTCCTCGTCAGCGACGTCGAGGAGTCGCGAGCCGCCGCAACCGACTACGAAACCGTTCCGCCGGAGCGCGTGCTCGAGACGGAGGTGGACTTGTACTCGCCCTGCGCCGTCGGCGGCACGCTCAGCGCCGAGTCGGTCTCCCGCCTCGCCTGCCGTGCGGTCGCCGGCTGCGCCAACAACCAGCTCGCCGAGCCCGAGGCCGCCGAGCAGCTGCACGAGCGGGGCATCCTCTATGCGCCCGACTACATCGTGAACGCCGGCGGCATCATCCAGCTCATCGGCCTCGAGGACGAGGGCTGGGACGAGGCGCAGCTCGAGGAGCGGCTCGCGGGAATCGGCGACACGTTGGGCTCGCTGTTCGCCGAAGCCTCCGCAGAGGGCATCACGCCTGCCGAGGCGGCCGACCGGCTCGTGCGTCGGCGGCTGGCCGAAGCCGGACCCTAGGGGCTGCCGTAGCCCGAGACCTTTACTCCGGCGACCTTACTCGCCGGGGGTCCGCCGAGGCCGCTGTCGATCGTGAACGCTTCCTGCACACCGGGGAGCAGCCCGGACATGCTCGAGGAACAGGCGCCTCCGATGACCTTGTCGGCGCTGTCGAAGAAGACTGCACATGCTCCAACCTGGGACAGCTTCGTCGCCCCTTCGTTTGTCAGGCTGCCGTTGACGACCGCGCTTCCCTCGCTGTCGGCGGACATCTGCACATCCGTCACCGTAAGTGCAGCGATCGAATCTGAGGTGCTACGGCCGCCGGTCACGACCGCGGCGACCTTCGCCATGGGCGGGAAGCCGGCTGTGTACTCCTGATCCGCGATGTATTCCGTCGCGCCTGGCGCGACGCGCAAATTGCGCCAGCCGTCCTGGAGGAGGACGTTCCCTGTCGTGTCCGTGAAGTTCACGTCTACCCGCACCCTCATCTCTTTCTGGGAACGATTCGTGAGCACAACGCCCCAGGAGACGGCTGTTCCGTTTCTGCCGTCGGGCAACTGCGTAAAGCCGCGCTCGACCACTGCGACACCCGTCCGGGGCAGGCGCCTGACGACGAACGTTCCGGTTCTCACGCCGACGCGCCCACAGGCGACCCGTGCCTTCGCCGAGCCGACGCCGGCCCTCGCTGGAACCAGCCAAATCCACGAGACCTGGTGGCCAAGCACCGGCTCGGAACCGAGCGACTGCCTAAACCCGTGGGAGTACCTGACCGTGAGCGAGCATCGTCCGGATCGCGGAATGCCGACGGCATTGAGTAGCTCGACCTCGCCCTGAAGGACATGGCGGGAAACCAGCGTTACCTTCGGCCCCTGCGACTGCACGCGCGCTGCAGCTGCTGTCGACGCAAGCAAGACGCCGACCGCGATCGCGAAGAGGACCGAAAGCCTCGTGCGCACGGACCCAATTGTGCGGGGTCCGCCGCAATCCGGCAAGACGCTCCGCTAGCGGCGCCCGCGCTGAGTCCGCCAGATCTGCCGGAGGTCGCCCAGCGTCTGGTCTATGACCCAGGCGATTACGGCGATGAGCAGAACGACTGCGAGCATCTCACCAAGGATCGTACGTCAGAGCCAAAGCGGCGAGCCGAATGCGCGTTACTTCCTGAGCCGAAGCACATGGAAGGTCCCACAGGGCTTGCTCGACAAGTCGGCGAGCGTCCGCCCGCCGCCGCGCACGCCTCCGCCGCTGCTTCTCCGCGAGCGCAGCCATCGGAGGAATCGACCGCCCTAGACCCGGCTCGCATGGCGGCGTAGCCTCAAGGTCACCGATGGGTGGGTCGAATGGAAGCGGCAAGCTCGCGGTGGCGGTGGTGGGGTTTTTCGCCGTCGTAGTCGGCGCCGGCGTCACTGGCGGTGTCACGTACTGGATCGACCATGACCGCACCAAGGGCAACGAGCGCGGGGCCGAACGGATTGTCCTCGCAGAAATCGAGACCGACGACCATCTCGTTGGGAGCCACTCCAGATCCCGGCTGTCCGAAGCCGCGTGGCGCGCCGAGCGCCAGGAGCTCGCACGCTCGCTGAACAATGTCGAGTGGGCCTGGGTCGCGAGGTACTACCGTGATCTTGCGGAGTTTCGCGCCCGAGTGCCGGGCGAAAGGCATCGCCTCGAACACGACGACAAGGACTGCACTCTGATCGCGCTCAACGTTTGGCAGTACTCACGATCGCAACAGTTCACGACTTTGCGTAAGAGCGGCACCTGCAAGAAGCTGCCCGCTGCGCCCTGACGCCTAAACGGGGCGAATCCTTCCGTGGTGGCGCGTACCCTCCTCGGCGGTTAGCAATCCGTTCGCAGTTGCGACGCCAAGCCGGATGGCTATGCGCTGAACCTAGAAGAGCTGGTTCTCGCCGCCGAAGATCGCCGAGACGGAGTCGTCAGCGAACACGTTCATGATCGTTTCCGCGAGCAGACCGGCGACCGGGAGGACGGTGAGATTCGGCGGGGCCTCGACCCGGTTGATCGGCACCGTGTCAGTGACGACCATCCCCTCGATCGGCGCGTCGTGGAACTTCGAGAGCGCGCCGCCGCAGAAGACGCCGTGGGTCGCGTAGACGTAGACCTCCTTCGCGCCCTGTGCGAGCAGCGCGTGCACATTCGCGATGAGCGTGCCGCCGGTCATGATCACGTCGTCGCCGACGATCGCGATCTTGTCGCGGACCTTGCCCGTCACCTCCGTGATCTCCGCCTGATCCCGGGCCGGCCGCGTCTTGTGCATGATCGCGAAGTCGGCTTCGATCATGTTCGCGAAGCGGACGGCGACCTTCGCGCGCCCCTCGTCGGGCGCAACGGACACGACGCCGGGACCGGTCAAGCCGAGGTCGCGGAAGTGCCGCGCGAACAGCGGCTGCGCCGTCATGTGGTCGACCGGGATCGTGAAGAAGCCCTGGATCTGGCCGGCGTGGAGGTCCATCGTGAGAACGCGGTCGGCACCGGCGAGCTGGATCATGTCGGCCACGAGGCGTGCCGAGATCGGCTCGCGCGGCTTTGCCTTGCGGTCCTGGCGCGCATACGGGAAAAGCGGCACGACGGCCGTGATTCGCTTCGCCGAGGCGAGCTTCGCGGCCTGGATCATGAAGCAGAGCTCCATGAGGTAGTTGTCGACGCGGTCGACTCCGGTCTGCACGATGAAGACATCGGCGCCGCGGATCGACTCGAGGTAGCGGCAGTAGGTCTCGCCGTTCTCGAAGGTCTCGAGCTCCACGTCGCCGAGCTCCACGCCGAGCTTCTCGGCGATGTTCAGCGCAAGGTCGGGGTGCGAGCGGCCCGCGAAGACCATGAGCCTCTTCAACGGCCCGCGCTCGATGAAGTGCTGCGGGGACGGGTCAGTCACCACGCGTGCCTCGAGCCCCGGCAGGGGGATTTCAGTCGCTGTCGGGCTTTCCATGGTTCTCGTAGACCCAACCTTCCTTCGTCGTCTGCCGCGGGGCAAACCCGGCCAACGAACCGGGAGGGACATCATCCGTGATGACGGTCCCCGCTGCAATCCAAACGTCGTCGCCAATCTCGACCGGAGCATCGAACACAGTGTCCACGCCGGTCCTGACGTTGCGGCCGATCCTGGTGCGACCCTTCGGCTCGCCCGATTCGTGCGGGAAGTTGGCGGTGATGTTGCCGGCAGCGACGTTCGACCCCTCCCCGACCTCGGCATCGCCCACATACGAGAGGTGCGGGATCTTCGCGCCCGCGCCGACCGCCGCGTTCTTGACCTCGACGAAGGTGCCGATCTTCGCGTCCTCACCGATCACGCTCACCGCCCGGACGTAGGCGAACGGCCCGATTTCGGCTCCGCCCTCGATCCGGACACCACCGCGGATCACCGAGTACGGATGCACGACGACGTCGGGTTCGATCTCGACCCCGGCCTCGATCCAGGTCGTGGCCGGGTCGACGATCGTGACGCCGGCAAGCATGTGCGCCTCGTTGATACGGTCGCGGAGGGAGGCTGCGGCGAGGGCGAGCTCGACGCGGGTGTTCACGCCCTCCGCCTCGAGTGGATCCTCCGCAAGCTGGACGGCGCACGGCTCGCCCTCGGCCACGAGCAGGCCGAGCGTGTCGGTCACGTAGAGCTCGCCCTGGGCGTTGTGCGGGCCGAGTCGCTCGAGTGCCGGCCAGAGCTGCTGAGCCTTGAAGACGTAGATGCCGGAGTTGACCTCGCGCAGCGCAAGCTCCTCCGGCGAGGCGTCGCGAGCTTCCACGATCCGCGCGAGCTTGCCGTCTGCGTCGCGGACGATTCGGCCATACGCTCCCGCGTCCGCCGGCTCAAAGGAGAGAACTGTCGCGGCCGCACCGGCTGCGCGGTGTGTGTCGACGAGCGCGCGGATCGTCTCGGGCCTGAGCGCCGGGACATCGCCGTTGAGGACGAGCACGTCGCCGCCGAAGCCCTCGAGAGCGGTGCGCGCACAGCGAACGGCGTCGCCGGTCCCGCGCGGCTCCTCCTGAACGGCCACCTCGACGTCCTCGAGCACGTCGATCGTCTGCGGCGACGCCACGACGACGATCCGCTCGACGCCGGCGCCACGCGCAGCCTCGACGACCCAGTCGACGAGCCTTCGGCCGAGAATCGGGTGCAGATGCTTCGGCGTCGCGCTCTTCATTCGCGTGCCGATTCCGGCGGCCATCACGACTGCTGCGAGCTCGTCTGCCATATCAGGGAAAAGTGGCTGGGGCGCCAGGATTCGAACCTGGGATCACGGGACCAAAACCCGTTGCCTTACCACTTGGCTACGCCCCAGGGGCACGGAAGTCTACCGGCGGTCGAACCAGAGGAACGCGAGCGCGATGACGGCGCAGGCGATGAGGCCGAGGATCAGCAGCCACTTGAAGAAGACCGCGAACAGGACGAGCACGACCGCAATCAGCTGAGAGACGACGAAGATCCACAGTCCCTGACGGATCCCGCTGGAACGGCTGTTGCGGCCCAACGCCCAGGCGACGGCCGCAATCGCGGCGAGCGCGACCACCGTCCACTTGGTGAGGTCGTGCGAAACCGAGACGATGATGCCCTCGCCGACGGCGATCCAGATCGCCAGACGGTGCCGACGAGCCCGCAGCCAAGCGCCGGGGCCGCGTTCGGCCGGGGGCGACGACGACTCGGTCAGCACCCGTCAACCGTACCACGCAGGTGCCGCAAGCCAGGTCCGGCCAAGCCGGCGAACGGCACGCCTCGCGGCGTCGGCGTCCCGCCTGTGGTGGAAGAGTCCGTACAGCGCCGGCCCGGCGCCCGAGACGTCTGCGCGGAAGGCGCCCGCGGCACGAAGCTCCTCCGCGAACGGGGAGCTGACGAGATCGTTCGGCGGCAGCGCGGCCAGATCGCGTGGCCGCTCAACGCCGGCGAGGCCGTCGAGCAGCGCCTGGCGTCGCTCGGCGAAACCAGCCACGTCCTTTCGCCTGTCGAAGGCCGCGTAGACGTCAGCGGTCGTGGTCTTCTCGGCGCCGTGCGGAAGGAGGACGACGACCCAGAAGTCCTGCGGCAGATCGAGCGGCGCGAGCTCGCTTCCGTCGCTCGAGCCGAGCTGGGGGCCGTCGGCGAGGAAGAAGGGAACGTCGGCGCCGATTTGAGCAGCCACCGTGTGCAACTCTCCGGACGGCAGCGGCTCGTGAAGCGTTTCGTTGGCAAGCCGGAGCGCGGTGGCCGCATCTGAGCTGCCGCCGCCGAGACCGGCCGCCACGGGAATCTTCTTCTCGATCCGAACGCGCCAGCGCGGCTCGACGCCTGCGCTGCGAGCCAACTCAGTGAGCGCTGAGTCGACGAGCGTGTCGCCGGCGAATCCCTCGACCCGGAGCTCGGGCGCCTCCTCGAGCTCGATCCGGTCAACGAGGTCGATGCGCTGCAGCACGGTCAGGACCTCGTGCTTGCGATCGTCTCGGATGGGGCCTACGACGAGCGCGAGGTTGATCTTGGCCGGGGCGGGAGCGCGGCTCATCGCAAGACCTTCTCGAGGGCCACGAACTCGGCCGGTGCGAGCGCCTCCGCCCGGGCCTCCGGGCGATGACCGATCGCGGCGAGCGCGTCAGCTGCCGCCTGGCGCGATGCGAGCCCGGTCAGTGCGAGCGAGTTCGGGAGCGTCTTGCGCCGGTGGGCGAAGGCGGCAGTGACGACCTTCTTGACGCGACCGTAGTCCGCCGGGAGCTCCGTGCGCCGGAAGGCGATGAGCGCCGAGTCGACGTTCGGCTGCGGCCGGAAGACAGTGCGCGAGACAGCGTGAAATCCGGTTCGCTCGGCCGCCAGCTGGACGAGAACCGAAACGGCGCCGTACTCCTTTGTCCCGGGCTGCGCGAAGAACCGGTCGGCGACTTCCCGCTGCACCATCACGCACCAGAGCTTGACGTTCGGCAGCCTGTCGAGACTCTCCACCACCAGCGGCGTCGCGACATTGTACGGGAGGTTCGCCACCAGCTTGGTCGCGTCGCGTGGGAGCTCGACCTCGAGCGCGTCGCCGAAGACGACCTCGACGTTCGGGCCGAGATCGCCAAGCGCCGGTTCGAGTCCACGGTCGATCTCGACGGCGTGCACGCGGCCGACGCGCTCGGCGAGGTATTGCGTGAGCACGCCCTGCCCAGGACCGATTTCCAGCACGACGTCGTCAGGTCCGAGCTCCGCCAGCCGACCGATCACCTCGAGAATGTTGGGATCGCGGAGGAAGTGTTGGCCGTATGCCTTCTTCGGCCGCGCACTCATGGCAGCGAGAAGCACTCGGCGGCATTCCCCTCGATCTGCCGTTCGAGCTCGGCCGGCTCCTCCCCTCGAGCCTGCGCAAGGGCCGCGAGCGTGTGGACGACGTTCGCGGGTTCGTTCGGCTTCCCGCGGACGGGCTGCGGCGCGAGGTACGGCGAGTCCGTCTCGGCGAGAATGCGCTCCACCGGCACCTGGGTCGCCGCGAGACGGAGGTCGACTGCCTTCGGGAAGGTGGCGTTGCCCGCGAACGAGACGTACCAACCGCGCTCGAGAGCGGTCGGAAGCATGTGCGGTGCGGAGAAGCAGTGGAGGACGACGGTGCCGGCGTGATCGGCGAGCGCATCGAGCGTGTCGTCGTCCGCCGCGCGCGTGTGGATCACAACCGGCTTCCCGAGCTCGGCCGCGAGCTCGAGCTCGGCGGTGAAGAGTCTCCGCTGGTCCTCACGCGGCGCGTAGTCACGGAACCAGTCGAGCCCGGTCTCACCGACCGCGACCGCCTTCGGGTGCGCGAGCAGCTCGCGCAACGCGACGAGATCGTTGGCCGTCGCCGTCCCGGCGTCGTGCGGGTGAATGCCGAGGATCGTGAAGACGCCGTCGTGCCGCTCGGCGATCGAGAGCGCCGATCGGCAGTCCTCCACGTTCGTGCCGACGGTAAGGATCCGCGCGACACCAGCCTCGTCGGCACGCTCGATCGCGGCCTTCGCGTCGTCAAGCGCGGTGAGGTGCGCGTGCGTGTCGATCACGCGAGCTCGGCCGCGATGACCTCGTCCGCGTCGAGCTTGCGAAAGAGAGGCCGTGGCTCGCGCAGCGTCTGGCCGGGCGGAAGCTCGCTCGCCGCCCAGGAGCCGACCCAGCTCGTGTAGTCGCCCGTGAGGATCTCGTGCATGGAGCCGTCGTCTTCCTCGACAATGCGGAGCTCGAGCGGGCCGGCGATCCAACCCTCGTAGCCGAGCAGTTCGTGTAGCACCTGCGAGCTGAAAGGCAGGAAGGGTGTGAAGAGCGTCTTCAATGAGTCGACTGCGCGGAGCGCGACGTACAGCACGGTGGCGGCTCGATCGGGGTCCGTCTTCACCAGCGCCCACGGCGCCTGATCGGAGAGGTACTGGTTCGCGAGCGCGCTCGTCGCCATGCCGTCGGCCAAGGCGGCTCGGAAGCGGGCGTTCTCGATGTGCTCCCCGATCGTCTCGAATGCACGCTCGACCGCATCGAGCAGCGCACGGTCGCCCTCGGTGAGCGGGCCCGGCTCGGGGACGGCGCCGAAGTTCCGATGTGCGTTCACGAGCGTCCGGTTGACAAGGTTGCCCCAGTTGGCGAGCAGCTCGTCGTTCGTGCGGCGAACGAATTCCTCCCAGGTGAAGTCGCTGTCCTGCGTCTCCGGCCCCGCGGCGGTGAGGTAGTAGCGCAGCGCGTCGGGCTCGTAGCGGTCGAGAAAGTCCTTGACCCAGATCGCATGACCGCGGCTCGTGCTCGCCTTGCTGCCGCTCATCGTCAGGTATTCGCTCGAGACGACGTTGTACGGGAGCTGCAGCTCGTCGCCGTACCCCATCAGCATCGAGGGCCAGATCACGGCGTGGAAGACGATGTTGTCCTTGCCCATGAAGTAGAAGCTGCGCGCGTCCGGGCTCTGCCACCACTCACGCCACGCCTCGGGACGGCCGACGTTCTGCGCCCACTCGACGGCGGCTGAGAGGTAGCCGATCACCGCGTCGAACCAGACGTAGATGCGCTTCGTGTCCTCGGGATAGCCCTCGACCGGAACAGGGACTCCCCAGTCGATGTCGCGGGTCATTGCACGCGGCTTCACCTCCCGTGCGAGGTTGAGCGCGAAGTTGCGGACGTTCGGCCGCCAGTGGGTCTGCTCCTCGATCCACTCGACGAGACGCTCGCGAAAGGCGGGAAGATCGAGGAACAGGTGCGTCGTCTCGCGGAATTCAGGAGTCGAGCCGTCCACGACGGAGCGGGGATCGATCAGGTCGACCGGATCGAGCTGGTTGCCGCAGTTGTCGCACTGATCGCCTCGCGCCTCGCCGTAGCCGCAGATCGGGCAGGTGCCCTCGATGTAGCGGTCGGGGAGCGTCCGGCCGGTGGCTGGGGAAATCGCCCCGAGCGCCGTCTCCTCGATGAGGAACCCTTTGTCGTACAGCGTGCGAAACATGTTCTGGACGACGGCGTAGTGGTTCCGAGTCGTCGTCCGTGTGAAGCAGTCGAATGACATGCCGAGACGGACGTAGTCGGCGAGGATAAGCGCGTTGTTGCTGTCGGCGAGCTCACGCGGGGACACGCCTTGGCGGTCGGCCGACACCATGACCGGCGTCCCGTGCTCGTCGGTTCCGCTGACCATGAGGACGTCGTTTCCCCTGAGCCGGTGGTAGCGCGCGAAGACGTCCGAGGGCACACCAGGGCCGGCCACATGGCCTAGATGCCGCGGGCCGCTCGCGTAGGGCCAAGCGACCGCGACGAGAATCTTCTGGGGCGTTTTCGACACCGACGAACGCTCCTTCTGAAGCTCGGGGAAGGCTCCAGATCATACGAACCGGGTCTGAGCGAGTTACGCGGCGCGCGAGAAGCGTCGGCGCCCGACCTTCGGACGCGCCAGGTGCAGGACACGCGCGCCCGAGACTGGGCTCGTCTTCAGGTGCCGCCGTCGCCGGCCCGCGGAGAGCGCCGCACCAACCGCAAGTAGCGCGGCGGCCACGTTGCACACGAGTCCGAGCAACGGCCGTGACGGTTCGCGTGGAGCTTGCACGGCAAGTGCTGTCGACCGGATCGCGTGGCCGGTGTCGAGCCCGATCGGCCTGGGAGCCGCAGGCTCGACGACCGGCCGCAGGGAGGAGCTCGTCGACCGGCTCGCGCGATCCCGCTGGATTCGTGGACGCTCCTCTTCGCTCGTCCGTACAGGACGCTGCCGGGACCGAGTCGCCGGAGCGTCGGAGCGCAGCTCTCGCGCGCGCTGGTGAACCCGAGCGTGGCTCTGGCCGGCAGCCGCCACCCGAGGGCTTCTCCGCGCCGAGGACGCCGGTTTGCTCGCCGGCGCGGCCGCAGACGCGCTGCTCGAGACCGGCTGCGACGTAGTCGAGCCAGTGTCGTCCGCGCCGCCCGCCGAGGCAGGCGGAAGGAGACCGAGCGGGTCGACGTACCCGTTCGGATCCGTCGTCACGCGGACTCCGAGGTGCACGTACGGGCCGTCGATCTCAGGCGTGCCGCTCGGTCCGACCGTTCCGATCGCGTCTTCCTCGGCGACCGTCGCGCCCTTGGCCACAGCGATCGAGCCCAGATGCGTAAGCGTGACGGAGTAACCGTCTGCTGTTTGGATCGTCACCGACCTGCCGTTCGTCGGCACCGTCCCGGCGAAACTGATCGTCCCGGCGGCCGGCGCAACCACCGTCTCGCCCGCCGAGTCGCCTCCGATGTCGACACCGCGATGCTGGCCCGAGACGTACGGGTGCGCTTCGTCGTAGGCGAACGGCCGCAGCACCGGTCCCTGCACCGGCCAGCTCCAGGCGTATGCCGCGGGCGTCCAAGTCAGGAAGACCAAGAGAAGCAGAGCCAGCCGCCGTGTGGTTGTCAAAATTAGCAACAGGCTGAGCAGAGTAGCGCGGCGACCGTGCGTTGTCAAATTTGCTTACAGCGATCGCTCGTAGAGCGTATTCCGCGGGATGCCCACGAGGCCAGAGACGATCCCGGCCGCCCGGCGTCGCGGCACGCCGGCCTCCACGAGCTCGGCGACGGCAGCTACAGCGCGATCCTCGCCGTCGCCATCCTGAGCCGCGCCTGGCCCGAGGACGACGGTGATCTCCCCCTTCGGCGACGCCGCGAACCGCTCGGCGAGCTCGACTGCACTCCCGCGCGCGACCTCCTCGAACCGCTTCGTGAGCTCACGGCAGACGGCGACCTCGCGGCCCGGATCGGCGGCTGCGAGCGAGCGCAACGTCGCCGGCAGTCGCTGGGCCGACTCGAAGGCGACCGCCGGCCACGGCCAGCCGCGCAGCTCGTCCCACAGCCCAGCGAGCCTCTTCTCGCCGCGCGGGAGGAAGCCCAGGAAGCGGTACTGCTCCGCAACGAGCCCCGAGGCGATCAGTGCCGTCTCGACGGCCGAGGCCCCAGGCAGCACCGTGACGTCGACGTTCGCCTCCAGCGCAGCCCGCACGAGCCGCGCGCCGGGATCCGAGACGCCCGGAAGGCCGGCGTCGGAGACGAGCGCGATCCGTTCGCCGGCCTCGAGCCGCGGGAGGAGCTCTGCCGTCCGCTGCGCTTCGTTGTGCTCGTGGTACGAAAGGAGCTTCACCTTGATCCCGTGCCGCCCGAGCAGGACGCGCGTATGGCGCGTGTCCTCGCACAGCACGACGTCGGCGGCCGCGAGCTCGGTGAGGACGCGCAGCGTCACGTCCTCGAGGTTTCCGATCGGAGTCGCGCAGACCGCGAGCGGCACTACGCCGCGTCCAAAGCCTCGAAGCCGACGAAGGCGGCGCCGATCAAGCCGGCCGCCGTGCCGAGCTCGGCCTTCGCCAGCCGCACCGCGCTCCGCATCGGCTCGAGCGCCTCCCGCCGCGCGACCTCCTCGGCCGGCTCGCGCAGATAGTCGAAGGCCGCAACGCCGAAACCGCCGCCGAGCACCACGAGCTGCGGCGCGAAAACGTTGACAAAGGAGCCGATGGCCGAGCCGAGGTAACCGGCGACCTCCTCCAGCAGTTCCTTCGCCTGCGCGTCGCCCTCGTTGGCGAGGCGCACGACCCTGTGCGCGTCGGCCGACGGACCGAACCTCTCGCGCGCAGCCGCTGTCACCGCGCTCCCGCTGACGTAGGCCTCCAGGTGGCCGTGACCGGTGCACGCGCCCTGGCAGGGCCGTCCACCGTGGACGATAACGAAGTGCCCGAGCTCGGCGCCGACGCCGTTCCGGCCGCGAAACGGCCGGCCGCCGGAGATGACGCCGCCGCCCACGCCCGTCCCGAGCGTGAGCATGACCAGGTCGTCCTCGCCTCGTCCGGCGCCTGCTCGCCATTCGCCGATCGCAGCGGCGTTTGCGTCGTTGTCGAGCCCGACGGGGATGCCGAACCGCTCGTGCATGCGGCCGCGTAAGGGCGCGTTCTCGAGCGGCAGGTTCACGCAGCGGACGACGACACCTGCTGCCTGGTCGATGGGAGACGGCGCGCCGAAACCGACCGCCGTGACGGAGTCGTCGAGCAACTCGGTGACCACGGCCTCGAGCTCCGCAAGGACGTGTTCTTGAGAGTCTTGCGGGCTCGGCCGCTCGTGCCGGCGGACGACAGTCCCATCGCGGGCGACGACCCCGGCGAGGATCTTCGTGCCCCCGAGGTCCACTCCGATCGCATGGCCCGCCTGCACAGTGGGTACCGTAATCCTCCGCATGGCCGCCTCCGGGGAGAAGCCGTATCGCGTCTATCGCGGCGGCCGGACGAAGGGCAAGGTGCCGCTGCAGCGGCGCGACCGGGAGGCCAGGCGGGCCGTCCGTAGCGACGGCCCAGGGCCCGGCCGGATCGTCGAGCGGCCGCCGGGCCGTCGTCGTCTCTGGTTCGGTTGGACGTGGCGCCGCTGGACGCTCGTCACGATTCTCGGCCTGATCGTCCTGTTCATGGTCTGGGGAGCTCTGGGCTATCTCTCCGTCTCGAGTGGCGTCAGCGACGCGAACAAGCGACTGCCGAAGAACGTGCGGCCCACCCTGGCGCCCGACAACGGCCTGATCCTTTCCAACCCGACGACGATCCTCTTGCTCGGCACCGATCACGCGACCGGCAAGGGGAGCACCGGACGCAGCGTCGACGAGCACTCCGACTCGATGACGATCCTCCGCACCGACCCGGGGCACAACCGCCTCTACTACCTCTCGATCCCGCGCGACCTCCAGACCGAGGTGCCGGGCCACGGCCAGCAGAAGATCAACGCGGCAATGCAGTTCGGCGGGCCGCAGCTGGCGGTGCGCACGATCGACGCGCTTCTCGGGAAGTCCTTGCCCGTCAACCACGTGGTGATCGTCGACTTCAATCAGTTCGAGAAGCTCATCGACGCGGTCGGTGGGATCACGGTCAACGTCCCGGAGAACATCCTCTCGAACCGGTTCGACTGTCCGTACAAGACGGCGCAGCGGTGCCTCCAGTGGAAGGGCTGGCACTTCCACAAGGGTCCGACACACCTGAACGGACACCAGGCGCTGATCTTCTCCCGGATCCGCGAGAACCAGCTCGATCCGTCGTGGACCGACTTCAACCGCCAGCACAATCAGCAACTCGTGCAGCAGGCGACGTTGAGCAAGCTTTCGAGTCCGTCGCGGTTCTTCTCCCTGCCCTTCAACGGCAGCTCTCTGCTCAAGCCGATCGCGACCGACCTCTCGACCTGGCAGCTCATGCAGCTCGCCGCGGTGAAGTTCAGGGCCGGCACGTCAGTTCACTGCCGTCTCGGCGGAACGAGTCTCACGAACTCGCTCGGTGACGTGATCGTCGGCAGCGCGGGGAACATCCAGGTGATCGACACGGTCCTCGGGCAGTCGGCGCCGCAGCGCCCGCCGACCGGCGAGCCGTACGCGCCGGGTTGCGTCGTCGGCAACGCCGGCTACGGCAAGTAAGGGTCAGCCCGGCGGCGGCTCGGTCGCGGCCGGTGCGGCGCGCACGCGCGAGAGCACCGACAGACGCACCGGCGAGCCGGAGGGCGTGAAGCGCGCAACGGCCGATGCGCACGCAATACCGCCCGCGAGCATGAATCCGGTCGCGTCGTTGATGAGCAGCGAGGCGATCAAACCGGTCGCAAGCGCGAGCAGGAGGTCGCGCCCCGCGCGGGCGCGCGTCACGCGGAAGGCCAGCAGCCCGCAAGCAACCAAGAGGACGGCGAGCGGAAACGTCAGCGGCCACTCGTGCACGGCCGGCGCGTAGACAAGAGGCACGCGGTTCACGGCGACGTCGAGAAAGCCGCTGATCCCGCTCCCGAACGCGCTGCGCAGATGGTTCGGGCCCGGTGAGGCAAGGCCGTGCTGGACGATCGCGAACACGATTGCTCCCGTCGCGGTCAGAGCGACGGCGAACGCCAACAGTCCGCGCCGGGAGAGCCGGACGCCGAGCACGGCCAACGCGAGACCGAGCCCGATCGCACCGCCGCCGTTCGCTCCCAGCCTGTTATCGGTCATGACGAAGAGCCCGAGCAGCGAGAAGGCCGCGAATCCGACCCAGCCGAGCCGCTGACGTGCAATCACCGCACCCATCAGTAGCGGGGCGAACAGGAGAGTCCCGATCTGATCGCCGATTCCCCAGAAGCGCAGGTTCTGATCTGGGCCGAGAGGCGTCACCGCCGCCCATTCAGGCCGACTCACGAACACGACGAGATAGGCGAGCAGGACGAAGGCGATCAGCGCGAGGAGCCGGAGGTCGTCCCGGCCGATGCGGGCCAGCCCCAGAGCCCCGAGCGCGCTCAGAACCGTGAACACCGCGGCGATCGTCACCTCGTTCGTGACGTGGAACGCGCCGAGCGCGAGGTTCGCGAGCAGCGCTGCTGGAATGGCCGTGCGAGCAGCACTCCAGCCGAGCAACGCGAGCAGGATCGCGATCGCGGCGGCGATGAAGATCCCCGCGTACTTCAGCCGGTCCTCACCGTGGATCTGCGCGTCGAGACCGTCGAGCCGAGAGACCGCGGCGTTGGACGGAATCCACGACATGGCGCCGCTCTGGCGACCGAGGGCTGTCGGGGCTACGTCGACGATCGAGACGAGCCCCGGGATGCGCGTGGTGGGCGAGGTGAGCAAGCCGTGGAAGCCGCGGCCGATCACCGCGATTCGGTAGAGGCGCTGGTTCGCCGAGGGCCGTCCGCGCGGCGGCAACTTCACGACGATGCACATCTGGCAGCCGTTGAAGACCGCGACGTTGTTGGTGTTGATCAAAGGCCTGCCGTTCGGGACGCCGCCGAGCCGCGCGTTCGTCTCCGCTCCGCGTACGAGCTCCGCGAGCGCGCGGCGGCGGTTGGTCGTGGGACCGTAGCTGGGTCGGAACAGTCCGACCGCCCCGCGCTTGGCAAGCACCTTGAAGGTCGCGTGGCTGATCCGGTCCACGACGACGACCGTGAAAGGCGCTCCGGTCGTCTTGGTGTGCGCAGCGGCAGGACCTGACGCAGCGAGAGCGACGCCGACGGAGACGAGCATGGCGAGCAGAGGAAGGACGCGCACCGGTCTGACCATCCGGCCGGATTCTTAACGAGCTACGTAAAGAAACGTGGAACTTGGCTAGTCGCCGCTCGCGGCGGCCTTCTTCTCGGCCGGCTTGGAGTCCGTCTTGCCGCTCTCGCCGCCGGACGAGCCGCCGTCGCCGTCCTTCTTCGCCGCCTTGCCCTTGCCGTAGTCGGTCGTGTAGAAGCCCGAGCCCTTGTAGTGGATCGCAACCGGGTAGAGGACGAGTTCGACGGGCGACGCGCCGCACTCGTCGCACTCCTCCGGCGCCGGGGCCGTCATGGCCTGGAAGCGCTCGAAGTGATGTCCGTTCGGGCAGCGGTACTCGTAGATCGGCACGGGGTGGCAGACGGTAGCAGGGAGTGCCGACGTGGCTTGAACAAGCCGTTTGCGCGGTTCATCCCGTGCGGATGAGTTTGGTGCCGCCGCGACCTGCGACGGTACCTATGTGAGCTCGGACGCGGGCGCTGCCTCTCAGATCCCTGCCGCGACGCAGGAGCCTCTCGGCGAGTCGCGCTGGCCGCCGGTGGCGGCACTCGTCGTGTTCGCGGCTTTCACCGTCGCGGCACGGCTGTGGCTGCCCGGGGAGCCGGCCACGCGGGTGCCGTGGCTGATTCCGTCGCTCGAGGCGGTGTTGCTCGTGGCGCTCGTCGCGAGCGACCCTGCCCGACTTGCTCGCCGCACGCGCTGGGCGCACCGAATCGCGATCGCCATCGTGCTCATGCTCGTCGCGGCTGCGTTGTGGGCGACCGCCCTCCTCGTTTACGACCTGATCACGGGAAGCGGCGTCAGCAAACATGCCACGCAGCTTCTCGCTACGGGTGCCCTCGTCTGGGTCGGGAACAATCTCGCCTTCGGGATGCTCTATTGGTTCATGGACGGCGGCGGACCGATCGCGCGCACGCTCGATCCCGCGCCCGTCGACTTCGCCTTCGTCCAGCACACGAGCCCGGAGCTCGCTCCAGCAGGCTGGCGGCCCGTCTTCCTCGACTATCTCCACCTCGGCTTCACGAACGCCACCGCGTTCAGTCCGACGGACGTGATGCCGCTCAGCCTCAGGGCGAAGTACCTGATGCTCCTCCAGGCGTCCGTCGCGCTCGCGCTCCTCGGGCTCGTCGTGGCGCGGGCCGTCAACGCGTTCACGTAATCGCGGGCGTCTCTACGCGGCGTCGACCGCGACGACCTCGTCGACCAGGTCGAGGCCTTCCTCTCGGTGTGTGATCAGGAGGACAGTCCGGTCTCCCGCGGCAGCGAACGCTTCGTCGATGACCGCCGCAGCCGTCTCCGGATCGAGGTGGGCGGTCGGCTCGTCGAGGACGAGCACGGGAGCATCGGAGAGCAGCGCCCGCGCGAGGGTCAAGCGCTGCCGCTGGCCGCCGGATAGCTTGCTTCCGTCCTCGCCGACGAGCGTGTCGAGCCCTTCCGGGAGAGACTCGACCCACGCCTCGAGATGTGCGCGACGTAGGGCAAGCTGGAGGTCGGCCTCGGTCGCATCCGGCCGGGCCAGCAGCAGATTGGCTCGGATCGTGGAGTCGAATACGTGCGCTTCCTGGCCCGCGAGCGCGAAGGTTGCTCGGACGTCTTCCTGCCGGTACTCCCGGAGATCGTGGTTGTCCAGGGCAACCCGTCCGCCGGTGGGGTCGAGGAAGCGGAGCAGGAGATTCGCCACGGTCGTCTTCCCCACGCCGCTTGGGCCGACGAGCGCGACGCGGCGGCCGGGTTCGAGATTCAGGTCGAAATCCGAGAGGACCGGTGCGGCCGCGGATGCGTACCCCGCGGTCACGTTCTCCAGCGCGACGGACGAGCCGGTCGGGGGGTCGAGAGGTGCTGTGGGGTCGCCAACGGTCGGCTCCCTATCGACCAGCTCGAGCACGCGCCGGCCCGAACCGAGCGTGCCGGACAGCTCACGCGCCGCTGCCGGCAGTGCCGCCACGGCCTCGAACGAGGCGAGAGCGAGCAGCGCGAGCATCGCGACGAGCACGCGATCGAGCGAGCCCGCAGCATGCGCCGCGACGGAGACTGCGAGGACTCCGGCAACGGTCAACCCGGCGACGAGGATCGAGAGCGCGTCGCCGAGTCCACCCGCCAAGGCGTCGCGCCTTGCGAGGCGGCTCAGCTCGCGATCGGCCGACCTGATCCGCTCGAGCGTCGGCTCCTCTGCGCCGTAGACGGCCAGCTCGGGCGCCGCACGCAAGAGCTCGACGATCTCCGACGTGAGCTCGCCTCTCGCCGTCGCCTGACGCCTTCCGGCTACGCCGCCAAGGCGGCCGGCGACGAGAGGAACGACGACTCCTCCAAGCACGAGCCCCGCGGCGAGCACCAGGCCCGCCGCCGGCAGGAAGGCCGCGGCCGTCCCGACGCATACGGCCCCTGCCGCCAGCGCGACGAGCGGCGGGCCGAGTCCGCGGAGATAGAGACCCTGTAACGCATCGACGTCGCCGATCATCCGAGTCGTCAGGTCGCCGCTCCGGAACGCCGCCAGTCCGGCGGGGGCGAGCGGTTCGATGCGCGCGTAGAAGCGGGCACGGACGTTGCCGAGGGCGCGGAAGGCGAGATCGTGCGACCAGAGCCGCTCGACGTACCGGGCGAGCGGCCGCGCGAGCCCGAAGAAGCGAACGGCGACGATCGCCGTGGTCAGCGACAGGACCGCCGGGCGCTCGGCTGCACGGGAGATGAGATAGCCGGCGGTCGCCATCAGGCCCACTCCAAACAGGACGGTCAGCGCTCCGAGCGCCACGGAGACTGCGACGCGAGAGACTCGAATCCCGGAGAGGCCGAGCAGTCGGCGGAGAGCCGTTGTCACGCGACAGCCTCCATGAGGGCTCGAACCGTCTTGCCGTCCTCGATTCGAACGACCCGGTCACACCGGGCGGCGAGCTCGGAGCTGTGTGAGATCAACAGCATGGTGCAACGACCGCGGTAGCCCTCGATCGCAGCGGCCACGTGGGCCGCGCTCTGCGGGTCGAGGTGAGCGGTCGGCTCGTCGAGGATCACCAGCGGGGCGTCGCGAAGGAAGGTGCGGGCCAGGGCGAGCCGGCGAATCTGGCCCGCCGAGAGCGGCCGCCCCCCGTCGCCGACGACAGTCTCGTATCCCTCCGGCAAGGCCTCGACGAAGCCGTCCGCGTCGGCAAGTGCAGCGGCAGCCTGCACCCGCTCGAAGGTCGCTTCGGGATCGGCGAGGAGGATGTTTTCGGCCACGGTCCCGCGCAGCATTGTCGGCCGCTGCGGGAGCCACGCGAGCTGGCGTCGCCAGGTCTCTGCCTCGAAGGCCGAGAAGTCAATCCCGCCGACGAGAAGCCGGCCCTCAGTCGGCTCGGCCAGACGGAGCAGCAGCGAGGCGACCGTGCTCTTCCCGGCACCGCTCGGACCGACCAGAGCCACGGACTCCCCTGCCTCCAACTCGAGCTCGATGTCTTCGAGCGCCGGACTCGGGCGACCCGGGTAGCGGAAGGTGACCTGCTCCAGTCGAATCGTCGCCGTCCGCAGGTCAGGAGCCCGGTGGCCGGGGGTGCGGATCGCGGGCTCCGGCGGAGCCGCGGTCAGATCGAGCAGACGGCCGGCAACCGCAGCTCCGTCGGCGCTCGCATGGAACTGCGCGGCGAGGTTGCGGAGCGGGAGGTAGAGCTCGGGCGCAAGCACGAGCACGGTGAGACCGGCCTCGAAGCCCAATCCTCCCTCGGTCAGCCGCACGCCAACTGTGACCGCGACAAGGGCGACTGCGATGGTCGCCGCGAGCTCGAGCACGGTGCCGGAGAGGAAGGCGACCCGCAGCGTGCCCATCGTCGCCGTCCGATACTGGTCGCTCACGAGGTCGATCTGATCGGCCTGCGCGTGCGCCCGGTTGAACGCGCGGAGAGTCGGAAGGCCGCGCACGACGTCGGCGAAATGGTGCGCCAGGATCGTGAGCGCTTCCCAGCGCTCCCGGGCTCGGTTCTCCGTGTAGCGCCCGATGAGCCACATGAACACCGGGACGAGCGGCAACGTCAGCAGCATGATCCCGGCCGACACGAGGTCGATCGAGGCCACGAGCGCGAGGACCGCGATCGGGACGATGACCGCGAGCACGACCTGCGGGAGATAGCGGGCGAACGTCGTTTCGAGGGCATCGACCCCCGTCACGGCGAGGGCCGCAAGCTCCGAGCTCTCCGCTCCGTCCCGGGAAGCCGGCTCTCCGCGCAGCCTCCGTTCGACGAGGTCGAGGCGCAGCCTCGAGAGAATCCGCCCGGCGGCTCGCCGTCCCACCACCTCGAAGCCCCAGGCGGCTGCCGCCCGGGCGCAGACAACCCCACAGAGCAGGGCGAGCGGGAGAAGGACTGCGTGCAACGAGGCGCCGTCGAACGAGCTTGCGGCTACGTGAGCCAGGAGCACTGCCTGGGCGAGGACGAGCAGCGCCGCGACCGTCCCGAGTACGGCATCCGCTGCAAGCGCCGTGCGGGCCTCCCGCGCGCGCTGCAGGAGGCGTCGGTCGAACGCCGCCATGTCCCTAGGTGGCGGGAGAATCGCCGGGAGCAGCGGTGGCCGCGCCGGTGTCGCCCGTCAGATCCTCGCCGCCCACCCGCCCCCGGAAGACGTGGTACGTCCAGCCTTGGTAGATGAGGAGCGCCGGCACGCAGATCGCAGCGACGACGGTCATGACTGCCAGCGTGTAGTGCGCCGAGGCGGAGCCCGTGACCGTCAGGCTGTTCGCGAAGTCCGGGCTCGAGACCATCACCCGCGGATAGAGCGAGGTGAACAGCGTCGCCACCATGCCGAGCGTCCCGACCGCGCTGAGCGTGAAGCTGAGCCCGCTCCGCTGCCGGTAGGCGCAGACCGCCGCCAGAGCGAACGCGGCGATCGCAATCGCGGCCGGCAATGCGGGCGGAAAGACGTTCTTGTCGTTTTGGTCGGCCGCCACGGCGACTGTCCAGATGACGTAGCCCGCGCCCACCAACACAGCCGGGGGTGCGAGCCTCAGCGCTGCGGTCTGGGCTCTCGCGCAGAGATCGCCGCTGGTCCGGAGCGTCAGGTAGATCGCACCGTGGAAGGCGAAGACGAGCACGAACGCGATCCCTCCGACCACCGTGTAGCCGGTGAACAAGTTCCAGAAGTTCCCGATGTAGTCCCCGCCTGAGTCGAGCGGGACACCGTGGAGCAGGTTCGAGAGCCCGACGCCGAACACGAACGCAATTCCCGCGCTGCCGATCGTGTTCGCCCACATCCAGATGTGCCGCCACCGGTGGTCCTTGCTCTTCTCGCGCCACTCGAACGAGACGACGCGGATGATCAGACAGACGAGAATGAGCAGAAAAGCGAGGTAGAAGCCCGAGAACATCGTCCCGTACCAGGCGGGAAACGCCGCGAAGGTCGCGCCGCCGGCGACGACGAGCCAGACCTCGTTCCCGTCCCAGACCGGCCCGATCGACTCGAACATGGCGCCACGCTCGGCGTCGTCGCGGGGCACGAACGGAAGCAGCATGCCGACTCCGAAGTCGAAGCCCTCGAGCACGAAATAACCCGCCCAGAAGAACGCGATCACGCAGAACCAGAAGATCTCGAAGTTCATCAGTACGTCACCGCCGGCATCGAGACCTCCTCGCTGGGCTCGGGACGGCCCGGATTCGCGTAGCGCCGCATCAGCACGAGGTCGACCACGAGCAGGACGACGTAGAGCGCGATGAAGACGCCGAGGCTGATCCCGAGCCACGTCGTGGTCACGCTCGGCGAGTTCGCCTGGCTGGTCTTCAACAGTCCTTGCACGATCCACGGCTGCCGGCCCATCTCCGTCAGGACCCAGCCCGCTGTCGCGGCGATGTACGGCAGGATCATCGCGACCATGGCCGTGCGGAGGAACCAGCGCGCCCGCTCGAGTTTCTTCCTCCAGTACAGCCAGGCACCGAGGACCGCGACGAGGAACATCAGCACCCCGGCGTACGCCATCGTCCGCATCGACCAGTAGATCACCTCGATGTTCGGCATGTAGTTGCCGCGGCCGTACGTCCGCTGCTCCTGCTTCTGCAGCTCGCTCAGCCCCTGGACCTGGCCGTCGAACGAGCCGGTGGCCATGTAGGACAGGACCCTCGGGACCGTGATCGAGAAGCTCGGCGTCTGATCCTGCTCGGTGAAACCGCCGATCTGGAAGAGAGAGAAGGCGCAGGGCTGGCAGGTCTTCCACTGCGCCTCGGAGGCGGCGATCTTCATGCTCTGCGCGCTCGTGACAGCCTCCCCGAAGCGGTTGCCGACGATCAGTTGCAGGAACGTCACCGGCACAGCGACGATCAGCGCCAGCTTCGCCGCCTTGAGGAACATGTCGACGTCACGGCCGCGCAGGAAGTGCCAGCAGCAGATGCCGAGCATCACGATCGTCCCGAAGATCAGCCCGGCGAGGATGACGTGCAGGTACGCCCGCAGCGCGAATCCGTTCGAGAGCAGCGCCCAGATGCTCGTCAGCTGCGCTTGCCCGTTGACGATCTTGTAGCCGACCGGGTGCTGCATCCACGAGTTGGCGACGAGGATGAAGTAGCCGGACGCCCAGCTGGCGACCACGACAACCCAGAGAGTCGCCAGATGGATTCGGGGTGAAAGCCGGTTCCAGCCGAAAATCCACAGTCCGAGGAACGTCGACTCGACGAAGAAGGCGGCCAGCCCCTCGATGGCGAGCGGTGCGCCGAACACGTTGCCGACGAACCTCGAGTAGACCGACCAGTTCATGCCGAACTCGAATTCCTGCACGAGGCCGGTCGCGACCGCGATCGCGATGTTGATCAGCAGAAGCGTCCCGAAGAAACGGGTCAGACGAAGCCAGCGTTCGTCCTTCGAGCGCAGCCAGAGCGTCTGCATGACCGCGACGAGCGGCCCGAGGCCGAGCGTCAGCGGGACGAAGAGAAAGTGGTAGATCGAGGTCGTTGCGAACTGCACCCGAGCCAGATCGACCGTCGTCGAGGAAACGAGCAGGCTCACGAGTTGCCACCGCCACTCACTTGAGGTCTCCGATCACGCCGACTCGAAAGCCCATCCAGGGATAGACCCTGCCGATTTGCGGATCCCCCGGGAAGTAGCCGAATCCGTAGATCGCCATCTGGTATGCCGGCGCATTCGCGACGCCCCCGTGGTAGTAGCGCCAGTCCCGGATGAAGTGGTAGCCCGGGGGCTGCGGCGCGAGCGAGTCGGTGTGCTCGACGACGTTGCCGCCCATGTCGTACGCACCCCAGGGCGAGGGAGTCTTGTCCTGGCCGACCGTGCTCACGTTCGCCATGAAGTTCTTCTCGAGGTCGAGCCCTGGTGGGACATTGATGGGCAGGTTGTTGCAGTTCGACCCGGCCTGCGAGGGACACCAGTCCGGGGCGTTGCCGGGCGGCGCACCCGGAGTGTCGACGCTGCTGTTCGGGTCGTTCGGGTTGTAGGTCGCAAGCGGCTGCTTGCTCGCGTTTTCGACGTCCCCTGTCGTCGGATTCAGGACCGCGATGTTTGGCTGGTTGAACGGCCCTGTCGGATAGAGCCAGTAG
>Ga0070707_100000497_pt1 | contig 39055 bp, 37 predicted proteins | sample KBSK5502metaG_FD_65468 | JGI IMG/M metagenome (GOLD analysis project Ga0070707, IMG submission 65468) | Corn, switchgrass and miscanthus rhizosphere microbial communities from Kellogg Biological Station, Michigan, USA - KBS K5-50-2 metaG | ecosystem: Host-associated > Plants > Roots >... | reverse complement strand
CGCTCGCACCGCTCGTTGAATCTGCCGGCTCATCTGCTGCTGATCAAGTGATGGGTCCGCATCGAACTCCTGGAGCGTGCCGGCGACCTCCTCCAGGCCGACTTCGCGTCGCGCCCGCTGATCCCGCAGCGCATTCAAGCAGGTGTTGGTCGCCAACCGATAAAGCCAGGAGCTAAAGCTGGACTCAAACCGAAAAGCCCGCAGATCGCGAAAGACTTTGACAAAGATCTCCTGCGTCAGGTCGTGAGCCAGCTCCGCATCGCCCGTCAGATAGAGCGCCAGAGAGTAGACCTTCCCCTTGTAACACTCGTATAACTCACGCTGGGCTTCGGGACTCCCCTCCTGGCACGCCCGCACAAGCTGCTCGCTCAAGCCATCTTTTCCGATCCTCTCTGCTTTCGCTGCTTCCATTTGTTTAGGCACGGCCCCCGGCGGATTTCTTCCCAAAAAAATCGGGCGGCTTTTTGCCCGGATGTACCGGGGCCGGGACCCTTTTTCGGCCGCTGATGTTGGCTTGCGGCAATATGACCGGTTACGTGAGACGAATCAAGTTGAAGCCCTGGCGAGTTTGGACCGAAGGGGCGAAATTGGTTACCGAACCTAGTAGTTCGTCACGGTGAAGATGAGGAAAGTTTGGAGTTCAAGCTTTAGCTTGCTGGTTGAGCAAGCAGGCAAGCTCAAGCTTGAACTCCGAACATCAAAATCATCGTGACGAACTACTAGTAGTCATCACCTATCTTAAGGACGCAAAGCGTCAGTGCAAAATGACAGACTCCGGCAGAATTCGTTTGCTTTGACTGGTGACTGCGCGCCTCATTTCGCCATAAACCTACGCTGCCATTGCAGAACGGTCACGGCGGCCGGGCGATGCAGGCCGTGGTACGGCGTTCGCACTTCAGCTCGGCGGAACAAGGACGCGACAGTTTGACTATCACCGTAGTAGTTAGCTTGGGTTGTTCGCGGTGATGGTTTCGGGGCCACTGTCGCGTCCTCTTCCCAACTCCCACCTCCTGAAGCTGAGCCGACACCACTTTCGAGGCCCGGTGAGCGGCGCTGACTTCAACATCACAACTAACTTCCCCAACACCATTTCCCTTCCGCCACCTTCCAAGCACTCCCTCCTTCTATTGTGTCAGCCCTTCCCCTGGGCCCGTCACCGAGCGGCCACTGTCGGGCGGTCATGGATTGGCGTCCTCTGCTGGCTCGCTGACGGCAGGCTCGCCTGACCTGAAGGCGGACGGCAGATTCTCTCTGCGCCAAGGATCAAAATGATGCTTCCCATTTACAAACGGCGGGGGCTATGCGACACTCTGCTCGTCCTGGACAGAGTTTTTGATTCGGCAAAAGATTTTTTGGTTTCTCGTCCCGCATCAGCCGCCATGGAGCGCTCCAGAGCTTGATCATTCTCCCGCGGCTGAGCCCACAACATTGCGATCACAATCTTGAGTCCCCTCCGCGCGCGAGTCGTGAGGGCGACTGCACCTTGTCAGAGAAAGAGCCAGCAGCGCTGCGGCCCTGAGAAAGCTCAAGCGCTCTAGCCCAATTGGTGACCGACTGCTGCGCGAGCCAACCAGGCTGCCCAACATATCCGTCTCACCCGCCACCGAGACGTGCGTGCGGGGAGTTTGGTTTTTTCGCCCGGCGATCTGTTTGGAGGAACGAACGATGCTCCCGCCTTCCCCTGGGCGTCATCCTTCGCTGTCGATCATTGTGCCGTTGTACAACGAGGAGGAGAACCTCTCCCCACTCGTGGCCGCGATCTTTGAAGTGCTGGCCCCGGACCCGGATTTTTTAGAACTCGTGCTCGTGGATGATGGCAGCCACGATCAGAGCGCCAAGCTGGCCATTAACTGGGCGGGCCGCGAACCGCGCATCCGGCTCCTCAGGCATGAGCGCAACCGCGGGCTGGGGGCGGCGATCAGAACCGGGTTGGCGGCCGCCGAAGGAGATTGGATCCTCTACACGGACGCCGACCTGCCGTTTGATTTCAGGCTCATTCCGCAATTGCTGACGCTCGCGGCTCCGGATCAGGTCGTCATCGGGTGCCGCGCCAATCGGGGCGAAGGACCGCGCCGCTGGCTGCTCTCGCAGGGCTATAATCTGCTCTTTCGTGCGCTCTTCGGCCTGCGTGTGCGCGATGTCAACTTCGCCTGCAAGCTGATTCCGCGGCGCGCGCTGCACGGGATGCGGCTGACCTCCGAAGGGTCCTTCATTGATGCCGAGCTGCTACTCGAATCCAAGCGGCAAGGGTTGCGCATCACCGAGTTTCCGCTCATCTACTATCCGCGCCGGCGCGGGCAATCCACGCTCTCGCGCCCCGCGGTGATCTTCGGTATGCTCACCGAAATGGTCCAATACCTCTGGCGACCCGCTTATCTCACCTCTTGGAAGCGGCAGCAATTGAGCCGGTCGCCACTCCACCGCTATGGCTGGGGAGTGTTGGCCTTTGCGCTCTCTTTACTGCTCACCGTCTTACTGCAACCCGTGATCGGCGCGAGTCTGTTTTTGATCTTCCTTCCGGCCGTCATCGTCATTGCCTGGTATCACGGCCTGGGACCAGGCTTGATGGTCACGGGTTTGGCCGCTTTCTTTAGCGCTTATCTGTTGATGCCGCCAGTTTACTCACTCAGCATTTCCCAGGTCAGTGATCTCTGGCGCTTGAGTGCGTTTGTCGTGGTCGCGTCGTCGATCAACGTCCTCGCCAATTCTCCGAAGTGGATTGAGTACGTGCGGAGCAAAGCTCATGGGTTTACCGAAGAGATTGATCAGCAACGCGGATGACTACCGCGCCTGTCCCGAAGTCAACGCCGCCATCGCACGACCGGCCTTGGCGGGCCGCCTCGGCGGAGTCTCCGTGCTCGCTACGGGCACTGTGATCGCCACGCGGATGTGAACGCCATCAAAATCTATGCTCATGCTACTTTACTTTATCATGCTCGCTTTATTGGCGGTGGCGGCGATGGGGGGCCTCGCTTACTACTTGATCGCCATCGCCTCCGTGCGCAAATTCAGAATAACTCGGACCACGGACTCGCGGCCGCCAACTTCCTGGCCGCCACTCAGCCTGCTCAAGCCACTGAGCGGCGTCGATCCAGGTTTGGAAGCGCACCTCGAAAGTTTCTTCCGTCAAGCTTACCCATCCTTTGAAATTCTCTTCGCGGTCAGGCAGACCAGCGACCCGGCGGCGGCGGTCGCGCAGCGGCTGATGGCGCGCTATCCACTGGTGCCGGCTCAACTCGTCGTCACGGGCGAACCGCCTTACGCCAACGCCAAAGTCTACAGCATGGAGAAAATGGCCGACCTCGCCCGCCACGAGATCCTGGTGATCACCGATAGCGATGCCTCGGTCAGCCCAGACTATCTGCAGGCCATGGCGCGAAGCTTCGAGCCCCAAGGCGTCGGCGCGGTGACCAATCTCTACCGCGGCGTCGGTGGCGCCGACCTCTGGTCGCAGATGGAAGCGCTCGGCATGAGCACAGAGTTTATGGCGGGCGTGGTGGTCGCCGAACGCCTGGAAGGCATGCACTTTACGCTCGGCCCATCGATGGCGATTCGCGCCGATTGCTTGCGCGCCATCGGCGGATTCGCCGGGATGGCGGAATACCTGGCTGATGATTTTGTGCTCGGCCAACGCGCCGCGCAAGCCGGTTGCCGGGTCGTGCTCTCAACGCACGTCGTCAACCATCACGCCTCGGCCATCGGTTTCGTGAAGAGCTTCAAGCATCGGTTGCGCTGGAATCGCAGCTCGCGCTTTTCGCGCCCCGCCGGCTACATCGGCCAGGGCTTCACCTACGGATTGACCTGGGCGCTGGCGCTGGCGCTCATCGCGCCGTCGCCCTGGGGCGCGCTGATCTTGGCCGGCGCTCTCGCCGCGCGCCTCTGGCTAGCCTGCGAATTGGCGACGCGACTGCTGGCAGACCGCGCCGCGCTGCGCTGGTTCTGGCTCATCCCCCTGCAAGACGCGCTCAGTGTTGCGACTTGGCTCGGCGGCTTCCTGGGCCGTGAGATTGTCTGGCGTGATGAACGCTATTATTTGCTCAACGATGGCCGCTTTGCGCCGGTCGTGCCGCGCCGCTCTGAGCTGGGGTCACGGAGCAATCCGGCGACGCGGAGAAAAGCGGAGGATGCTCCGCGTCGCCCGGTCGCACCGATTGGAGGGAGCGTGCGATAGATGGCGATCAGAACTGAAGACAGGACCGGCGCCATCACCATCAAATTCGGAGGGAGCAAGCTGACGGGCAGTGTCAAGATCGGAGGGCAGACGATCACTCTCACCGGAACGAAGAAGGAGACTGAAAAGGCCGCGGCGACGATTGACGGAACCTATGAGGCTCAGGCTGTCGCTGAGAGCGAAGACCCGTTACCTTTCGCGCTCACCATCAAACGCACGAAACCTACCCACAAGTAACCAGCAATTTGGGGAACGCAGGCTCAGCCAGAGCCTGCTCAGCGCTGATTGCTGTAGACCGATTTCCCGCCGGCCGCAGCAATCAAGAAAACTTCGCCCGTCAATAAGCGCTTCACCTCTTCAGCCCGGTCATTCGGGGTGAACACGAAGACGCGCTGCGCGCCTGGCCACAAGCGCGCGAGCTCGGCGTGATCGATGAACACCGGCGGCGCATCAGGATAGTGCGAGCCAAACTCCAGCACGGTCGTCCGGCCATTCAAGAGCAACACTGGCCGCGCGAGATAGAAACCGATGCTCGACCCGACCTGATACTCGCCATTGAGCACCACCACATCGCCCGGCGCGAGCCGCTGGCTGATCTCCACCGCCAGCGGTCGCGATGACAAGTAAGGCTCGAACCGGCCGAACGCCAGATGCGCAAAATAGATGAAGCCCGCCACCGTGAGCGCCGTCAACAGCGAAGCGGCCAGCGCGCGTTGACGCAGCCGGAAGCGGAGGGCGAGACCGAAGCCGAGCGCCAGCGACACGGCGGCGCCCGCCGCCGGCAGGCGCAGCGCCGCGAAAGCCGAGGTGGTCAGATCTGAGATGTGACCGAGCGAGAGGCGGTAATTCTCCGGGTTTGGGGTCAAGAACTGCGCAATCTCGCCGCCGCCCGCGAGATGCCGCGACCGCCAGAGAAAATATCCGAGCACGCCGGCCACCATCAGCCCTAAAGCCGCGAGCACGCCCTGGCCAATGACCACCCACCGATGGTTCTCCTTCTCGCCTTGAGCCAGCGCCGTGCCCGCCAACAAGGCCAAGGCGGGAAACACGGGAAAGGTGTAATACTCCTGCCGCGTGGAGAAGGAGAAGAAGCCGACGATCACGAAAAACCAGAGCCACGCGAAGAGGCGCAGCTCGTCGGCGCGCTCGACTGGCCGCCACAGCAAGCGCGGACGCCGCAACGCGAGCGGGAGAAAGACGCTGAACGGAAAGAGCCATACCAGATGCAGCACCCAGAAAGGAACGAGCGGCACCGTGTCGTAATCCATCGGATAGCGGGTGCCGAGAAAGCGATTGATGTGCTCATTGATGAAGTAGAACCAGAAGAATTTCTCATTCCGCCAGCTCGCCAACGCATGCCACGGCACGGCGAGCGCAAGAAAGAGGAGCGCACCGCTGAACGGATGCATCTGCCATACGCGCCGCCAGCCGCCGGTCACGAGCACAAACACGAACAGAATGCCGAGCGGAAAAACAATCCCGATCAGCCCTTTCGACAATACCGCCGCCGCCAGACAGGCATAGCACACATAAGCCCAGCGCGGGTGCAGTTCTCCGCAATAGACTTTCAAGAAGCAGTAGAACGCAATGGTCATCCACAAGGTGAGGATCACTTCAAAAATCAGAATCCGCGTGAACAGGTAGGTGCCCAGTCCGACGCTCATCGCCAGGCCGGAATAAAAGCCCGCGCGCTCGCCGCCCATCCACCGGCCGAAGCCGTAGACAACCAGCGCCAGCGCCAGTGTGCTCAACGCCAGCGGCAGGCGCGCGGCGAAAGTCGAGACGCCGAACAGTTTGTATGAGAGCGCGATGGCCCAGTACATCAGGGGGGCTTTTTCGAGAAAGCGCACGCCGTTCATATGCAGCGTCACCCAATCGCCGCGCGCCACGATTTCACGCGCCGTCTCGGCATTCGCCGCATCGGCATCATCGAGCAGGGCGGGCGCCCACGCGCTGCCCACGTAAATCAGCGTGGTGAGCGCCACTAACAACCACCAGCGAGATTTCATCAGCCTTGCGGGCGGGCTAAAAGATGACATCGAAATCCAACCTGAAGCGCCGCTTGTCATACCCTTCCTTTGAGACCATCAGCTCATAAATCCCTGGCGCGAGATTGGTGAACTCGGCCTCGCCTTGTTCATTCGTCGGGGCGGTGCTGGCGGCGGTGCCCTTGAGCTTGAGTTGCGCAAGCACGGACGCCACCGGCCGAGCTGATGCGTCATGCGCCGTCACCCGCAGAGTGGCCCGCGTGGGTGGCGGCTGAGCCAATCCAGTCAGTGGAAAAAGGAAGCTTAGTATGATGGCTGCCAGGCTGGATAAAGCGAACCGTCTTCCAGTCAAGGGGGACTCAAATATCTTCATAGTCAGCAAAGCTAAATTCGTCAATCGTGATCACTCGGCCAGCGGAGTTCGCTGACAAATTACACGATTCATCGCCATTTGGCTACGCCCCGCTCAACATCCGCGGGCGTTCCGCCTCAATCCGATCGGACAGCCAGCTGCCAAAGGAGAAAGCGAGGAGGCGTGGGCGCTGCTTGGCGAAGTGACCCTTGCTGCCGCCGCCAACCGCGAAGCCCCGCGCCCCAACCATTCGCCGCCCGCGATGAGGCTGACGAAGCCGGCGAGGCAGAGGGGAAGATTTGCGGTGTTCATCATCAGTCGGTGAGTGCAGTCTACGGTCTGTAAGCGGCAAGCGGTCCCACGTCCCAGGCGCCGGGTCTTTTTTCAGGACCCAGGCCCCAAGACCTAAAAGAAGACCCGCTCGATGAACCAGTAGCTTCCCGCCAGGATCACACCCACCGAGCCGATTTCCAAGACTCGCCGGCTGAGAGAGGGGGCGCGGCGGCGAAGCGCCGCCAGCAGCGACGCCACGACGACGACAAGACAGGCTTGCCCGATCTCCACGCCGAAATTGAACGAGAATAGCGACCAGCCCAGCGCCTGGCGCGGCAGGCCGAATTCCCGCAGCACTCCGGCAAACCCGAACCCGTGCACGAAACCGAAGAAAAAGGCCACCCAGACGCGCACATCCCGGCCCGCTTTGCCGACCATCAGGTTGTCGATGCCGACATAAATAATGCTCAGCGCAATGGCCGGCTCAATCAGGCGCGGCGGCGGGTTGACCAACTCCAGCGCCGCGAGCGACAGGGTGAGACTGTGGGCGAGGGTGAAGGCGGTCACGATGCTCAGCAGCCGCGGCAAACTTCCCCCGAGCAGTAGCAGCCCCACAATGAACAGGATGTGATCAGGCCCGGTGAAGATGTGATAGATGCCGCCGGGGATGAATTTTTTCAAGACGGCCAGCGTGCCCTGCCGGCTGCCGGTGAAGTAGTCGAGCGTTGCATGCTCCCGATTGAAGATTTCCTGGTGGACCAGCCTCCCCTCTTCATACACGTTCAGGAAGGTCTGATGCTGCGGGTCGTAGGGGAACAGCGCGCACTGAATGCTGAGCACACCCGGGGACGCCTTCACGCGAAAGCGCAGCTCAAGCGCCAGGGCTTGTCGGTCAGGCAATGGCTCAATGCGCAGCAACTCCGGATCGAGCGCCTGACCATCGGCCGCCAGAAAGAGGCGAGACCGTAGGAGGGTCTGGATGGCCTCCTGCTTCGACGCTGCCAGCGCTGAGTCGAGCAGTGCCTCGGCCGGCGTCACATTCAAATCGTGCGCGAGGTCGATGACGTGCGCCACGAGGGTGCCTTCCAGTTGGCCCGTGCTCAGACGCAGATCGAGATAGCTGAACGGCACTGGGTGAGCCTGGACCGGCGCCACGAGCCGTCCCAAGGCCATGAACAGCAGCGCCGCACGGAGGAGGCATTTTCCATTTTCCATTTTCCATTTTCCATCTGTCATTGGCCATTGAGCTGCCCGCTGCTTGACCGATGTCAAATGACAAATGATAAATGGAAAATGGAAAATGACTACATGTTGCACGAGTGCTTATTTCAGTTCGGCGTAGATCTTGGTGACGTCGTCCTTCAGGCGAGTCATGCCGTAGCCCTTGTATTTGTCGGGCAGCTTGAGGTCTGTGGCGGCCTGGTCCGCGGTCTTGCCCTCCTTTTTGGCCTGCTGGACGGCTGACACCAGGTCGCGCATAAACTCGCCGTATTCTTTGAAGGCGCTCCAGTCGGTCACCGCGCTATGGCCGGGGATGACGGATTCGATGCCTCGGATCCCGGCAGCGGCTTTCATCAACGTGGCGGGATAGTCCACGCCGCTGCCGCCGTTGTTGATATCGATGATCGGCGCGTTCTTCCCGGCAAATAGATCGCCGGCGTGCATGGTCTTCAGCGCGGGGAAGACGACGAGCGTATCGCCGCCCGTGTGGCCGCGGCCGAAGTAATAGAGATCGATCTTCTCGTCACCCTTCAGCACGCTGAGCTTGTCCTTGAAGGTCTTGCCTGGCAGAAACCTTTTCCCCTCCTCGGTCTGAAAGGCCGGCATCTTCTCCATGCTCGCCTTGCAATTCTCGTGAGCGATGAACTCCACGTTTCCGGTGAAGGCGCTGTTGCTCCCCACGTGATCGCCGTGCGTATGCGTGTTGATGATCATGGTCACGGGTTTGGCCGTGACCGACTTGACCTTCTCCAAGATGGCTGGCCCCATCCCAGGGTTTTTCGTATCCACGACGACGACGCCCTTTCCTGTGATGAACGCCGCGGTGTTTCCGCCGCCGCCGATGATCACGTACAGGTTATCCTTCACCTTCTGAATTTCGAGGGCGGCCGGCGTCTGTTGCTGCTGCGCGGCCAGCAAAGAGATTGCGCCGGCGATCAAAAGGCCCAACAATACCGCTAATCGTTTCATAGTGGTCCTCCTCCTGAATTCGGGCATCATAACACCGATGCCATGGGAAACAAAAACAACCGCAGCTGATTGGTAATCGCTCAGTGATGGGAGGCGAGTCTTGTTTGGAGTACAAGCTTTAGCTTGATGGCTTTGAAAAAACAGCAGCCTGAAGGCTGAACTCCAAACTTTGCCACTCATCACTGAGCGATTACAGCTGATCGCGGATCTTCGAGGATGTCAACCTGTTTTCTCCGCGAAGATGACTGTCACTGGATACGCAAAATGAATCTCGCCGCCGCGCAAATGTGCGCCGACGCCGAGACGATCAACCCCCAGGTCTTCTCTCAAGAGTTGTCGAACCTTCTCGTCATCGCCTGGGTTGGGGTACGAAGCCGCCAGGTGCCGCTCCAACTCCTCTTCCATTTTGTAAAAGGCCAGCCGCGGATTTTGCAGCCCCGCATCACTCACCAGACTCCGAAACTCATCCAAGGTCAGGGCGCGGTGATGGGATGGGTCGAGGAGTTTTTCAAAGTGGTTGTAGCCATCGATCTTTTCGGGCGGAAGGGCGGCATCGGCGATTAAGACCTTACCTCCGGGGCAGCACACCCGCGCCATCTCGGATAAAACTAGACCTGGTTTCAGGAAATGGTGGAACGCATAACGGCTCAGCACGATCGAAAAGCTGTCGTCAGCGAACGGTAGCCTCTCAATGTCACCTTGCCGCCAGGAGAGGTTGGATAAACCGCGCTGCTGGGCCAGGGCTTGAGCTTGCTCCAGCATGGCCGGGGTAAGATCGATACCCGTGACCTGACTGGCCATCGTGGCAAACGCACAAGCCACGATCCCCGAGCCGCAAGCTACGTCCAGGACCGTATCTTGCCCGGAGATGCCGACCAGATGCATCAAGAGACGCAGCGACTCTTCATCGTTATGCCCTGGCATGTGCGAATAGTGGACCGCCTGGCGGGTGAACTGGTCGATGATGGATTCTTGGTGCGCGGTCATGATTCGAACTGTGGCGGTAAATTCCCTTTGACTTTACGCCAGGACACCGAGCTGTTTGAGCAGAAGTGCTCCGTCGCTCATTGTTAGAGCGTTGCTGAAAAGTTTGAGCTTGGTCGCTCACAGCCCCAACGGGGCATGATGTAATAGCCCAGGGCACCGCCCTGGGAACTGTGACCGACCGCCCCGCAAGCCCTGAAGGGGCGTCATCGCGCGGTGTGATCGCGCCCTTTCAGGGCTTGGGGGCGCGCACATGGTGAACCCGGCGCGTTGCGCCGGGCTATCACATTGGGCCCCGTTGGGGCTGCAACCAGAACTTTTCAGCAATGCTCTTAGGCCGCCCGTCCCAGATGCTTCAGCAAGAATTCCTTGACTTCTGCCAAAGTGGTAGCGCGCCTCACTGCCGCTGGGAAGCTTTTCACCAGCGTCACATCCGGAGAGTACGCGATCACTGGCTTCCTGTAGTCCATCGCCAGGGCAACCTCGGTTGCAGTTCCTTCTCCTCCCGGCAGCGCGATGATGGCAGAGCAGGAGAGAACGTTGATGTGATTACGGGAAAGATCGTCTTTGCCCAGCCTGCCGCTGAACGGAAGGTGCGTATAGATAGGTAGCTCGACAAACTCGTTGGGGTAGCCATCTTTGGGTGTGCTGCGATCGTGTGTACCCGAACAAGGAATGATGCCGAGACAGATGCCACACTTCCGTGGAGCTGTTGTATATGCCCTACTGACTGACGTCATAATACCACGCCCTCCGCCAGTGAGCAGATTCACGTCAAGCCCGGCCAGGAGATCGCCGACTTCGCGCGCGAGTTCGTTATATTCATTACTGCCTGAGCCCATCACTCCGACAGTTTGTTTGGAAAGTATTGCCTTCATCGCTTCTACCTTGAGGGCTGTCAGGCTTCAGTCCGCTCATGCTGGGCCAAGTACTCGTCGAGTTCTGCGACCTTCTGCGTATCTTCGTATACAACGTAGTACTTAACCTTTCCCCATCTCACCTTGCCGAAGAGTACCCCGCGATTCTCGTAGACCATCTCTCCGTTCGGTCCCGTCGCACGGTCTGTGAAGTGCACGCAGACGGTTGTGTTCCAAGGCGGGCCGCCCACCAGGATTTCGTGCGGTTGGAGTTGCAGACCGACTCGGTGAAAGCGGCGGAGCCAGACCTCGACTGCCTGCTTCCCGCGCAGATCCGCGGTCCAGGAACTGCGCCCCGGGAAAACGAAGCGAACATCGTCCGCGTAAGTCTTGAGCAATCCCTCTACATCCCCAGCCCTGTGTCGCTCAAGGGACCGGCGGATCAGGAGGCGCGCTAGCCATCTGTACATTTGTCGTTCCGTCTGCCTAACGGCAGTATTATTGGGGTTAGGTGTAGCTTCAAGCAATCAAGCCCCCATGCTTTCTTTTGCTCCTTGCTGTATTTCGCTCAAGAACTGTCCCTGCTTTTGAAAGGCTTATAATATCCGTGCATAAATATAGCCGCTATTATAAAGAAGACTGAAAGATAGAATGAAGAATCAATCAATAGATATTCTTGCTTAGTTAAGTAAACAGTTGCGCCGTGGTGTACCTTTTTGAGATACACTCTGCCCTCCACGGGATTAGCTTCTGTTGGGCGCGTATAGTAAAATTGATAGTCCAAGTAGGCCCGCAGAAATGTGAGTGTCAAACCCAAAGTACAGAATATAATAAGCAGAGCTTTTCTCAACAATACTTCTCCGTCCATCAATATGCTTTACTCCGTCAAGGTTCGCTACGCACTAAGGGCACCTAACTCATATTTTACCGATGAGATTGGAAGCGAGATGCGATTTCAGAAAACTCGCCGCCGCAACTCGGTCAGCGATTGATCAGCCGGTAGCTGACGAAGGCCAGGTTACGGCTGTCGGGCGACCACGAGGGCACGTTGATCGTGCCTTGGCCGCCGAAGAGTTTGGCCAGCACTTGAATCTCGCCTCCGCCCGCGGGTATGAGCCGGAGCATCACGTCCTTGTTCGCCGGGTGCCCTTTCACGTCTTTTTCGTACGACAGGAAGGCGATCCATTTGCCGTCCGGAGACGGGTGCGGAAACCAGTTGTTGTAGTCATCAGAGGTGACCTGCTGTTGCTGGCTGCCGTCGGTCTTCATCCGCCAGATTTGCATCCTCCCCGTCCGCTCCGAGTTGAAGTAGATGGATTGGCCGTCGGGCGAGTAATCGGGCCCGTCGTCCAAACCGGTTGCCGTCGTCAATCGCTTCTCTTCGCCGCCGTCCACCGGGATGGTGTAGATGTCGAACTCGCCGCTGCGTTCGGCGCAGTAGGCCAGGGTCTTGCCGTCCGGCGACCAGCCGTGCCAGTAGGACGGCCCGAGTTGAGTGACCCGGCGCGGAGCGCCGCCAGCAACCGGCAGGATATAGATGATTGACTTGCGCTCCTGAGACTGGTCGCTGATGGCCAGTTGCGCGCCGTCGGGCGAGAGGCCGTGGTCGTTGTTGCAGCGCGTGGCGAATCCGGTGTCAATCAATTGAGGTTCACTGCCCCCGACCGGCAGCTTGTAGATGCGACCGCCACGGTTGAAGAGAAAATATTTCCCGTCGCGCGACCAGTTGGGAGCTTCAAAATGATCGCGTGCGTGATAGACCACGCGCCGATCTTTGGAAGCGATGGCAATCGTTTCCAGCGTGCTTTCCAGCGTTGGCTGGTTGGCGGCTGGCGGCCGTCCGCTCGTGATTTCGACGCTTGAGAAAACGGCCTTCTCCAGTGCGTTGTCGTCGTGGGCACAGACGCCCAGGCCCACGTAGAACGGCCCGCTCAGTGTGATCCTGAACGAGCCGCCGGCCGGATGCAGCGCTTCGTCCTCGCGGGCAATCGACATGAAGACGTAATCGCCCTCCTTCTCGATCCGGATTCTGCGCGGCGCCGTAACGTCGGACTGAATCTCGCGCGTCGGACCGCCGCGCACTTCCCGGTATTGCAGCGACGTGAGGCCGTCACCGTGGAGCACGGCGTCAGCATACGGCGCATCGGGGTCGAGGCTTTGGCGGATGAGCAAGCAGGCCTTGCGATGCGGGTTGCCGCCGGTTGCGACCCAGCGGATGTCGGCCGCGAGCGAGACATCGCCCGACGTCCGTTTCCAGACAAAGTGAAACGCGTCGCGGGTGGCCCACATGTTCTCCCCGCCGCCGGCCATGAGGTAGCTCTTCCGCGCGGCATCGTACTCAACCGAGCCGGGCTTACGGACGGCGCCAATGTCACGGCGCTCTTCAAACAGCCCGAGCGCTGAATCCTGGGAAGAGACGGAGCCGGCTGGAAGGAGAAGGCCGAAGCTCAAAAGCATCAGCAATGTCGGAGTGAAACGATTCATGCAGGCTCCTCTTGAAATGCGGGTCAGTACCGCGAGCGGTAGCGAGCGTGGCTCCCACAAGCGACTCGCAGCGGGAGCCACGCTCGCTACCGCTCGCGGTACTGATTATGGCTTCTTCAGCATGCCGAGGTCGGCCAGCCATTCCTGGAACCGGTGATGCCAGGTCCCGAACGGGATTCCGTTGCGGCTGCGGATGCCGCCTCCGTGCCCGCCGTGGGCGTAAATGTGCAGATCGGCTGGCACCCCGGCGCGAAAGAGGGAATTGTAGAACTCCACCGTCTGCCGCGCGTGGAATTGATCATCGCTGCCGGCGCTGGTGAGGAAAGCCGGCGCCGCGTCCTTCGGGGCCGTGATGTCCATCGGCGCCCAGCCCGCGTAGACGAGGCCGGCGAAGTCAGGCCGGCAGCTTTGCTGATCCACCGGGTCCGTTGCGTTCGGGTTGCCGCGGTCAAACCGGATATCCGCGAGCGCGGCGAGCGCGCCTCCCGCGGAGAATCCAAGGATGCCGACGCGACCCGGATTGACGCCCCACTCTTTGGCGCGAGCGCGGACGATCCGGATGGCACGCTGCGTATCCTGGAGCGCTTCGCCTTCGACAGTGTAGTGGTAGTTTGGGGTCTGCGCCAGGCGGTACTTCAGGATGAAGGCAGCCACACCCAGGCTGTTGAGCCAATCCGCGATGTCGATGCCTTCCGTGCCCCACACCAGTTGCTGGTGACCGCCGCCCGGAGCGACGACGACCGCCGCGCCGGTGGCCTTGTCGGGCGGCGGCAGGTGCACTTCGATGGACGGGGTGTGGACGTTTTTGATCGAGGTGATCCGCTCACCCGGACGCGGCTGCGGCGGGACCGTGATCTCCTTTTCTTCGGCCCCCTGCAGCGTGGCCGCGCCACTCGGCCAGAGGTAGACCACTTGCGGCGTGGAATCAGAGGCGAAAGTCGCCAGCGACGGCAGAAGCAACAGGAGATGGAGTGTCTGGCGGAGCATGGGCAATCATTCCTTTCCGAACGATCTCAACCGGACTCTCACCGGCCAGTCGGACCAAAGTTTATCTGGACACACTCGGCGAAAGCTATAAATGTCCCGCGACCTGTCAGGTTGCGGCGGCATGCACCATTAGCCCTTTGATACCCATTAGCCTTCTCGATGGAAGCCACCGCAACCTGACAGGTCGCGGGACAAGGAAGGTAAACGGTCAATGCCCCCTGGGTCAAGACGGACTGAACAATTCGGCCGCGTCGGTCGTAAGAACTACGAATCTCTTACCGGAGCGAGCCCGATAATGCTGTGCCTGGCTTGCGCTTGACTGCCGGGCACGCGTGATGAGAACAGGCGGAGGCGCAGACAAAGCTCTCAGGAGGAAGATAGTCGTGGAGAATAACATGATCATTACCTGGAACGTCCCGCCAGACCAGTCGCCGATTCTCTTTGCTCGAAAAGCGGCGTGGGACGGGGCCAGTCTCTTTCATAACCGGCTGCTCGGCGGCCGACTGGCCGAATACCTGTGCCCCGAGCATCAGATCACCATTCCGCTCGCCGGCCCGATCACGACCGAGGTGCAGTCGGCGACCGGAAGGCGCCTGGTGCTTCACGAGATGCCCGGGGAAACTTGCATTATCCCGGCGGGCAAGGCTTACACGGCGCAGTGGGATGATGGGATGGAGTACCTGTCGATCCGCCTCGACCCGGCGCTCATCGCCCGCGCCGCCTCCGATGCGTTGCTGCCCGAACGAGTAGAGCTCGTTGGAGCGTACGGCGCGAGCGATCCGTTGATCAGACAGATCGGCCTGGCGTTGATGGCCGAGGCCGAGACTGAAGGACCGGCAGGGCGCCTGTATGCCGAATCGCTGGTCAATGCGCTGGCCCTGCATTTGTTCCGTCATTACTCCACTGCCCGTCATTCGGAACAGTCATCCAGCGGCGGCCTGACCAAACGCAAGCTCCGGCGCGTCACTGAATTCATCCACGAGCGCCTGGAGGAAGACTTGAGCCTCGCCGAGATCGCCGCTATCGCCGAGTTGAGTCCGACTCACTTCACCCGCGCGTTCAAGCAAACGACCGGCCTGACGCCGCACCAATACCTGATCCGCAGCCGCATCGAGCGGGCCAAATCGCTGCTCGCCGCGAGCGACCTGCCCATCGTCGAAATCGGCTTACGCGTGGGCTTCAAAACTCAGAGCCACTTCACGACCCTCTTCCGGCGGCACACGGCGATGCCTCCCAAAGCGTGGCGTGAAGCGACGTCAGGCTAAATCGAAACAGGCAATATTGGCATCCTTAGACAACCACAGAGGCACAGCGACACAGAGAAATCAAAGAGAAACCCTAAGAATCTTGGTGTTGTCTCTGTGACACAAGATCGTAAAAACTTGGTTTGTTGACAAGAAATCAGGTGGCCAACAAAGCTACGTTAGCTGCACGAAATTTTAGCGCCATCAAAACCTGCTCTAGTACCGACGATGCGGTCTTCATACCGCTTCAGAAAACGCTCCACGATGGGCCTCCGGCTAATGAGTTTGTGCCACCCAATTGTGCCGGAACTTTTCGCGGAGCGTGACTCATTTTGGTTGCGGCTTTGCCGCGCTGTGTCCTCTGTGGTGAACCCGTGTCCCATGGTTGCAGGCTTCAAGTTAGCTGGAGCGGCCAGAAGCTGCATCGGCAAGCGGAGCGTGGGATGCCGTCATCCCTCGTGAACTCCATTCGGTCACGCCGACGGGCCGAGTTCTTCAACCCGATAGCCGTGCGGGTAGGTGGGCCGCTTCATCTGGGTGCGGAGTCGCGGATGGTCACGCTCCGGCAAGACGGCAACCACACGCGACCGGAGTGTCAGCGCGCCTTCCACGACACGCCGCAACGCCGGGGACGGCTTGGGGAAGCGAAAAGCTTCCAGCAACGGCTCGTCCATCATGGCGTAGACCGCCGGCTCGCCCAACCGGCGCAAGGGGGCCGGGAGCAGCCAACCGAGCAAGAGGTCGCGGGTCGCAGCGCCGACGCGCCGGTTCGCCTCAGTAAAGTGAAAATGCTCCCGCTCGTACTCGACGTTGAAGCGCTCGTAGACCGCGAACTCTTCCGGGATCGATTTGATGTTCATGCGGCGTCCCACTTCACGCCAGAAGTAGAAGATCGCCAGCCGCTCCTGCTCGACCATCGGCCGCCAGCCGAAGCGCGCGTTCCAGCGGATCGGTTCGAAGATGAAGGTCGAGAGGACGTAGAGGAAGTCGTCGTTGGCAATGGCGAAGCGGCCGTGAAGCTGATTCATCCGGCGCAGGGCCGCGCGCCCGCGCTCGCTCTCATACCCGTGCTCGACCATCTCGCTCACGATCAGGTCGGTGTCGTCGTAGCGCTTCTGCGTCCGCCGGGTGAACTCGCCGGTCCGGTCCAGTAAGGCTGAGATGCTCGGCACGGCGTAGGTGCGGAAGAGCGCGAACTCGAGGGCGCGCGTGGTGTCAAAGGGGAACTCGTAACACGAACTGAGAAAGACGATCCGCTGGTGATCCTGCCTCGGGTCGAGGCGGAGGATCTCGGCGAGAACTCGGTGTCGAGGCATGGTTTCACCTCCTGGAGTGGTACCGTCCGGGGAGCGTGAGCGACCTGACGGCCTCGCGAGAGGCGCTCTGGGCAGGCGCCAGGTTGCTCACGCTCCCCGGACTATACCCATGTGGCGTGTTTCGCTTTAGCTTCACCACCTCCATGATGGTGGGACACCGCCCGGTGTCAAGAGGCAGTTATGCCATCGAAGCTAATTCCCTGACCTGTGTCTACTGACAGATCGCAGCCTGGCCCAAGGTAGATCTAGAACGTGCCAGACTTGAGTTCCTCGCGCAGCTCGCGCTCACCTGTTGGCCGCCACTTTCACCTGGCACTCTGGGTGGCCGCAGCCGCAGCCGGTTTCAAAATCATCACCCTCCTTCGCACAGTAATCGCTGCAATAGTCGCCCCCTGCCGGCGCAGGGCAATGACAACCCGCATGCCCGCACTTGTCTGTCTTCTCCGCCATCTTAAGTTACCTCCTCCTTCAGCCGAGTTGGTCTTCCACTACCGGGGGACATCTGAGGCATAGCTAAGCCTGGAAATTAAGCGAGAACCAAACCCTATCACCCTAAATCCACCAAGGCAAGCATCGTACTGCACGAACCGTCGTGGCGATTTAGCTGGCTCGGCAGAATGGCCCCACGTAATCGCCCCACTGAAAGACGCCGGTGATCTTGGGACGGCCTAACCAGGCTCGATTTTCCTTCCCGCACGGAGACTTAAGAACGCGGCCCTAGCTGGCGGACTCAGTGGCTCGACTGGTACATCACTTGCTCTATCAGCATCGGTGTATTTTCCACCCTTCCGGTGGGCAATTCATGGGCACCATCCATTAACTAGATAAAAGGAGTATCAGCAGTATGAAGAAGATGTTTGCTGTGATGAGCAGCTTGGCCTTAATGGCCGTCCTGGCGCTCGGCGCCCTGGCGCAGACCCCGGCGGCGAATCGCACGGCGCCGGCCAAGACCAAGCACACGGTCGCCCCAAAGAGTGACGCCGACATTCAGAAGTGCATTGAAGACAAGCTTGCCGGCTCAGCCGCTCTCAAGGGCGACGGCTTCAAAGTGGCGGTGAGCAACGGCGTGGCGACCTTCACCGGCACGACCAAGGTGAAAGGCCACAAGGGCGGGGTGGCCAGGTTGGCCAAGAGTTGCGGCGCCAAGTCGGTCACCAATAACATCACCGTGGAGGCCGCTGCCAAGACTAATGCGAGCACCTCGACCACGGGCGGCACCGCCGCTACCGGGAAGAAGACGACGACCCCCAAGAAGCCCTAGTTGGCGCTCCTGGTAGAATGGTCGATCACAATGAGAGCGGGCCGGCGCGCTAACCGGCCCGCTTTTCCTATCCGCTCTGGAATCCCCAGCAAAAATCAAAAGTGATGATGACAGCAGCACTCATCATCACCGCCTCGACTGTCCCCCCCTCACATTACCAACGGCGGACTCGGCGGCGAGGTCTTGATGGGCAGTCTCATCCGCCCAGTAGACCGACACCGTAGTCACCGCCGCCATCACCACGACCAACAGCGCGATCGGCCAAGAGGCGCCAGTCCGCTTGAGGAGGCTGGTGGCAATGAGCGGGGAGAGCCCTCCCGCGATCACTGAGGCGAGTTGGTAGCCGAGTGAGGCGCCGCTATACCGCACCCGTGTGCCGAAGAGCTCGGAGAAAAAGCTCGCCTGCGGCCCGTACATCGCCGCGTGCCCGAGGACCAGCGCCAGCACCACCGCCAGCACCAAGAGCACAGGATTCGACGTTTCAATCAACCAGAAAAAAGGGAAAGCGAAGAGGCCGGTGAAGACGGCCCCGAAGAGATAGACCGGCCGGCGCCCCAACCGGTCCGACAGCCAGCCGAAAGTCGGGATCGCACACAACTCGACGACCGCCGCGATGGAGACGGCCCTGAGAGCCGACAGGCTGGAGAACCCGACGCGCGTCGCGTAAGTCAAGACGAAGACGGTGTAGAGGTAGAACGCCCCGTTCTCCGCCACCCTCGCCCCCATCGCCAAGACGATATTCCTCGGGTGATGTCGCAGCGCCTCAAAGATCGGCATCCTGGAAGCGGTGCGCGTCTGTTTGATCTCGGCGAACACCGGCGGCTCGACCACCGCCAGCCTGATGAAGAGCCCGACGCCGACCAACAGGATGCTCAGCAGGAACGCTACCCGCCAGCCCCAAGTGAGCAGCGCGCTCTCCGGCAGCTTCGAGACCTGCCCGAAGATGACGGTCGAGAGCAAGAGGCCGGCCGGGACTCCGATCTGAGGCCAACTCCCGTAGAAGCCGCGTCTCCCCGCGGGAGCATGCTCGACGGCCATCAGCACCGCCCCGCCCCACTCTCCGCCCACCCCGAACCCTTGGGCGACGCGCAGCAGCACGAGCAGAATCGGCGCCCAGACGCCGATCTGGTGGTAAGTCGGCAGCAGCCCGATCAAAAAAGTCGCGACCCCCATAATCAGGAGCGTCAGGATCAGCATCGACTTGCGCCCGACCCGGTCGCCGAAGTGGCCGCAGACGATGCCCCCAACCGGGCGGGCGGCAAACCCGACGGCATAGGTGCCGAACGAGGCCAGAGTGCCGGTCAGCGGGTCGTAGTTCGGGAAGAAGAGCCGGCCGAAGATCAGGGCGCTGGCCGTCCCGTAGAGGAAGAAGTCGTACCACTCGATCGTGGTGCCGACGAAGCTGGCAATCGCCACCTTCCGAATCGACGCGTGGCTGGGGGCCGAGGTTTTCAAATCAGACGCCCTCCTGGTTGGTGGCCTGCATCACGTCCGATGCAGCACCAGCTTGGGCGACACGACGTGACTGGAGAGGCACGATGAAAAACAGGGGTGTGAGCAAATAGATCAAGAAAGCTGCGTGCACGCTGAGCCAGGCAGCGTCAGTGCCGATCAAGTATGACAGGACACCAAAGCGCTTCAGAAATCGCATGAGCTTACCGTTGTGTTTGCCAGGATGAGATTAGCGGACGAATGTTTCCTTAACTCTCTTCGACACCAAGAAGTACGGTATCCAGATGTGCAAGGCAATGAAGCTGACAATTAAATTTCTGCCCGCTTTAGCGTATTCCGCTGATTCCGCAACTCTAGGGATAAAACCGAGTAAATAGTAGCTGATCAGGTTCAATATGAACACCGTCGGGATTATAGTCACGATTAACTTCGGGAACAGCTTGCTTCTGCGAAAGAAAAGGACAAGTGCGATGATGCTAGCCAATAGAATTAGCGTGCTTGAGAGTGCATCAAATATCAGATACGGCTTCCAGTAGGGGTGATAAGCGGCTGAGGTAGGGAGGGTCAATCTGTCCCATCGCGCCTTACGCAGAATGAAAGATGCAGCCAGAAGGAAATAGCTGATACTTTGGATAGTCCCTAACACCATACAGATGGCGATGTAGATCAATATTCCGCCTATTCGCCTTGATCGTATAATCGGCTGTTCAGTAGTAACATGGTCGCTTGCAGGTATGTCAGCTGAAGTTTGACTCATCTTTATTAATCCTAAACTGAGATCCGATAAAGCGAGCAACCTAATGGCCGGATTGATCAAGCCGCAACTAGGACATTGATGGTGATCTAGACATTCGCTGGCGCGGCCCTGGTCGAAGGAAACAGGTAAGTGAAAGACTAAGAAGCGCGTAATCGCCGGAACGCGGCCAGGCAGCGCTCCGCAGTTTCGATCGGTGGGAACGCGCTCCCTTCCTGTTCGATCAAGTAGTATTGGATGCCCCCGCTCTTTTCCGCCGCCTGCATGATCTTCTTCCACGGGGCCACGCCTTCGCCGAAGAGGACCTTGTAACCTTTCGCCGGATCAGGCGACCAGTCTTTGCAATGGATCGACGCGATGCGCCCGGGGTTCGCCTTGATCCAGGCCACGGGATCGGACCCGGCCTGGAGACAGGTGCCGACGTCGAGTTGGAGCACGACGTCTTTGCCGGTGTTGGCCGCCAGCACTTCGATCGGGCGCCGGCCCTCGACCGGCGTGAATTCGGTCTGATGGTTGTGGAAGCCTGTGCGCAGGCCGAGCGGCTTCAACTTTTCGGCCGCGCGGTTCAGGTTCTCGGCGACTGCTTTCCAGCCGTCCAGACCTTCGACTCTCCCGGCGCTGGCCATGATGATGAACTTGCTCCCGAGGGCCTGGTTGAGTTCGATGGCGCGGCCGAGGTTGTCGGGGGCGAAGGACCGGGCGCTGTTGTGGGTCGAGAGGCAGCGGAGATGGAGCTCATCGAGCAGCCGCTTGACCTCCTTGGCATAATCCGGCGTCCAATCGAAGTAAGGCGCGAAGAACTCGACGCCTTCGTAGCCCATTTTGGCGACGGCGCGGAGGGTGCCCGGCAGGTCCTCTTTGAGCTGGTCGCGCACGGAGTAAAGCTCAAGGCCGACAGGGATGCGCTGGCCTCGGATGGCGGCAGACATGAAAGGGGCCGCGGAGGCCAAGGCGAGAAATGAGCGTCGTGAAATGGTGTTTGTGTCCGTCATGGTTAGCGCCCGGTATTAAATCACATCTGCTCCCGTTTGTACACGCGGCATGGATTCTCGGAAATGCGCGGCATCAAACCCCACCGCGTTTCTTTTTCCAAGCATTGACTCTCCCCAATTCCCGAACCTCTATCGGCTCGACCCCCAGAAAATCGGCTTGTAACCGTTTTTCCAAGCCCTGGTAAAAACCGTTGTTGACCACGATTTCGCTCGGACCGGCATAGGCCAAAAGTCTGGCGGCCATGTTGATGCCATCACTGACCGCACCCAAATGGGCGCGGCCAAACGGTCGCAAAGACACGACCTGAACATCCGCCATGGCTATCCCGATATGGACGCCCTGTGAATTTTGGACCCGGTCGATCTGGCGTTGCCACTCGGTCGAGACCGAATTGCCAATATCGACGAGCGCCTCGGCGCACTCCAACGCAGCTTGCAAGTAGCCTCCCGGCTGATCAGGGATGCCGTAAACCCCGACGGCCTGATCCCCGAGGAACTGATACATCATCCCGCCGGTGTTCAAGATTTCGTACCTGGCCTTTGAATAGAAGGAGGTCAGACAATGACGCACGACCTCCTCATCACGGGTGTCTCGGACATAACTCGAAAAAGAGCAAAAATCGGCCATCAGCACCACCGCCCGTCGATACATCCCCGGCGGCACGATCGCTCTCGGTGAGAGCCGCCCCCTTTGCCGCAACTGCTTGAGCCTCCAAAAACCAAAATGCCAGATCAAAGACGACTGGAGCTCATCACCAACCCAATCATCTCCGAAGGCATACTGTCCTTTCGCCTGATCGAGGGCGACTCTCAAGTCAAGGATCTTATCTTCCGAAGTCAGATCGATCTCCAGGCCGAATCTCTCCTGATTGAGAGCTAACAGATACGGCTCATCCCAGACTTCCAGCTCCAATCCTGTTTGCAGGCTGGCTTCGATTTGCTGTTGGAGTGCAGACCAATCTTGGCGCCCGTAGACATCGACGACTAAAATAAGCTTCGCCCCTGCTTCGAGCCGCGGGGCATCGACCCCATATTTACGAACCAGATCGCCGGCGATTTGGTCAGAGGGAAAACCATACTTGACTTCTACGTAATACGCGGGAGAGCCCGGGACTTTCACCCTAATGTCGGCAAAGCATCCGGGCAGGCCTAAATAAACCTCTTGATTGATTCTTATCTGCTCCGGGGCCACCCCATCCTGGTCGGCGTGCTTGAACCGGCAGAGGTTGCAACAGATCTCCTCCAAGAAGAGGCGGAATTCCTTCAAGGAGCGTTCGCTTTGCTCCGAGTTCGCAAGCAAAGTCTCTGGCCCTTGATAAGCCGTTCCGCCGGCCGGGCCGCTGCCGGTCGTCGCGATCTTCTCAGCGCCCAAGATCCAGGTCGGGGCCTCCCCTTCCGTTGTTCCCTGCGATTCATCGAGCGAGTCCAGTGCCTGCTGAAATAGTGCCTTGACCTCCCCCGCGCTCTGCGGGCGTTGCTCCGGCTTTTTCATCAGCATCCGGCTGATCAATTGCTCGACCGTCACCGGTAACTCCGGTCGAAGTTGACGGACGGGCGGCGGGAGCGCCGTTTGCTGGAGCCGGATCAATTCATGAATCGATGGGGCGTTGAAAGGCAGCACCCCGGTCAGCATCTGGTAGAGCATGACGCCCAAGGAGTAGATGTCCGCTCGCCCGTCGATCGAGGCCCCGAGGTTGAACTGCTCGGGGCTGGCGTAATGCGGCGTGCCCATGATGGAGGAGACCGGCGAGCCGCCCGTATCGCCGAGCACCTTGCCGATACCGAAGTCCATGACCTTCACCTGCTCGCGCCCGGCTTCACCCCCCGGCCGCTTGACGAGCATGACGTTCGACGGTTTCAGGTCCCGATGGATGATGTGCGCGGCGTGGGCGGCTTCGAGCGCCGCGGTGATCTGACTGAGCAGATCGGCCGTCCGCCCTAGGCTCAGTCTCCCGTGCGCGGAAAGCTCTTCGTCGAGCGTCTGGCCGTCGAGCCATTCCATCACCATATAAGCTGTGTCGTCACTGGTGCGGCCGGCGTCAAAGACGACCGTGATGTTCTCGTGGCTCAGTCGGCCGACCAACTGCGCCTCCCGCTCAAAGAGAGTGATCACGCCTTCATGGCCGAGCGCCAGATGCGGGAGCAGGATTTTGAAGGCCACGCGGCGGTTGATGCCAAGTTGGTGGGCCTGGTAGACAGCCCCCATCCCTCCAATCCCGACCAGCGCGTCGATCCGATATTTATTCTCGATCGTCCGGCCAATGAAATTGTATGGGTCTTTGATCGACAGCGGCTCACCATCGTCCAAGCAGAACCGCTGCGCGCGGGGGAATTGCCGCTGACACTTGGGGCAATATTTCATGACCGCCTCTCAACCCGGTCGCCGCCGCGACTAGAAGCGACAGCAACCGAACTAGAATCTTACGTCCGGTGACGCTGAGAATCATTTAGACTGGCATGGCTATTACCAAGCAATAGGAAGAGAAATAACTCCGAAGGCGACAGCTTACCACTGTCAGAAAGGGTAAATCAAACGAGGGCTGCATCCACGAGGTAGCGCAAGGCTCCGGTCATTATCGGGACCATCAAACGTTTGCAATTGCCTGTCTGGTAGGGGCTGAGCTGCGTATCAGCCCGGTCCCGAATTGCGAGCCGGGGCTGACACGCAGCTCAGCCCCTACACTGATTTGCAAACCGCTCTAAGCCCGATGAATATGGTGGTGATGTTGATGTGGCACCAGGTGGTGCTTGATCCAGCGCCGGTGCGCGAATGCGGCGTAGCCCGCACTGCCCGCCGGACCCAAAGCCGCTCCCGCCGCGACTGGCGCGCCGATCTTGACCAGCGCCTTATTTCTAGCGTGCCCGCCGGCCCTCAATTCGCGGCGGTGCTTGGCGGCACCGACGGCCAAACTCCCCCCCGGTCCGGCCACTCGACCGGCCGCAAGGCCCGCGCCAGCCCAGGCGGCCTTGTGCTTAAATGAACTATGATGATGTTGAGCATGCTTGTATCTGTGATGGGATTTAGCGGCTGCCTCGAACGGTGAGAGCAGACAACAAAGGGTCAACAATAGAACCAGTATTATTCGGCCCTTAAGCATCTCACACCTCCTTTCCCTTGTCAGACCTTTCGTTTTACCCTCAAAATCGCAATGTGTGTGCCAGTGATCACGAAAGAGGCTAGCTGATGACAGCGTGGAAGGTTGCTATGAGTTTAGAAAGGTCCCATAGACTCGAGGTGTATTGACGGAGTGTATGGTGAAGGGTGTGATGATTATTAAGTTAAGGGCCGCCAACATGACTGGCGGTTACACCGCCAGGTCATCGTGACAGCAATGGCGTCAGGAAACGGCCATTGATGATTCAGGTGTGGCTCTGATAGAAGGGCGGGCAAGAGCGAGTCAGTACCGCGAGCGGTAGCGAGCGTGGCTTCCACCAACAGATGGTGGCGGGAAACACGCTCGCTGCCGCTCGCGGTACTGACCCGGCGCGCCGTCATTCTCCGAACGCGGCTTGCCCGGCAGTCATCAGGCTGGCCAGCAAAGAGGGCGAGCGGGAAGCACGCAGAGAACGGCAGAGCTTGAGGTTGTGCGCCGCCTCGGCCAAGCGCCCTTTAGACTGTCTGGCCGCGAGGTCAAACTCGCGCTCGGCCTCATCCCAGTGCCCAAGCGCGGCCAGCACGATGCCGAGGTTATTATGACTCACGGCGAAGCGGCCGTCCGCTTGTTTGATCGCCTGGCGGTAGCCTTCGGCAGCCACCCGGTAATCGCCTTGGCGATGATGGATCATCGCCAGCTCAAACTGCGCCCTCGCGTGCCGCCCGTGTGAAGCATCTAGCGCTTGATTGAAGGCTGCCTTGGCCTCGCGCCAGTCGCCCAAGTCCTCCAGCGCCAGGCCGAGCGCATATGACGCTGGCGGGTAATGGCCGCTCCGCGCTTTGATGGCTTCGCGAAATTCAACCACGGCCTCTTTCGTCTGGCCGAGTTTGAAGCGGCACACGCCGAGGTTGTATCGCGCCGTCGAATAATGGCTGGTGAATCCTGGCAACGCCTCCTGATATTCGAGGATCGCCAGTTCGTACTGCCCGCGCGCGAAGGCGTCGTTACCGCGCTGAATCGCTTCCTGCGCCGCATCGCCACCGGCCAGCGCGGCGGGCGCGATCGCTATTAACATGACAAAGATCATCTCCCAGAATGTTTTGATCTGCATCTCTCCTCCTCGTCGTCCCTCTGGCTGTTTGCCGACGAGGAGGATTCTAGCCAAAGCCGTGCCCCTGGGTCTTTCCGATTCTTACCAGGTTTTTCTCAATCTTAGCGTGATGTGACAGCGAAGACCAACCACAGCGGCACAGCGCGGCAAAGCCGCAACCAAAATGAGTCACGCTCCGCGAAAAGTTCCCAATCAAGGGGTGCACTCCGACGAGTTACTATCGAATCACCAAGAAAGGGCACGAAGTGATGGCCACGGCGCTAAAAATTCGTGCAGCTAACGTAGCTTTGTTGGCTACCTGATTTCTTGTCAACAAACCAAGTTTTTACGATCTTGCGTCACAGAGCAGTTCTATGTTAATGCCTCCTCGGTGACCCTCTGCACCCTCTGTGGTGAACTTTCCTGTCCCCATGACTAGAGGGTTGCTTTAGATGGTGGCCGGATCAGGGAAAGCCAGGAATATGCGCGCTGATCGACTGCTTTCGATTTTACTGCTCTTGCAAATTCACCGGCGGATGACGGCGCGTGAGCTGGCACGCCGGCTGGAGGTCTCGGAGCGGACCATCCACCGGGATATGGAGGCTTTGAGCATGGCCGGGGTCCCGGTGACCGCGGAGCGCGGGGCAGGCGGCGGCTGGATGCTGGTAGACGGATACCGCACGAACCTGACGGGGCTGAACGAGGCTGAGATTCAGGCGCTTTTCCTCACTCAACCGTCTCGCCTCTTGGCCGACCTGAGCTTGGATAAAGCCTCCGAAGCCGGCCTCATCAAGCTGCTGGCGTCGCTGCCTGCCGCCTCACGCCGTGATGCCGAGTATGCGCGCCAACGCATTTATATCGACGTGACAGGCTGGAACCGCGCGGAGGAGGCCGTCCCGCATCTTCACCGGCTGCAAGAAGCGATTTGGCAGGAGCGAAAACTCTACCTGACCTATCAACGTGGGGGCGACTGTAGAGTGGAGCGGCTGGTCGACCCGCTGGGTCTAGTGGCGAAAGGGAGCGTCTGGTATTTGGTCGCCGCCGTCGAAGGGGGCATCCGCAGCTACCGCGTCTCTCGTGTGCAAGGGGTCGAGCTGACTGACCAGCCGTGCGTTCGCCCCCAGGACTTCGACTTGGCCAGGTTTTGGGAAGAATCATCGGCCCATTTCAAGGCCAATTTCCCGAAGTACTTTGCAACTTTGCGCGCTGACCCGGCGATCCTCCCGCGCCTGCCTTACGCGGGTCGGTTCGCGCGAGTCCTGCACGTGGGGCCGCCTGATGCGGAAGGGTGGGTGAGGATTTCGATGCAGTTTCAAATGGAGGATGAAGCTTGCGAATACGTGGTCAGCTTTGGGCCGCAGGTAGAGGTTGTGGAACCGGTCGCCCTACGTGAGAAGGTCATCGAGTTTGCCCAAAGCGTCGTGGCCTTCTACCACCGCAGACTTTACACTGCGCTCCGGAAATAACTAGAAGTGTGTGCCTCCTGGGTGCGCACGCTTCCAGCGTGCCGTATACGGTCACACACCCCTTGGAGGCCAAGCGGCCCTCCCACCGCAGCACGCTGGAAGCGTGCGCACCCAGGCGCTTGAAGGCGGAGGTATCCCCGTGGAGATTGCGATCCTGCTGTTCGATCGGTTGACGGCGCTTGACGCGGTCGGCCCGTACGAAGTGCTGCGGTCGATGCCCGGAGCCAAGGTGCGCTTCGTGGCCAAAGCGCCGGGACCGAAGCGCACTGATGTCGGGAGCCTGGCGCTGACGGCTGATTTTGCCCTCGGGGAAGTGACCTCCCCTGACATCCTGGTCGTCCCCGGCGGGCCGGGGCAAACGGATTTGATGGATGATCAGGAGGTCTTGAATTGGATTTGCCAGGTCCATCGAACCACGCGATGGACGACTTCGGTCTGCACAGGGTCCTTGATCCTAGCTGCCGCCGGCTTGCTCGCAGGTCTGCGGGCCACCAGCCACTGGCTCGCCCTCGATGTGCTCAAGACTTTTGGCGCCGAGCCAACACCCGAACGCGTGGTCATCCAGGGCAAGATCATCACCGCCGCCGGAGTCTCGGCCGGGATTGACATGGCCCTCACTTTAGCCGCGCGTGAATGCGGTGAGGAGGTGGCCCAGGCCATCCAACTCGGGATCGAGTACGATCCTCAACCGCCATTCCAGGCGGGATCACCCAGCAAAGCGCCCGCCGCGATCGTGGAGCGGCTCCGTCGTCGCAGCCGTTTCTGACCACCGAGCTCAGGCGACCTCAAGCTGCGCCAGGAGCGGGAAATGATCCGAGGCCTGAGCCGCTGCTGGGATCTCCTGGACGACCTGGCAGACTTTCAACCGGTCGGTGAATGAGGCAGGCAGGAAGACGTAATCGAGCCGCAGGTGCGGGGCCCAGGTGGGGAAGGTGAATCCCGGTTCCTGTAGGTGGAGGGTGCGATAGCCATCCACGTAGCGGGCGTCGAGCATGATCTGGATCGTCTCCCACCGAATCTTGCCGCCGCTCAACCAGACGAGCGTCCGGAGCCGGGCCGGCAGGCGTCGCGCGTCGAGCAGTTCGCCGGGAGCGAGGGTATTGAAGTCTCCCATGAGCACGTGGAAGCCCTCCTGGTGTCGCTCGATGCCCTTGAGCAGCGCGCGGAGTTCGCGGACCCGCCGCCGCTCAGTCCAATTCGAGTGGACGGCGCTGAGGTGCAGGCCGAAGACACGAAACTCGGTCCCCGCCGGAACGATCTCCAGGAAGGGGTGTCTCGCACCCGGAGGCCGGTGCCACTCGTGATGAGCAATCCCCAGCCGGCTGATGAAGCCGAGGGAGTGACCCAAGCGTGCCCCCCAGGCATTCATCCCGGTCTCGGCGGCCAACCGCTCGACAACCTGCGGCCGAGTGGCTTCTTGGAACACGACCAGGTCGGGGGCACACTCCCGAATCACGGCGGCCAGATGGTCCTCCCGCCCGACCCCGCCGTAGCGGATGTTGTAGCTGAGCAGCTTCAAGGTCATGCGTCTTCGGCCTTCTCGATCAAGGTCAGATACGGCTGGCCGATGAGATCGCCTCGGAGGTACATGACGAAGTCTCTCGTCGCCTGGATGTTGACCGGCCGGCCCACCATGCGTTGCAGCTTCTCGCGGAGCGGGATCAAATCAGGCGCGATGTCGGGGTCTTTGTCGCTGAGCGGTTTCGAGTGAATCTTGGGAACGTAGAACCCGTCCAGGATATAAAGCTTAATCGCTTCGTCGCCTAAAAGCGTGAGGTCCAGATCGCTCGTGCCCGGCCCGTCGGCATCGAACGGCGCGCCGTCGTCATAGCGCACGCCCGTGACGGCGCTGCCTCGGAGGGCTGCCCCCGTGCCCTCGGGCAGCTCTGCACGCAGTACGTCGCAGAACTCTTGGAAGCGCCGCGGGTCCCCGCCGAACGCGAGTCGAATGACGCGCTCGCGCATCTCCTCCTCGCTCATTCCGCCCACTTGCTTGCTGTCTTTCTTCGCATCAGCGGCCATACAAGGTGCTCCATGATCGAACAGGTTTCAGCCTCCCGTGCTGGCGGCACGGCGCCGAGCATGATGTGAAAGCAAACGTCGTACCTCCGTGCGTAGCGACGTGAAGGACGAAGAGTTTTGTCGGATAATACTCGGTCTTGTCCCATTTCCTTTGATTTATCCTCGAACAGATCCTAACATCCGCATTGATGAAGTGCGCTTGAAAGGAGACTCTGAAGCCATGAATAAAAACAACCTGTTTTGCACACGCCGGCATGTTCTGAGCGGCCTCGCCGCCGGGGCGGTCGGGGCCGTCGGGACGGCGGCTTTCCTGACGCCGGGTGTTTTTGCCGACCAATTGATTCAGACGCCACGCCAGACCGAGGGGCCGTTCTACCCGGATAAGCTGCCCCTCGACACCGATAACGACCTGCTGATCATCAACGATGCGATCACCCCGGCCGTGGGAGCGGTCACCTACTTGAGCGGGCGGATCCTTGACCGGCGTGGCGAACCGATCCGGGGGGCGCTCGTGGAAATCTGGCAGGTGGACAGCCACGGCGCCTACCTCCATTCCGGCAGCGTGAACCGGGACAAGCGAGACGCGAACTTCCAGGGGTTCGGTCGCTTCCTGACCGGCTCGACCGGCGAGTACTCCTTCCGCACCATCAAGCCGGTCCCGTATCCTGGGCGCACGCCGCACATTCACTTCGCCGTCAAGCTGAAGGGGCGAGAGAAGTTCACCACGCAGTGTTACATCAAAGGAGAACCAGGCAACGAGCGCGACTCCGTGTTCAGAGGGATTCGCGACCCCAAGGCCCGCGACTCCGTGATCGTTGATTTCGCCCCGATCACAGGGTCGCGCCTCGGCGAACTGGCGGCGCGGTTCGACATCGTCCTCGGCTGGACGCCGGAAGGCTGACGCCGGAGGGACGCGAACAATCACCAGACCTGATGCCGGACTAAGAAGTCGTTAGGCGTTTTGCAGTGTAACTTTGAAAGGAGTAGAAAAAGATGAGGAAAGCTTTTTTGTTAATCGGACTCGTAGCCTTCGCGTGCAGCTTCGCACTAGCCCAGACGCAAACACGTAAGCCTTCCAGCAACCCATCTCATACCGACCTTAAGTCGGCCTATGAAAGATGGGCGAGCGAGGATGTTGTTTACATAATTACCCCCGAAGAGAAGCGGGCGTTCCTCCTGCTCAAATCGGATGCTGAACACGAGCAGTTCATCAAGCAGTTCTGGCAGGCGCGCGCCTCTAAAGCTGGCGTTCCTGAGAATGCACTCCGCGCCGAACATTACAGGCGCATTGCATTTGCCAATCAGCATTTCGGGATCGGCAAGGTTCCTGGGTGGAAGACGGCCAGGGGACGTAACTACATCACGACGGGACGAGCCTGAATGTTTCTGAAGGCACGTGGAGCATCGAAGTTTGTCGGTCGCGGCCAGCGATGGTCCTGGTTACTTCCATGGTAGGAGCAAAAGGCAAGGATCTGGTTGTTTGAGAAAGCCGCCTAACATGGCCGTTAGGCGGCGCGGAGATGATGTATGACCATGCAGCAGCTCTACCTCTTTAACGGCCTGTACCTGGTCGTCTTGGTCGTTGTCGCCGTCCTCACGCGCGCGACGGGGCGGCGCATCGCGGGTGCCCTGGCTGGCGGGGTGGCCGTCGGTGTGGTGGGGCTGGGGATCATCGCCCTCGGTGAGCGGGTGGGGTGGTGGCACATGGTGATGACCTGGGAGCCGTACTTCCTGACCCTGATGCTGATCGGCTTCGCCATGTGCGCGTTCATTTTCCTCATCACCTGGCGGATCGCTCGCCGGTTCGGCTGGCGCGGGCTGGCCGTGGTCCTGGTCGTCTTGGCGGTCATCGGGCCGCCGCGGGATTACTGGTACATGAGGCATTTCCCGGAATGGGGCAGCTACGGGCCAGGGGTCGCCCCTGTCCTCGCGATCTCCGCGAGCTACGTCCTAATGGTGGTTCTGGGGCACGGGGTGATGCGGCTGGTCGCCGGCCCGGCCCGTGCGGACTGCCTGGCCCGCCGCCCGTGGGAGACCGCCTAACCATCCGCTGCCGCTGAGTGGTGTGGTTAGTCCTCTTCACGCCACTGACCCGAGAGTGAGATAATCGTCCCTATGATCAAAGGAAGCGAGAAACGACAAGCCGACCATCCGATTGACCGCCTCTTTCTCGACCGCTGGTCGCCCCGCGCGATGTCGGGCGAGGAGATTCCGGAAGCGGACTTGATGGTCCTCTTCGAGGCGGCGCGCTGGGCCCCCTCCTCCTACAACAACCAGCCGTGGCGCATCCTTTACGCCCGCCGCCAGAGTGAGCACTGGCCGCTCTTTTTCGACCTGCTCGTAGACGCGAATCAAGTCTGGGCGAAGGATGCCGCGGCGCTCCTGCTGTTCGTCTCGAAGACGACCTTCGACTTCAACGGCCAGCCGTCCATCACGCATTCGTTCGACACCGGGGCGGCGTGGGAGAACCTGGCGTTGCAAGGGGCGCTCAAGGGCTACGTCGTCCACGGCATGCAGGGGTTCGATTACGAGCGGGCGCGGGTGGCGCTGGGCATTCCGGAGGGGTTCCGCGTCGAGGCGATGGCGGCCGTCGGCAAGCCCGGGCCAAAGCAAGCCCTCCCCGAAAAGCTACAAGAGCGCGAAGCACCCAGCGACCGCCGGAAACTCGGGGAGACGATCTGCGAAGGTCCGTTTCGCTTTTAAGGGGCCGGGCACAGAGGCCGGGCGACAGGCAGGTGAATGATCTGAGGCCCTTCTATCTCCGCATCCCCCACCGAATTCTGTGACGATTCGCGGGGATGAAACGTACTAGCCTTCAGCGCAGGAGTCACCAAGGGGGATGATTCTTAGAGACCCCGCTGCGCCGGGCTCCCTCTGATAAGAGGAGGGGATCAACCAACATCCACAAGGAGAATTCATCCGCTCCCTCACGGTCGCGGTACCGCGACCGCGCGTCAGCAAGCGGTTCCTGAACAGACAACTGAGAAACGCTATCAGCTAGAGGTTGACCTGAGGAGAAACCACTTATGGAAACCAACGACAGCAGGGCCCTGTATTCGAGGTATTCGAGAAGAGATTTCGGCAAAATCGTCCTGGCCGGCCTGCCTCTTTCCTTAGCGCTGGCCGAGATCAAATCCAAAATCAACGGCGTGCGGATCGGCGTGCAGTCCTACAGCTTCCGCACTCTTTCGCTGGACGACGCCATCAAGGCCATGACCTCGATCGGCATCGGCGAATGTGAACTCTTTTCCGGCCACGTCGAACCCCGACCACAAGCGCCAGGCCCAGGGGGCGGTGGAGGCCAGAGAGGCCCAAACCCGGCGGCGCGGGAGGAGATGCGCAAGTGGCGCTTGACGGTTCCGCTCGATCATTTCAAGGCGATCCGCAAAAAGTTCGACGACGCCGGCATCCGGCTCCAGGCCTACAATTACAGCTTCAATGACAGTTTCACCGACGAAGAGATCGACCGCGGCTTCCAGATGGCCCGGGCGCTCGGCGTCAAGCTCATCACCGCGTCCTCGACGGTGAGCTCGGCCAAGCGCGTTGCCCCATTTGCCGACAAGCATAAGATCACCGTCGGCATGCACGGCCATTCCAACCTCACCGACCCGAATCAATTCGCCAAGCCCGAAAGCTTCGCTCAAGCCATGGCGATGTCGAAATACTTCGGGGTCAATCTCGACATCGGCCATTTCTTCGCCGCAGGCTACGACCCGGTCGCCTATCTCAATGAGCACCACGACCGGATCACCAACCTGCACCTGAAGGATCGCAAGAAGGACAATGGCCCGAACACGCCCTGGGGCCAAGGCGATACGCCGATCAAGCAAGTGCTGCAACTGCTGAAACAGAAGAAGTGGAACATCCCCGCTAATATCGAGTACGAATACGGGGGCGAAGACACCGTGGCCGAAGTCAAAAAGTGCTTCGAGTACTGCAAAGAGGCCCTGGCGTAATCAGTGGAGCGCGTTGAATGTTTGGAGTTCAAGCTTTAGCTTGCAGATCTCGAAATCAAGCAAGCTAAAGCTTGAACTCCAAACAAAATCATCGTGATGCCCGAGTTTTCTTGAACCAGACCAACGGAGGAAAAGAGATGCGACAAGACAAGATCACACGACGGAAATTCGTCGCGGGCACGGCCGGGGTCACCCTCGGAACCTTGATCGTGCCGCGGCATGTGCTCGGCGGGCCGGGTTACTTGGCGCCGAGCGATAAGCTCAACATCGCGGTGGTCGGCTGCGGGGGCCAGGGCGCGGCCGATGCGACGGAACTCGTCGTCGGGGGCGAAAACATCGTCGCCCTGGCCGACGCTGATTTCGGCTACGTGGACAAGGCCGTGGCTGCTCGAACCAAAGGACGCGACGGCCAGCCGAACCAAAATGCCATCAAGTTGCAGGGAGCCTACTCGAAGGCGAAACGCCACGCCGACTTCCGCAAGATGCTCGAATCTCAGAAGGACATTGACGCGGTGCTCGTCGCCACGCCCGACCACCTCCACGCCGTGGTGGCGAAGACGGCCATGGAGTTGGGCAAGCACGTCTACGTAGAGAAGCCGATGACCTGGTCGGTGCACGAAGCCCGCGTGCTGCGCGAGACGGCCAAGCGCACCAAGGTCGTCACGCAGATGGGCAATCAGGGACATTCGAGCCACGAAGCGCGACTGATCAACGAGTGGATCCAAGCCGGCATCATCGGCCCGGTGCGCGAAGTCTACGTCTGGACCAATCGCCCGGTGAATTACTGGCCGCAGGGCGTGCCGCGTCCCACCAAGGAGGCCCCTGCTCCGGCGGCCGGGACAGGGACCTTGGCCGGGGTGGAGCAGGGCCAAGAGCAAGGGTCTCGGCGAGGCCAGGGACAAGGGCAAGGCGGGGGAGGCGGATACGGCAATGAATGGACGCCGCGCCGCCTCAACCGAGAGATCGCCGCCGCCATGGTGGGCGACTATCCGGTGCCGGCGACGCTCAACTGGGACCTGTTTCTTGGCCCCGGCCCTGAAGTGCCGTATCACCCGATCTATCACCCGTTCAACTGGCGCGGCTGGGTGGATTGGGGCACCGGCTGCCTCGGCGATATGGGCGCGCACTTGATCGACCACCCCTTCTGGGCTTTGGGGCTGAGTTGGCCTCAGACCATCGAAGCCACCTTCACGCCCTGGGGCACCGACAGCAAGAACAATCCGGCCAGCTACCCGCTGATGACCCAGGTCACCTATCACTTCGCGGCGCGCGGCAATCAACCGCCCGTCAAGCTGATCTGGGGCGATGGCGGCTGGATGGCCCCGCGCCCGGACGTGCTGCCCGAAAACGTCCAGTTGGAGCGCGGCGGCGGCGTGATCCTGGTCGGCGAGAAGGGCATCCTGATGCACGAGACCTACGGCAAGAACCCGCGCCTCTTCCCCGAATCGCTGATGGAAGAAGCCAAGAAGGTGCCGCAGAAGTACGAGCGCATCGAGACGGCCGAGATCGCCGGGCGCAAAGAGGCGCTGCACCGCATGAACTGGGCGAAAGCCTGCAAGGGACAGGGCAAGGCGACGACGCCGTTCGAGTACGCCTCGGTGCTCACCGAGACCATGTTGCTCGGCGTCGTGGCGCTGAAAGCCGGTCAGGGCAAACAGATTCGCTACGACGGCGAAGCCGGCAAGGTCACCAACGTGGCCGAGGCCAACCAGTACCTGCAGCGGGAGTACCGCAAGGGCTGGAGCCTGTGATCAGACCACACAGCATTGGTAGAGGACCGCGAGCGCTCGCGGTCCTCTACCGGCGCAAGCGCGCGCAACCACGACTTGTGCCATTTGAAACTGACTCATTGATCAATGAAGAAACCTACAAGGGAGAAGACCAACATGAACCGCTATTCCATTTCTCTGATGCTACTCGCTGTCGCGTTTGTCTGCCCCGCTCTCTACGCGCAAACCGCCAACCCGCTCAGCACCGAGGTCAAGGGCGCCTACACCGGGATCAAGAACAATGTGGTGAAGGCGGCCGAGAAAATGTCTGAGGAAAACTACGGCTTCAAGGCCACGCCCGAGGTGCAAACTTTCGGCCAGCGCATCGCCCACATCGCCGACGCCAATCTGCGCACTTGCGCCGCCATCAAAGGCGAGCAAAAAAGCGGGGGCGCGGCTTCCAAAACTACCAAGGCCGACCTGGTGGCCGCGCTCAAGGAATCGTTCGCTTATTGCGACGGCGTCTACGACTCGCTGACCGATGCCGAGGCCACGAAGATGATCAACACGGGCCGCGGGCAGCGCTCGAAACTCGCGGCGCTGTGGGGCATCGTCGCGCATGATAACGAGGTCTACGGCGCGATGGCCGTCTACATGCGGCTAAAGGGCGTCGTCCCACCGTCGAGCGAAGGCCGGTAGTGCTGCCCGAAGCACTCGGACGGTGACGTGTCAAAACAAGCAGTGTTGGGACAAGCAATGGACCGCGGATGACGCGGATCAAGCGGATGTTCGCGGATTGATCAATCAGCATGATCCGCGTCATCCGCGGTCTATTGAAAGGAGGCGATGTGGAAATGCCAGGTACAACCAGGCCGCGCGAGCAGGCCATCAAGACGCGTTTCATTCCTCTGACTTGTCTTTTCCTCCTCATCAGTGTCTTAGTGTATGGCACTGCATCGCCCTCGCAGCAAGCGTCAGAAGACCGCGCGGAGCGCTTCCGCCGCATGTCGAAGGAGGCCGAAAGCCGGGGGTTGGCTGAGCCGTTCAAGGGGGTCACAACCAACGGGCAGGTCGTGCCGGGTCTATTCTCCATCCGCTCGACCGGGGTTTCGACCGAGCCGGTCCGCCAGGCCGCCGAGGCTTTCCTCGCCTCTTTGACTCTCGCGCAGCGCGCCAAAACCATGTTCGCCATCGACGACCCGGAATGGCGCAAATGGATGAACCAACATTTCTACGTCCGGCAGGGCGTCGGCTTCAAGGAGCTGACCGACGCCCAGCGCGAGGCCGCGATCAGCTTGCTGCGCGCTTCGCTCAGCGCCAAGGGGTTGAAGCTGACGCGCGACGTCATGCGGCTCAACCACACGCTGGCCGAGCTGAACAACAATGATTTCGAGCAGTACGGCGAATGGCTCTACTGGATCACGGTCATGGGCACACCCTCGGCCGATGAGCCCTGGGGGTGGCAGCTCGACGGGCACCACGCAGTCATCAACTACTTCGTCCTGCGAGACCAGGTGGTGATGACGCCCACGTTCCTCGGCTCCGAGCCGGCGGTCGCCCACTCGGGCAAGTACAAGGGCGTGACCGTGCTGCAGGAGGAGCAGGCTAAGGGCCTGGCGATGATCAACGCGCTCGCTGAGCCGCAGCGCAAGAAGGCGATCATCGAAGTCTCCAAGACCGGCAACAACAACCTGGGCGAAGCGTTCAAGGACAATCTCGTCCTGGACTACGCCGGGATTCGCGCCTCTGAGTTTTCGGCCAAGCAGCGGGAGCAGCTCCTCGACTTGATCGGCGAATACGTCAAGAACATGGACGAGGGGCACGCAAAGGTGAAAATGGAGGAGGTCCGGCGCCACCTCGAGCAGACCTATTTCGCTTGGATCGGCGGGACGGGACCGCAGAGCGTCTTCTACTACCGCATCCACAGCCCGGTAATCCTCATCGAATTCGACCATCAGCAGCCGGTCGGCTTGCGCCACCTGGCCTCCGACCCGCGGGCGCCGGACCGGGAACATGTTCACACCGTGGTGCGGACGCCGAACGGCAACGACTACGGCAAGGATTTGCTCCGGCAGCATTACAAACAGCATCCGCACGGTCAGGCCGGACAGCCGGAGAGGAAGTGATGATGGCACGCAGTTTAAGTAACCAGGCGAGCATATTCCGGTAGCTTCCATTTTCCATATTACATTTTCCATTTGTCATTGAGGAAGTGCGGCGGTCGTAAGCTGAGATCATCTCAGGACAGTTACCGCGGTTCTCCTTCAATGACAAATGGAAAATGTAATATGGAAAATGGAAAATGCCTTTCCTTCCTGATTCCGTGCTCTACTGACAGTAAAGGCTGCGGCATCGTTCCCCATTTTTCTCTTGAAGTTCCCGCCGCATAGCTGTATATAGTGTCTCCATCTCCTCTTTCCTCCGAAAGTTTTCCCCACCCCTTTCCCTATAAAGTTGGCTCCTCGCTTTGTACGCGTTCACGGGGGAGAAAAATACCCGTGAAAAACAAAGCCTGATTTGGTAATCTCAGACTAATGGATTCTGAACCCCTGACTTTATCCAACACCGATATTACCCCTGAAGACTGGGCGCTCACGCCGCCCGTCGTCCGGCAAACATTGCAGCAGGTTGTCGATCGGTTGGTCGCGTTGGAAGCAGAAGTCAATCGGTTGCGGATCGAGAACGAACGGCTGCGGGAACAGGCCCGAGCGTCTTCGCGCAACAGTTCGCAACCGCCATCGAGCGATACGCCGAGTGTGCCGCCCCGGAAAAAACGCCGGTCGAGCGGCAAGAAACGCGGCGCTCAACCTGGCCACGAAGGACATCGACGAAAGCTCTATCCTGCTGAAGAGTGCCGCAGTGTGAGCAATCACCGTCCGACAGCGTGCGGCGCTTGCGGGACGGCTTTGACAGGCTCCGATCCCGATCCGGTGCGACATCAGGTGGTCGAGTTGCCGGAAGTCAAACCGCTGGTGGATGAACATCGGCTGCACCAGTTGGTTTGTCCCGCCTGCGGCGAAGTCACGCGTGCCAGCTTGCCATCGTCGGTCACCGCGAGCGGTTACGGATCGCGGCTGGCGGCGCTGGTCGGATGGTTGAGCGGGAAATACCGGCAAAGTGAACGGCAAAGGCAAGAGGCCTTGGCAGACTTCTTTCAAGTCGCAGTGGCTGTCGGCACGATCAACCATCTGCGACCAGAAGTCTCCGAGTCGCTGGCCGCCCCGGTGGCAGCAGCCACCGTGTTGGCCCAGGCTCAGACAGCAGCAAACGCGGATGAAACCGGCTGGAGACAAGGCAACAGTGACGGCAACAATCCGACACAGCGCAAAGCCTGGTTGTGGGTGATGGTCACAAGCTCTGTCACAGTTTTCCAAATCCATCTCAACCGCGGCCAAGCCGCCGCCAAACAGTTGCTGGGCAAGTTCGCCGGGTACCTGATCACGGATCGGTGGACGGGTTACGGCTGGTGGCCGCTGGAGCTCAGGCAATTGTGTTGGGCGCACCTGATCCGCGAATTCCAAAAGTTCGCGGATCGCGGTGGAGCATCGCAAGCGATCGGCGAAGCATTGCTTGCCGAGGCCGACAAATTGTTCGAGTTGTGGCATCGCATCCGCGATGGCACGTTGACCCGCGAAGGGTTTGCGGCAGCCGTGGTCGAGATTCGTGCTGCCGTCCAAAAGTGGCTTGCAGAGGGCGCTGCTTACCAAGTAGAGCGTGGGGATAAATCTGTGCGGGCGAAGACTGCGCGAACCTGTCAAGCGTTGCTCAAAGTCGAGCCGGCGCTCTGGCTGTTTGTCCGTGTGGTTGGCATCGAGCCGACTAACAACGCCGCCGAGCGCGCTCTGCGCCCAGCTGTGATCTGGCGTCGCGTGAGCCTCGGGACGCAGTCTGCACTCGGCAGCCAGTTCGTGGCTCGAATGTTGACCGTCACGCAGACTTTGCGCACACAGCAACGACCGGTGCTTGAGTTTCTGACTGAAGCCTGTGAAGCGGCAAGACAAGGTACACCTGCTCCCTCGCTTCTGCCTGACCTTTCTGTTCTGGAACAAGAGCATCATTTAGCGATAGCGGCTTGAGCCCCCCGTGAACGGGTACGAAGGATTGAGGTCACTTCCCGGCCTCCGGTTGCTGTCTTATGACGAGGGCGAGAAGTGCAACTATCAATACATCGTCCTGGAAGTTGACGCGGCTCTCACCCGGGTCAGCCGAGACGATCTCGTGCGCGTCCTCTGGGCCGAGAATGTCCTGGCGCGGCGCTATTTTTATCCGGGTTGCCATCGCATGGAGCCTTACCGCTCGTGCTACCCGCAGGCGGGGCTGGCGCTTCCGGTGACAGAGCAGTTGGCGGAGCGGGTGCTGGCGCTGCCGACCGGCACCGCCGTTGGGCCGGAGCAGATTGCGGTGATTTGCCA
>Ga0070707_100000495_pt1 | contig 39064 bp, 24 predicted proteins | sample KBSK5502metaG_FD_65468 | JGI IMG/M metagenome (GOLD analysis project Ga0070707, IMG submission 65468) | Corn, switchgrass and miscanthus rhizosphere microbial communities from Kellogg Biological Station, Michigan, USA - KBS K5-50-2 metaG | ecosystem: Host-associated > Plants > Roots >... | reverse complement strand
CAAGCCGATCTTTCGCTTCCGATTTCTTTCGTGATCCTGCCTTTCCTCGCACCCAAGCGCGGAAACTCTTTTTGCGAAGCTCTCTATTTGCCAGCTTTACTGGCTAACCGAGAATTGCTGCAACAGCGGAGGCGTCGGTACAGTACGGGGAGCGTGAGCGACCTGACGCTGGCTGAACGGATCTTTTCGGCAACGCCAGGTCGCTCACGCTCCCCGTACTGTATCAATGCTGCGTGCTTCGATTCAGCATAAATGAACTAACAGGAACAGGCCAAGTTAGACGGCGTCACAATCCAAAACACCACACTAAAAACCTGGCTTGAGAACTAGGCACAGAGGGAATATGATTGGGCCAATCAATCGGGATAGAAAATACGATGGCAACAGCGTTCGGGCAGACAGGACTTGATCGTCTGCGTTAGAGGTTCAAATGAAGCCCAGACTCAAAAAGACAGGCGCCTTGATCAGCTTGCTTTTATTTCTTTGCAGCTCTTCGTTCGCGCAAGGCCGCTCGCCGTCCGTTGAGAGGCAGCAGTTCGAGAGCGCGCTCGCCGTTGAAGAGCCGTCGGCGCGAGTCACTTCATTGCAATCTTTCCTGGCGGCGCACCCCAATTCAAATTATGCGCTGAAGGCCAAAGAGGAGTTGGTCAAGAGTTGGGCGCAGTTGGCCGACGACCAACTGGCAGGGAAGAATCTGGACCAAGCGCTGCTCTCTTTCCGCGAGGCGTTGGCGGCCCTCCCGAAGCAAGTCAGCGACCGATTTTTTGAAGAGACCGTGGCCCGCATCCCGCTCGCCGTCTCAGTGCGCGGCTATCGCGATGAGGCGCTTGCATTGGCGCGGGAACTCGAGACGCGCTTCTCGGCTGAGGCCAAGAGGCTCGGGGCTATTGGCGAGTTTTATATGAGCCTGGAGGCCGTGGGCGACGCGATCCGGGTGCTTGAGTCAACCGCCCAACTCGCACCCGATGAGGCGCGAGTGCATCGCAGCCTCGGCTCGGCTTACCGGATGGGGTTGAGGCTGGGCGATGCGGCGGCGGAATTCCAGCAAGCCGTCCGCTTGGACCCGAGAGATAAGCGAACCTATTACGAGTTAGCGAGCCTCTATCGCGCGCAGGGGGCGTATGAAGAGGCGGGCAAGCTCTATCGCAAACAACTGGAGATCGAGCCCAAACATACCCCATCGCTTAAAGGCCTGGCGCTCACCCATCTCGCTCAAGGCAAAGAGGACTTGGCCGTCAGCGAACTGAAAAAGATGCGCGAGTCGGCGGGATCGGATAAAGAGATCACTCAAGATAATTACCTTCAGACCCAACTGGCCTTCTATTACCTCGCGCAGCGCAAGGTCCCTCAGGCGAAGAAAGCGGCCGAACTGGCTTTGACGGTGGAGCCTCGTTATAGCTGGGCGCGGATCGCCGCGGCCGAGGTTGATTTGGCCGAAGGCCGCTACTTCGAGGCCGAGCGCCACGTGCTGACGGCCTTGCGCTACGCCAATTTTCCGACGCTCTACTTCATGCTCGGCAAAGTCTATCTCGTGGTCGAGGATTTCAATGATGCCCTCGACCAATTCGCCAAGGCGTTCAGCTACACCCCCACGGGAAAGTTCAAAATCAGCCTGGGCGGGGTGACGGAGAGAGAGGCCGAAGGACTAGATGACCTATTAGCGCGTGAGCGCCAGGCCGCTCTCTTCGTGGCTGAGTCGCCGACAACGGAACTGCAATTCAATCTCGCCGAGGCCCTGGTCCGCCTGGACGCCCTCTTGCGCTCGACGAAGTCCCCTTCTGAGGGAAGCGATAAAGACCGACCAGGCGCTAGCGCAGGTGATAGGAACATAGCTGAAATAGAGAAAGCCGCCACGAACTTCATTGAGGCGGACGGCTACCGGCGCGCGTTCCGCTCGCTTTATGTTGCCCAGCGGCTAGCTCAGCAAGGAGTCGCCTTAGAACTGGCGGTCAAATCCGCGCAACAATCGCTCGACCTGGCGGAGGTCGCCACCGAGGCCGAAGGGTCCTTGCCCGATTACCCGAACTATGATCGGGCGGGGAGACTGCGGGTTTTTCGAGGGCGGGCCGCGGATACCCTCGGGCAGGCATTGCTCAAATTGGGCCGCATCAAAGAGGCCATCGACGCCCTCAATATTTCCGTTGCCGCATACGGCCAATTGCCTGAAGGGAGGCGGGCGCTGTGGCACCTGGCAGTGGCTAAGGAGAGCAACGGAGAGGAGCGCGAAGCTTTAGACTTATACATCGCCGGTTATGAGCCGCCTTCACCCGAGAGCGCCGGGAGCGATGTCAATCGAACGATCATTGAGCTGCTCTACCGTAAAGTCCACGGCTCGCTCCAAGGGCTCGATACGCGCATCGGGAAATCGGCAGGCACCTCTGAGGGGAAGATGATTGCGGCCTCCACGCTCTCTCAGCCTGACACCAAAGCCCCCAAGAGCACGACGCCTACCGCTAAGACGCCTAAAGCTTCGAAGGAGGTGAAGAGAGAAAACGGATTGACTAAACCCCTAGCGGGAGGAGGGGGCGACAAGAATAAATCTGCCGCCGCCGTGCTCCCGTCGATCTCCGCCGATCAACCATCGGCGCTCGTGCAGCTCGCCACTGAAGAGCCACGGGCAAGTCTGAAACGGACTCCCCTGCCACCTGAGAATTCGGTTGAAGAGTTGCCGCCCGCAAAGCAGCTCACACTCCCCAGCCTAGACTGGGACAAGAATCTCTCACTCTTGGCGCCTACTCAGATAGTCGTGCTCCCACACCTTGATCTTGACCTGGATCAGCCAGCAGATTTACCGGCGCCATTGAAAAAGGAAGAGACAACCAGAGCAAGTAAAGAAAAAGCCGAATCCCTCTCTCCACAGCCACCAGCGACAGATGGCCCGACCAGCACACGGCCTCGCCTCAGCACCAGGCCCCGGCGAGCCCTCTCCTCAGCTCCCGACCAGACGCCCGCAGAACCATCGCTCCATACGAGGAGACGCCGCGTTCAGGAGACCGGCGAGCGATCTCCTAAGCGATAGATCCGGCCTAAAATATTAAAATTCTTGACGCCCAATTGAATCGGTATTATATTTCACACAACATTCGATAATTCAGTGTGTAACTCGACCTCGAAGTTGGGCTCAATATTTTTCGGAGAGAGCGTAGTCAGCTAATAAGGACTATTTATTTGCTTAGCTCTTTGAGGAAGTATTCATGAACGGATTCATTCGCTCTCCTATATAAAATGCTCCCCACATATTTCAGGCTGCCTGAGCAGCTCCCATCGATTTTTGATGTCCATTCCGTATCCGAGCCCTTCCCCAATTTGATCTCCTCCCTAAGCCAAAAGCTTAGGGAGGAGTCCCGCACTCATGCTCCTCTTGGCAAACTTACGGAAGTTTAAAGAGCGGGCTGGCAGGTAGCCCATACATGGCATCGAAGGCGGTTGCTTCGGGTTGAGCGAGGCCGGCGATGGTTTGTTGGGCGAAGTTGCAACTCGCTCGTCAGTCCCGTCTTAAGACCCGCTCAAAAATGACCAGAGCCGCCCCTCGAATCTGTTCAGACTGGGCATCCAGCTTTCTAAATGTGTCCGGCCAACCTTCTCGTCCTTCAGAGGTTTCGCGCCAGAATAACTTTAGCACTCGTTCTGTCCTCTCCACCTGTTGCATAGCACTAGCCAAAGAATCCCGGCCTTGCTCCTCATCGGAAATCTCCCCGAGTGGAACCTTGCGTATATCTCTGGTAGGACGAGGTCCCGCCATACCATGCAACAGGATGACAATCATCTGTTCGTATGCATACCAGCGACGCTTCAAAACTAAATCCAGATAGGGATGGTTAATGGCAAAGAACTCCGTTCTAGGTTTGTCAGTCTTTTCTCTTATACGTTGCGCCTCAGTGGGAAACCAATTGTAGAGCAAACCATACGTTCCATACGTATCAATGAGTTGCTTTGAACTGTTCGGAGATACATCAATCTCCCCCAAACACAGTTCACATTCGCCCCTTTGGACTTTGTCAGGTATCTCCTCAAGTTTGCGAAGGACTTTCTTGCCGGATTTCCCAGCGTAGTTGAAATCGCCGGGGATAAGCCAATAGACATCCGAGGCGGTTTTTTTATGATCGAAACTATTTCCCAATCCTGCCAACCACATTTGACACGTATCAACGCTCCAAGTGGTCAGGACTTGAGAATAAGCCTCGACAGTATTTTTTTTAAAGCTATCAAACCCTTTATTGAACTGATTCCGAATATACGTTTGGCTATTCAGTACCGTAACAGGTTTGCAATACTTCTGCGTATCGGCCGCAAGTTTTGCGATGAGACTTTCATATAAAGCTGTTATGTGCTTTATATCTTTGGGATGATTATACGGATATATAATGATTGGATGGATCATTCCTTTACCAGGAACGATCATTTCTTGAGAAGTTTCGTTAGTAGTTTGATTACCCGCAGGATTGTTTTTACTTGGGCTACTGTTCTTTTGTTGCTTTTTGGTCATTTGGTGCTCCTCCTCTTTCAAGTAAGCAGCAGTTTCCGCCGAAAGTTTGATGGATTTGTGTGGTGCCGAAACGTAAGTGAACTGAAATTCACGAGCTAGGTAATCCGCATGACCTGTAAGGCTTCTTGGTCTGCCGGGACTACCCAGAGATTGCTTCGATAAGGAACGGTATTAGTACGCTCAGTAGCGGCTCTCAACAAGAATTATGCATGAATAATCAGCTGAAGAATCGGTATTTGATTGCCGCAGCAGGGCAGATTGTATCACCAACCGAGACGTCCAATCAAATCGATGATGACCCTTGGCCCAAGTCCTTCTAGCCCTTAGGACCGCAGACCACATAGTAAAAGATTAGCGAGGGCGAGATAATCCAATAAGTGCGGTTCTCTAAAGTCGGTCGTCTTCTTGCTTTTTGCTATCAGTGCCGATCTTTTTGACCGCAATCAGCCAACGCCTTCAGATCCTTTCATTAGATGTCAAATCAATATATAGGGCCTGACTTTATGGAACTGCGGCCCCAATCTAAATATCAAGAATCGAGAGTGCAAGATGTCTCCATTGTAGGTCAGGGAGAGCAGCTATTTCGACAGACTTATGCTGTCGCAGAGGGCAACTGCTAAGCAGAGGCTGCTTCACCGAAGGTGTTCAAATTGTGGGATTTCTGCTTGGCGGCTAAGACGGCATCCCCGAAGTCTCGGCTTGTGAGAAAGAATCGTACATGGTATTTTGTCAATAGTAAGGAGGCTCCCCGTCACGAACTGGAGTTAAGAACGAATGAAAGTTGAAACGGGAGTGATTGCGGCGGCTGGCTCGGGCACGCGAATGTTGCCGATCACACTGGGCTATCCCAAAGAGCTTTTACCGATCATCAATAAGCCGGCGATCCAACTCATCATCGAAGAGTTCATCGATTCGGGACTGAAAAAAATCATCATCATCGCGGGTGAGAACTCGGATCCGTTGCGCCGCAAGTACGAGCCATCGACCCCTCCACAGCGTGGCAAGTACAAGGCGCTTGACGAGTTCATTGATAAGATGGAGGAAGTCGACCTTGTCATCGAGCCTCAAAAGGGACCATATGGCAACGGCACGCCGCTGCTTGTCGCGAGGCCCCATCTTGCTGAAGGCGAGGGTTTCATTTACGCCTACGGCGATGACATCATCAAGTCCGACACGCCGTTCACGCGGCATTTGATCGAAAAGCACAATCAGACGGGCGCGCTGGTCGTCGGCACGCAGGAAGTCCCTTGGGAAGACGTGGTGCGCTACGGCATCGCGCAGATTAAAGAAGGGAGCCGGGACCGCGAGTTGGACGACGTGGTGGAAAAGCCCACGCTCGAAGAGGCCAAATCAAACCTGGCGATGTTTGGGCGGTTTTTGCTCTCGACCGATATCATTCAGATCCTCACGGAGACTCCGCTTGGTAAGTCAAACGAGCTTTGGCTGACGGACGCCATCCGGCAATACATTCACGGCGGCGGGCGCGTCGTGGCCGAGTCTGTCACGGACGGCGAGTGGCTGACGATTGGCGATCCGGTGAACTATCTGAAGACCGTCACCGAATACGCGCTTTCCGACCCCGAGATTCGGGCGGCGCTTGAACCGCGAATACGCTCGCTCCTCAATATCAACGGAGTCACTGCCACTAAATGATCTTATCTGCCCCTGAATTTATAGCTCCTCCAACCGCGTATTGATGAAGCGGCAATCTCTTTCGGCTGCGCCTTCGTTGCAGGCAAAAATCTTGTTCCTAAACCAGCAGCCGTAAAACCAGCCTTCAAGTCTTCCTGGCCATTATCCCCTCACTTTTTGATCTCGGTTGGAGAGATGACTTCGACACCTAGATAAGGGACCAGCACTTCGGGAACCACTACAGACCCGTCTGCCTGCTGGAAGTTCTCAAGGATGGCCAGCCAGGTGCGGCCGACAGCGAGGCCTGAGCCGTTCAGGGCGTGGACAAACTCCGTCTTTGATTTGCCCGCCCGGCGGAAGCGAATCTGAGCGCGGCGGGCCTGGAATGCCTCGCAATTTGAGCAAGAAGAAATCTCGCGGTAGGTGTTTTGGCTGGGCAGCCAGACTTCGATGTCATAGGTCTTCGCCGCCGAAAAGCCCATGTCTCCGGTCGAGAGCACGACCGTGCGATAGGGCAGGCCGAGACGCTGCAAGACTGTTTCGGCATCGCGCGTGAGCCGTTCGAGCGCCGCGTATGAATCTTCCGGCTTGGTGAGCTTCACCAATTCGACTTTATCAAATTGGTGCTGGCGAATGAGGCCGCGCGTGTCGCGCCCATAGCTGCCGGCTTCCGAGCGGAAGCAGGGAGTGTAGGCGGTATAGCTGATCGGGAGTTCGTCCTCGCTGAGGATTTCGTCGCGGTGAAGATTGGTCAGCGGCACTTCAGCGGTTGGAATGAGATAGTAGTTACGCTCGTCGGTTAGCTTGAAGAGGTCTGCCTCGAACTTCGGGAGTTGACCGGTGCCGAAGAGCGTCTCGGCGTTGACGATGAACGGCGGGAGCATTTCGCGGTAGCCGTGCTCACGGGTATGCAGGTCAAGCATGAAGTTGATCAGTGCTCGTTCGAGCCGCGCCCCCAAACCATCCAGCACCGCGAAACGCGCTCCGGTGACTTTCGCAGCGCGCTCCTGGTCGAGGATGCCGAGAGCGGTGCCAAGGTCAACGTGGTCTTTGGGCGTCAAGCCCTCGGCGGCAAAATCTCGCGGCGTGCCCCACCGGCGCACCTCGACGTTCGCCGTTTCATCTTTCCCGACGGGCACCGAATCGTGCGGCAGGTTCGGGACACGCGTGAGGATCATGCGCAGCTCATCCTCGATTCTACCCAGATGTGAATCTAGAGTCACTGCTTTCTCAGATGAAGCGCGTGACGCCGCTTTGCGCGCTTCAGCCTCATCTTTTCGCCCCTCCCGCATCAACGCCCCGATCTCTTTGCTAATGCGATTACTCTCCGCGTTGAGTTCATCCCGGTCTTTAATAAGCTCGCGCCGCAGTTTATCTTTCTGCACAAAATCTGCCAGCAATGCTGGGTCGAAGTTGCGCGTCGCTAGTTTCTCGCGCACGAGATCAAAGTTCTCGCGCACAAAATGAGCATCCAGCATGGTTTTCCTTTCGGGGTCTTGTGATTCTACAAAGTACGCATCTGGGCAGAGGCTGTCAAGCAGGTTATCAGAGAAATCCGGGGAAAGAGCTTGGCATCCGGTGTTCCTGTTCACGCCCGTCTGCTATAATCCGGCCTACTTGGTTGCAGACGAGGCGAGAGGCGGAAGATGCGAGTTGCAATTGTGGGCGCGGGGCCTGCCGGGGCGCACTTGGCCTACCTATTGAGCCAGAGCGAGTGCGAAGTTTTGCTCTTCGATGCCCGTGGGGCGTGGGAGAAGCCGTGCGGCGGCGGGGTGACTTCCAAGGCGCTATGCGAATTCGACTTTCTGCAACATGGCAACACGCCGCGGCAGGCGGTCTCGTCAGTGCGGGTGATCTCGGCCCGCAACCGGCAGGTGACGGTCAGTCCAGGCCATGACTTTGCGATCTATTCACGCGCTGAGCTGGACCGGATGATGCGGCGGCGGGCGACGGGTGCCGGGGCGCAGCTTCATTGCACTCGCGTGGAGCGCATCTCCCGCTCGGCGGGCCGATGGGAGCTTGAGACGTCGCGCGGCGAGAATTTCACCTGCGATTTTCTGGTCGGGGCCGATGGCGCGACGAGCGCGATTCGCCGCCTGCTCGGCATCCGTTTCGCCGCGCAGGATTTTGTTTACTCTCTGGGCTGGCATGTCAGGCCGAAGAACAACCAGGACCCGCAAGTCAAGATTAATGGGAATGCTTCTTCGCCCGCATCGCGGGTGGACATCAAATACCTGAACGAATTCACGGGCTATCTCTGGGCGTTCCCGCGCACGGATCACGTCTCATACGGCATCCTGACCAAGTATCAAGAGACGACCCCGGCATTTTTGAAGGAACGCCTGCTCGAGTTTATTGAGACGCAGGACGCTCGGGTGGCGCAGGAAATCAAGTCTTCAGCCCATCATTCAACGCCGCGCGCCACCTTCTACGCGGCCATGATTCCGGCGCTCGAAGCCGAGAGTTGGGATCGCTTGATGGTCTGCCACACCAGCGAGTCTTGGGCGCTGATCGGGGATGCGGCCGGATTCGCCGACCCGATCACGGGTGAAGGCATCTACTACGCGATCAAATCGGCTGAGCTGCTGGCGCAGGCACTGCTCACCAAGGTCGAGAGGTATGACGAGATGTGGCGGGCCGAATTCGGCAGAGAGATGCGACGCGCCGCACAAATCCTGCGTCGCTTCTACCGCGGACACTTTGTGGGCGCACCATTCACTGAGCGGATGGTTCAGATGGCGCGATGGCACCGGGGCGCCCGCGAAACACTGAGAGATCTGATTGCCGGCGATCAGGGCTATACTGATTTGAAAGCCCGGCTGCGCCGCCACGTCTTTTCCATCATTTGAACTACCGCTTGAGAAAGCACCGAGTGACTCGATTATGAAAGAAATCCTTGCAGGCACGGTCAAAGGGCCAGGCGAGAACCCGCACGAGTTCACCTTCATCACTACCGACAACGTGCAGACGCGCATCGGCGAGTTCGTCTACTACGCGGCCTCCGATGGCGAGAACGAGCTGAAGATCGTCGGCACGATCGCGCAGCGGCGTTTGGTGCGCAACCTCCCGGACAGTTTTCTCGCCGACCCGAACACCCCGCCCGCGCTCGTCTCCAGCCTCATCGGGCTGACCGAAGAGGGCGCCGAGATCTACGAGATCGTGGTCGAGGCCATCGGCTACTTCAACGAACTGCTCGGCGACTTCATCAACCCGCGCATCCCGCCGACGCCGGGCCAGCCGGTCTACCTCGCCTCGAACGCGATGCTCGCGCGGATGCTGTCGCCGAAGAAGAAAGGCGAGACGGGCGGGGCGCACATCGGCTCCCTGCTGACACGCCAGCGCGACGAGGTGCCGATCGTGCTCTCGGTCAAGGACGTCGTCTCAACGCACATCGCGATCCTGGCGAGCACCGGGGCAGGTAAGAGCTACGCGGCCGGCGTGCTGATCGAAGAATTGATGATGCCCTACAACCGCGCCGCGGTCTTGATCGTCGACCCGCACGGCGAGTATCACACGCTGCAAGATGCGCACGCACACCGCGCCTTTGGCGGCGGCAGCTACCATCCCGAGGTCAGGATTTTCACCCCCGATAAGATTCGGGTCCGCATCTCGACGCTCACCGAGGCCGACATCCGCTACCTGCTGCCGGAGATGACGGAGAAGATGAGCTACTTTCTCGGCCAGGCCTACCGCGCGTTGATGAACAAGACTAAGGCGGGCCGGCAGCGGCTGTGGGGCTTCCAGGATTTGCTCGACGAGGTGCTGGCGCAGAAGTACGAGACCGAAGAGGGGCGGGGCGGCGGTAACGTGAGCACGATTGACGCGCTCGAATGGCGGCTGCGGCGGCGCTTCGAGCAGAACCGCATCTTCTCCGATCACGATCACCTCATGCTGCAGGAACTGTTCCGGCCGGGGCAGTGCACGGTCTTGCAGCTTTCGGACATCGAGGAGAACGAGCAGCAGGTGATCGTCGGCGCGCTGCTGCGCCGCACCAACAAGGCGCGCATGGCGACGGTGCGCGGCGAGGCGAACGAGGCGGGAGACGAATCCATTCTTCCCTACCCGGTCTTCGTGCTGCTCGAAGAGGCGCACCGCTATGCGCCCGCCGGGGTGAAGGTCGTCTCGACGGACATCCTCAAACAGATCCTCTCCGAAGGCCGCAAGTTCGGCGTCGGCATCGGCCTGATCACGCAGCGCCCAGGGAAGCTCGACCAGGACGTGCTCTCACAGTGCATGACCCAATTCATCATGCGCATCGTCAACCCGATCGACCAGCAGACCATCGCCTCGTCGGTCGAGGGAGCGGGGCGGCGATTATTGGATGAATTGCCGGCGCTGACGAAAGGGCAAGTCATCGTTTCCGGCGTGGCGGTCAACACGCCTGTGCTCTGCCAGGTGCGCAAGCGCATCACGAGCCACGGCGGCGAGACGATTGACGCGCCCACCGAGTGGCAGCAGTATTTCACCCCGAAAGAGCAGGCCCGGCGCGAACGCGAAGAGGCGGTGCTGGTCGGGCCGACCAAGAAGAAAGAAGTCAAAATCGACGGCTTCAGCATTTGACGTGCAGCTGCTGTCCCGCGACCTGTCAGGTTGCGGTTGCTTCGGCCAAAGACCAATTGCGAGGACGGCCGCAACCTGACAGGTCGCGGGACATTTTCAGAGGGGGAGGCATGACCAGAGAGACTATTCAAGAGATCACCATCACCGGGTGTAACCCAGGCAAGACCGGTCCCATGCTGACCACTGGTTATAAGCTGCTCGCCTCTTTCTATTTCACTCTCTCCGCCTCGCCGCCTGAGGAGTGGATTCAGGTCTTCGAGCAGGTGCGGCACGACCGGAGTCGGCGGAGGCATCCGCTTCCCCTGCCTCGGACCAGAATTGACTCGCGTGGGATTGTGATCAACTGTCGTCCCGACGACCTCCAGCAACACTACGACGACCTCAAGGCCGATGTCACGACCACGAATCAAAAGCACCGCGAAATGCTTGAGCAAAGCGCACGCGATGAGGAGGTAGAGCGGAGCATTGCTCGGGCGATCGATGAGGCGCTGGGCAAACTCAAGCTTTGACGGCAAGGCCCGGTTTTATGAAGACCTGGAAGTTGACGCTGGAATACGACGGCACGCGTTACCACGGCTGGCAAGAGCAACCCAATGCGCGGACGATTCAGGGCGAACTGCGGAAGGCGGCGGAAGATTATTTTGACGCGCGGGTCGAACTCGGCGGGGCGGGACGCACGGATGCGGGAGTGCACGCGCTGGCTCAGGTGGCCCATCTGCGACCGGCTTTGCGCAAGGGAGGCGAGGCAACCTTTCCTAAGCGCCCGACCGAAATCCTCTACGGGCTCAACGACCGCTTGCCCCCGGACATCAACGTCCTCGAGGTGGCTGAGGCTGATGCGCGCTTCCATGCCCGGCACGACGCGGCCTCGCGATCTTACCTCTACCAAATCTCGACGCGCCGCACGGCGTTCGCCAAGAAATATGTGTGGTGGGTGAGGGACAAACTTGACGTCGAGGCCATGGCCCGCGCTTCGCGACTCTTCGCCGGCCGCCACGACTTCGCCTCATTCAGCGAGCGCGATGCGCAACGGGCCGGCGAGTCATCCATCGTCGTGGTCGAATCGGTTGAGGTCACGACTGCCGACTACCTCATCCTTTTCCGGATCTCAGCCTCACACTATTTATGGAAAATGGTGCGGAGGCTGGTGGGCACCTTGGTCGAAGTGGGCCGAAATAACCTCAGCCTGGAGGATGTGACTCAATTCCTGAAGCATCGATCGAAAGATCCGGCGCGATGGACGGCGCCCCCGTCCGGCCTCTTTCTAGAGCGGGTCACGTACCGAAAGTGAAACCCTCTTCTAAATCAGAACAGGCAACATCGATACGGTACGGGGAGCGTCAGCGACCTGAACTCCCGCATGGCGCCTGTTGCCAAGGCTCAGGTCGCTGACGCTCCCCGTACTGTACCCACTTGCTGTCCCAATGTTTTGTGGTTTGATTTAGCCTACCACCTGTCATATCCATAAGATTTCAATCTCCTCTTGATCGGCAATCTGGCGTGTAATAGCATCAGCTTGAGAGAAAATCCCCAATTTATCTGAGGCGATCAAATGACGGCCTGAAGCCTGAAGCGGCTCTCACTCTTTGAAGCAGTGGCGGCCTTCTGTGGGGCTTCGGAGGAGGGCAACCGACCGAGACTCAGGCTGAGAAGGAGAGGGCAGATAACTTGAGACTCCGCGACCTGCGCATCCGCACCCGCATCCTGCTGATTGCGGCGAGCGTCTTCAGCTTTCTGGTGCTCGTCGGGGTGGTCTTCTACCTGAATGTGAAGCGCGTCGAAGGGACTAACCGTGAAGTCCAGCGCTCGCAGGAGACGATCGGGCGGGTCCGCCAAGTCGGCTGGCTGGTCGCCGAGATGGAAGATGACCTGCGTGGCTATCTGCTCTCAAACAACCCGGCACTGGTGAGCCGCTACCGGTTGAGGCGCACTGAGGTTGATGGGGCATTGGCTGAAACCAAGCGGCTGATGGGAGGGGATCCGGCGCAATCCGAAATCCTGAACCGCGTGAGCGCGCTGCTCGATAATTGGGTCGGCCAATTCGCCGAGCCGAGCATCGAGGCTAAGGGCACCGGCGGGGATGTTTCCTCACTTGTGCGGGGTGAGCGGAGCCAGCACTTCCTGGAAGACGTCCACCGCGAATTGGATAGTTTAATTCAAGCCGAACAGTCACGCTTAGCGGACCGCGAGCAGAGGGCGAGCGAGTCGATGAGTAGCGCCGCGTGGCGGACGGTGCTCAGCACGCTGATCGGGGTGGTGATTGCCATCAGCCTGGTCTTGCTCGTCAGCCGTCAAATCGCTAACGCCCTGAATAACCTCGGCGAGGCGATGAATGAGGTCGAGGCCGGCAACCTCAGCGCCCGCGCGGAGGCCCAGAGCCAGGATGAACTCGGGAAGTTGAGCCTGCGCTTCAACGCCATGATTGCGCGGCTCGAAGCGGCTTCCGAAGAACTTCACCAGCGTGATATTCAAGCCGCGGTCTTGGCCGTTGCCCGCGCCCTCTCCTCCGGAGAGCGAGCCGTCATGCTGCGGGCGGGGTTGGAGGAGATTCTCCGGGTCACCGATTGCCCGACCGGCGTCATTTACCTCTGCGAAAAACAAGAGCAGCAGTTAATCCCGGCCGCCGTCGCGGGCGCCAGCCAGGATGTGCGCGAACGGTCCTACGCGATGGGTGATGACTTGGTCGGGCGGGCCGCCGAGACCCGCGAGCCACTCTACGTCCGCGCTTCAGTCCAGAAGGCCCCTTTGACCGTCAATCACTGGGGCGGCTCTTTCGTCCCGGCGGAGGTGGCCTACCTGCCGCTCGTTCACCAGCAGGAGTTAGTCGGGGTCCTCGGCCTGGCGCGGCTCGAGTTCTTTGACGACCTGGCGCGCAACGCCTTACAAATTATCGCGGGCCAGTTAGCCATCGCCATTCTCAACACTCAGAACCTCGAACTGGCGCGCGAGCAAGCCGTGGCCAACGCTTTGTTGTTTGAGGAGCAGCGTCAGGCGGCCGAGCGCGCCGAAGAACTGCTCAACGTCTCGCGCGATATCTCGACGCTCAAGCTGGACGAGATCCTCGGCTCACTCACGATCCGCACGCGTCGCCTGCTCAAGTCCGACCTCGCGGCCGTCGCGACGCTCACCGAATCCGGCACGACGAAATGGGCGGCGGCGAGCGGGATGCGTACGGACGCTTATCAACACATCGAATCTAAGCCCGGCCAAGGCACTGCCGGGCGTGCCATCGCGGCGCGGCAGACAGTCACCTTTCAAGGCATCGGCGAAAACCCTGACCTCCCCGCCGAGGAGTTCCCCATTCACGCAGCCGAAGGTGTCGATTCGGCCGCGGGCGCACCGCTGATGATCCGCGGGCGGGCGTTCGGCGCGCTGATCATTGGTTACCGCAGCTCTCACGACTTCACCGACGATGAAATTCGCCTGCTCGAAGGGCTGGCCGATCAGGCCGCGGTGGCGATTGACAACGCCCAGCAGTACGAACGAATCGAGCAGCAAAACAAAGAGCTGGCCGAAGCCACGCGGCTCAAGAGTCAGTTCTTGGCCAATATGTCGCACGAGCTGCGCACGCCGATGGCCATTATTATGGGCTTCACCAAGACCGTGCTGCGCGGCATGCAGGGGCCGATCTCGGATGAGCAGCGGGAAAGTTTGCAAATGGTCTACGACAACGCGCAGAACCTGCTGCAACTGATCAACGATGTGCTCGACCTCTCGAAGATCGAGGCCGGGCGGATGGAGATCCGCCCCGAGCAATTCAGCCCGCGCGAGTTGCTGCAGGCGACCGAAAGCAGCTTCGCGACGCTGGCGCGCAACAAAGGCCTGAAGCTGCGGGTCGAGATCGCGCCCGACGCGCCGCCTTTCGTCAACAACGACCGCGCGCGTGTCCAGCAGATTCTCAATAACCTGGTTTCGAATGCGATCAAGTTCACCGAGCGCGGTGGCCGCATCGACTTGCGCGCGCAGGGCGAGGCGAACGGGCGCTGGCGCCTCGAGGTGGAAGACACCGGCATCGGCATCGCCCAGGAAGATGTCCCGCGCGTCTTCGAGGAGTTTCGCCAACTCGATGGGAGCACTACCCGCAAGGCGGGCGGAACGGGGCTCGGTCTTTCAATCGTCAAGCGCTTGGTCAATCTGCTCGATGGCGAGCTAGAAGTGCAGAGCCAGCCCGGCGCGGGAACGACCTTCAGCGTGACCTTGCCAGTTGAAGGCGGAATCGTGCCGGAACTCAAAAATGATCAAGCCGTCTCGACCGAGGGCAGACACTTCCGCGGTGATGCCACCGTGCTCGCTGTCGATGACGACCCGGCGTTCCTGCGCCTGCTGTCGCTGAATCTGCGCGAGTCCGGCTACAAAGTCCTGACCGCGCGCAACGGGGCGGAGGGCCTGCGCCTGGCCGCCGAAGCCAAACCCTATGCGGTGATCCTCGACGTCAAGATGCCTGACATCGACGGCTGGCGCATGCTCCGCGAGCTGAAAGCCAACCCGCAGACGGCGGGCCTCCCGGTGATCATGGTGAGTGTCATCGATGAGCGCGGGATGGGCTTTGCCCTTGGGGCCTCAGACTATTTAGTCAAGCCAATCGACCGTGACCAACTACTCAGTGCCTTGCTGCGTCTGCGGGTCAACGGCCACAAACACGAGCCGGTTCTGGTGGTGGATGATGATGCCGCCGTCTGCAACTTGCTCAAGAGCGAACTGAGCCAAGAAGGCTTCCGCGTCGAGACGGCGGCCAACGGCGCCGAGGCGTTAGAGAAGGTCGAGAGCCAACTGCCGGCGGCGATCATCCTCGACTTGATGATGCCGGTCATGGATGGATTCGAGGTGATCAACCGATTGAAGAGCGACTTGCGCACGAGTTCGATCCCCGTTATAGTGCTGACCGCCAAAGACCTCACCGATGAGGATGTGAGTTCAATCAATGGCCACATCGAGAAGCTTATTCAGAAGGGCGGGAAGCAGGCCGAAGCCTTGATCTCAGAGTTAGTCCGGACGCTCGACACCCTGGATGTCGCTCACTATGCCTAAGATTCTGATAGTTGAAGATGCGCCTGAGATGCGGAAGCTGGTGCGCATCATCCTGGAGCCGGCCGGCTACACGGCCGTGGAAGCGGGCGATGGCCAGGCCGGCATTGAGATGGCCCGCCAGGAGCGGCCGGATCTGATTTTGATGGACCTCAGCCTCCCGGTGATGAACGGGTGGGACGCGACGCGAGCCATTAAAAGCGATGCCGATTTACGCCACACCCCGGTCGTCGCCTTGACTGCGCATGCCATGCAAGGCGACCGTGAACGGGCGCTCGGCGCCGGGTGCGATGCCTACCTCACCAAGCCGATTGACGACGAACTGCTGCTCCGGACAATTACTGACCTGCTCAGTCAACCGGCGACGCAGCCGGCTCAATCCCCGAGCTTGGTCAGGCGCCCCGGGCCACAGCCTATCGGGTGGGAGGCGACGGGCAAAGAGACGATCTTAGCGGTGGATGATAACCCGCAATTACTCTCGCTGCTCACGGCCAAGCTGCAAGGAGCCGGTTACCATGTTCAGCCAGCAGCAAGTGGGGAAGAGGCGTTAGCCATTATCGAACAGCAGCCGCCTGATCTGGTGATCTTGGATGTTATGCTCCCTGACCATTCAGGCTACCAGGTGACGGAGGCGATCAAGCGCGACCCATTACTCCCTTTCATTCCCGTGATCCTGCTCACGGCCGGAACGATCGACCGGGAGCAAGGGCTCGAAGTCGGCGCCGATGACTTCTTGGCCAAGCCGGTAGACAGCGTCGAGCTGCTGGTGCGGGTCCGCTCGCTGATGCGCTTCAAGCGTGCCTCGACGATCTACGAGCGGCGCCTCGTCGAGCAGGCGAATCTGGTCGAGCAGTCACAGAGCGGCATCCTGGTCGTCGATCCAACGGGCCAGGTCACCGCTGCCAACGGGGTGGCGTTAAAAAATCTCGGCCTTTCTGACGACTGGGTCATCGGGCATCACTACGCCGAAGTCCTGGCGATGGTCAGCCCGCGCACGGTCGATAGCGCGCCGCTGCTGCCCGAGGATAATCCCATCGGGCGCACGCTCATCAATCGCGAAGTGACGAGCAACCAGATTCTCACCGTGCGCACGCCGCGGGGCGAAGAACACGTCCTCCAATTCAACGCGGCGCCGCTGCTCAATGATCAGCAGTTCCACGGCGCCGTGATCAGCTTCCAGGACGTGACCGAGATCATCCGCACGCAGAAGATGCTGGCCGAGCAGGCGCGGGAGCTGAAGGAAGCCAACGAAAAGCTGAGCGCCCTCGATCAACTCAAGTCCCGCTTCATTTCGACCGTCTCGCATGAGCTGCGCACGCCCCTCAATGCGATCAGCATCCTCGTTCAGATCCTCCAGCGCGACCGCAGCTCGCTGCTCTCGGAGACGCAGGAGGACGCGGTCCGCCGCCTCCAAACGAACACGAAGTTCATGACGCAGATGATCAACGATCTGCTCGATTACTCGCGCCTCGTGGCGGGCAAGCAAGAACTAAAGGCCGAGCCGCTGGACCCGGCGACCTTGATCAAAGATGTGCATGATGCCCTGCTTGAGACGGCGACGGCCAAAGGTCTCGACTTCCGGTGCGAGCTAGCGGAGGATTTGCCGCGTGAAGTCATCAATGACCCGATCAAACTCCGCCAAGTGCTGACCAACCTGATCGGCAATGCCATTAAGTACACCGAGCGCGGGCGTGTCTTTGTCAGCGCACGCAGCCTGGAGAGCGACCGCTGGTGTATTGAGATCACAGATACCGGGGTCGGCATTCCGGCTGAGGAGCTTCCTTACATCTTCGACGAGTTTCGCCAGGCGCATCCGGAATCACGCGCCAGCGGGTCCGGGACGGGGCTCGGCCTACCGATCACCAAGCGGCTGGTGAAGCTGATGCATGGGGAGATTGAGATCCATAGCCAGGTCGGCGAAGGGAGCGTCTTTACCCTGAAGCTGCCCATTGTGGTGAAGCCTGTGGACCCGAACTCGAACTCCGGAGCAAGGGCTTCAGACTAAATCGAAGCACAAAACAATGGAACAGCAAGCGGGTACAGTACGGGGAGCGTCAGCGACCTGAGCCTTGGCCATGGGCGCCATGCGGGAGACTCAGGTCGCTGACGCTCCCCGTACTGTACCTAATAGTTCGCAGATGGTTAGGCTACGATCAGCAGAGATCAAGCAGGCGGCCCGTGAACTCGGCTTCCATAAAGTCGGTATCGTGCCCGCGACTGCATTGACCGAAGAGGGGGCGCGGCTCCGTGAGTGGCTGGCGCGCAATTTCCACGGTCAAATGGGCTATCTGGCGCGTGACCCGGAGCAACGATCCGACCCGCGCCGGCTGCTTCCCTCGGCCAAGTCGGTGATTTGCGTCGCGCTCAATTACTACCGGCCGGAGGAGCACACGGACTCGGCCGCGACGGGTAAAATCTCACGCTACGCCTGGGGCGATGATTATCACGACGTGCTGCGTGACAAGCTCAAAGCGTTGCTCGCCTGGATCGGCGAACGAGCGCCAGAAATTGAAGGCAAGATCTGTGTCGATAGCTCGCCGATGATGGACAAGGTGTGGGCCGCGCGGGCTGGATTGGGATGGATCGGCAAGCATACAAATCTGATCACGCGCGAGTATGGCTCATGGGTCTTTCTCGGCGAGTTATTGCTCTCAGTCGAACTCGATTACGACAGCTATGTCGAGGCCGACCACTGTGGCACCTGCACGGCCTGCATTGAAGCCTGTCCGACCCAAGCGATCGTCGAGCCTTACGTGCTTGATGCGACGCGCTGTATCTCTTACGGCACGATCGAACTGAGGGGCGAGGAATTGCCAGAGCCGATTCATTCTCACCTTGAAGGCTGGGTCTTCGGCTGCGACATCTGCCAGGACGCGTGTCCTTGGTCGCGCTTCTCAACCCCGACTGAAGAGCCGCGCTTTGAGCCGCGGCCGGTGGTCATGGCGCTAAGCCTCCAAGAGGTTATCGACCTCTCCCAGGAAGAATTCTCAGCTAGGTTCCAGGGGAGCGCCATCAAACGCGCTAAGCTCGCCGGCCTCCGTCGGAATGCCAAGGCTGCGGCTGAAAAGGTCGAAAATGGGTCTCGGCCGAACGACTGGTCGGCCCCTCAGCCTGAAGATTAGCCACCTCGATACGGTCCGTGCAAATTATTTATCCACAGGTGAGCGATTTAATGCTACTTCTCCCTAATCGTTCTAAACACCTATAGCTTAACACCCGTACAACTTTTCCACAGGCTTTTCCACACGCTTTCCACAGCCTTTTCCACAGCCCTCGGCTTAATTGGTGGAAGAACAATCGCAAGCTTTCAGATGCAGCTTTGTGTTTTGAAGCCGAACCATTTCAAAACATACCAGAGGTGCGGTCGCGCCGCCTTCCGCCCTCGTTTTCCCGAGCCGCTACGCAAGCTGCTATGACCTGTGGTAATCTGAGGCCCACCGCGCCCCCAATGCCATCACCTGGCGGGCTGCCGAAACCGGAGGAGAGTATCAAGATGCCGGGCGAAGATCTAAGCACCGCCGTTCGCGAATGCGTTTCCTGCAAGCGCTGCTACGACCATACGGTTCAGTTCTGCCCCGAGTGTTTGGTCGAACTCGTCAGCGTCGAGATGATCCCGCGTGTGATTGACTCACGCTTCCGGCTGGAGAGGCTCGTCGGTCGCGGCGGGTTGGGGATGGTCTTCGCCGCGACTGACCTCAACTCACAGCGAGAAGTGGCGGTGAAGATAATTCGGGCGGGTTCGATCGCTGACCCGAGGGCGCAAGACCGCTTGCGCCGTGAAGCGCAGATCGCCATCAATTTCAAACACCCACAGATCGCCGCCGTCTATGACTTCGGCCTGCTCCACGATGCGAGCGCCTATCTCGTCATGGAGTTAGTCAGCGAGGGCACTCTGCGCGACGAGATCAAGCGAGTAGGCAAGTTCGCGCCTGAGCGCGCCGTGCCGGTCCTCGCGGCGGTCGCCGACGCGCTCGACGCGGCCCACAAAGCCGGGCTTGTCCATCGCGACCTGAAGCCCGAGAGTATCGCCCTCCTCCAGACGGCAGACCCGAGGCAGCCCCAGATCAAGCTCTTCGACTTCGGGCTCGCCAGGGTCGCGACCGGTCAGCAAATCACCGAGAGGCTGACTTGGAAAACGAAAGGGAAAGGTCAGCCCTTAGGGACGCCAACCTACATGAGCCCGGAGCAGTTTCGCCGAGAAGAATCGGACCTGCGCTCGGACATCTACAGCCTGGGCGTGATCGCTTACGAGATGTTGAGCGGGAGGCCGCCTTTCAGCGCCAAGAGCCTCAGCGAATTTAGAGTGAAGCACCTGACGGAAAGGCCGCGGCCATTGCAGTCACTCAACCCGGAGGTCAATGCCCTGCTCGAAGCAGCCATCCTCAAGGCGCTTGAGAAGGAGCCGCAGCGGCGGCAGCAAAGGGCCGCGGAATTTAAGCGCGAAATGGTGAGCGCGTCGCACTTCGGCTGAACAAGAATCACCCTCCGGGTCGCTTTAAAGCGTAAAAAAGCGGGAGCCGCCGGCTTTCTGCCTGCGCTCCCGCATCCAGCACGAACCTGATTATCAGGAGTTGGAGGTCAACTACGAAACAGCCCTTTCAAGTTCGTGGCGTTGACTTGATAGCCGGGGAAAATCTGGCTCAGATTGCTCGCCCCCATATACTGCCTCGCGATTTCGGCGAAGACATCGCGGAAATCCGTGGTCAGCATCAGGTCGCGGCCTTCGTAAAGCTGATCGCTCTTGAGGCCCGGCCACTTGCCGTAAACTTTACCGCCCTTGACCTCGCCGCCCAGCACAAACATGCAGCTCGCATGGCCGTGGTCGGTCCCACGATTTCCGTTCTCGCGTGCCGTGCGCCCGAACTCGGTCATCGTCAGAATGACGACATCGCCGGCGCGGTCCTGTAGGTCGGCATAGAGAGCCGCAATCCCCTGGGCGAACTCGGTGAGGCGGTTGGGGAGTTGGCCCTGCGCCGAGCCTTCGTTGGCGTGCGTATCCCAGCCGCCAATGTCAGTGAAGGCGACCTCCAGGCCAATATCCGACTTGATCAACTGGGCGATCTGGCGCAGGCTGTCACCGAAGCGTCCGCGCGGGTAGTTGACACCCGAGGCCGGTTGATACTGGCCCGGGTTGATACGCTTGAGCATCTTGACCGCCTCGAACGTCTCGCGGCCGGTGCCGTGGAGGATGTCATTAACGCTCTGATCATAGAGCGACTCAAAGCCGCTCTGCACGGCATTGCCCATCTGGCCGCCGCCGGCGCGGATGCCGAAGTCATTCAGGTTATTCATCGCCAAGCTCGGGGCACGGCCTTGAAGCGTGCGCGGGAGATTGCTGCCCATCGCCACAGACCGGAAGGGCGAGGCCTTCGGGTCAGTCTTGACTTGCAGGTAACGATTGAGCCAGCCGTCGGTGGTGCTCTTCACGCCCGGCGTTCCCGACTCCATATAGTCTTGCGCATCGAAGTGCGAGCGCGTGCTGTCTGGCGAACCCACCGCGTGCACGATCGCAAGCTGGCCGGAGTCGTAGATAGGCTTGAACGGAGCAAGCGCCGGGGCCAAGCCGAAGAACCCATCGAGGTCAATAGCCGCTGCCGGATCGCCACTCTTCGGGCGCGGGATGGCGATGCTGGGACGCAGGTCGTAGTAGGCTTGCTCGCCGTAAGGCACCACCACATTCAGCCCATCGGCGGCGCCACGCTGAAAGATAGTGATCAGGACTTTCCGGCGCCCTCGGCTGTTGCCAGTGGTTTGACCGAGAGCCCTGGTCAGGAAGGAGGGCGATTGGGTCGCTACGCCAAGGCTCGCCAACCCGATGCCGCCGCTCTTGATGAAGAATCTTCTCGTCATTGCCATAACTGTATCCTCAAAAATTGGTCAGTGGTCCGTAGTCAGTTGTTGGCAGTGCCTCACAGCCACTGACCACTGACCACGGACCACCGACAATTACTGCCTCTGAAACTCCGGCGAACCCAGAATGAGTCCGACGACCTTCGCCACATCAGTGCCGGTGCCACGCTCATCCATCTGCGCGATCTGCGGGTCGCTGAGGCTCTTATCGAGTGTGGCACGTGTCTGTGGGGAGACCTCGCCGTGTAATAAGAGTTTGATGAAGTGATCAGCGACGCGAGCGGGCTGTGTCAGATTTACATCACGCGTGACCTCCCCAAGATTGACTCGCGTCCCTGGGATGCGGTTACTGCTCAGCGCCAGGGCAAAGTTCATCCGCTCCAGCAGAGCGCCGGTGTTGACCCAGGTCTCGGCCGTATCAGCATAGCCGGTCGGCGGCTGGGCCATAAACAGGGGCTCGCCCATCTGCGCCATCCAGCGATGGAACTGAGGCCCGCCATTGGTCTCGGCGCCCAAGGCCCGCACCGCGCTGACGGTCATCTCAAACGGCGTCTTGATCTTCGCGCGGTAGTTTTCAGCCGACCAGAATTCCGGAGAAGTCACAATCGAGCGCACCACCTCACGGAGATCACCGCCCGTCTTCAAGAAGACTTGTGCCGTCCGATCAATCAGCGACTGCGGCGGATTATCCGAAACGAATTTTCGCGTGAGTTTAGTCGCAATAAACTTCGCCGTCGAAGGGTGATGCGCCAGCAGCTTGATGACCGCCTCGCCATCTTTCATCCCGCCGCCGGCCAGGATCTTCGTGCCGAGCACGACCTTCTCGCCATCATCGTGCATCCTCGGGTTGAAATAGAACTCCCCGCCTTGACGCGGGTTGCGGATCGTCCAGCCGGTGAAGCAGCGGGCAACCTCCTGCACATCTTTCTGGGTGTAGCCGCCGTCAACGCCGAGCGTGTGCAGTTCCATGATCTCGCGGGCATAGTTCTCGTTGATACCGCGGCCACGCTTCCCTTGCTGAGGCGGCGGAATTTGAGCTTGCTGCGGGCGCTGAGAGTTCGGCATGCGCGCCCGGTTCGGACGGCCGAAACCGCCGCCCAAGAGCGGATCACGGCGTATCGATTGGTCGTTTTTCCTGGGGTTGAATGGTCGCTCCGGCATCTTGGCATTCGGCGACGAACTCAGAAAGTTATCGAGGTAGAAAAGCATCGCCGGGCTTTGTGCCGTGGCACGCAGCAGGTCCTCGAAATTATCGAAGGCGTGCGGACGGATCGTGTCACGTTCGTAGGAGGTGATCAGCCAGCGGTCAGCCCCTTTACCGGCAAAAACATTGAAATGGTTCATCCAGAAGTCGGTCATAACCTCCTGCAACTGCCGCTCGCTGTAGGCGGCACGCAGGATCTTGGCCTGCTGCAACTCCTGGATTAGCTGCGGCGGCGGCTTGTAGCCCATCTCCTGCAAAATCGCCTGCGCCTCACGACGCTTGGCTTTAAGATCATCATCCGTCTGGGAGCTTTGCTCAGCAGATTTCTTCCCTCCCTTCTGCGCATCCATTGATGCGTCATCCGACCCCGGGCGAAGAGCGTTCGGCGGAGGCGGGTTTTTCTTCGGCGACGTTTGATTCTGCGGGTTCGCATTGTTGGGCTGGCCTGGTAAATCAATGCCGCGTGAACGCAGTATTTGCCGAATCACCTGAGGCGGGGGGTAGGTCGCTGAGATCTGCTCGGAGGTCATGTGGATGCTCGGGATGTCCTGGAGCTTCTGTTCGACCAGTTGGTCCGAGAGGCGTTCGGGGTGGAGCTGCTGATCTAAGTAGCGCTCCCAACCCATCTGCCGCACGCGCTCGACGTCGCCCGGCCGTGGTCCGAAAGTGGCACGGTCGAGCAGGTGTGTAATTTTTTGCTCTTCGGTCAGGCTTCTGGCTGCCGGTTGGCTTGAGGCCGCTGTTTTTGGCTTGCCCTTTTTTTGAGTCATCGCCTCTTGGGCGAGACTCAGTTGTGAACCAAAAGCCAACACACACGTCAGCAGTGCCGCGCAGGCTTTGGTAAAAAATGCTGATCGTTTAATCATAGCTCCTCCCACGACTCTTTATCAGTCATCCACAAGTTTTCAGGCTGGGTGAAGTAATTTTACACCCGAATGACGATGATTTAGATATGTGGTGAGAGGTTTTGGCCGAAAAACTTGAGGGCAAAATAAAAGGATGGCAAAAAGAGAATGGCTGCTCGAACCTACGTGGCCTCCCCCGAAACCACGCAATGCTCAAGCAGCCACTCTTTCTCTTCTACGGAGCGGAACTTGCTCCCCAACAAGTTCCACTAGATGCTCCCCAACACCTTCCGTATCCGAGCCTAACCCAAATTTCTGAAGCATTGATTGTCGCTTGTTATTTAGCAATGAGCATACCAATGACTCCTGTCGCCGCTAAAAAAATATTATGCCCTCTGAAACCTAGCATTTTAAAGGACTACCAGCTCAGTTGCGATTTGAGAATCAAGCCCAATGAGTAGCTAGGAGTAATTCGCTTTGCAGCAAAATATTACACAACGAATGCAGTTATGTATTATTGCTGATCAGGGAGACTAAAAGCTCTTCTTTGACCACACACTGGCTTGTCCATATTGGCAGTACTCGATCAAGCAGCACTGCTCGCAGAGAGGGTTTTGCGGGCGGCAAACCCGTCGCCCGTGACGAATGAGGTTAACGTGAAGTGAGTAGTGCTTACCGGCAGGTACTAATTGCCCCATCAGACCATGCGCCTGCTCATCGCTGCCACGTTGGGGCACTAGGCCAAGCCGTCGTGTGATACGGAAGATATGGGTGTCCATCGGAAAGACCGGGCGTTTGCAGGCAAACAGCAGAACACAATTGGCCGTCTTAGGGCCGATTCCTCTCAAGGAAGTGAGAAAGTCTTTGGCCTCCGCGAGAGGCGCCTTACGCAGGAACGATAGATCCAGATCGCCTCGACGTTGGTTGATCTCATTGAGCACCTTCTTAATCACGACCGACTTGACGTTAGCCAGCCCACCGGACTTGATGGCTGCGGCAATAGTCGTCGGGCGGGCGCGGCGCACGGCCTCCCAGTCTGGAAATCGGCTCTTGAGGCTTTGAAAAGCACGATGGCTGTTAGTATCGCTCGTCGATTGCGAGAGGACTGTCAGGATCAATTCATCGAGTGGGTCCTGTGGCCGCGCGTTGCGCGGGATGCCGTAAGTGGCTTCAAGGTTCTGAGTAATGTATCTGACCTGCTGCCGCTGTTCGTCAAGTTCAGCAGCCGAGATGGGATTGGATTCCATGAGAGTTAATGAGCAAGCGCGGAGTTTTAGGCTGAAATCAGCGCACGCGCTGCGACTAAATTCTTGGCATCATCGCGTTCAGCATCTTGCGGTGTCTCAAGAATGAAGGGCAGCTTTCGGAATTTGGGATAGTTCAGCACCCGCGCGAGACCCTGCGGGCCAATTTCACCGGCGCCGATGTGCCAATGCCGATCTACCTTTGAACCAAAGGCGGCCTTAGAGTCATTGAAGTGAACTGCCTGGACCTTGTCGAAGCCGACTGTTTTGCCGAGCAAGGCCATCGCGCGCTTGAAGGCTTGCTCGTCACGCCAATCATAACCGGCCGCAAACGAGTGGGCGGTATCGAGGCACATCCCCATCGGCAGGTCGGGGCAGGCAGAGATGATGTCACGCACTTGCTCGAAATTGCGCCCGATCTGATCGCCCTGCCCGGCCGTATTCTCGATCAGAATCCAGAAATCCTCGCGCCACATCTTGTCTTGCAAACCAAACGCGGCCTCATTGATGGCCTCCGCACAGTTCTCAATCGCCTGCTCAGTTGGAGCGCCGCGCCCGCTACCCGGATGAACCACCAAATAGTCAGCCTCAATGGCCAGCCCGCGCTCGATCTCATCACGGAAGGCCGCGATTGATTTGCCGCGGATTTCCGGCACGCTCGCCGCCAGGTTGATGAGGTAGCAGGAATGGATCACACAAGGATGGAGTTCCGCCTCCGCCCGTGCGTCGCGGAAGAGCCGGATCTCCTCATCGGCCAAAGCTCGCGCCGTCCAGCCACGTGGGTTGCGCGAAAAAATCTGCCAAGTCTGACAGCCCTTCGTCTGCGCATCACGGATCGAATTGTGCAAGCCGCCAGCGATGCCCGTATGCAGGCCGAGGCGGGGAGTTTGAGTTCGTTTCATAAGTTCATCTTAAATTGACAAAGCAGCAATGATGATCGGGCCAGGCCGAGGCGGTAGAGACTGCCCTGATTTATTTCTGCGGCATCGGAAGTCTGCCTACTGCATTGACCAGCGCAGGGTGAATTCGTAGCGCTTGTTGCCGCCCTTGCTGCTGTCATCGACCCGGACGATGGTGGTGTAGCCGTTAGTGGCCGCAGGCTCCTGGACAATGCTGATCGAGCCGCGCCCATTGGCGGAGAGCAATTTGACACTGACGGGGGCGTGCGGCATGGGCGCGCTGAAAGAGGCCCGGGCTTCACGTATCGGCTCACCGCCGAGGTGACGAACCGAGGCGCTCGAACCGTTGAAGACAATTTCGTCGGTGCCGTCCACAATCCCGCTCCAGGCCACAGTCCCAGACCGGAGCAGGTTTGTTTCCAGTCGCGCCTGTTCAGCCCGCGTGCGCCGCTCGGCTTCGGCCCGACGCTGTTCCTCTTGTTGGCGCTCGTACTCGGCCGCCAGCCGCTGAAGTCGCTCTTCGGCCGCCTTGCGCATCGCCGCCTCCTCCTCCCGCTGCTTGGCCGCGGCTTGCTCCCGCCGTTGCTGCGCGGCCTGGATTTCGGCCTCGACCTGCGCTTGCTTGCGACGCACTTCTTCCTCGCGTTGCTGGTCATTGAGGAGTTGCTTGCGCAGGGCCTCTTCGAGTTGCTTCGCTTCAGCATTATTGAGGTTGACCTGCAGCACTAGCGGGTTGGGTCTGACGGCCAGGTTGTTGAGGATGCATTTGACGCCGACGATCGGCTTGATCACGCTCTCGACCCCGTCCTTTTCCGGCTGATTTTCAGCCTCACCGCTAAGATTCACCACCCCGCGCTTGACATCGAATTTATACCGCGTCATCCACTGGGGGTTGTAAGCGGCAAGGGCGAGCCTGACCGACTGCTCAATCGCCTGATCATTGGGCGGAGCCGGGATCGGATCAACCTCCGGAGTCGGAGGTGGAGAAGGAGAAGGCTGGACAAGCGCTGCCCGCTTAGCCGCTAGCCTCGACGCCTCCCGCTTCTGCTGACGCCAGAGCAAGTAGCCGATCACTAACCCGAAGATAATCAGCCCGAGCCCGATGGCGATGAGCATCAGTTGATACCGGGTGAGGATGGGAAACCTTCGCTGCTCATCCTCGGGCGAAATGTAGACCAAGTTCGGCGGCGGATAGAGCGGGACTTCTGAGCGTGAGATGGGCGGCCGCCGAAGGGGGAAGACCACCGGAGGAGAGGTTTGAGTCTGCTCCGATCCGGCCTCGCCTTCCGGTTGCGACTTCTCGAATGCAGGCGCGGTGGCCGCCCCTGGGAGCATCAGCGGTCCATCAATTTTGGCAGGCTCCCGCACCGTCCCACAGCGCGGGCAGGATTTCACCAGCGGGCTAAGCCTTTCACCACAAGCTGAACAGATGAACCGATAAGTAGCCATAACTAGTGCTTACTGCTGATTAGAATCATCGGGGAATGTTCGCCTCAATGTTAGGGAAAAAACAGTTTGAGATCAACGTGGGGGCGCTACTTTGAGGTCTTGATCCGCTCGGCGGCTGTGCCACTTGCCAAGCCAGATCACGCTTCGGTGACCCTGTGGAACTGCCGGGAGTGGCGGCAGACGCTCGAAGTGCCACTTGCCAAGCCGGATCACGCTTCGGTGACCCTTCGTAATTCCAAATTCAGCGGGCGCAACACGACCTCACTCATCCAGGCCTGATCGGGTTGCGTGAGCATGGCGACGATGACGGACGCGACCTCATCAGGCGTCATTGAGTAGCCAATCTCCTTGCCCTTCGCTGCCGACCCAGCCTCGTTTTCGCGTCTGGCCGTTTGCGAGAAGTTGGTCGCGACCGAGCCAGGGAGTAAGACTGAGACGCGGATATTCTGATTGCGCCCCTCCAGGGCGAGCGATTCGGTAAAGCCGATGACTCCAAACTTCGAGGCGCAGTAGGCAGCCATCTGTTTTATCCCGTTGCGGCCCGCCCCCGATGAGAGGTTGATGATCTGCCCGCCCCCCTGCCGCTTCATCACAGGCAGCACGGCGCGACAGGTCAAGAAGGTGCCGGTTAAATTGGTATCGATGACCGTGCGCCAATCCTCAAGTTTGTAGCCCTCGACCTCTCCATTCAGACTCAGGCCCGCACTGTTGATGAGGATATCGATCCGATCGAACTTATCGATGGTCGCAGCAACGGCCTGCTCGACCTGCGCCTCTTCACGCACGTCACAGGCCGAATAGAGAACATCGCTTGCGCCCCGTTCCTTAGCCTCTGACGAGACCTCAGCGAGGCGCTCCGCTGAACGCGCAAGCAAACAGAGGCGGGCGCGGCGGTCGGCAAGCGCCAGCGCTACAGCGCGCCCGATCCCGGATGAGGCTCCCGTGATGATCGCAACCGTGTTAGGCGAGAGGGCCGAGAGGCGGTTCATCTTCCCACTCATTTTTTATCACCCCGCTGCTTTTCGACAGCCGGGCCAGTCTCCTTTGAGGGATTTGGGGAACAGTCGAAACTATAGCGAGAAGCCGCAAGCGGCGCAAGGAGGAGAAACAGCGATGGGCAGGATGAGCGAGATAAATAACTTTCGAGAGGGAGAGGCTCACGCTCGACCGGTTCTGTCCCTACCCGTTCCAATCGAAGCCCGGCAGTCCCTCCGCTTGATTTCCAATTATCACCACAGCATAATGCGGGTCTTAATCACAGGGTCTATCAAAGTCGATCAACATTCCTGGCAAGAGCAGTCTGAAGGGCCGAGCCACGATGAGCACTCAGGAGATTCGCACTATCGCCGTCATTGGCGCCGGCACGATGGGCCACGGCATTGCCCAGGTCGCGGCCCAAGCCGGCTACGAGGTGTGGTTGCACGATGTCACGGACGGGCTGCTAGAACGCGCTCACGCCCGCGTGGTTGACAACCTCGCGCAAGGGATCGTTCGCGGCAAGCTGACTGAAGAAGGGCGGGAGCGAGCCCTCGCCGCTCTACGCACGACCGCCAACCTAGAGCAAGCGGCGGCTTCAGCCGACCTCGTCATCGAAGCCATCGTCGAGGAACTCAACATGAAGCGCAATCTCTTCAAGCGGCTCGAAGCACTCTGCCCGCCGCACGCGACGCTCGCCACCAACACCTCTTCGCTCAGCATCGCCGAGATTGCGGCCTCCGTCAGAGAACCGGCGCGCGTCATCGGCATGCACTTCTTCAACCCGGCTCACATTATGAAGCTGCTCGAAATCGTCGTCGCCCCGCAGACCGGAGACGCGGCGCTGCAGGCGGCTCGTGAGGTTGGGGCGCGGATGAAAAAAGAGGCGATTGTGGTGCGTGACGTGCCCGGCTTTGCGACCAGCCGTTTGGGCATCTGCCTCGGCCTGGAAGCAATGCGGATGCTGGAGGAGGGCGTGGCCTCGGCCGCCGATATCGATCAGGCGTTGGAGCTGGGCTACAACCACCCGATGGGGCCGTTGCGTTTGACCGACCTGGTCGGCCTCGACATTCGGCTCAGTGTCGCTGAGTACCTACACTCAAAGCTCGGTGAACGTTTCCGCCCGCCCGAGATCCTCAAACGGAAAGTTGCCGAGGGCAAGCTTGGCAAGAAAACAGGCGAAGGGTTCTATCGCTGGGATGAATAAAGAGGAGTAAATGACATGCCTGAAAATATTATTCTCGAAAAGCGCGGCCGGGTGGCGCTGCTCACGATCAATCGCCCGGAGAAGCTCAACGCGCTGAACATCAAGACGCGCCAGGAAATGGCCGAGGCGCTCGACGAGTTGCGCAACGACGACTCCGTGCGTGTGCTTGTCATTACCGGGGCGGGCGAGAAATCATTCGTCGCAGGCGCCGACATCGCCGAGTTCGAAGGCCGCACGGCGCTCCAGCAGCGGGCCATCATGCGGGCCAAGAGCGTCTTCACGGCGACCGAAGATTTCCCGAAGCCGATCATTGCGATGATCAACGGCTTCTGCCTGGGCGGCGGCTGCGAATTGGCGCTCTCGTGCGACATCCGGATGGCGAGTGACCGAGCGCGTTTCGGCCAGCCGGAGATCAACCTCGGGATCATTCCTGGCGGCGGCGGCACACAACGTCTCACCCGGCTGGTCGGCGAAGGCAAAGCGATGCAGATGATCCTCACGGGCGAGATGATCGACGCGCAGGAAGCCTACCGCCTCGGCCTGGTCAATGAGGTCCACCCGGCCGCTGAACTCGAAGCCAAGACGATGGAACTGGCGAATAAGATCGCCGAGAAGAGTCCCATCGCGCTGGCGATGGCCAAGGCCGCGGTGAAAAATGCGGCGCGGATGAATCTGCGCGAAGGGCTCGACCAGGAGATCGACCTCTTTGCGCTCTGCTTCTCAAGTCAGGATAAAGAGGAGGGCGTGCGCGCCTTTTTGGAGAAACGCAAGCCGGATTTCAAAGGCAGATGATCATCGGCGGCTGCCCTCCTCATGGCCGCAATCTTGGCTGCGAGGAGCATGGCCGTTTACGTGGGCAATGATTCAAGTCTCATGTCCGAATGGCCCGCTGGTCAGGCTGCACCTTCAGTAGACTCTTCTCGCACTGCCCCGCAGCAATTGCTGGTTACTTTTCAGTGGCTCACTAAGCGAAACGGAGTGTGCCAAGCTGTTTCAGGTGATGGCACGGATAGTTTCGGTGTGAGCTTTGAGCGCCTCTTTCGAGGCGGCCTAAATCTCTGTTCAAGTGTGATCTCTGAAAGTTGATTTGGTGGAATGATGGTTGCTCAACTGCCTGGGTACAAGGAAATATCTTTTTGGACTTGCCGGACTTTGAGTCAGTACCGCGAGCGGTAGCGAGCGTCGCTTCCCACGGCGGATCTCATGATGGAGGCCACGCTCGCTACCGCTCGCGGTACTGATCCGCCCGCACAGGTCGAAAAAGTTGTCGCAGGAGGGACCTGAAGACTCTAATCACTGGCTGCATCCAATTACATCCTTGGGGGTGAAACAAGAATAATGTCTAAAATCAAGATCGCGAAACTTCTGCTCATCATCCTCCCAACTCTACTGCTAGGATTTACTGCCCAGGCGCGGCCAGAGTATCTGGCCATTTTTGCCGCCGACCCATACTCGCGGCCCGAACTGCGCACCAAGTGCTCGGTCTGTCACATCAATCCGGCGGGCGGAGGCGAGCGCAATGACTTCGGCAAGGCTTTCGCCGCGGCCGGGCTCCGGATCACTCCTGAACTGAGGAAGCAGTTCCCTGACCGCTTCCTCCCACCGGAAGGCGCACAAGGCGCGCAGCCGCCCGTGATCTTCGTCAATGACTCGGATTCGCAGGCGATTGTCGACATCGGCGGAAAGCGTTTTCTGATTGATACCAAGGCCCGCACCGTGAGCGAAGTCGGCACTGAGCCGAGGCCGAGTGAGCCTGTCGCGACGGCGCAACCGAAGTCGGAACCGACGAAGGAGTCGAAGGTCTATGAGCCCGTGGACGTGCGCTTAGTCAATCTCCCGACGGCGATCCCCATCCCGCGTGGCTCGCTCTGGGTGGATTTCACGCACCGCTTCCCCTTCAGCGAGCTTGACGATAAGGCTGCGCTGCTCGGGCTCGACACTTATGCCGTCCCCTCGTTCGGATTTGCCTACGGAGTCACTGATCACATCCATGTGGGTTTCTATCGCTCGCCGACGAATGTCGGTCGCCCGATCCTCCTGTACGCGGGCGCCAGCCTGCTGGACGAACGCAAGGGGCATCCGTTCACCGCCCAGGCGCGTGTGGGCGTGGAGGGCCGCGACAATTTCCAGCGCAACTTCACCACGAGTTTTGAGCTGACCGCCGCCCGCAGCATTACGCGGCACGCCCAGTTCTACGTCGTGCCGACGGTTTCGATCAACAACCGCGGGCGGATCGGCGGCAACCCGGAGCAAAACCTGCCCGGCGAAACGACCTTTGCCCTCGGCCTCGGCGGGGCGCTCAACGTCACGCCGTCGGTGGCCTTGATGGCGGAGGCCAACTACCGCTTTGAAGGGCGGCTCGGCTCGACGCGCCCCGTCTTCGGGTTCGGGCTTCAAAAGGCGAGCATCTCGCGCCGCCATGCCTTCAGCCTTGTCTTCTCCAACGGCGCCGGCACGACCTTCGCGCAACGCTCCGGGACGCGCGGCTCCATCTTCGGGCCAGGCATCTTTGAAGAGTCATTCCAGGGGATGACCATCGGCTTCAACCTCTCACGCCGGTTATTTTAAGAGAAGCCGTCAGCCATTAGCCAAACATCGGCTAGTGAAGAACAGCAGTGATTAAGAAAAAGAATACCTGCCATTCGTGATTCTTGGCTGTTTTTGGCTGACGGCTGATGATCTCTGATTTTTTTACGCTAGCGCTCAGATCCGTACGCTTAAGTACCGACCAAGCAGGCGAGGTGGAGATAAGATCGCTTTGTACCCAAATTCTGAGCAATGTAGCCGTTGAGACTCGTTGCTTCATGGGCTGTGGCCGGTCTGCCGAAGTTCCGGCCAGAGCCCTTTTTTAATTGGCTTTACTCACCAACCGTTAGCCCCTACCTCACTTGGCTTTCCTGTGTGGTCTTCCAAGGAGCTTATCCGGCACGTCGGTTGATAGGGTAAGCACGGCAGTTGAGGAGACCTGTCCGCCCGCTATGGTCGAAGGGCGTGATAAGACCTGAGCCACCGGAGCGGGGCCGCCTGGGGCCAGAGGACAAGCGCCCCCGAAGAAGTGGTCATGGCTCAACCCTGGCCGCCGCCGCGCTGATGCTCACCTTCTTCCTCGTCCTTTGGTTTGGATTCACGAGCACCGCCGGAGCCAGTCGGAACAGGCTCGGCAGTGGGCGATCAGTCACCACAGCCAACAGTCGGCTGACTGAGGTGAAAGAGGGCACTGGCAGGCCATTTCTGCCTCCGTCTAAATAATGGTCATAACTTTGACGCCCCTCTTGAATTTTTTGGTCGAATAGCTCACGATAGCTGCATCTCCCCCCAACCCAAAAAACTGAGACAACATTTCCCTTAGCTATCCCTGGAGGGAGTGGAGTGCCGTGCCCCGGACAAGAAAGCGCATTCTCTTCGTTGATGACGACCAGGAGATCTGTGCCGCGATCACTCTGCTGTTGGAGTATTGCGGCTATGACGTGACCCCGGTGCGGACCCAGGACGAAGCTTTAAGGTTGGCTGAAGTCGGAAATTTCGACTTGTTGATGCTCGACCAAAAATTCCCCGACGGGTCGGGGTTGGAGTTATGCCGCCGGATTCGCTTGTTCGATCCTGAGACCCCGATTCTCTTTTATTCAGCCATCGGGCGGCAGGTCGATGTGCAACTGGCGATCGCTGCCGGCGCGCAGGATTATCTGAAGAAACCGACCAGCCTTGATGTCTTGGACTTGACCATCTCCCACTTAATTAGCGAGTCGAAGCGAGCCTGTCAGAAGTCCAGCCGCCTGGATATGGGCAAGGAGTTGCTCGGCCTTTTCCCCTGATCAAAGTTTGGAGGAAGCGATGGACTCCTCGAAGAAGCGCATCCTCTTTGTCGATGATGACGAAGACATCTGTGTCGCCATGACTGAGGTGCTCGGGCTCTCGGGCTACGAGGTGACGCCGGCGCAGTCTTTAGCCGTCGGCCTGAGCCTGGCCAAGGCCCGACGCTTTGACCTCTACATCCTCGATCAAAAGTTTCCGGACGGGTCAGGCATCGACCTGTGCCGCCAGATTCGTGAGTTCGATCCGGAGACTCCCATCCTCTTCTATTCGGCCTACGCCCGCGAGGTTGACCGGGAGGCGGCCAGGGCGGCTGGGGCACAGGATTACCTGAAGAAGCCGACCTCCCTTGACCACCTCGAAGAGTCGATCTCCACACTCTTATCACTGGTGACTCTCGGCGGCCAGGATCAACCTCAGAATGGGACAAGGTCTGAAAATCACTTTGATTCAGTCCCGAATCGGATTCTCGCGGCCCTCCCGGCGGAGGAGTACGAGCGCCTCCTTCCACACCTGGAGCACGTCTCGTTGGAGCCCAATGAGGTTCTCTACCGGCCTGACGAGCCTATCCGGTACGTCTACTTCCCGCTCAACACGCTGGTCTCTTTAGTCTCGCTGGCGGAGACCGGGGCGACGGTCGAAGTGGGGGTGGTGGGCAATGAAGGGATGGTCGGCATGCCTGTATTTCTGGGGGCTGGCACGACACCACACCTGGCGCTGGTGCAGGCCAAGGGCAACGCCATGAGGATGAAGGCCGAGGTGCTCAAGCAGGAGTTCGAGCGGAAGGGAGTGCTTCACGACTTGCTGCTGCGCTACGTGAATGCCCTCTTCATCCAGGCCTCCCAATCGGCGACCTGCAACCGGCTGCATACCATCGAATCGCAACTTTGCCGCTGGCTGCTGACGACTCAAGACCGGCTCCAGACTGACCGCCTGGAGCTGACGCAGGAGTTCATCTCCCGCCTGCTGGGCGCACGGCGTTCGGGCGTGACGGTGGCGGCGGGCCACCTCCAGAAGGAAGGGTTGATCAGCTACAGCCGCGGCAAGATTGCAATCCGCGACCGGCAGCGCCTGGAGGCGGCCGCCTGCGAATGTTACCGGGTGATCAAAAGTGAATTCAATCGGCTGCTCAACGTTTAGGTGAAAGCCATGCCTGGCCACGACATCATCGTCATTGGGGCCTCTGCCGGGGGAGTGGCAGCGCTCGTGGCCTGCCGGACCCACTGCCGTGCGATGCTGAGGTTTTACATTTCTCTACCTTAGCCATATAATTTGTGTGCCACAACAGTGTGACAGCGGGTTTGTACCAACCATCAATTTATCATCTGACATTCTCCCAAGCTAAGGACGATACTTTGAAGGCATCATTCACCGAGCGCCCGCTTCTATTCACGGCAAATCGGTAAGGCGGAGAGAGATGAGCCAAGAAGAGAAATCGCCCCGGACGTTCAGTGACCTAGTCGTGGTCGGGTCTTCGGCGGGCGGCATCGAGGCCCTCTCGGTGCTGGTCAGCACCTTACCCAAAGACTTCTCCGCTCCGGTGGTCCTGGCCCAGCACCTCGACCCCTTCCGGCCGAGCAATCTGCAGCAGATCCTCGAACGGCGCAGCACCCTGCCGGTCGTCGTCGTCGAGGAGAGCACCAAGCTTGAGCCGGGGACGGTCTACGTGGTGCCTTCCAACCGTCACGTCGCGATCAGTGACGGGCTGGTCAATCTAGAAGGAGACCACGGCAACCGGCCGCGGCCTTCGATAGACTTGTTGCTCTCAAGCGCCGCCGAAAACTACGGCGAGCACCTGGTGGCCGTGATCCTGACAGGCACCGGCTCGGACGGGGCGGCGGGCGCGGTGGAGGTGAAGAATGCCGGCGGGACGGTCGTGATTCAGAATCCGGAGACTGCCCGTTATCCTTCCATGCCCCTGGCCCTGCCCCCGACGGCGGTCGATCACATCGCCGACCTGGAACAGATCAGCGCCCTCCTCTATGACCTGACCAGAGGGGTGGAGTTGCCGAAGCCGCAAGAGAAGGTCGATGATGTGCTGCGCGACGTGCTGCTCCAGGTCAATCGCCGAGTCAATATCGACTTCCGCCCCTACAAGCCGTCGACCATCCTGCGGCGCATCTCCCGCCGCATGGCAGTGACCCACACGGCGAGCCTGCAGGACTACGCCAAGTACCTGCAAGAGCACCCGGAAGAGGCGGGCGAGTTGGTGATGGCCTTTCTGATCAAGGTCACCGAATTCTTCCGCGATGTCCAGGCCTTCAGCTACCTCAAGAAAAACATCCTGCCGGAGATCATCAACCGGGCGCGCGAAGGTCACCACAGCCTGCGCTTCTGGTCGGCGGGCTGTGCCACGGGGGAAGAGCCTTACTCGCTGGCGATCCTATTGGCCGACCTGTTAGGCGCTGAGCTGCCGCAGTGGAGCATCAAAATCTTCGCCACCGATTTAGATGAAGGGGCGATCAACTTCGCCCGGCGCGGCCTGTATCCGCCGAATGTGCTGAAGAACCTGCCGGAGGACTACCGCCAGCGCTTCTTCGAGAGTGTGGACCACGGGTACCGCATCTCGAAGGCGCTCCGCCAAATGCTCATCTTCGGGCAACAGGATTTGAGCCGCGGCGTCCCCTTCCCGAACATCGACCTCGTGGTCTGCCGCAACCTGCTCATCTACTTCAACGAGGACTTGCAGCAGCACGTCCTCGATCTGTTCGCCTTCTCACTGCGCCACTCCAAGGGCTACCTGTTTTTAGGGAAAGCCGAAACGGTGCGGCCCTCAAAGGACCACTTCGAGCAGATTGACAAGCGCTTGAAAGTTTTTCGCTGCGTGGGCAGTCCCCAGCCCGATCGGGACGAACAGGGTCTCCATTCCATGCCCCGCTCCTGGTTGGGCCTGCAAGCTGTCGGGAGCAATCAACCTCAGAGGAATCGCCGGATCAAAGTAGTCGAAAGAGAAACCCCGCGTCAGGAGCGCACTTCGTCCGAGATCGAACTCGGGGAACTGCGCCGCTTCAATGACTTGATCTTCCGCTTCCTGCCCACGGGGGTAGTCGTCATTGACCGCCACTACCGCATTCTGACGGCCAATCCGACCGCCCGGCGGCTGCTCTCCTTCCGCGACCTCGCGCACGACCAGGATTTTCTGCACACGATCCGCGGCCTCCTCTACGCCGAGGTGCGGGCCGCCATCGACACCGTCTTTCGTGAGCACAACACGGCCACCCTGCCTGAGATGGCTCTCGAGTCGTTGAAGAGCGGCGAGCAACGCTACCTCAGCCTCACGGTGGCGCCCATGCAGATCGAATCCGGCCCGGTCGATTTGGCGACGATCACGATCGAGGACGTCACCGAGCAGGTCACCACTCGCCGCCGCTTGGAGACCATCCAGACCGAGCAGAATCAATTGGTCACCGAGCTCAGTTCGGCCAACGCGCGGCTGAACGAGTTGAATAAAGAGCTGCAGGACGCCAACGAAGAGCTGCAAGCCTCCAACGAAGAGCTGCTGCTGGCCCAGGAGGAATTGCAGGCCACGAACGAAGAGCTGGAGGCGACCAGCGAAGAGGTGCAGGCCACCAACGAAGAGCTGGAGACCAGCAATGAAGAACTCCAGGCGACGAACGAAGAACTGGAGACGACCAACGAGGAGCTGAACGAGCGCAGCAACGAGCTGCAAGAACTGACCAAATCGCTCAACAGCGAGAAGCGGCGGCTTCAGGAGATGGTTGAGCTGGCGCCATTCATCATCATGGTCCTCCGGGGTCCGTCCTTCATGATTGAAGCCTTCAACCCCCGCGGCTCAGGTCTGATCGGCGGCCGTGAGGTGATCGGCCAGCCCTTCGCCGAGGTCTTTCACGAGCCCGAGATGGCCGAACTCGTGGGCCTCGTCCGAGAAGTTTACCGACAGGATAAAGTCCAAATCACCCCTCTGATGCGGAGGCAGATGCCCGATGAACATGGGAAGCCGGCCGAGAGATTTTTTGTCTACACCGTCGTCCCGAACCACGATAGCGAAGGCCAGGTGAGCGGCGCAGTGATCTATGCCGAAGACGTGTCCGAACGGGTGGCCAGGGAGGCCGAGGAGCGGCGCGAGAAGCTCAAACTGATGGTCGAGCACGCCGACCAGGTGGCCCTCGGTCTGTATGACGCCAACACCACTGAATTACTTCAAGCCAGTCCGCGCTACCTCGACGTGCTGGAGCGGGCCTACGGCTACCCGCGCGACGAGATCATCGCCCGCAAATGGCAAGAGCTATCCTTTACCACCCCGAATGACGGGGCGGCAGAACTTTTCGATTCGGTGATCGAGAGCCGCACCTCTCGCCGCCTCCCGGAGGTTCACATCAAGCTGGGGCAAGATGAGAAGGAGACGGTCTGGGATTGCAGCCTCACGCCCATCCCCTTCGAGGAGGCGGGGAAAGATGGCAAAGTCCATTTTGTGGCGATCTCGGCGGTCGAGATTACGGAACAAGTCCATGCGCGCCAGGAGTTGGAGCGAGTCGACCGCCTCAAAGACGAGTTCTTATCGCTCGCCAGCCACGAACTGCGCACGCCGCTGGTGCCGCTCAAGGGCTATTCAGACTTGTTGGCCAGGATGGCCGCTGAAAAGGAGAATGAGCCGGGCTGGGATAAGCGCATCGGCGAGCTGGTAGGCAAGTTCCGCAAGCAACTAGATCACCTCAACCGGCTGATCGATGACCTGCTCGATGTCAGCCGCCTGGAGAGCGGGAAGTTCTCGCTCAGTAAAAAGCCGGTGGACCTGACCAAGGTGCTGGAGCAGGCAAAAGATGAGGTCTCCGTTTTAGAGAACCATCCTCCCATCCGGCTTTCAGTGGCGGAGATGGATCAGCCAATGATCATGACGGGCGATGAGGAGCGCTTGGTCCAAGTCGTCGTCAACCTCCTGGAAAATGCCGTCAGGTACGCTGCCGACAGTAAACAGATCGATCTCCGGCTCAGCCGCGTGCGCGAAGGCGGCCAGCCAGGAGCTGAAAAAAAAGCCGGGAAGCAAAAGCAGCCACCCGCCACAGACCAGGCGCAGATCGAAGTGCAAGACTACGGCCGCGGCATCCCGCCCGAAGACCTCTCCTCACTCTTTACGCGTTTCTACCAGGTGAACCGCGATGACCGGCCGGCCAAGAGCGGGCTGGGGTTGGGCCTCTTCATCTGCCGGCAAATCGTCGAGCAGCACGGTGGCACGGTTACTGTCAGCTCGGCCATCGGCCAAGGCAGTACTTTCACCGTCCGGCTGCCGCTGGTGAGGAGTAAGATTTAAGGGCCGGGCATCGAGAGAAAAACCGGAGTGATCACAAGGTAAGGGCAGTGATGGGAAGTCAGCAGTCCAGCAACGGGAAACGGATTTTGGTAGTCGAGGATCACTCGGATTCGGCTGAGATGATGAAAATGGTCCTCGAAGAAGAGGGCTACGAAGTCAGATGGGCTGAGACCGCCGGGGCCGCACTCCAGATCCTTTCTCCGCCTGCTGATGCCCCTTGCCCCCACTGGCAGCCGGACCTGATTCTGCTTGACCTCTCATTACCTGATATGGATGGCGTAGAGATGATCGGGTGGTTAAGGGCAGCCGGGCAAACTGTGCCGCCGGTGATCGTCGCTTCAGCCAAACCGGTCTCATCAGTAGAGGCCACCGCCCGATCAATCAACGCTGGAGTCCTGCCTAAGCCCTTCGATATTGATGAACTATTGACTGGAATTGAGGCCGCCCTGTCTTCACCAGCAACTCCGAGCCGAGAGTCAGGAACTTAAGCCCTAGATCGGATTTCAATTGCGTGTACGGATCAGAACCGCGAGCGGTAGCGAGCGTGGCTCACAGTGGAGCCATCTCGGATGCTACGCTCGCTACCGCTCGCGGTTCTGATCCGGCGTG
>Ga0070707_100000494_pt1 | contig 39074 bp, 38 predicted proteins | sample KBSK5502metaG_FD_65468 | JGI IMG/M metagenome (GOLD analysis project Ga0070707, IMG submission 65468) | Corn, switchgrass and miscanthus rhizosphere microbial communities from Kellogg Biological Station, Michigan, USA - KBS K5-50-2 metaG | ecosystem: Host-associated > Plants > Roots >... | reverse complement strand
AATCCGCCGGTTGACGCGCCGACGTCGAGACAGCTTAGCCCGTTGACCTCGATATGAAACTCGCGCAGCGCGGTTTCCAGTTTTACGCCACCGCGACTGACATACAGCGCAGCCGGATCATCAGCGCCTTTGAGGCGAATATTCGCGTTGAGTTGGAATTGTTCTGAGGGTTTGTTGACCAGTTGATCTTCGACCAGTACCACGCCGGCCATCACCAGCGCCTGCGCCCTGGTGCGCGATTGGGCCAGGCCGCGGTCGACGAGCAGCTTATCGATGCGCTCGCGCTTCATGAGCGACACTTTACCGCAAAAGCGTGCCAGGTTCAGAAGCCCGACCTAACCGGGGTCCCCGCGCGGGCAGCCCGCGTGCGGTGGTCGACAGGGAGGGCTAGTAACGAGGCCCTTCCTGACGGTTTGCTTGCGGACACTAGCGCCGAACGCTTTGCAGTACTGCGCGCGGTGTATCGCCGATATGTAATTCCGCAGCGCACTCTTTACAAAGCCAGACGATAACCCTGGGAGCATCGACCCAATAGAAGGGGGCCACCTTGCCGGCCATCTTCACGGCCTCGTTGCCTTGCAGACGCTGCAGCGCCTGAACGAAAAACATTCCGTTGTAAGAATCTCCCTCGGCCCCGCGATCGCGATGCAGGCACTCCCGTTCATAGAAGAATTGCTTGTTCATAGAGCTAGCCCTTCCCCTCGCGCCGCACCGCGCGAGCATGCACGAAGGATCAAAGATCCCTTTAGTCGGGTTCTATTTTGTTGTTATTGAGGAATTCGTAGGGCCGGGCGAATCAAGAAGAATTCGAACTCTCAGACGCCTCAAGCGCATCATGCCACGCAGCGGCGAAGAGGTCAACAATCTTTTGCGACTTATTATTACCCGGCCATTTCTACTGGCCGCAAATTGGCATCGTACGACCGGTTATTAGGCCGGAGCCTTCTGGTGTTGGGCGCGCCGATCTTCCAAAACGTCCACGGCTTCCTTAACTTTGGTGTAGATCCCGTCGGCGTCAAGCCCGTACTTGGCCAGCAAGAGTTTCGGATCGCCATGGGTAACAATCCGATCGGGAACACCCATCCGCACAACTCGAACCTTGTCCTGCAGACCGTTTTCTTCAAGCAATTCCATAATCGCGGCGCCAAAACCACCGGCCAGGTAAGCCTCTTCCACCGTAACGATCAGACGCTTGGTACGCGCCAGGGCCAACAGAAGCCCGCTGTCCAGTGGCTTCACGAACCGCGCATTCACGACAGTCGTTTCGATTCCGTCTTTGGCCAGGTTCTCAGCGGCTTGCAAAGACGGATGAACCATCGAGCCATAGGCGACAATCGCAACCTCACCACCATCGCGCAGTAGTTCTGCTTTGCCTATCTCCAGGATCTGCGGTTCAACATCGATCGGGACGCCGACGCCATTGCCGCGCGGGTAACGCATGGCTGCCGGTCCCACGTGATCGATCATGGTGCGCATCATGTCGCGCATTTCGCCTTCGTCCTTTGGGGCCATCAGAATGATGTTCGGAACGCCGCGCAGGTATGCAATGTCCAGCAGCCCGTGATGCGTGGGCCCGTCACCGCCGGCGATGCCGCCGCGATCCATGCAGAACTTTACGTTCAGGTTCTGAATACAAACGTCGTGAACAAGTTGATCGAAGGCGCGCTGGAGGAAAGTTGAATAGATCGCGCAGACGGGCTTCAGGCCTTCAACCGACAAACCGGCGGCGAAAGTGACGCAATGCTGTTCAGCGATGCCGACATCAAATGAGCGTTCGGGAAACTTCTCGAGCGCCTCGCAAACACCGGTGCCATCGGGCATTGCCGCGGTGAGGGCGACGACCTTTTCGTCCTTCTCCATCAATTGGCACAGAGTGTCGCCAAAGACCTTTGTGTAGGTGGGGGCCTTAGCCGGCGACTTAATCGGCTTTCCGGTCTTTAGATCAAAAGGTCCGGTGGCGTGCCATTTGTAGTAATCGTTCTCTGCCGCCGGGTGACCTTTGCCCTTGGTCGTCAGTGCATGAACGATCACCGGGCCGTCCTTAATCTGCTGAGCCTCTCGTAACGCGGCCACCAGCGCGCGTACGTTGTGCCCGTCGACATAACCGATGTACTTGAAGCCCAACTCGTTGACTAAGGCGCCGGGCAGAACGGCCGCCGCGATCGCGTCTTTCACCGTCTTGGCGGCGTGGTGCAATCGTTCTCCGACAGAAGGAATTGCCAGCAATGTTTCTTCGACTTCATCTTTGAAGCGATGATAGCCGTGGGCTTCACGAATGCGATTTAGATAACCAGTGAGCGCGCCGACCGCAGGGGCGATCGACATCTCGTTATCGTTGAGGACGACAATCAAGCGCGTCTTCAGGTGGCCGGCCTGATTAACTGCTTCCATTGCCATTCCACCGGCCAGTGACGCATCGCCAATCAAGGCCACGACATTGTGGTTTTCACCTTTTCGATCACGCGCGATGGCCATGCCGAGCGCAGCCGAAAGCGAAGTCGAAGCGTGACCGGCGCCAAAGGTGTCATACTCGGACTCATCGCGACGCAGGAACCCGCTGATGCCTCCGTATTGTTTGACCGTCGGCAGCGCATCGCGGCGGCCCGTAAGAATCTTGTGGGCGTAGGCCTGATGGCCAACGTCCCAAACCAGACGGTCCCGGGGAGTATCAAAGGCGTAGTGCAGCGCCACGGCCAGCTCAACCGCGCCGAGCGATGCCCCGGTGTGTCCACCGACGCGGGACATCGTTTCCAGAATGTATTGCCTGATTTCTTCGGCCACATCCTGTAACTGTTCAAGCTTTAGTCGCCGCAGATCCGCGGGCGAGTTGATGTTTTCAAGAAGATTCATGCGGGCGGCATTGTAAACCGGAGCCACGGCTTTTGCCATGTCACAAAAGATTCAATTCAACGATCGCGTGCCGGGCGGCCTGATATTCGTCGACAGCCGACCTACTCGTGGCTTTGCCAGGCAAAGTAGTTTGTAACCCAAACAAAGGGTCCGAGTCAAGACTTCTTTCGACCAAAGCGCTGAGAGATGCGTCTAAAGGGTCACTAAAGAGGGAGCTAATACTTTCCAGACTGTAGAATACGGTTATTACTGAAGAAGGGGAGATACAAATAATGTTTTCACGTACGAAATTGATCCTGGCAGGACTTGCCCTGGCGTCGCTGACTGCTCTTGGCACAGCGGCTCAGGCGCAACCGACGCCAACAACGACCCAGAATCCCGCCGCGGGAAATCAAACACGAAGGGCCGGCCGCGCCGAACAACGAGGCATGCGCCGATTTGGCCGGGCCCCGTTGGGTGCATTGCGCCAGTTGAATTTGACCGACCAGCAGAGCCAACAAGTTCGCGCGATCATGGAACGAAATTTTAACAATACCAAAGCATTGCGCGAGGAGTTGCGAACCCTGGGTCAGAAGCGCTTCGAAGGAACGCTGACTCCGGAAGAACAGGCGCGGGCAAAGGAACTCCATCAGCAGATGGCGCGATCAATGCAAGGCGCCATGACCGAAGTGCAGGGAATTCTTACCGCCGAGCAAAAGGCCCAACTCGAAGCGCTCAAAAAAGAGGGTGGCCCGAAGCGCGGACGGCACGACCGTCGATTTGGCGGGCCACGACAGAACCAGGGAACTACCAATCCGCCCAAGCCATAAGATCACACCTGGGCAGTTGGAGAATGAAAGAGCGGCTTCGCCGAAACGTCGACGAGGCCGCTTTTCTTTTCTAGTTTCGCCCTGAGATTTGCACAGCCGGCGTCTGGTCAGCACCACAACAGACGCTGGCACTGTCTTCCGCAGTTGTCTGCTCAGTACCGCAACAGACGCTGGCCGTGGGAAGATTATCTTCCAGAACCACGAAAGCTTCCCACTCGTTACCATCGGGATCGCGCACCCAGGTCTTGTCCTGGAGCGCATAGCAACAATCAGTCTGCATCTCGTCGCGGGTCAGCAAACCAGCGGCCGCCCATTTCTCGCGCAATGCCAGGACATCCTCGGTGGACGAAACCTGGATCCCCAGATGAGAAAGCGCGCCGGGTCCGTTTACCACCGTCTGGTTGAGCGTCAGGTTCAACGGCGGGTTCTGCACGTCGAACTTGGCGTACCCAGTCCGGACTTTACTCGGCTCAATCCCCAACATGCGGCGGTAGAACTCGAGGCTTCGGTTAACGTCACTAACGTTGAGCGCCAGATGCGCTTTGAGGGCCGTCACGTCATGATTTTCAGTTATGCAGGTCTTGCTATCCATGTCTCTTCTCCTTTAGAATCACATTCGTCAAAGCGAATATGACGGCAGGATAGCAGCAGTTCTCATATTCGTCAAGGCGTATACGTTAGTCGAGGGATTTATGTTTTCCTGCGCTTGAATTGGCCATGAGCTTCCTGGTTGAGCGAATGCGACCGCCGGATTGGAGCGAGGTTCGCGCCATCTATTTGCACGGAATTGCCGGTGGTCAGGCCACGTTTGAGACTGAAGCCCCGTCGTGGGAGCAGTGGGACGAAGCGCACCTGGGCGCCGCGCGTCTGGTGGCACGGGAGGGCAAAAAAATAATCGGCTGGGCCGCGCTTAGTCCGGTGTCTAAGCGGCGCGCCTACGCCGGCGTCGCCGAAACCACCGTCTACGTGATACCGGACAAGCAGGGGAAAGGCGTTGGCCGGCAGTTACTCGAGGCGCTGATTTCAGAGTCTGAGGAGAATCAGATCTGGACCTTGCAGGCGGTCATGTTTCCCGAAAATCAGGCCAGCGTCGCTTTGCACCGGGCCTGCGGCTTTCGCGAAGTTGGCCGGCGAGAGCGCATCAGCAAACTGAACGGAGAGTGGCGCGATACCATTGTTCTTGAGCGCCGCAGTGGACGTATTGGAGTTGATTAGAGATGGCAAAGAATAGTTACGACATAGAAAATCTTTTCAAGGCACTGGCTGACCGGACGCGGCTAAGGCTGATTAGCCTGATCGGTGATTCGGAAGTGTGCGTCTGTTTTCTCGTGGCGATTCTAAGAACCAGCCAGCCGAAGATTTCGCGGCATCTGGCTTATTTGCGGCGCGCCGGCATCGTCGCGTCGCGTCGTGAAGGCAAATGGATGCACTATCGACTGGCTGAGCCGCCGGACGAACACGCCGCCCGCATCTTTCGCGAAGTGCGCGCCGCCTTATCTGAACACCCCGAGCTGCAACGAGATCGCGAGAAGCTCATGCAGGTTTGCTGTGCCACACAGCTTCCGGTACAGTTGCGCCGCGCGCCGCGGCCTATGGGCCTGGCGGCTTAGGATCCATCAGAGTGGCAGCGCCGTGATTTGTATTCAAGACGAACTCTTCCTGAGTTTCAGCGAGAACAATTAATCTCTTTGAGCGAACGCAGAGTGACTAAAAGCTATGACGATGATGAAAAAGCTTTTCCCAACTTTGGCGTTGTTAGCGGCCCTTGTCGCGTTCGCCTCAGGTCAGTCAAGAATCGTCACCGCAAGAGAAGCCAATGGAACTTATCGCGACGGTCGCAATGAAATCAAAATCCTTGCGTTGGGTCATAACAAATTGCGAATCAGTTTTGATCTGACTTACGAATACAAAACGCCAATGGGTCCTTCCGCCAACGAGGGCGTGGCTGAGGGAGAAGCCACAATCGAGAACGACACCGCCGTCTTTCATTCGCCGGAGTTCCAGACCTGCACCATTACGATCAAGTTCCTGAAGAGCAACCGGATCAGAGTTACTCAAAATCGCGATCAGGAATGCGGTTTTGGGCATAACGTGTGGGCGGACGGGACTTATCTCAAACGCAGCAGCAAGCCGCCCAGGTTTGATGACTAGCCAGAGATCGTCCACGTACCCCGTCACGTCCTTCGTTCCTGTGGATGCAATACTTCAGTCCAACGCACGCAGGGCAACCAAAAGAGTGGGAATAAGAAAAACTAGTCCCTGATACACATCAAGAGGAAGACTAATGCTCATGATGTCCATATGTAATTCGTTGCTGACGATCTCCCTGGGGTTATCGTCTTTGCTGGTGTTCAATGCATTTCCGGCCAGGTCAACCTCTTCGGATTTGGTGGTTGAAGCACATAGCCTGGCACAAAATCCTGATGCGATTACCCAAGCCAACTGGCAGCAGCATCCGAAAATAAAAGCCGTCCGCGGCATCGTTGAATCGGTAAACGACGGATTGAAGAGCGGGACGCTAAAGGTCTCGGAACGAAAGCTCGATGTTTGTGAAGAGATCGTACGCAAGCTGGCCGTGGATTCCGATGGGGTGGTGCGGCGATATGAGAAGCAGTGGGAAGCAGAGGACCTTAAACTTACTTTTGAACATTATTATGATGAGGCCGGTCGGCTGCGATTTGTCTTTATCTCAGGGTGGATTTACCCGGGGCCAGTCAAGGGCTCAAAGTTAGAGCACCGAATCTACTTTGATGAAACAGGGAAGCGAATTTGGGAGCAAAATGAATTCGTGGAAGGGCCCGGAGCCCCGGCCCAGGATTTCATGAAGGTGTGGCCCGATCAGCAAAAGCCAGGCCAAGTCCGGTCAATACAAAAATCCGACCCTGCCAGGGCATTTTCAGCGCCGTGCCAGGAATGAGTCTGAGTGACCATTCTCGACGCTAGTGTCCCTCTTACTTCGCTTTAGAGGAGGAGAGATGAAGAAAACGATCATCCTGTTTATATGCTTGTTAATGATCGGCGCTGTTCTGGCTATGGCGCGGGCTAATTTTGCGCAGAGTGACGACGGCTTCGACGCTTTCGTTGAGAAGTTCAGAGCCGCGGTCATTAAAGGTGATAAAGAAACTGTCGTCGGGCTTTCCCGATATCCCATTCGAATGCCTGGCCGCGGGCGCAACATCAAGAGTCCCGCCGATCTGCGCCTGCGCTATCGCGAGGTTTTCACTAAGTACGCCAATGCCCCGAAATGCTTTGCGGAAAAATATAACGACCCTCGCTTTCCGGAAAGCAATAATACGTACATCGGACCCGTGAGAGACTCCGAAAATCCCAAGCTTGGCCGGTTTTTTTGCGGCGATAACACAGGCTACGGGGTTAACTATTGGTTAGAACGCACTAAGACGGGGTGGAGATTCGTCCGGGTGGACAGGTTCTTACTTCAAGATTGAACCCGCGCCGGCCAGGTGCGAGCGTGGCCGCTCAGGCCCGTTACGGAGTCAGTACACCGTGAGGGGAATGGGTCAGCCATTCAACACGCGAATTGACTCTGGATCGACCCGCTAACGCAGTTGGTACTGATCTCTTAGCTTTGGAGTCTGCCTTGACTTTGCCCACCCCGCGCTTAGAATAACTTTTCGAGATTGTTTCGCGGAGATGTGGCCGAGTGGCTGAAGGCGGCGGTTTGCTAAACCGTTAAGGGTCAAAAGCCCTTCACAGGTTCGAATCCTGTCATCTCCGCCAGAAAGGCAGGGGTCAGAAGTCAGAAGTCAGAGGTCAGAAAAGACGCATTGCGTTCCTTTTTGCCGACCTCTGATCTCTGACTTCTGACCTCTAATTTTTATGACTCGTGTTCGTTTTGCTCCGTCACCAACCGGCTACCTGCACATCGGCGCCGCGCGCTCGGCGCTTTTCAATTGGCTGTACGCGCGCAAGGTGGGCGGCAAATTCCTGCTGCGAATTGAAGATACCGATCTGCAGCGCTCAACCGACGAATCAACTCGATCGATCATTGAAGGTCTCGAATGGCTGGGACTGGATTATGACGAAGAGATCGTCTTTCAGTCCGACAATGCTGAGAAGCATCGCGCGGCCGCGCGAAAACTTGTGGCAGAAGGCAAGGCCTATCGCGACTTCACTCCCAGGGAAGCGCGCGAAGACAAATCCGTTAAGCAGAACATTGCCGACCGCGCGCGCGCGCATGCGGCTGAAGGCGTGGATCAGCGCAGCAATCCCTATCGCGATCTTCCCCTGGCTGAATCGGACCGGCGCGCGGCGGCAGGCGAGCCGTTTGCGATTCGCCTGAAAGTCGCGCCTGAAGGGGCATCGCATTTTACCGACATCGTTTATGGCGAGCAGGAACGCGCCTTTTCCGAAATTGAAGATCTGGTGCTGCTGCGCTCGGACGGGCACCCGTTATACAACCTGTCCGTGGTGCTCGACGACATTGAGATGGGTATCACACACGTAATTCGCGGCCAGGACCATCTGACGAACACCCACAAACAGATCTTGCTCTACCAGGCTTTCGGCGCTGAAATTCCACAGTTTGCGCACCTGCCGCTGATCCTGGCTCCGAATAAATCCAAGCTCTCCAAGCGCAAACACGGCGAAGTCGTTTCGCTTACGACTTACCGTGATCGCGGATTTGTGCCGGCAGCGTTTCGAAATTTTCTGGCCTTGTTAGGTTGGTCGCCGCCGGAAGGCAAAGAACTTCTGTCGCGCGATGAATTGGTCGCTGAGTTCTCGCTCGAAGGCATCGGCCGGGCCAACGCAGTTTTCAACTTCCAGGAAAACGATCCGCGCCACTGGACTGACGACAAAGCGCTCTGGATGAACGCTGAATACATCCGCACCATGCCGCTTCAGGAGTTGCTGCCGATGGTAAAAGCGGAATTGCGTGCAGAGAAACTCTGGCGCGAAGAGTATGACGACGACGAGCGTGAGTGGTTTGAGAAAGCCGTTGAGCTAATTCGCCAGCGCTTCTTTACGATGAAAGATTTTTCCTTACAGGGTCGCGCATACTTTTCGGAGGATTTCGATCTTGAAGAGGCGGCGGTGCGCAAGAACATTCTGAAAGAGCCAAAGCTGAAAGAGCTTCTGCCCACGCTCGCCGATCGGTTGGAGCAGGTGGAGCCTTTCACGGCCGCAAAAGTTGAAGAAGCGCTGCGGGCATTTGCCGACGAAGCGGCGGCCAAGGCTGGACTTTTTATTAACGCTTCGCGCACCATGTTGACAGGCCAGGCCGTAGGACCGTCGATGTTTGAAGTCTTTGAGACAATCGGCCGCGAGCGTTCGGTAATGCGCCTCCGCAGCCAACGTCCGTGGCATGAATTTCAGTAGAACCGCACGCGGTTTATTTTTGAGGAGCTAAACTATGTGGAAAAGATTTCCGGTCATCGCTTCAATCGTGCTGGTGAGTTCAGTGTTGACGTTCGCACAGAACAGCAACTCTTCAACCACGTCTACACGCACACGGGTGGTGGATCCGAAGCCTTCGCCGACACCAAAGGCGGCGGCTAAATCCACCGATACTGAGGCGTCGCCGGCTAAGCCACCGGGTGTTCAGAAGCCGAAGAGTACGACTCCTGCCACGCAAGTCTCACCGTCGGGCGCGGTGTTGGCGGCTTTCAATAGTTTGCTCGACGGAATCCGTCATGTGGACGTCAAGGCCGCCACCGGCGCTTATCAGAACACTCCGCGGCTGGTGCTGTTTAATTACAACGGCACGGTGACTCGCGGGTGGGATCAATTAAAGGCGAACCGGGAGGCCTCGTACCCGCAGATGAAGGACGTGACGCTCGACGTCAGAGATCTTCGGGTCACGATGCTGGGCCGCGATTCGGCTTTGATCACCTGCCTGTGGACCCAATCGATGACGTTTCGGGGAACTCCGGAAACCGACACCGGGCGGATGACGATCGTTTTTCGCAAAATCGGCAAGGATTGGAAAGCGATTCACTTACACACTTCGAATGACAATCCCGATCCGTCTCGGATCCCGGCTTCCGAGCAAACGCCGGTAAAGCCTTAATCACTCCGATAATGACAGGGTTTTGAGGCGAGGCTACTTGGTCCAATGGCAGAGCCATCGGGGTTGTATCGCGCTGTGGCGGATCATCAAGGGAGTTAAGCCGCCGTTGAACTGTCAGTTCGACTCGCTCTTGAATAGTCCGGGCACGTACACGATCGCAATTCCTCCAAGAATTGCTAGAAACGGAAAGAACTCAACCAGATAACGCGGCTCGGGATTTTCCATAGACGAAAACAGAACCAGCCGCAGCACAATCGCCAGCATCGTCAATAGCAACCATCTGCGCGCGGCAAACTCGCCCGAACTCCAGAGCAGCCAGGCGCCCGCCAAACCCAGCAGCGTGTAGATCCCAGTCAAACCGGCAAACAGCGGCAACCAAAACTGCTGTTGATGCTCGTAATCCAAATCTTCCAGCGGCAATAGATCGCCTTCGAATGGCCAGTACTGCGAATGCGTGTCGAACCACATCGTGTGCGCGCGCGTGAGCGGCAGCCAGACATAGAAGCGAACCGGATGACGCGCGATGCGCTCGCGTGCCAGTTGCGCAAAGCCGGCATCGATCTCCGGCGTCATCTCAATAGATCCGTCTTCCTCGGTCTGATCTGACTCAGCTTCACTGTCGCTTTCGTCGCCTTGATCGGCACTGTTGTCGTTCTCGTTCTCGTCAACGGTCTCTTCAGTTTCGCTGTTGGTGTTGGCGTTGGCAGATTGGTTCGCGTTTGAATTCTTCTGCGCCTTGACTGTTGAGCCCGGCGTCGCTTTGGTTGCCGGCAAAGTCGTTGATTTCCCCTTCGGCGGTGAGGGCGCGGGCGAAGGTGTGGGTGATGTACTTGAGTTCGGTTGTGATGATGACTGGGAAGGACCAGCTTCAGGCGAGCCGTCCGGATGATTGTATTTATCCAGCAGCGCGGCTACGCGATCTTTTTCCTCCGCCGAGTCGAATGCCGAAGGCGGAATGTCTTCGATGTCGATGGGTTGGTCGTCGAGCGACCATAAGAACGGTGCGACGTAGCTGGTGTGATCCAGCCAGGTGCGCAGCCACAGGGTGTAACCGCGCGGCACAAACTCGCCGGGCATCTCGCCGTGCGCCGGCGACAATGGCTGAAACAGGTGAAAGACGCGCGCGTTGCGAATTGTCCAGGGCACCAACACGAGTACGAAGGCTAGTGAGAAGACTCCTCCGGCAACAACCGCGCGCGACAACATGGAGGGCGCCGGCAGAGCGGAGCGTTGTTTTGGAGTGCGGCGCCTAATCGCCGCTTTTGAAAGCGCTGACAAGTCAGCGCACTCCAAAGCGCCGTCGCTCCCGACAAGTCGGGACTCTGCCGGCGCACTCCATAACGATCGCACCCCCGTCGCTACCAGCGTGATTCCCACCGCCGCGAGAAACAATCCGCTGTCCGGTCGAAACAGAACGGCAAGCCCGCCGAGAAATCCTGCGACCAGCCACCAAATAAGCGAACGTTTGCTCCTGCTCTTACCTTGCTTTTCTTCCGTGACCTCTGTGGTGAAGGTCTTGCGAAACGCGACCGTTGCCGCGAGGAACATGGCCAACACCAGAAAAGTTACCGGTACTTCAGTCAGGATGGTCGCTGCATAGATCGTGGTGAACGGACAAACGGCCGCCAGCGCCAGCGCCGCAATTGCCGTGGCGCGTTTTCGCTTTTCATCCGGCTGCCAATAGAAAGCGATGAGCGCGACCAGCACGCATGAGCCGGTATCAAACAGGGCCTGGATGATTCGGACTGCGCCATTGTTCGTATGACCAAAGACTGAATAGATAGCCGTGAGAAAAAGCGGATAACCGGGAAGGCGGATCAGCGAAGGAGCGTAAGGCGCTTCAGTTTCATGAGAGTAGACATGCTGCTCGAGTAGGTTACGAGCAATCTGCGCATAGACTCGACCATCATCGGGCGTGTCGTTGGGCAGCCAGTGCGCGACCGACAAGCGGAAGGTCGCAGCGACTATGATTATGCCGACGACGACAAGCCATTTTCCCTTTGTAATTTTCCATTTCTCATTTCTCATTTTCTGCTTAGTCCTTGCCCCTGGCGGTTTGGAAATGGCAAATGAAAGATGTCAAATGACAAATGGAACGTGAATCGATGCATGCATCGCCTGTGGCGCCGATTCACAGACGGAGTTTGCCCCTTCACGGTTGCACTTCGACAGTCGCTTTTCTTTCCAGCTTGCCCCAACCAACGACGGCGCCGCGTACGGCGGTGGTGACTGACTTGACCATGACGTAGTACATCACCTGCCGGTAACAGAAGCGTTGCAGGAACAGCCACCACAGCAGGCGCCAGCGCTCTTTGCGTTCCAGCAGAAAAGCGAAACCCGCGGCGCACCAATCAACCGCCAGAAACAACGCGTAATAGAACAGGACCTGTTGGAGATTTGTGAATCGATAGCCGGTGGGTTGCTGTAACCAGTCGAGCACATTCGAGAGCAAGGTGTAGACCAGAATTAGATCCATCACCGGCGAGATCAGCGGAAAGAGAATTTGGAAGATCCAGACGTTCGGCATGGCCACAAAGCCGAGCGCGCCGTAGCGCGGCCGCAACAGCACGTCGTGATGCTTCCAGAGACACTGCAAGGTGCCGTATGCCCAACGGAAGCGCTGTCGCGCCAGCATTCTCAAACTCTGTGGCGCTTCGGTCCATCCAATAGCGTCCTCTTCATAACCGATCTTGTAACCGAGTTTGCGTATGCGCAGGGTCAGATCCTGATCTTCGGCCAGCGTATCTGAGCTAAAGCCGCCACAACGTTCGATCAGTTCCTTTCGCCAGGCGCCCACAGCGCCGGGAACCACGGTGATGCAGTTCAAGCTGGCGAACGCGCGCCGATCCATATTCTGCGAGGTGATGTATTCCAGCGCTTGCCAACGGGTCACGATATTGATGCGATTGCCGACCTTGGCATTGCCGGCCACGGCGCCAATCTTCGGGTCGACAAAACGTCGCGCCAGCGCGCGAATCGTTTCCGCCGGAAACTGTGTGTCTGCATCAAGCGCGACGATCACTTCGCCCCGGGCATGACGCAAACCTAAATTAAGGGCCGCGGCCTTGCCGGCATTGGGCGCGGTGAAAAGCCTGACCAATGGCTCTTGGCCAAAACAATCGCGCACAACTTCGCTGGTCCGATCCGGCGACCCGTCATCGACCACGATGATTTCGAAATTATCGTAGTCTGAATTGAGCAGACTGCGAATCGTGGCTTCAATCACAGACTCTTCGTTGAAGGCCGGCACGATGATCGAAACAAAAGGTTCATACGCCGCGCCGGCGTGCAGTCTTTGACGCCGCCGAGATCGCAGCCATTGGGCCAGCGCGAGCGTGCCGATGACCAGGAGTCTTCCTAATCCCAGGATGATGCCGATGATAAAAGTCCACTGCAGCAGCCAGCCGCCGGTTGAGAGGATGAGAAACGCAAACATGTCGGTGCGTGTGTAAAAACTTTGGCTGGGCGGCAGCACCGGCATAACCTGGTCGCGGGTCCATCCGCCCAGATCGGAAACCTGGACAAACTTGAATCCGCGCGCGCGCAGTTCATGAATCAGACGCGGCAACGCTTCGATGGTGGCGCCGCGCTCTCCGCCCGAATCATGCAACAGCACGACCTGGCCCCGCGTCTCCGGATTGTTGTCCCGGGCCCTGTCGATCGTGCGTTGAACAATTTCATCGGCAGTAACGCCGGGCTTCCAGTCGCCCGGATCGATACGCAGGCCGACCAGGACGTAATTCAGTCGTTGCGCGCGCAAGGCGGGCTCGACCTCTTCCGGCGTGTCGGCTTCAGCATCTCCGAAGTAGGGCGGCCGGAACAGCACAGTCGAGCGGCCGGTGATTGATTCAATCAGGCGCTGGGTAGCGCTGAGTTCCAGATCCGTAATCCGGCCGGGAATCTCGCCAAGGTTCGGATGCGTAAAAGTATGATTGCCGAGTTCGTGGCCTTCGTTCACTATGCGTCGCAGGAGATCGGGGTGCGCCTGTCCATTTTTGCCAATGACAAAGAACGCTGCGGGGACGTTTTCCTGTTTCAGTATGTCCAGAATCCGCGGAGTCCATTTAGGATCGGGGCCGTCGTCGAAGGTCAAGGCGATCATGCCGGGATGATCTCCGGTCCGCTCGATCACGTATGACGACGGGGTTGAAGTGTATTTCTCTGAAGTAATGAACCCGCTGGTTTGATCCGTTTGAATTGAACGTTCACCGTCCTGCGGGCTGGCCTGCACCCGCAACAACTCACCGGTGCCTTCGAAATCAACTTCATAACCGTAGACAATTTGTTTAAGCGAGTCAGGAACCGGATTGAGTTGATCAGATCCAAAAATCGTCCAGAGAGAAGGATCTTCCGAGCCCATCCGCCAAAGCGCAAAACCAGCCGGGTGGTAGCCACTGGCGGCCCGTATCTGATTGAAAGCAGTCACGCCGTCGAGGAACCAGACAGTGTGATGAGACTCGTCTTCTTCATCGTATTCAAAAGTGGGATTGCGCGTGGCAGGGTCGAACGTAATGTCGACTTTTGAGTCGCGGGCCGAAATGACAGCTTCCTGAAAACTCACCTCGCGTCCATGGCCCGGACCGTCGGCCCAATCATAGCCATAGCTGCCCAACGCGATAATCGTCCTCGCCGGATCGAGATCGCGCATGCGCTTTGCCAGATTGCTTTCGTACCAATCCTGGGCCGCTACCGATCCGAGTGTGTCACCCGTCGACCAGTGTTGGTCGTAAGCCATTAGCATCAGGTAATCCGCCGCCGCCGAAAAGTCCCGATAGTTCCAACTGGCGTCGTCAAAGGGGACGGCCTCGGCCACAATCCAACCGCGCGAGTGAAAGGCGCCGTGCAGCTCCTGCATGAAACGCAGGAGATTTGGCAGCGTCTCTGTCGGCACTTCTTCAAAGTCCACGCACACGCCGGCAAATTTGTTTTGTTCGACGAATTGACTCAGTGCGGAAATCAAGCGTTGCCGCGAGTCTTCATCAGCGACGGCCTGGGTCAGCAAATCCTTCTCCCACTTTTCATCACTCAGATTCTGGACCATGGGAAGGATTGAAATCTGAGGCCGCCGCTGGCGGATCAGGTTCAAGGCCTTCAAAGCCTGCGGATCGTCTAGTTCGTCAACCACCGGGATGCCTCCGCTCTTTGGATCCACGAGGTGCATCCATTGCGGCATTAGCCAATCAAGGTGATTCAGGTTGCGTTCCAGCGAGGAGTAGCTTGACTCGTCCCAGTCGACATAGAATCCGATACTCAGCGGTTTGGAAGTGAAACTCGCCGGAGCCGGAAGCGGCGTAGTCGCTGGCGGCGGCGCGATCGGCATCAACTCCGCGCGTCGCGCCGGCACGACATGCGTTTGCGACAACGCCTTCTGCAAATCAGCTTGAGCTTTGCGGGCCTTGGCTTCGCGCGCGTTGGGTAATTGCGCCCGCGGCTGTGGCTTGAGATCAGTTGCGCGCGGCAGATTTTGCAGCGGCCGCAGGTTAAGGCGCGGCAGCAGAGGGTTGGCCAGCACGCTGGCGATGAAAACAGCCGTTACGGCCGTGATGATTACACCCAGAGCCAGGTATGTGCGGCGCACGTGCCGCCAGCGACGACCGCGCGGGTCGTAAAAGACGGGAGAATTGGGGGTGACTTTCTCAGGCACTCAAATGCTCTTTCCCTGCAACCCGGATTTAGTTTGATGTGCGGGAAGGCCTTTGATGTCTATACGGGTGCGCAGGTTGATAAGTCAAGAAGGAAGGGTGGCACGCGCATCCTGCGCGTGATTTCACGGGCGAGACGCCCGCGCCACCTCCGCGCGTAGAAGAAAAGCCGTCCGCGATTGCTCACGAACGGCTTTCCGGTGAACTGTTGGGATTGACCTGTGTGCTGGCTGTGACCTTCGGAAAGAAGGTGTCACAGTAAACCTCTCAGGAAGACAATCCAACAATCAGATTATCAATTCCTGAGGTTAGGTCTCAGCCACCTCACTGTGATTAGAACTCATATACTTTTTGATCACCTCCTTTCCAGTGTTGAGATGATAATAAAAGAGAAGCGCAGACTCGTCAATCGATTTTTTTTGCGTCAGAGGCGTCCGTGTCAGAAGCCCGACCGTGAGGGAGGGCTAGTGCCCCTAATCGGCAAGCTTAGTTGTATGAAATTGCTCTCCCTGACAGTCGGGCTTCTGACACCGCGTGCCTCTGCTGAATACACACCGATGAAGTTAAGAACGGAATCACGCTGAAGTTGAAGCAGTCGTCTTTGGTCTCTTAATTTGGTAGACGACCTGTGCGACGGTTTCTCCCTGAAGGTTCGTTTGTTTTCGCCGCCCGATCATGTGGCCTCCGATTTTTTCCAGGGCCCTTCGAGATCGGAAATTCGTTGGCCCGATCAGGAAAACAACGCTCTCTACAAATTTGAAAGCATGGTCCAACATAAGGCGTTTCATTTCCGCGTTGTACTTTCCGCCCCAATGCGAGCGGGCCAGAAACGTCCAACCGATCTCAATCTCGCTCTTCCCCTGATCAAATGCGAAATACCGTGACGAACCAATAATCTCTTGAGTCTGCCGGTCTATGACGACAAAGGCGCCGCGCGATGCTAACGCCTCGCGGAAGAATTCTCTGAAAACCTCTTCCTGGTAGCGGTCGCGCGCAGGATGTTGCTCCCAGATCAGCGGATCCGCAGCCACCGCGAACAGACTCTCCCAATCTTCCGGTCGCAGCGGCCGAAGTTCAAGCAGCTCGCCAACCAGGTGAGGCTGAAGTTGAAACCCTTCAGACTGATTCGGTAGTTGCCTTGAAGACTGGCGATGGCTCATTGACGGTTACTTGCCCTCCCTTACGGTTGGGCTTCTGACACTCTTCGCGAAAACGCGAGCTGCCCGCGCGAGTAGACTGAGTGCGGATGTTCGATGCCAAAGAAATAAGCCAGCTCGCGATAGTCCGACGCATCGTGAATCACGAAATCCGCGCGCTTTCCTTTCTCCAGACTCCCAATCTCGTCACCACGTCCGAGTGAATGCGCGGCGTTGATTGTCGCCGCCGTCAATGCTTCCGCCGGGGTCATCTTCATCTGCGTGCAGGCCAGCGAAAGGATCATAGTCATTGAAGGCGTGGGGGAAGATCCCGGATTGAAATCCGTGGCCAGCACCACGGCGAGGCCGGCTTCGATCATCTCGCGGGCCGCGGGATATTTGCTCGAGCCCAACGCATAAACTGATCCGGGTAAGAGAACCGGCTGGACCTTCGCTGCGTTCAAAGCATTGATTCCAGCCGAATCCGTGTGCTCAAGATGATCAGCGGTCGCGGCGCTTAATTCTGCGGCCAGATTCGCACCGCCCGAAAGAGTTAGTTGATCCGCGTGCAGGCGCAATCCCAATCCGTGACAACGCGCGGCCGAAAGTATCTCCCAGGTCTCGTCCCTGGTGAACACATCGGCTTCGCAAAAAACGTCGCAGTACTCAGCCAACTTTTCTTCCGCTACGCGCGGCAGCATTTCGTTGATGATCAGACTGACGTAAGTCTGCCGGCGCGATCTGTATTCCGAAGGGATGTCATGGGCGCCGAGGAAAGTAGGAACATAATTCAGCGGCGTTTCATCATTCAGTTGCCTGATCGCGCGCAGAATCTTCAGCTCATCCTCGATGGTCAGACCATAGCCGGATTTTGCTTCAACAGTTGTGGTGCCACAGCGGAGAAACCATTCAGTGTAACGTTTGCTTGATTTGACCAGATCGGGCAGAGAGGAATTGCGCGTGGCTCTGACTGTGGATCGGATGCCGCCACCGCGGGCGGCAATCTCGCGGTAAGTCGCGCCGCTGGCGCGTTGTTCGAATTCGTTGGCGCGAACACCGGCAAAGACGGGATGCGTGTGCGCGTCCACGAATCCCGGCGCCACGATGCGGCGCCCGGCATCGATCACTTCGCAGTCATCGGTGATCTGGCGCTCAACCTCGCGGCGGCGGTCGGCGATTTCGATGCGATCGCCGCGGATCAAAAGGCCGCCATCTTCAATGATCGCAAGCTGGCGTAGATCACCACCGGTGCGCGGCCGCTTCCCACCGGCCATCGTCACCAGTTGCGAGCAATTAATGACAGCGAGAGAACCAGGCAAATTGATGGTCAGGCTTCCTTATACAGAGCGGCCCCGGCCAACGCGGCAATGATGTACTCAACCAACCCCCAAGGCAGCATAATCAGCATCATATTTCCAGGCACGCTGAACAACATCCCGTTGATGACCCCCGAGTAGCAATAAACGCCGAACCACGCAAAGAGTGCGGCGATAATCGCTGTCTTGGGACCGGCTCCAAACCGCGGCCTGATCGCCGCATAGCCGAGCACTATGACTATACCGAGCACAACAGTCAGTCCGATCGCGACAAACACAAAGCTGGACGCGGGCTCATTGAACTTGTGAACCGTCATGAACTCTTTCAGCTGCGCGCTTAAAACCACATCATTCAGCACGAACTCGCCGATGTTCAGAATCAAACCCGTAACTAAACCGCCGAGCAGCACACGACCTACGTTGATCTTCATCTGTTTCTCCTTCCTGGGGCTTAAGAGTAAGACTCGCGCTTGTTGGGCTCAGATTCTTATCACAAGGGTCACTGGAAGACCAGTATTTACAAAGATGTTCTAGCTGGTTGATTTCCGGCTGCGCTTTGCGCCAAGAGTGAACAGCACAACTCCAACTACGTTAGCAGCCACCACCACCGCGATGATCTTTCCGGCGAATATCAAAGGATAGTCAACGTGGGTGATGGGAATCATCGCATAGAAGCCGGCTATGACTGAGACAATAAAACCTGAAGCCGCGGCGATCTTGATCCAGAGCGGCGCCTTTACACCGAACCGTTTGATCGCAATCAAGGGAATAGCGAAGAGCACCAGGTAAATCACGGCATAGAAAACGGTCGCCGCGTTGTCCTGAATCTGAAAAGCTTCCTGCTCTTTCACGCCGATCAGACTGACAAGACTGAAAGCCAGCGTGATCACGCCGACAAAGAGAATCGAATTCACCGGCGTGCGATAGCGCTTGTGCAGTCGAGCAAACCACGCCGGCAGAAGATTGTCCCATCCCGCGACCATCGGCAGCCGCGTATTGCCGGCAAAATAAATACTCATCAGAGCGATTTGCCGCGCCGCCACGCCGAAGATGGTGATCGAAACGAGCACGGATACCCAACCGAACGAACTGAAACCCAAACTCAGCACTTGAGGAATCGGACCAATCAAATCGACCTTGTCCGGCGAGACAAATGCCAGCACTGAGCCGGTTCCGAGTATGAACATCACGGCTATGATTGGGGCCGAGATTAAAACTGAGCGGCTGATATTCCGCGCTGGCGCGCGACACTCGCCGGCCAGAATCGCGATGTACTCAAAACCTGAAAGCGCGCCGACGGCGAGTTTGCTGAAGACATTGATGTTGTAGGAACTGAATTCGGGCATGCTGGCCGAAAACGGATGATAGTTCGCCAGGGTTCCACGTCCGGCCGTAATAAACGGCAGCAGGATTAGCGTGGCAAAAGTAACCAGGAGAAATATTCCGCCAACATTCTGCACCCACTTGCCTAACGCCAGGCCCCGTCTGGAAGCCGCGATGATGCTGATCATCAGGAGCACGCACACAAGTGTGGTCATCAACTTGTTCTCGTGCATCCAGCCGGCGCGAGGTCCGATGGCATAGGCAATGTTCTTTTTGATGATCAGGCCGATGCCCGACATCACCAGGATGCCGAACACCCAGAGGTTCCAGGCCACCATAAAGGCGACGAAGTCGTTGAAGGCCAGCTTCGCCCATTGATACACGCCGCCTTCGAGCGGCATGCGGTTATTGAGAAAGATGACAACTGCGGCAAGTGGCAAATAGAAAGTAACGATCGCCAGCAGCCAAAAAGCCATCTGATGATTGCCAAGCTTTGCTGCCCAGCCTACCCAGACCGTGCCGACGACAAAGACGACCTGGGTCAGCACTAAATCGAATAGGCCGAGTTCTTTTTTGAAGACGGCGCTGCGCGACTCGACATCGCGTTCGATCGAGGCGAGTTCAGAGGAAATCTTCTCGGGGGCTTCAGCCAAGACAGATCCTTGAATTGTTTGCAGGTAAATTAACTCTGCCGCGCGCTCTATTATCGTTTGGCCGGGTCGACGTCAACCAAAATCCACCTGTTATTGACTTGCTTGAAGGCCCAGATTTGTCCTTCGTTGCTGCCCTTCGGAAAAACCTTCCAACCAATCATGTCGCGCTGGGTTTCCATTGTCCCGAACTCATATCCAACGCCGTACTTCTGGTTAATGTCCCGACAAAGTCTTTCAGCCTTTTGCTTGCCTTCAGGTGACGCCAGGTCGATGGCTCGACCCTTCTCTTCATCCGGCAGGATCTCGTTAAAATGTTTGGCAGCGTCTTCGTTCTTGCCCGCCTTACAGGCATCAAGCAAGTCTGTAATGATCTGTTTGGTAATGTCTTCCTTGGTGGTCGGCTTCTTTTTGCAGGCGATCCAACCAATCACGCTCAGACATAAGAGCAAGACTGTGACGTTACGCGCGGAAATCTTATTCATTACTTTGGTAGCCCCTTTTAGGATTCTGGATTAGAACAGCAGGATACTACCCTAGATACTGCGCAATGCGTAGGAAAAGTCGGGCGTTACTGAACATCTTTGGGGGATTGAGGATATGGTGAAATTATTGGAATAGCCTGAGCAGGTGAGCAGGAATGGCCGACTATCTCCGCGATAACATCCACAACTTTTTTAATATCTGCTGAACGTAGCTGTCCACAAAACTGTCGGAGCTTGTTTTTGTCCAAAGCCCTGACTTGATGGCAAATTGCGACACAAGGTTCGGTGAGAATATTTCCAGGTACACGCTCGATATAAACGCAACTCGGTTGTTCGGCCCTTTTCAGCGTTGTCGTGAGAGGCACAACAAGTATCGTCCCTGCGTTGCGGTTGAGAGCATCGATCTGTACTACTAAGACCGTCTTCCAATCGCCCGAATACTCGCGTCCGGGATCTGCGCCCACTAGTGGGTTGAGATTAGCTTTGTAGACCTGACCGCGTGAGGGATAGAAGGGCACGCACTCTTACTTTCCATCGTACTCTTGCATGACTTGCTTAAACTCAGCCAAGCCTTCGTTTGCTAGTGCTATGTCTTCCTCGTTGAACTCCGCGTATAGTTTCCGCAATTCGCCCTCATCACCAAACGGATCGCCAACGGGTCGAATGATAGCCGAGGAGTCGGACAGCTCTAGAATATATGCCTGATAGCCGAACCTAAATTGATGAGACCGAACATCTAGAGTGGTATCGGCAAACACACTAGGGATCGGATCATTGTGAAGAAGGGCGGCTCTTTGAATAGCGTGTGCCGCTTCGGGCGTTATCATTGTGTTGTCTTTACCTCCTCTGAAGATTTTTGGCTTTCCGCTTCCGCCTCGGCTCTTGCGACGGCCTCGGTGATTGCATTTTCAAGATAGTTAATTTTATTTGTCAGCCATGCGTGAAGAGCCTTCGCTGTGTTGAGCGTCATAATCGCATCGACTTCGACCTCTCTTACTATTCCATCAGAACCTTCGGCTGAACCGGGAATCTCATTCCCGATTCTTCCTTCCGGCGTCAACACATTGAACGTGGCATCTGGAATCGAGGGACGTTCGTTGTAAAGCACCATGTGAATGTCACCACGCGGGGTTACACCGCCCCACGCTCCGTCAACATGAATCGCTCGAAACGCCGTACTCTTGAAGAACCGGAACTTTACGCGATTCTCAGATGTCGCGCTCTCCGGTGACACCGATCCGTTTTCTTCCATTATTTTCCTCTACGAAGGGGAAGACTAATCATTGTCTGCCAACTGGGTTGCGCTTGAGAATGGCGCATTATTATCGTGAACTACCAGGATGTCAATGGTGCCCTGCCACCCTGACAGCGAAAACCCTAGCGATAGTATGGCAACCTTCTCACAACTCAGTCAATGTTTAACCCTGTAAATGCATCACCACCGAATTTCGGTGCAGATGCACTTCGCGAAAAATGAGGCGCGTTCCCAGTTATCAAGGAATCTGACAATCAGAGGTCGCAAAAACCCCACAGAGAAAACTGAGAACTACGCCGATGAAGTGTGATCGTGAACTATCCTCCAACCGCGCTTCGTCTTTCGAAAAAGCAGGGTGAAAGTTCCATGAGGTTCGTCTTGTGTTCGCTTCAGACTCCAGCGCCCCAGGACGAGCGCGGCGTTCTTACTCAATAGAGTGATTTCCAAATCTGAGAAGGTCAGGACGCCCATCTTCTCGCGCGAGTCATAGCCTTTCTTATAGCGATCGAGCACCGTCTGCCATCCTCGCGTCACATTGTTGCCTGAAACAAAGACCGTATCGGGCGAGCGATCATAACCGTCCATGTAACCTTCGATGTCTCCGCGGTTCCAGGCGTCGCGCTGCGCTTCAATCACGGCGCGGATGGATGTTTCGGGCTTGGCGGCGCGTTGTGATTGTGCTTGCGCGGACTGGCGCGATGCCGAGACCAAGCTCACGATTAAGATCAGCAGGACGGTGAGAAGGTTACAGAACCGGGAGCGGTAGCGACCGGATCCTACATTCAACTGTGGAAAGATTCGCAGGACTAACATTCACTAAACATCGAAAGTTGAGTGCCGGGATCCGGTCGCTACCGCTCCCGGTTCTGTAACCGCATTCTGACATTCATTTGAAAAAGTGCTGAAGCCAGCCTTCAAGAATGACCGCGATGAAGGCCACAGCAGCGATCGACGCCCAAAGGGCACAGATGTATGTGAGCCACTTTGGCATTGGGTAAAACAAGTTTCCTCGGGTAGGCGCGTCATTAAGCGACTTGAAGAAAAGATAGAAATACCTACTAAGCAATAAAGATGCTAGCGCGCCGACGACGAAGAAGATTTTGGTTGTACTCATTGGGCGCACCCAAAATCACTCTCGATTAGGCGCCGCAATGTATCATGCCGCGCCTATTCGCTGTAAAGGATTTGCAGGCTCGGTTCTACAATATTCCGTACGTGACGGAACCGAGCGCCTCTAGAAATATCGATAGTGCCCGGTGATCTTCCACGCAAACAAAACGTCTTCCATGCGCGTGCCGCCCCCGATGTTGTGAACGATCAGGTAGCGTTGTGAAGGCTTGAACCAGACGTTAGTCACCATACCAACGTGATCGACCCCGCCGCCAAGGTCCCAGGTCACGATATCACCCGGCAGGAAGTCCTTGCTGGTGTCCGTGGCCGGTTGCGACTTGCCTTTGCGCGTGAAAAACGTTTGCAGATTTGGCACGCGACGATGATCGATGTTCGCGTCGGTCCCGCTCAATCCCCATTTGGTCGGATAAGCAGAGAAGTTCCCCTTCATATCTTCGTGAACATCTTTCTGCAAGTCGATTCCGGCTTTGCGAAATGCACGCACTATGACGTCAGAGCACACACCGGTTTCAATCGGCACGTCCCCGTTGGGATAGTCAAGCTTCTGATACGAGGGATCATAGCTGGTGGTCTTTCCGACTTGATCCGTCGCCCCGTCGACGACGAGCTTGAGGTTTGCAGAACTGTTAGCCGGAAACGCGCGGACTTCAGTCTGCTGCTCCGGCGGCTTGAGCGGCGTGAGCGTTCTGGCAACTTGTTTCTGGCAACCAACGAATACCAGAAGCGCCAGGAAGGCAACGAGAACGAATTTGGGCCAACGATTCTTCATCCAATATTCCCCAGCTAGTTGACGGCTCGGCCGCTCATTTTTTGCTAGAAAACGGGTTATGGCTCTTTCCGCGCAGCCATTCTCGCAAATCATCCCGCATGGGCTGAACTATTTCATGCCCGGCGTCATAGCTTTCAAATCGAACATCGCCGGCGCGTTGGCCCAGTTGCGCTGCATAGTCGCTGGTCCGCGCCGGTGGATAGAACTCATCACGCTCACCGCTCAGATGAAAAACTGCGGCGTTGGTTTGCTTATAGAGTTCACTGGTTTCCCAATCGCCCGGTAAACCACCGCAGATTCCGATTACGCCGCGCATCACCGCTGGATGCGTGAAAGCAAACCGGTAATTGAGCGCGCAGGTTTGGGAAAAGCCCAGCAGAAACAGCCGGCTGCGATCGGCGATGCCTTTCGCAATCAATGAATCAATCATCTCCAAAACCACGCGATGGTGAACAGCGACCGATTCTTCGGGATGAAAGTTTGTCAGCCATCCGAACCCGAAACGCAAAGGCCCGCCCGGTTCTTTCGGCTCTTTCAAATGTTGGTACGGTCCCTGCAGCGCCGCGATCGCGAAACCATCCGGTGCGAGGACCCGCGCTTCGCGCATCATCTGGCGCTTGCTTGCGCCGTAACCGTGCAACGCAATCAACAGCGGCGCGGGCGCTTCATTCGGAACCACGAGATCGTAATACAGTTTGATCTCAGCGTTGAGAGTGAATTCGGTTGGCGTGACCTGTGGCATTTGACCTGAATCGACTTATAACACGTAACCCGCGCGCGTAGCACGGGCGTCCCGACCGTGGATTACGCGCAAGATGCGCGTGCCACAAACTAGTTGTTTCCGGCCTCCTTTGCATTCAACCCTAAGGACAGTTACGATGCTCGCGTCGCACAGCTCAAAAAACTAGTATTAAGACAAAGCGAGGTTAGCACGATGAAATTTCCTGGTGGGCTTAACATTCAGGGCATGATGAAGCAGGCGCAGCAGATGCAGGAAAAGATGGCGCGCGAAATGGACGAGTTGCGTGTCGATGCTTCAGCCGGCGGCGGCGTGGTGACCGTGCAGATGAAAGGCGATCACGAAATTATTTCGCTTAAAATCGATCCGGAGTTCGTGAGCGAAATTGTTCCGCCCAGAAGCAACCCGGCAATCGTGGAAGAAGAGTCCGCAGCGGGAGCGGCGACCACCGGTGCAAGGTTGGGATCGGACTCGCCGTCAGCGGCAGCCGACATCGAGATGCTGCAGGACATGATTGTCGCGGCCATCAACGAAGGCAATCGCAAAGTTAACGAAGCGATGAAGAGCAAGCTGGGCTCGATGCTGCCCCCTGGCCTGGGAAACCTCTTCTAGTTTCGAGTTCCGAGTTTCGAGTTTCGAGTCAGGCCGGAGTTAAACTCGAAACTCGAAACCCGAAACTCGGAACTGCTTATGCTTGATTACGCTGAACCCGTTACCAAACTCATAGACGAATTCAAACGCCTGCCAAGCATCGGGCAGAAGTCTGCGCAGCGCCTGGCGTTTCACATTCTGCGCGCTCCCGAAGCCGATGTGGAACGTTTGATCGAAGCGTTGCATGAAGTGAAACAGCGCATCACTGAATGTTCAGTTTGCAACAACCTCACCGACATAAATCCCTGCCGCTACTGTGCTTCGCCGTCGCGCGATCGCTCAATGCTATGCGTCATTGAGCAGCCTTACGATCTTGTTGCTGTTGAAAAGACTCGGAGTTACCAGGGTCTGTATCACGTGTTGCATGGAAGCCTCTCCCCGATTCGGGGCATTCGTCCCAGCGACCTGCGGTTGGACAACCTGCTGTCTCGTCTGAAACCGGAAAACAACGATGGGGTGGAAATGCGCGAAGTCATTCTCGCCACCAATCCAAACACTGAAGGCGAAGCCACAGCCAACTACGTTAGCCGTCTGCTCAAGCCTCTGGGTCTGCGCGTGACTCGCTTAGCTATGGGTATGCCAGTGGGCAGCGATCTGGAATACGTGGATGAAGTAACGATGGACAAGGCGCTATCGAACCGGCATGAGATGTAAAGAACAAAAGGCAGTAGGCAGTAGGCAGAAGGCAGAAGGCAGAACGAAAGCTCGTGGCCCCGCTCGGGCCCAAACAGTTCTTAATCTCTTTTCAAACTTGGAGCAAAACGCTCGGGATTCGAGATCATTCCGGAAATCATTTTCCCAACCTCTTCGTATCCGATCGTCAAACGGTCGTGATTCTCCTTCGATAAGTAACCACAATCGCAAGCGAAATCTAGCCAAACCTGTGTCTCGGTTGCTTCACCATCGCAATCTGTTAGCTTACTAACCAACATGTTTGGATAGCGCCTTTTTCGGAATCCTTCCGCAAGATTTGCTGCAACACTGCGCGATGAACGTCGAATCTGATCAGTCAGCGAATAGATTTCCTCTCTTGGAAAAGCCTTCGACAGATGGAAGATATCCATCGCGAGCTTATACGCCAGCTGATAAACCTTGAGATCTCTGTGTCCACGGAGCATGGGAGAGCCTCCTTAAGAGAATTGCGGTTGTCTGCCTTCTGCTTTGTGCCTACTGCCTACTGCCTTTCAGAATCTAACATGCTCTTCCGGCGCGCCGGCCTTGCATTCACCACAGGCGTCCGCCGAGTCGTAAAACTTTTCGTCAAACTCGACCAGCGATTTGATGGGAACGCCTTCGATTAGATTGGGAGCGGAGGTGAAACGAACGATTGCGCCACAGCCGATGATGGGCGCGCCCAGGCTGCGCACTAGTTCTACCGTCTCTTCGATAGCGTGGCCGCTGCGAATGATGTCATCGACGATGATGCAGGGATTGATATCGCCCTGGTTCACGTATTGGCGAAACATGCGCTTCCCGTTTTCCTGTTCCGCCCAATAAATCTGTTGCGCGCTCAAAGCATCGCGCACACCGAAAGCGACAGGTATGCCTCCGGAACTGGGGCTGATGATGGAAATCTTGGGCAACTGGCTGGCGATATCACGCTCGACGCGAAACTTACGGCTGAGCGCGACCGCTAAAACGCGCGCGGTGTCATAGTAGCGAAACGCCAGCGGCATCTGAAAGTAGTGCGCCGTGTGCTTTCCGTTGGGATAGACAAAGTGTCCTTCGCGAAACGCGCCGGTCTTTTTCAAAATCCTCATGATCTCGTCAGGTGATGGAATCAGTTGCACGCCTTGGGCTGCCATAGAATCTCCTCAATCCTCAGTTCGAAAGTTGATTGCGTTAGCGGCGCGTAGCATAACATCATCGTCAACAGTTTTCACTTGCCGAGCGCGCGTTGAATCAAGCGACGCTGATCTTTCGAGAGTTCGGACGGCAGATTCTCGATCGCAAACCACGCCGCCGTCCTGATTTCAAAACTGCACGGCCTCGGCGTGCCGATTACGCGGGCGCGAAAGTAAATTTCAATCTGTGGTGGTTTGGCAAGCGTGCGGGCTAACAAGAGTTCAACCTGCTCCAGTTCCACTCCAATCTCTTCGCGCAACTCGCGTCGCAATGCTGCCTCAGGCTCCTCGCCCTTTTTCAAGAAGCCGCCGGGAATTCCCCAGCCACTATCGGGACGGAAGACATGTTCGAGCAGCAAGACGCGCCCCTCTTCGTCGAAAGCGATAGCGCCGGCAGTGACCGTGAAGCGTCCCTGACCGATGCGCGATAGTCGACGACGAAACCCTCCGGGCAGTCGGCGCCATACTGATCCCAGTAATTCGGTGAGCATCGGGCCGGAAGAATATCACGACCGCGCGGCGCAAAGATGTGAGAAGGCTCCACATAAGATTGACCGCGTCTCCGGTTCACCGCTAATATTCGAACACTCCGTTATTTGCAGCTTTCCGAAAAGACGGATAGTTAGCGCGCAAAAAGCGACTCATGTCGGCAAACATCTCAGAGACCAAGTCCCGCACCGCCACCGAACCTGCCTCGGCTTCGGTGCCAAAGCGGATCACCAACGCGCAAACCGTCTGCAATGAGCGCAACGAAAAGAACAAACTCTGCAACGGTCACCTGAAGCAGTTAAAGACCGCGGGCGAAGCTTCTGAAGTCCATCTGCGCGGCGATGATGTGCTGTCCAAGTGCCACCTATGCGGCACGCTTTACATGGGGCCGCCGCTGGGACATGTGCGCGACCCGGAAAAACAGAGCCGTTTCGTTGAAGCTGAACTATCTGCTTTGCTCCAGGCTGCCGGCGGGACGTTGCCGGTAATTCAAAAGAACGACAAAGGCGTCTATGTCATAGTCGAAGCAGCTGGCGGACATGGTCACGCTGCTCCGGTGGCGAAGCCAGCTGCTGCGCCTGCCGCAGGGACGACTCCCGCAGTGGCCGCGAAATCTGCGCCGGCCGCACAGACAACTGGCGTTGCCGACAAAGCTACCGCCGCGCCAAAGGCTTTGGGTGAGCCAAATCGAGACTTGAATCGCCGATCTGCTTATGCCGGAGTGGTCGACACTGGACCGGTTGCGGGCGAGACCAGGGAACAGAAGATCGCCCGCCTGCAAAAGGTTGTTGAGGGTGCGAAGAAACTCGCCGAAGAAGGTGGTAAGCCGGAAAGCGGAACCACAGCGGCCGCAGATTCTTCCGCTGAAGCGGAAGCACCGGCCAAAACAGGCGTCGCTTCTCCGGTTGCGGGAACGGAAACACCGGCAGACCCGGTTCCAGGAGCCACGGTCGCGGCTGCCACGCCTTCAGCTGCGAGTTCGCAGGCTCCGCGTGGAGAACCTGATCGGAATCTGATGAGGCGAGCGAGCTATGTAGGAGTGGTGGATACAGGACCAACTCCCGGCGAGACTCATGAACAGAAGATCGAGCGGCTCACCAAACTGGTAGAAGCGGCAAAGAAGAAGGCTGAAGAGAGTGGGTGAGGGAAGCCGTTCCGCTTCAGCTTTCACTCACAATCAATCCTTCGCGCGCGACTTTCCAATCCAGGATTTTCACACTTTCGTCCTCTTCTAAAGCGCGCTCGACGTCCGCCTTGCGTCCTTCGGCGCAGAGGAACGCAATGCAGCCGCCGCCGCCGGCGCCGCAGACCTTGGCCGCCTCCGCCCCATTCGTCAAAGCCTTCTCGACCAATTGATCCATATGTGGGGTGGTGATATTCGGCGCCAGACGCTTGCGGTTTGGATAGGCAGTGCGCATGGTGTTGGCCACCGCGTCCCAATCGTTCGCCAACAGTGCCGCGCGCATGTCCTCAGCGGCATCGCGAATGCGTTCGAAGATCTCAAACAGAGCCGTGTCACCGTCGATATGGCGCTTGAAGATTTCCCAATTATTGATCCCGGAAAGACGCGGCTCGCCGGTATAACAAATCACGAAGCGTCGTTCGACTTCGGCTTCGTCGATGTCGAGGCGTTCGCGCTCGACGCCGTCGCCGCGCAAGTGAATGCAGGAGGTCGAGCCATAATATGCCGGATAATAATCCTGGAGCCCGGCCGGAACTTTGATCACCGTCGTTTCAATGTTCGCGGCCATGCCAATGAAACTGGCATCGTCATAGCGGTTCCCAACCAACCGGTTAAGAGCACCGATCAGAGCAATTGCGAGCGCCGATGATCCGGAAATTCCGGCGCCGGCCGGCGCTTCGCTATGCGCGACGAGGTGAAAGCCTGTCTTGGGCCGAAAGAAATCGACCATCTTCGAAACCAGCTCGAGCTGTTGGTCGCTGGCGAGATCGTCGATGCGATCCAGACTGGTTTCAACTCGAACCCCGCGATCGCGCGACTCGAGAATTATTCGATCGTCTTCTCGCGTTTCAATTCGCACGCGAGCGCGTAACGAAAGCGCAAAATTCACGGTGGTGGCGCCGCGATGAAACAGATAGAGCGGCCAGATGTCGATGGTGCCGCCGGCGAGATCGACGCGAGTTGGTGCAGATGATTCTATGATCACGTTATCAGTTTTGCCATTTTGGATTTCAGATTTTAGATGTCAGAACATCGGGCAACATTACCTAGGACGACCACTATGGAAAACCTACAACATAGATCCGGCCACCCTGCTACTTCCAATGAATCTTCTCCTGAATTTCTTCCTTGAAGTCTTTCAGGCCGCCGATGGTCGCCTGTTCGATCTCCTGCAAACGCTCAGGAGCAACCTCTTCCACCTTCTTGGAAATCCACATGCGCTTAAGCAGATAGAATCCTACGACTCCACCGATCACAATTCCCAACAGGATCTTGCCCACATGCCGAAAATCGCCGATAAGCCCGACGACCGCGCTGCTGAAAAAATAGCCAACGCCGCTGAGAATGAAAACCCAGAGAAAGCAACTGGCGATTGAAAGCGGCAGAAAACGCAGGTAGGGCATGCGAGCGACGCCGTAAAACGTGCACGATGCCCAGCGCAAGCCGTAAATATATTTTGAAAGAAAAATTGTGAGTGCCCCAAAGCGATTGGTCAACCGATCAAGGCGGGGCTTAGCGCCGCGATAAAAACGAAGGCCCCGAACTGTCTTGCCAAACACCCGGCCCGCCAAATACGCGAAATTGTCACTCACCACGCCGGCGAGCGTCCCACACGACAAGACCCATATGAAGCTATGCTGTCCGAAAAACGCGCTATGAGCCAGCACGCCCGCCAACAGGAGGGTAAGGTCGCCCTCGATCACAACCAGGACAAATACGGCGTAAAGGCCGAACTGCTCGATCAAATGAGAAAGGAACTGAAGGCTGGTCATACCGGAACAGTAAGCAGTAAGCAGCAGGCAGTAGGCAGCATCAGACTCGAAATTACCGGTTGCTACTAATCTTCAACTTGACTCCTCTTCCTGTGGGGGTTTCACGACCAGAACGGGGCAACTGGCGTGGCGGACTACGGCCTCTGCGGTCGAGCCGAAGATCATCCGGCCCAAGCCGGTGCGACCGTGTGAGGCGATCACAATCAGATCAGCCTCGCGTTCTTCAGCCAGGCTCACAATCTCAGCGGCGGCATCGCCATGGACGATCACTTCCTCAACCTCGACACCCTTCAATTCTTCACAGTCCGTAAGCCTGGGCAACTCGCGCTCGGCCGAGTCCTCCAACTGTTCGCTGATGTCGGCAATCGGCATCGGCTCAGCCAAACCTGTGTAACCTACTGCCGGCACCACCGCCTCGACGACGTGCACACAGATTATTCGTGCCCCCGTCGCCCGGGCGACGGCTGCTGCGTATGGCAGCGCATAATTCGCGCAACCGCTGAAATCCGTTGGCAAGAGGATTTGGCGCAGGCGCGGAACCGCCGGTTGGTTTTGACTTTTATCAGGCATTGGTTAAATCCGGGGCATTCTACACGCAGAACGCGCGGTTTGACAGCCCCTCTGCCCTCTAATAAGATGACGACGAAATCCCTGCCCTAATCCCCAAAGCTCAAGTGAAAGGCTTGCGGCATGCCACAGACCTCTGAAAACAATTTTGCCGGAATTGACATCGCAGCCAGGACTCTGCGTGCTGTAGTCATATCATCTGCGGGTGAAATTCTCGACCGGCGCGATACCACCTATCAATCCGAGAATCTGATTCCAGAAATCAAGGACCTGGTGTCAGGCCTTCGCCAGGTGGGCTCAATTAAGTCGGTCGGAGTAGGCATCCCCGGGCTGGTCAACCGCGAAACAGACCGCGTTTTGATTTCGACCGGACTGCCCTCGATGGTCCGCGATGATATTCATTCCGAATTGATGAAAGCCACCGGCATGCGGGTTGAGCTGGAGAACGATGCTAATGCCGCCGCGTACGGCGAGTACATTGCCGGCGCCGGTCGCGACGCCCGCGATCTCTTTTATATCGGTATCGGCGATGCGATCGGAGGGGCGATCATTCTCGACGGTAAACTCTGGGTGGGCGCGTCGGGCTGCGCCGGCGAAGTCGGCCATATCACAATCGACACGGAAGGCAACGAGTGTGAATGCGGAAACCGCGGTTGTCTTGAGACGGTGGCCTCAGGGCCGAACATCGTGCGGCGAGCCAGCGAACGCCTGGGGCGGGATTCGACTTCGTCACTTTCACGTCTGGGAATGGAAGAAAGCTTTACTGCCGGGGACCTGGCGCGCGAAGCCACCAACGGCGACGATTTTTCCGTAATGATGATCGAGCGCACCGGTCGTTACATTGGCACTGCCGTCGGCAGCATCATCAACCTGCTCAGTCTTGAGCGAATCGTTTTGGGTGGCGCCATCATGGAAGCCGGTGATTTGATCGTCAAACCAATCGTCGAAGAGGCCGGTAAGCGATCGTTTCAACCGTGCTTCGAGGCTACCAGGATTGTGGCGGCGGAATTGGGGGCTGATGGAATCGCGATCGGAGCGGCGCTGCTGGCAAAAGATTCAGTTGGGAGTTAGTTCAGAGTTCAAGCTTTAGCTTGGCTTTGCCATTAGAAGCAACCTGAAGGTTGAACTCTAAACCAGGCTCCCTCAATCCAATTTTGTTTCCCGGATTTTCTTTTCCTGCTGCGCACGGAACTCACGCAACTTCTTTCTTAACGCCGGCCGGCTATTGGCCAGGATCGCAATCGCTAATAAGGCAGCATTCGTCGCACCGGGTTTTCCGATAGCCAGCGTTCCCACCGGAATGCCTGCGGGCATCTGCACCGTCGACAACAGAGAATCCAAACCATTCAGTGCGTCGCTTTTCATCGGCACTCCCAGCACCGGCATCGTCGTGTGCGCGGCAATTACGCCGGCCAGGTGAGCAGCACCACCGGCCGCCGCGATGATCACTTCAATCCCCCGCGATTCCGCCTTACTCGCGAACTCAGTAGCGAGCCCCGGAGTCCGATGAGCTGACATGACGTGACTTTCGTGCGCCACACCGAATTGCTGCAAAGTATCCGCGGCGGCGCGCATCGTTTCCCAATCCGACTTGCTGCCCATGAGAACTGCGACGAGGGATTTCGAATTGCGAGCTTCGGATTTCGAACCCTTAGATCGTTTCGTTTTTGGCATCTTGAGTCTCAGATGAAGTCAGTACCGGTCGCATCCACCACCCCACGCGGGCTGACCGCGCGGGGACCCCGGTCCGCTCCCGGTACTGACCTTATTCGCCTTGATCCAGTGAATATCCACGCTCGCCGTCAAAGTTACAAAGGTTCTCAGTCTTAATGAAATCAAAACCGGCTCCGGAAATCCGGCCGAGCAGATCGATGATTTGCTGATGCGCGATGGTTGCACCCTTGTCGTGCGACATGAAACGGCAGCGCCATTGATCGGAGCAGAACGTCTCAGATTTGCCACCGGGCCAAACCTTCACGCCGCGGTTGCTGATCATTACCAACTGCAAATCGTTCGGAGTGATCCTGGTGAGCGCGTCACCCAAATTGTCGGGCGAACCTTTTAGCCAATCGAGGAAAACGTCGACGCCAACCAGCTCTTTCTTGGTGTCCGATCGTTCTTTGACGATGGTCTCGCTACAGACTCCCTCGACGTCTGCCTGTTTGTAAGCGACAGCCTTCAACGTCTTAGGTCTCTTCCCTAACCGATCAACGACGGCTTGAGCAAATTCCTTTGTCCCGACTTTCTGCTTACTGATGCCTTCTTTGTAAATGTCATAGGTGTGAACTCCATCTTCGATCGTGCGCAGCCAGGCATTGTGAATTTTTTCCGCGTTGTTGGTCTGGCCAATGTGGACCAACATCAGGATTGCGCCGAGCAAAAGCCCCGATGGGTTGGCGAGGTTTTGTCCGGCGCGCCGTGGCGCTGAGCCGTGAATCGCTTCGAACATCGCGATGTTCTCGCCGATGTTCGCTGAACCGGCCAAACCCACCGATCCGGCGATCTGTGCGGCCACGTCAGACAGAATGTCCCCGTAAAGATTCGGCATCACGATTACGTCAAAGGCATTCGGCGTGTCGGCCATCTTGGCGGCGCCGATGTCCACGATCCAATGCTCGTTTTCGATATCGGAATACTCGGCGGCGATCTCATTAAAGACTCGATGAAACAAACCATCGGTCAGTTTCATGATGTTGTCTTTGGTGAAGCAGGTAACTTTTTTGCGATTGTGGCGGCGCGCATATTCAAAAGCGTAGCGCACAATTTTTTCCGAACCCGGCCGGGAAATAATCTTCAAGCATTGCATCACCTGGTCCGTCTGGCGATATTCGATGCCGGCGTAAAGGTCCTCTTCGTTTTCACGAACGATTACCACATCCATGCCGGGATGCTTTGTCTCAATGAACGGGTGATAGGAAACGCACGGGCGCACGTTGGCATAAAGTCCCAGTGTCTTGCGCACGGTGACGTTGAGACTCTTGTAACCGCCACCTTGCGGCGTGGTAATCGGCGCTTTGAGAAACACCTTGGTGTTGCGCAGCGAATCCCAGGCGCTTGTGTCGATTCCCGAAGTATTGCCGGCGAGATAAACCTTCTCACCAATTTCGATCTTTTCAATGTCCAGCTTGGCGCCCGCTTCTTTCAAAATGTGAAGCGTGGCTTCCATGATTTCAGGACCGATGCCGTCGCCGTAAGCGACAGTGATTGGGACGGAGGGCATACGATGAGTGCCTTTCTTTCTGTTCTGAGAAGTTGACGAATATAAGCCAAAAGCCGGGAGTGAGCAACGCGAGGCGTTCAGAGTTCAACCTTCAGGTTGCCGATTGGCTAGACACAACCTGAAGGTTGGACTCTAAACTTAAGCGTTGGTGGTAAGATTGAGTCTCCGCAATGAACAATCAGGCCTTTGGCATTCTCGAATTCGACTCGCTGCGCGCATTAGTGCGCCGTGGAGCGCAGACCGGCCCCGGCCGCGCGCGCATTGACGGCCTGGCGCCGATCGATGATTTAGGCGATTTGCGACGCGCGTTGGGCGAGGTCGCAGAATACGTCGACCTGCGTCAGCGCGGAGCGCGCTTGTCCTTCGAAGGCCTCACGGATTCCAGCGAGTCGATTTCGCGTCTGCGCATAGAAGGAACCGCGCTCGATCCTCTGGCGATTCTTGATCTGGCGCGGCTGTGCGAACGAGCAATGGATGCTCGCGCGGCAATCCTGGCTGAACGTGAAGCGTGTCCGACGTTGTTTGAGATTGTGGCGGCGCTGACTCCCGAACTAAGCCAATTGGCCGCGCGGCTGAATAAGAAAATATTGCCGAGCGGCGAGCTTGATGATCGCGCCAGTCCGCAACTCGCGGCGATTCGCCGCGACATTGCCACGGCCCGATCACGCATCACGCGGTCGCTGGAAAGTCTTATGCGTCGTTCCAGCGAAGCGATCCAGGAAGAGTTAGTGACAATTCGCAACGATCGTTTCGTGATCCCGGTACGATCGGATCACCAGGCACGTATCAAAGGAGTCGCGCACGGATCTTCTTCGTCAGGAGCGACGGTATTTGTCGAGCCGCTGGAAACAATCGAAGCGAATAACGAACTACAGACACTGCGCGAATCAGAGCAGCGCGAAATTGCCGAGATTCTGTTTGCGCTTTCAGAGGAACTGAGGCAAGAGTTGCCAGCGATCGATCTTGCCGGATACGCCGTCACTGAACTTGATTTCATCGGTGCGAAGGCGGTGTTTGCTGAAAGGTTCAACTGCGCCGTACCGGAGGTGGCTGGGAGCGCGGACGTCCCGTCCGCACTGAACGCCGAAGGCCCGAATAAGAGCCCGCAGTCCCATCCTTTTTCGAACGAAAACATCCTCGAACTCTCCGAAGCCCGTCACCCACTTCTCGAAGAGACTCTTCGCGCCTCAGGCGCTGCTGTTGTCCCTGTTTCGTTTAGGCTGGCTAGTGATGAATCGGTCATGGTCATCTCAGGCGCGAACGCCGGCGGCAAAACGGTTGTGCTCAAAACCGCCGGACTGCTGACGCTGATGGCTTTGTCAGGCTTGCCCGTTCCGGCAACGCGCGCGAGTGTGCCTTTCTACGTTTCAGTTCTCGCCGACATTGGCGATCACCAATCGCTGGCCGCCAATCTCTCGACCTTTACCTCGCATGTCGCGAACATCGGAAAGATGATTGAGTCGTGCGAGTCGCAGGCTCTGGTTCTGCTCGACGAAGTCGGAACCGGGACTGATCCTGAGGAAGGTTCGGCGCTTGGGGTGGCGGTTGTGGATCACTTCAAACAGCGCGGCGCGCATGTGTTGGCGACAACTCACTATTCAGGCTTGAAAACGTTCGCGGCGACTGAACCGGGCGTGCTCAACGCGAGCGTCGAGTTTGACGAGAAGACCCTGCAACCCACCTACCGTTTATTGGTCGGCATCGCCGGCTCGTCTTCGGGCCTGGAAATCGCGGGGCGCTTCGGCATTCCTGCAGAAGTGATCAGCAAAGCGGGCGCGCAGGTGAAACAGTCTTCACGCGATGCGGTTGAGTATTTACGCCGGATCAAGCGCGAAGCTGAAGCAGCGGAAAGTTTGCGAAAAGCCCTGGAAGAGGAACGCGCGGCCGTGGCCGAGAAGTTTTCTTCTTTGGAAAAACAAGCTCAAAAGCGCGAAGCGGCACGCCAGGTTGAATTCGAGAGGGAACTAAACAGGGCGGTAAAAGAATTTGAAGAGCACGGCCGGGAACTCGCCGCTAAGATCGAAGACCGCGCCTCGCGTTTGAAAGTTGACCGCGAAGCTGCGCGACGCGCGGCCGAGCTAAAGCGTGAAGCTCAGCGGATGGTGCAAACTCCGATCAAAACCGATCGTAAAGCTTCAGGGTTGTCGTCTAAGGGCGGGTCTCCGCAACTTCGCGGCGTGCGCGTAATTCGTGATGGTCAGGAAGTCAGCGATCTTCCGGCTGAGGCGGACAAAACAGAACCGATCAAAAAGCGCGATAGTCGTGCTGCCACGAGGGACATCCGCGGGCCCGCACGCGATCTGAAAATTGGTGATCGGGTGCGGATGGTTTCGTTCGGCTCAGTTGGAATAGTCAACCATATCAAGGACGACGAAGCCGAAGTGCGCGTGGGTTCGCTGCGAATGCGCGAGAAACTCGAGAATCTTGAGCTGGTTTTTGAAGTCACCACCAGCGGCCGTAATGACGCCAGTACCCAGACCGGGCGGGTGAAGCCATCGCTGGAAGAGACGCGGCGTCAGGCTTCTTCAACCGAGCTTCACCTGCATTCGCGGCCAACAGATTCCGGCATGGCCACCACCGCCGAGCTGAATCTAATCGGTAAGAAGTCTGACGAAGCAGTTGAACTCACGGACAAGTTTCTCGACGAAGCTTTCTTGAACGGCGTCAGTGAAGTGCGCATAATTCACGGCCACGGAACGGGTGCGTTGCGGCGCGCGATCGCGGAATTACTTAAGGATCATCCGCATGTGGCCAGGTTCGCTCCGGCGTCTCAGGACCACGGCGGCACCGGCGCCACTGTTGTAGAGCTCAAAAACTAGCTTGAGTCCACATGCGTTTTCCACAAACTTTCATTGATGACCTTCGGCGACAGGCGGACATAGTTCGGATCGTGCAGGACTATGTCTCGCTGAAGAAGAGTGGGGCCAACTGGACTGCGCCGTGCCCATTTCACAAAGAAACCAAGCCTTCGTTTTCCGTTAATCCGGCAAAGGAGATGTTCTTTTGCTTTGGCTGTCACAAAGGCGGCTCGGTATTCACATTTGTGATGGAGATCGAACGGGTGACTTTTCCCGAAGCCATCAAGATAGTCGCTGAGAAAGCCGGCGTGCCGCTGCCCAAAATGATTGACGACAGTCGCTTTGAAGCGCGCCAGAAGGAATCAGATCTGGTTATTGAGTTGAATCAGTGGGCGCTTCAATGGTGGCAGGACCAACTGGAAAGCAAGTCAGGTCCGGCGCGCGGCGCGCGGCAGTATCTTAAGGACCGTGGCATCAGTGATGAAACGGTTAAGACTTTTCGGTTGGGCTTTGCTCCTGACAGTTGGGAATCTCTTTCGACTCATCTTCGTCAAAAAGGCGCGAGTCAGGAGCAACTGGAAAAAAGTGGGCTGGTCGTAAAGAAAGACGAAGGTGGTTCGTACGATCGCTTTCGCGGGCGGCTCATGTTTCCCGTGTTTGACGCCCAGGGAAAACCAATCGCGTTTGGCGGCCGAACTCTGGAACCGGAAGGCGAGCCCAAGTATCTAAACTCGCCGGAGACATCGGCTTACACAAAGGGCCGTCATTTGTTCGGGCTTAATTTGACCCGGGACGAGATTCGCCGGAACGGCTTTGCCATCCTGGTCGAAGGCTATCTGGATCTTATCGTTCCCTATCAATTTGGGGTCAAAAATGTCGTGGCCAGCCTCGGCACGGCGCTGACGCCCGAGCAGGTGAAACTGATCGGCAGGTTTGCGCGTAAGGTAGTGGTGAACTATGATGGTGATCGCGCGGGCGTGCAGGCAGCCAAACGAGCGATCGAAACGATTCTGGCAGAAGATCTTGAAGTCAAGGTTCTGGTCCTCCCGGACAACGCCGATCCGGACGATTTCATCAGAAAATACGGCGTGACGGAGTATCAACAGCGCCGAGGCGAGGCACAGCCCCATATACAATTTGTGATCGATCAAGCGGTACGGGATCGTAACCTTCACAGCCCGGCTGACAAGGCTGCGGCAGTTGAGGAGACGCTCCCGTTTGTTCGCGCTGTCCAGAGCCGGATTCAGAAGCGCGAATATTTTGACATTGCGATGGATGCTTTGCGCGTTCAGCCTGAGCAACGCCGCGAACTTTGGCAGCGGATTAGAAGCGGCGCAAGCACGGACGCGGCCGCCGTTCAGGAGATGGTTAGGCGCAGTCCGGCCAGTCAGCCCACGGTGGCAGAGGAAAGACTGTTGGGGCTGATGCTGGCCAACGAAGAGCTGCGAAAGATCGTTCTGCCGCGATTGGAAGTTACCGGTTACGAGGACCTGGCAACTGCATCGCTGTTTCGAGCGTTGCTAAAGCTCGATAAAGAGGGAAGTGAGATTTGCTTTGATTCCGTGAATCAGGAAACCGCGGGCGACTTGCTGGCCGCGGACCTGCTGCCGCGGCTGATGATGAACGAAACGGCAGAATCGTTTGACGAATCAATGACGACCGCCGATAGCTGTGTCGATGCATTGCGCTTGATGAAAATCGATCGGCGGATTGACGAATTAAGTTCCGAAGTGGCTGAAGCTGAACGCGCGGGCGAAGCCGAACGCCGGGATCGTCTGGCGCTGGAGCTTTTGCAATTGGCGAAGCAGCGCGGCGACTTTCTGCCGGCGCAAACAAGTAAGACCGTGCATTGATAATTAAGCGCGCGGTACTCAGGGAAAAAATAAAGTGGCTATTGAAGAAAAAGACAGGGACGATGTAATGGATAGACTGTTGCAGTTGGGCGGCGACAAGAAATTTCTTTCTTACGACGATTTGAATCGCGAACTGCCCGAGAATGTGGTTTCTCCCGACGATATTGAAGACGTGCTCCAGAAGCTGGATGCTTCGAATATTCATGTGGCGGATTCCGACGAGCGCCTGATCGAACAGGCGGCGGCGATTGCCACCGATGATGAAGAGTCTGGCGATGAAGATCTGGAACTGGATCTTTCGGCCGGCGCACTGGAGAAGACGAACGATCCGGTGCGGCTATACCTGCGCGAAATGGGCGTGGTGCCGCTCTTGACGCGTGAAGGTGAAGTCGCCATCGCCAAGCGCATCGAACGCGGCCAGATCAAGACTCAAAAAGCTATCGCTCGCTCGCCGATTGCCGTGACTGAACTGCTGAAAGTTGGCGATGAGCTGACGGCCCACACCATCAATATCCGGGAAGTTGTTAATTTTTCCGAGCAGGCTGAACTCGCCGGCGAAGAAGA
>Ga0070707_100000490_pt1 | contig 39232 bp, 61 predicted proteins | sample KBSK5502metaG_FD_65468 | JGI IMG/M metagenome (GOLD analysis project Ga0070707, IMG submission 65468) | Corn, switchgrass and miscanthus rhizosphere microbial communities from Kellogg Biological Station, Michigan, USA - KBS K5-50-2 metaG | ecosystem: Host-associated > Plants > Roots >... | reverse complement strand
TTTGGCTCTGCGGATCGTTCTCAGCATGGGTAGCCATTTCGTGATCAGTCCAAAACTCAATCGCGTCGTCGTGGTTTTCTCTCTTGAGCACGACAAGGATCGGCAAACCACCGGAAGGCATCGACGGGTCTTCAGAACCTCCAAGCAACGCCCTAAAGACTTCTTCAGGGTCATTACCTTCTTCCACGGCCTGCTTAATTACCATGTAGCGAGCAGTAGAAAGTCGATCCTCAGCTTCGGTGTTATCAAAGTCAGCATCAATTCCGTTAATCGCCAACCACTGAGAGAACACCTCTTTCAGGAACTCTGGCGGCATGGATTGGACTAGCTCAGGCCGCAACGTACCCAACTGAGTCATAAAGTTATTTAGTTTTACTTCGCGCTCAATCAGACTTGTGGGAATCTCTGAGCCTGCCAAGACATCAATATCCAAATCTCTCTCAATGTCGCATCTTAGAAACGCTTCAATGTCTTCTTCTTTCCACTCTTCACCAAGCCTCGTTCGGATGTATTCCAACTTAGCCGGAGGCCACTGCTGGGCTAGCCGGGTCTGTTTAATGAACCACCCTCTTTCAGCATTAGCCTGAGAGTGCTGGGCTTGGGCCAGTTGACCTAACGCTTGTTGTTTTTGGAGTAACTGAGCGGCGTAAGGTTCATTAGGGCTTCTCTCCCCTACAGCAGCGGGTTGATAACCATAGAGAGGTAGCACTTGGCTAATAATAAACTGAAGACCGTTACTGGCTTCGTTCATTTGAGGGGTCTGAAAGGTCTCGAAATAGTCCCCTATTGGAGCATCACGAGTGAATCCTTCTTTTGTGGGGATTAAGTCAGACTCAAAGGAATCAGGGTCGAATGCGCAATCATCGTAGATAATTCCCACCTGAGCGTTTCGCTCAAGATGCTGCATCCAGATTGTGTATTGAGTGTTGGCGTCGTCCTGAGCTTGTAGCCACTCTACCAAAGGCCGGTAGTGGAAACTCATCGGATCGGGGTTTAGACCACAGTAGTCCCACTCCTGAGTTAAATCGCGCGGCTCAATTCCCGGCAGACACTTCTCACCTGTAAGCCGATACCTGAACCCTTCAGGGTATTTCTCGACTAGCGGAATGTCAGGCTCGATAACATCTACCACTTCACCCTTCGCATCCTTCACTTCGTATTCAGATGGCGGGGTATAAGTAAGATACTGATCCGGGCGCATGTAGATGTTGCGAACTTCCCAGAATCTTACTTCGTCGGTATCGGAACTAGTTGATTGGCTCTTTTCATAAACCACTGTCCCCGTTTCCATTGCGTGTTTCCACTTCATCGGAAACGACCACTCAATCGGATTACCAAAAGGAAACTCACCAAACTCCGCTTTCATCTCCTCTTCGGTTAAAAGTGGATGCCAGTCAAGCCATTGAACCTTGTCGATATTGGCGTTCTGTGAGTATCGTTCATCTAATCTAATTTCAAGAGGGTTGATTACATCAGTACGGTTCTCTAAAGCCATCAACGGAGATTCACCTGTCGGAACTTCCATTGATTCCTCGCCCGGTTCTTCTATCACCTCGGCAGGTTTTCCGCATTGAGGGCATTGGGTGATCAGAAATTCGCCAGCGGGTTGCACCTCTCCAATAAACGGCCCGGATGATCCACAAGTCTTACACGCATACTTACCCGGTGTTGGCATCATCTCCTCGCCAAAGTCAGGCTGAGTCATGCCGGGTACTTTGTGTTTCTGTTTATCTGAATAAGAACGAAAGTAACAGCCGTAGGCCACGCAGACCATTACCGCCAAACGGTTCTTGAGATTCGAGTCCCAATACCCATTCCGACCGTTCCAGTATTCAAACAACCCTCGAACGATATTCGCCGCACCGCCAAGTTCGGGGTCTTTGTTGGAAGCGGCGATTTCTAATTTAACCTCAGCGGAAGTGAGCGTAGTGGAAACCAACTGCACCATCGGCTTGATGATGTTCAGAGATTTCATATTGGCAAAGGCGGTGGAGTTTCCGGTGTCGCCTAACCAGTTATTTGAGCCATTCGGCGAAAAAAGGCCAAAAGAGTCAGACAATGATTGAGCGCGAAGACGCCGCAGCAGAGTCACGGTCGTCATGGCCCGTGAATTTTCCGCTCGCTTCGAAGTCTGAAGATAATGCTTCGCCTTTTTCTTTAGAAATTGCTCGAAAGTCGGCGGTGTTTTAGGGGATTCTGGCATCTTATCCACTTCGCCCTAACTGTTTCTGTTCATCTGCGATCAGTCGGTGACGTGCGTGTGTAATAGGATCAGCGCGAGGTAAGTTATCAGTCTTGGCTTGCGACTTCTTTTCTTCCCGCTTCTCATGGATCGCCTTCACATCAACTCCTTGCGGTGGTAGTCCTTTGCTGACAAATAACCGATCTAACAGTTCTGATTTCTCGCGCTGGAGCTTATCAATCAACCGTTGCTGGAGATAAATTATTCCAGCAGCGAATAGGGCGATGGTGATAATAGCGATCATTTCGGTTTGCGTTGCGCCTGAACCTGTTTATTGAATTCCCGCGTCGCCGTAGTCAAACAATCGTGACTTACAATGATGTTCGGATTCAGGTATTGCGTCATTATGGTGTAGCGCGGTCTGTCGCCCTTTTTGGCAAAGCGAATTTCGACGTTCTCATTTAGCCCCTCAAGGACTGAGGCGATTCGGTCTTTTCTCATTGCGTCATACTAACACGAGGTTGCACTCGCTGAGGCTGAACTTTGATGTACCTCACTCTCTCTTTTGGTGGAATTTTCACTCGATCAGGTATTCCCAACTTCGCCAACCGCTTCTCAGCCGCGATTCTATCTGCTCCTGTCATGTCATACAACAAATGTTTCTTCCGAACGAGAATAGGCAGCAAGTCTTGGCGTTCTTTTGGCGTTGCTACGTCGTACACGATCAGCGCATCATTCAATCCGAAGTTCTTAATGTCTTCACTCAATCGAGAACCAGAAGCGTTCAGAATACTCTCAGCCCGCTTCTGTTTAATCTTTCCTGAATCTACTAATGGCTGAAGTTCAGATAGCACATCCTCACCCTTACGCGCTCTGGAGCGTAGTTCGGATAGCTTTTTATCTTGGTCGATCTCCTCCTGATCCCGCGCTTCATCTGGCATCTTACGACCGAGGATTCTGCGGGCAAGTTTTTCGGCGTGAGTGGTGGGCTTCTCTGGTGAGACGGGATAAGTTCCGACTCCAATCCCAGCCAACGATGGCAGCGCCTTGAATGAGCCAATAATTCCATCTTCCTTGAATGCTTCGATGATGTCGCTGGCGGGTAGCGGGGTGACAAGATCGCGGGCTTCTCGCTTTGCATCAAACTTGCGCCCCATGAAGTCTTCACCAGCAATATAGCTCGTTGCCGTTCCTGCTATCGGCGACAACTTGGAACGCGCAAACCGGCTAACTAACTCGCCTTTTGATTTACCGGCGTAAGTCTCTGCGCCACGCTCTCCCCGCAAGCGATCTGCCTCACTAAACCGATTTGGAAGCAAGCCAAACCCGCTTTTAATGCCTGAACTAAGTTTCCACGCATCTGCATCAACCGCCGCTCCCATGTTCAGGATGAAACGAAGGGGTTGTTGTAGCCCAGTGAGCGTGTCGTAGGTTGTATTACCCACGCGAATCTTTAGGAAGTCACTGTCGTCAGGGTCATAATTCACATCTGCGCCAAGAGCCTTAGCCAATGTAAGCACACCAATAGTTGCCCCAATGAACTTCACATTATCCTGAAGTATCTGAGCGCGAGCGTTGCGCGGCATATTGGCCCACGCTACGGGATTGAACATGTTGTTTAGAAGTTCGACGCGGGACTTCAGTAATCGAGGCGAGAATATGGCGATATTCAATAGCGGCGCGGCTTGATTCAAATCAACACCCGCAACGTTCCCCAGATTTCCACGGCCTGTAGCAGAGTTGATTGCCTTCGCGATCCGTTTCCGATCCGCCGCGAGTTCGGTACGGTTTAGTCCTTCCCTCGCTCCCATCAACCGTGATAAGCGAGTCGGATTTGCCAACCCGTCCGTTATCGAGTCGTACATATTCAGACGTTGAGAGTCGAGGAAAGAGACAAAGGTACGTTCGGAGAAGTCTTTAACACCTTTGAGCGCTTTGCCGAGATAGTTGTATTTTCCCCTAGCAGCCAGATCGATGTACTCCCCGCCTAAATAGCCTTCCTCGTGTTTACTTAGACGCGGATCGGCTTTATCGACTCCTGTATATTCCACGCCGTCTTTTACTGACTGTTGGAACTTAGGATGGTTCTTGATCTTATTCTCGACATTGCGAAATCCTGCGTCGCTAAAAGATCGGAGCATGTCATGAGCAGGCTTCAGCCCACCTTGAATCGGATGCGTGATCGCGTAATATCCACCCTGTCGAAACACAGCAGAGATATCGCCCATGCTCTTGATCGTCTTCGGGACATTCGCGGCCTTGGCTAATTCATCTGAAATCTTCCCACCCATGCTCCGAGTCGCACGGTACATCTCGCGGTTGAATTGAACTTTCGTTTCGTCAATCTGGCGTTGCAGTCGGGCGGTTTCGCGGTTATAAATCGGCGGTTCGCGCTTCCGTTTACTAAAATCTTTCTCAACCGTCCGAGTGCGAGTCTCAACGATCTGGTCAACTAACCGTTTCTGTCTCGCTGCGTCCCATCTGGTCAGCACATCGTCAGATTCATGCAGGGTATTGCGAATAATTCCTGCTACGTCATCACGGGCCACGTCGTACTGCGACTTGACCGCGTAATAGACTTCATCAATCAACTTCTCGGCGGAATTCACTCCCGCCTTGGCTCGATTCTTAGCCATGCGGGCGATAATCGGCGTCAACCTGCCGGAAGGATCAAGGGAAGCTAACCCGATACCGCCTTGACGGTACTCAACACCGGATTCTTTAATATCGAACTGCGCTTGAGCTAATTGAGATTTCAGAGAAGCAAATTCTTCATCCAACACGGCCTTTGTCTCGCCGCGCTTAGTCTGTCGTTGAATGCGTTTGATTTCACCTTGGATTCGATTGTTCGTGGCGCGTTCGGTAGCGGTAGCAAGTTGAGTCTCTAATTCAACAATACGATCCGCCTGCTTCTGATACTTCTCTCGTTCTTCAGGAGTTAAATCGCGTTTGAGTTTGCTTTTGGCTCGTGCAATTAACCCTTTATAGGTATAATCCTCACCGATCTGAACTTGTCTCGCTCGACCAGCAGCAGACCACTCCGCCCCAGCCAATTCTCCGGCCTCATGTATCTTGGCGTATTCATCAACTAAGCCTTCTAACTCGGCAGATTTGTTTTTGATAACTTCTGCGTCGGTAGCCTTGACCAACTCAGATTTCACTTGCTGAATGCGGTTCTTAACTTCCTGAGTCCGCAGGCCAACTTGCAGGGTTTCCTTGTCTGTCCAGTTCTTCCCACCGCGTAATGCTTGCTCAACTAAGACATCAGGCGCGCGAGGATCGGCGGTATTAGCCCTAACAGCTTCGTCAAATGTCTCTTGAGCCTTTGGGCCTTTCTGTCGTTCTAGTTCAGGCAAACCAAGTTCAGCACGATCTGCTCGCAAGGATTCGTTTCGCACTACCGTTGAGCGCGGCGATACTTTGTCAACAACTGTTGACACTTCACGAGCAGGAGAAGGCGTACTTGCACTCGTAGTTGCGCCTTCCGCAATCGGCGGAGTTCCGGTGGATGCCCGTAGCGGTTCGGTGAGCGGTAGATTAGGCCGCTCGGTGGGTTCTACCCCTTGTACTTGCTGTCTGCGGGATTCTTTTTCAGCACGGGATTCGGGTTTGAATTGGCCGCGACTTTCACCACGTTGGCGGCGAGGCTGAAGGTCAACGTGTCTCGGCGCAGTCTCTGCTCTAACTGGCTCGGCAGCTGCGCTTGGTTGAGTTGGCGCTGCGACTCTTTCCGGTATTCCAGCACGTCCCTCAAAAGATGGAACGGGTATTTGTTTTGCCTCATTTGGTTTTACCTCTACTAATTTCGGTGGTCTTGCGCCCACGACTTCATTGCTTCGCGGTGTATCCATCGCAGATTGCGAACTTTCCCTCGGCGACAACGCCACTTCATTTGGCGATCCAGCCTCAGAAGGTAGCGGACGTAATTCTGGGTTTGTAGCCTCACCTCTCACCCCTCTCTTTGGCGCTAACACTGCGCCTGAAATCGTCTCTACACCTGTCTGTAGCAAGGCGTCTTCTAAACTCATATTGCCTTGGGCGTATTCAAGTCCCGTGGAGACTGCTGTCGGGCCACCAAATAAAGCTGCACTTACTGGGCGGGACAGATGCTGATCGAGAATCTTGCCCATCCCGTAGGCATGAGCTATCGCCGCAGATCGCTCGCGCACGGGCTTATCAGAAGTCTTTAACGCCGTCTCGGTTGCCATCAATGAACTGAGACTCATCCCCGTGGCCTTCTTCATCGCAATCAACTGAGCCACGGTAAATCCGATATCAAGCACTGCTCCTGTTGCCTTCTCCGGCAAGCCGCGAACAATCTCCTCTCCCTTGGCGTTGAGCGGGGGAAGCGTCGCCGCATCTTCGAGCAAAGTTGCGCGTTTATTCAGATAGTCACTGGCCTCATTAGGCGCAACCCCTCCCCAACTACTCAGTCCGGCCAGCATCTTTACGATCCCTGCGCCTGCACGGCCGGCGGGCATCGTCATTGCTCGTATTGGCGCAGGCTGTGAGCCAAAGTCCTTGCGCTCGGCAACCACTTCAGGGCTTGACGCTCGTTTCTGTTGTTCTATTCTGCTGGCAATGGATTCTTCTAATCTCTGTCCGCGAGATTTAGTGAACGTGCCAATAGGATCGGTGAAGACATCAAACCCGTGCTTCAAATTCCCCGCCAACGTGTCTTCGTCAGCTAATACATCGCGGCCAGCTTGGGCCTCCAGCGTATCGCTCGGCTGGTAGTCCATGATGGTTGACTCAACAACCTTACGCGCGTCAAACGGAGCGCGGGCAACAGGCGACCGCTGCTCCTCGCGCCGCTTTAAGTCTGCGAGTGAGATTTGCGGACGTTGCCCAACTAACTCAGGATTACGACTTGTAGCCGTTCCCTTAGTAACTCCTCGTGGAAAGCGGGTTGGTTTCGGTGCGGAAGTGACGCGGCCTGTCTGCGGGGTGAATTGTGGCTCACTCGGTTGCGTCAACTCAGTTAGCGGATCAACCTTTGGGGCAATCTTCTGTGGTTTGGTTAACGCGGTGAGCGGATCATCTTGAGTAGTCGATCCCTTAAATGCCGCATAGTTCTTTCTTCCCGGCAACGTACTCCCCGGCAACGACGCCCACTCACGACCAGCTTTTTTAATCGCAGTATCGCGATCATCTTTCAACAGCGCATCCAACGCTCCGGTTTGTCTTAGCAACTCAACCGCTCTCAAGTCTTGATTCTCTGGCGAGTAATCCAAATCAGCATACTTCGCCAGTTTAGATTTATGCGTTGAATGAACGATTTGATACTTACCGAATGCAGTAGACGGCCCGGCCTTGGTTGTCAGTCCAACCTTGTTAGGATGGCGTGAAAGGTCTTTGATGTGCGAACCACCAACTAGCGTGTTGTAGTCAGCCCCCTCTGACCGTCCTATATCGTCAAGAAATGTACGGATACGCGGATCATTCAGAACAGCGCGATTTGGATCGGTGAGATCGGATAAGGGATCGCGTGGCGGCATTTACTTCTCATCTATCGACGGCAGTTGCTCCTTGAGTCGATTCACCGCATTAAATAATTCCACTTCAGATTCATCGAGTTTAGCTACAAACAACTGCCCGTGCTGTCGCTCCCAGTTCTTTGCTTTTTCAATTACGTCACGCTCGGCGTCGGTCACTCTTCAATCACCACCTTTGGATTAGCTTTCAACTGCGCATAAATCTCTTCGTAAGTCTGTCCCGGCTGGAGTGATGCTCTGATTTGATCGACCGTGTAATGCCACTTCCCGTCCTTTGCAGGCTTTACCGTCCCTTGAGTTTTAGGCGCAACAGGCATCGTCGCCGCCTCATCACCCTTAGTCCTAAAATCATTCGCATCGTTCAACGCTTGCTGTCGTTGCGTCGTTAGCCTTTGAACTACCGCCTTCTGCTGGTCGGTGTAAACCGCGTTGCCTTGATTATCTTGTCCAGCCGGAACGATAGCATTGATTTGTTGATCCAAATCCGCAGCTTCGGCCTCTTTCTCTTTTTGCCGCTTGATAAAATACGCCGCTCTGGTTTCGTAATCCGGCTTCTCTTCTGACGCCTTCGGCGGAACCTTGGGAAGCCCTTTTGCTGGTGCCCAATTTCCACTCTTATCTCGTTCAAAGACCGTATCACCAACTGTCAAATGAGGCGGAACGGCTGAAGCCTTTTCCGGTGCTTCATAGGGAACTAAATCAATCCCTAACTCCTGAGCCTGAGCCTTGAGTTGCTGCGAACCAATATCATTAATGTCTTCTGGGCGATAGTGGCCCAATCTGTCGTGCATGGTCAGAAGATTCGCAATGCGCTTTTCCTTCTCCTGCTGCTCACGGCCTTCTCGTTCCAATCTCGGCTTTAATCGGCGTAACGCAATCTCTGAACGCACATCCTCTTGCTGTAAATCGCGCGTCTCATCCTTCTCCAGCCCTTCAATCCTTTTATCCGTCTCGCCTAATTGTTTTGCTTTCCATGCCTCATTAGGCATCTTCGGTTGAATGTACTTTTGAGCAATAGCCGTTCCTGCTGCACCGAGAAGTCCCATCGGCCCATGCTTTCCACCAGACAGCGTCGCGTTGATAATGTAGGGTAAAAACTCTTTCCAACTTGCCTTCTCTGGTTCGTAATCACCGACAGCAGTGCGAAGCTGCTGCTGGCCTGCTAGCTCATCTTCAGGACGTAACCGAGGAAGAAGTTTCGGCCTTCCACCTTTCGGGGCGAGCAAAGGGATATTAGAATCGAGAGGGACACGAGTATTCATCTCCAATCCCAAATCAGCGGGCGGCTCAGGCAGGACACCCGGCGGAAGTGGAGACATCGGCTCACTTGGCCCAACGGAAGATAGAAACCTTAACGCTTGCGGGCTGGGAGTTTTGCGTTTGAATTCAAAAGGAAGATTCATCTTGTGTCTTCTTCTTAATCACTACATGGCAAATGCAATTCAGATCGTCACATTCACGTTCAATGGTAAGCCCTGTGTCTAAACCATGGGCCTCAAAGAAATCCGCAAACGGACGGTTTACTTGCTCTTCCTCTTCGTCAGCCACGCGCTTAATGCTCCCAGCCCTGCGCCCATCAATCCACCGCCCTGAAACCCACCTAACATTTGAGGCAGATACTTCTTCCACCCGGACTCATCTTCATCATCATCGCGCCTAGCACGGGGATTCCAGTCTGGTGTTCGCAGGAACATATCCGTTGGTCTGCGTGTTCTGTTTGTTGCGTAGTTGTCAAATGGCATGTTAAGCCGCTCTTTCTATCTGCACGTCTGCCAATTCTTCCATGAACCGATAAGCCTGCTCGCACAATTCTCTCGGCCACTTGAGATGTAACCCAATCCGAATTCCACTCTTAAGCCACTCACTCACGGGTCGCTCATTACAAGCAATAAATGCACGTCCCTCAGTTGACTCAGTTAGTCCTACATAAATACCGGATTCATCAGACAGGGTTAAGTGACGAGGTGGACGAGTCCAAACACCGGAACGGATGTAATAGGGGCCATCAAGCGCCCAACTTCCCAGCCAATCACCCTCAACATGCACTCCGCGTAATCGAGTACCATGAAGCACGGGCCACTTACCATAATGAGAGCGAATGGTTGAGTCAATTACGGCACAATCAGCTAGGCGAGATTTATATATAAAGCTACCCTGAACATAGGAATTGTAAGTGATCGCCTCAAAAAAGGAAGCATCTTCAACATGCGAGTGCTGGTAAATCTGAGACGCGGCCACAGAGGAGTTGCCGGTTACGGCGGCAGTGCGATCAAGAAACGTATCGCGTGACACGTCGGCAACGTCACCATAAATCTTTCCGCCGCCATTCCGGTGTCTGCGATAGGGTAGCATCGAAGCGGATTCTAAACCCTATTATGTTTTAGAGCAATTAGTTTCTGGGGGCGGCGTGCTTCCATCGCACATCGCGCCAGTTCGCGTCGTCCCGGCAAGCAGCAGAATCAGGTGGCAAGTCGGGAAGTTCACAAGTTGCACCATCAGCACGCCACAGGTGAATCTTCCCGCGAGTCCGAGTCATAGCAAGAATCGGAGCGTCTAACCAACGTCGGAAGATGCGCCAAAGAATTGCCCTCACTTCTTTCCTCTCTCCGATGGCGGCTCACCAGTAGGCGCTCCGTCGGTTTCAGATTTCTTAACGCATTGATACTCAGCCAATTTCTCTTTTAGCGCCTTGTTCCACGCGGCATCTTGTCGCGCAGCGCCCCATTGAATACCCCACAAAAAGACATTCACGCCGATAGCCGCAAATATCAAAATCTCGCGAATGATTTCCCGTGCTTTCATCTCTCCCTCACCTTCAATAGCATGGTAGAATTAGATCAGGTCTTTGAAAATTAAGCCCTCTTTACGAGTTTTAGAAACAGGCCGCTAAGTGGCGATGGATCGTCTTTAATATCGGCGCGAAGTCGAGCAATCCGCGCACGTTCGTTCTTGTAATACGGTTCGTGTGTGCCAGCAAAAAGTCCTTCTTCCCCCGCACAATAGCTTTGGTTTTTCGGGTTAGAGTGATAACCACAGACCGTCTTGTTTTTCATACGCGAACGAGAACATCCCCAACCGCCCTCGGCGTGACGCCAGCTACATTCTAATTCCCAGCCGCCAGCCAGTCCGTCACCGCGATCAAGACCGGAGAATTCATCAATCTTAATGCACCGTCCGTTCTTCGCAATCCGATACAAGAACGCGGTTTCAACGTAATCATCGCTCTTGTTGTTGTCAATATCTGCACACAACAGCGCGTGAACCTGATCGACCCACTCACGGGCAGCATCCGCATGGCGAAATGCTCGCATCGGCAACCGCGAATGCGAGTTATTAAAGTCGGTGATAATTGCCAAAAACGGGCGGCTCACTTCTCCTCCTTCACCATCTCAGCCGAATGCCAAGCACCAGAATCAGCCACAAGTATCACCTTATGTCCCTGCGTCAGATGATATCCGATTGGGTCAATGTCAATAGAGCAATCGTCAGCGGTGACTTCGATGCACCCGTTCGCATAGGTCGGCGGCAGCGTAAGAGTCGCACGAGGCGGCGAACCATTAAGGCGAATCATGAACTCAATACCGTCCTGATTAACTATCATTTCCCCTTACGCTCCGATGGCTTCAATAGCGGCTTGCGTCCGGCTCGCCAGTTCTCAACAGAAGCCCTCCCGCGACCGTCCGACGCGAGCGGCCCAACAGCGTCCAGCGACGCAACCGATCCACCGCTCGGTAATTCATCGGGGTTCACGTAGTCAATATCATTTCGATCTACAACAGTCGAAAGCGGGTCTTCGGCTTTGCGCTTCTGCGCTGCGACCACTTCACGCTTTGATGACTTGGGCGACTTTCCGGCCATCGCAAACCTCAACATCTCAATTACCACCGCCGTCTCGCTGCGCACTCCTGCCGCTCGTTCGTGAATCGCCGCGATAACATCGTGCGGCAATCGAAATGCCTTCAATTCAGTTTCAGCCATGAGCAGGATTGTATAACAGAACAGGAAGCGTATAACAAGCGGAATGTTATACAACCTCTACCCACCCAATATCTCTTTCCTGTACCTCAACGTGGCAGAACGAGTCTTAGGCTTATTCTGTTGTCTAATGATCTCTTGAGATTTAATCGCTCTCGCAACCATTAACAGACCTTTTTTCTCTGTGTCTTCGGTGGATTGAATAGATGCAGACTTAAGAGGATCGGGGAGAGCTTCATTGACCTTTTCGGCGGGGGTAAGAGGTAAAGCAATCGGCCAATAGTCAGCGGCGGCAGCCCTCATCGTGTCTATAGCGTCATTAAAAAGCGAGTAAGGGACTAACTGAAGTGGCGGATCGCCTGATTTCGGCATGGCCCAATGGTATGCAGGAATTTCGGCCCGATGCCTAGCCAATCCATCGTCATCCTTCGGATAGCCAATCTGGTCGTCATCGACAATCAAGTATAGCAACGGATGGCCCATAACATCAGGGTGAAACGGGTTAGGTTTATCTAAATCCCTCAATTCAAACGCTGTTCGGAGTTGTGCCACGCCGCGATTCTTCCCGGTCGGCCATGCGCTGAAGGGTAAATCATGCTCACGGCGATAACCGGCTCGTTCATCTGCTGCTTCGTGGCTCATTTGCCAGCGTCTAGCACGTTCAAATTCCCGTCCCATTACCTGTTTAATGCGTTCTGCTCGTTGCTTAGTCGTCCAATCGTAAACCGTCAAACCTCGATAAAGGAACACCGAGCCTTGCAGCTTCACACCTCCGCGACGATCCAAGGCCGCGTTATCCAGATCGATATTCTTCGGCGCAGAAGCAAACCACGACGTAACGCACGGATGCGCCTCAGTCATGCCCGCATCCTGATAAACGTCAATTAACCAAGTGTTAGGTATGCTCTTACCGTTACGTCCAAGCACTCGGTTGAAATCACTCCAACTAATAACCACGTGCCTCTCTGAGTAAGTCGTGAGGATGTCCCCGCGCTCTTGAATCTGCCAATCACCTTGTAAAAGCTGCTCACGAGTTACAGGATCAAGCTCGTTCAATGCTTGAACGTACTCGCCTTGATCCAAGTGCGGATTATCATGCAATCTCGCCGGCACAAACGCCCTCCTAAACGGCCTGCCATCTTCATCAAGCCCCTCTTTCCAGTGGATTTTAGACTCCTGAGCATCAAACGGAGTGAAGCCGTCAGGGATGAATCGATCATAGACCCAACGCCCGCCTACACCGCCCGGATTTGAGCCTGAGCGCATTCTCAGAGGCACGTCCGAACCAACCAGCCGCCTGAGGCGTGAAAACAGATAGAGATACTGTGTGCGCGTAAACTGCGAGAGTTCGTCAAACGCTATGTATTGGTACTCGGCTGACTGGAAATTAAACTTATCATTCTCAGTGTCGAGATAGCCAAAAGTGATTTTTGCGCCAGAGGGGAATGTCCATTGTTTCCTTTGATCGTTCCACTTTGCTGAACTATTCTTTAACCATTCATTAGCACGATCCATCAACGCGCCGGGCTTAGACAAATCTGCATACGTTCGCCGCAGTAACAAAGCAGAGTAGTTCGGCACATCAACGTACTCTAATGCGCCCATGAGCAACGCAGAACTTTTGCCGCCGCCTGCCGCCCCGCCATAAAACACTTCTCTATCAGATTTTAACGAAAGGAAAAGACTTTGGCGTTCTGTAGGCTGCTGAGGGAGGTAGCTAACTGACTGCGTTGCTCTCAGTCTCTCCAAAAGTTGAATCTTGGCTTCGTCCGGCCATTCGCGCCAGTTCTGCGGCAATGAGGCCGTCGATATCTTCAATTGAGATTGCAACCTTTGGTTCTCTCTGTCCTAGATACTGCTTACCAAGCCATATTGCCATAGCTGGGTTTGTTTTGGATAGGTTGAATTGATTTACTCGAAGAGAAGACTTCGCACTATCTTTACCGCTTTTTAATGATTCCGCAAAACGACGGGTAAGAGTGTCAGGCGAACAACCCAATTTCGCGGCGATTTCCTCATTCGTGCAGAAGCACTCGGCAAGTAATCTAACCTGCTCAGGATCAATTTCTAATTGCGGCCTGCCCATTACACCCCGCATCATAGCACTATTTAGCTACTAGAATGCAATAGTAAACTTGTTTGAACACGGTTATTAGAATGTGGTAGCGCCGCCGTTTAGATCGAGAACGCCCCGCAAGGCGTCTGACGGCTCAAACGGCGAAAGGGCCTCAGTGTTCGAGACGGCCTTTTCGTGCCAGTCTCCGCAGCACGAACAAACACAGCGAACAAATCGAACCGCGCCACAGTGACAAGTGTCAGGCCGTGCCTCAATCGATCCGGCATAAGCGCGGACGTGCCCACTAAGGGAGCAATAGCTGGTGCTAGTGACGGTGTTTAGCATTTGAAAAGTTTGGGCGGCTCAGGCTGCAACCCAACCGCCCCCGACTTCAAGCTATCAGCGGGGATACGCCTTAAGTGTGAAGTGAAAACATTCTACCACAGAAACACTTCAGCCGCCGAAACTTTTAACGGTCGCGGCGGCCTCCATGTGTTGATTGAGAAAACTCTTGCGCCTGAGTTGAAAGCACTGTAGCATGATTCCTGTTGATTGGGAATAGGCCATTGGTATCCCGCCTCATTCAGCCCGTTTCCAACGCGAACATAAGCCGAAAACACTAATGTTTAGCGTTCCTTTATCATCTGAAGCGCGCGAGAAAATTCAGAGTAGAAGTGTACACGGCGAAGCTGCAACTGTGCGAAATAGCTTTCTGAAACCTTTCCTCGGCAACGGGCTGGTAGTTGATCCAGCAAAAGCGATACGTCCGAGTCCTAAATGCTCGAACTCTGGAAACAGAGAGTAAAGCTAGTATAAGTACGGCCAAGGCATTTTGATCTCGTCTCTTTCACTCGCCCACAGAGCAAGAAGAGGTATTTCGAGCAGGGAATCGCTCTGCCTTGGTCAGTCTTCAGACTTTCACTGAAGAGGCGGATCGGGCTTGTGCGCTTGCAGTAGCTCAAGTAACTGGTCAGACGGAATAGACTCGGCGCGCAATTCCGCTCTTTGGCGATCTATTGCCGCCTTAACCTTTCGGAGTCGCTCCTCGCGTTCAAGCAGCGCGGTCAGTGCCAATAGTTCCTTTGGGTTGTGTTTGATGTTTGGCTCTTGGCTTTGTTGCTCACGCAGCCGCTCAATGTGCCTGCGCAATTCTTCGACACTTTCAAACTCGACTATCGGCTTTGGCCGGATGATGATTTCGTATTCCATAAGAGCCTCTTACGCTTGAGGGGGAGCGGAGTCCTTCAGCCTGTCAATTTCCGTTCGCTCTGGATGGCGATAATTTATCAGCCAACTTGGCGTCGGAATGAGATTGCCGCTCAAGTCCGTAACCTGAACCCTCGTACCGATGTCCGGCTGATTAGGAAACGTCTCTTCGTATTCATTGAGCAACGCGGCCGCTGTTGACTCGTATTGGATTGGAGGCTCACTTGCCATTCTTCTTCCCTCTAGCTGTGGAGGCGGTGGATTTACCGTGCTCGTCTTTTATCTTTTCAACCTGCCCGATGGTTAGCTTGGGGCAGCCGCCAATGTTTTTGGGTGGATATTTCGGCAAGTATTTGCGGTATAGCCACGCTCTACAAATGCCGATCTCTTTCGCCGCTTCTGTTAGACCGAAGTACATAGTCACTGAGCCTATCACACAAATAAACGGCTTGTCTACTTCTTTTTGAAGATTACAGTAGACAGCGGACTAGACGTGCTGTACACTCGTTCTTATGTTTACTATTGAAAAGGGCATTCCCGTTGTGCCAGCTATTTGAACGGGAGCTTCGCCGCCGAAATCCGAAAGGTCTTAGGCGAGATGGACGCAGGCGACAGCTTTGCTTATTCAGACGCTACGCCTACCAAGAGCATGGATAAAAGTATTCGGTCGATTGCTCGGCAACTTGGCTTTAAGGTTACTGTTCGTAAATTGAAGGACGGAACGTACCGCGCATGGAAAGTTTAACTATAGAGCGCGGCATTCCAATCCCGCCACGAAAGCACTGCGACGTAAAGCCTGAAGGGTCGTGCCTTAAGTGTCCACGAATACCGGAAAGCGGGAAAACTTACTGTCGGTATTGCCTCGACGCACTTAAGGTTGAGCGCGGCGCACACAAGGCGAAGGGGCTGTGTGGCTGGGGAAGCACTGCTTGTACGCAGCTACCCGTTAAGGGACATACAATGTGTCAACCTCACCTTGAGGAAATGCGTGTTCACGCGGCCCAACTCAGACAAAAACGAAACAAAGCAAAACTCTGTGTTGATTGCGGCCAGCGTCCTCAGTGGTGGAGTCGCCGCTGTGTTATTTGCAGGCTCCGATTATTCTAAAGACCCACTACCCACCGGAGCAAGGAGAGCACTCAGGCACTATCGTCGCATGGAAAAGATTGATGCGCGACGCGCTCAGGCCGAACAAGCGATCCGACACATCAACGATGATCGAGCGCGAGTAATCCTAATGATGCGTCACGGCTTAATTGACGCCATCGATCGCACCTTAGAAGAAATCGCCGCCAACTTTAAAATAACGCGGGAACGTGTCAGACAAATTGAAAGCGCGGAACTTAAAAACCTCGAAGGAAAGGGCATTCTCGTTAATCTACTGCGCCCACCGTTCGAGGAAGTCCAACGCAAGCCGTTCACTAAGCGCCGACATTTAGTAAGCAACGAGCAGCGCATTAAGACCGCTGCGCACAGTCAAGTTGCGAGCGCAATAGCAAACGGCGAGATTGTCCAACAGCCATGCGAGGTCTGCGCCGACCCTAACACCGTCGCTCACCATAAAGACTATTCAAAACCCTTAGAGGTAAACTGGCTTTGTCGCGTTCATCACATGCAAGCCCATCGAGGCCGATGGATCGATAAAGTCAACCCCGAAACAGAACCAGCAAAATCCCTTGTCGCGGTCTTGAAATCATTAGACTTTTCAATCCCGCAACTCACTGAAAAGACAGGTATTTCAGACGGCACACTGAAGAATATTCTGCGCGGCAACCCCAGCGTCCGAGATGAATACGTCCTAACCCTGATTAAGTTCTGTGAAGCTAATCGGTCACATTGACAGTAGACAAGGCGTCTACGTTACTGTATCTTGTCCTTGCTTCAGGGGATGAACTAAATGGGATTCAGAAATACTACAATCAGAGAGAATCAAGTTCGCAAGTGTAGAACGTGCGGCGCGGAGATTTTCTGGTGGCAGAATCGCAATGGCAAATGGCTCGCACTTCCCGTTCATCGCGATCCGCATCATTCTGGCCCGTTCTACAAACACAACGGCGGGGCGTATAGCAACTTAACACCGTGGCATGTTTGCAGGCCGCAACGCGATTTTCTAGGCGAACAGCTTTGTACTCAAGCCGCAGTGTTGGCGCATAAAATCGCTCGCTGCGCGTTGGATGCTTACCGCGCTAATCCTGACTGGGAACACGATCCGCTGCAACTGCGCTTAGTAGCGATTCAAGAACGATTAGCGCGGCGTCAACAACGACGGTTAAATAACCTACCCGAAGCGTCTAGACCTTACGTTCGTTGAGGTTAGTCACTTCGGGGGACGATAGAAGCTAAGAAGGAGTCAACTAAAATGATAAATTTCAGCGTCAGCAAAGATGAACATGTGACCATAGTGGAAATCGCGGATCGCGCGGCGTCTATGGCAAAGGCTCGCAACTTCGATTACCCGCGCGTTGAAGCCATGATGGATGTTACGGCGGCGCACGCTAACGGTTGTCCGTTGAAGCTCAACGATTTATTGGCTGCGGAACCGTTCGACTTTGCCCATGACGTGTTTGGCATCCGTCGTCACATCAACCGCAAAACGGGGCAGATCGAAGATTGCTTTGTGCCGCGATTCGCACGGGCGCAGCAAGCAGCCGCATAGCTACAAACCCCCAACACACAGGTAGAGGAGAATTGAGAAATGACATACGAAGAAACACCGATAGGCGAAGTTACCGAACGCGCCAAACGGGATATGGATTTGATTCGCAAAGATGTCGAGGCGAAAAACTGGCTCAGTGTCATCGCGGGAGTTGAGTATCAAATTCAGGCATTCACTGAGTTATTAGCCGACCTTAAGAAACTCCAAAGGGGCGGCTTTCTCAAATGAAGTCTTTAATCTTGGTAAGTGAGAAGACGGACAACTAACGAGGAGAAACAATGAAACGAATTTCCAAAGACGACGCCAAACGCAAAGATGAATTAGGCACACAGATTGCGCGGCATGAGAACGAGCTACAAGACGCAATCAACAAGTTCAACGAAGCCAAGCGCGAAGCGTGGGGGCCGGTTCAAGTTGCAATCGAAGCCTACAACGATGTAATCCGCGAGGTAGAAGGCTTCTGTGGTGACGTTTGGAACGAGATTGACAATTACATCAACGAGCGCTCCGAAAAGTGGCAGGAAAGCGATGCCGCTAGTGCGTTCGGAGAATGGCGCGATTCGTGGCAGGAAATCTCAGGCGGCGAAATCGAATTAGAAGAACCAGAAGACGTTGAGATTCCTGAATCAGAGACAGCCGACGCTTTCAGCAACTTGGAAAACGAAGTGAACTTGTAGGCCCAACCACGACAAAGGAGAATTAAGAGTAAATGGCAATCAAACAAAAAGAATTTGACGCGAGGATCGCAGCAATAGAGACGCACGATAACGGAACGTGTCATCACCCCGCAGGCGAAGTGTGCCCCGCAACGCAACCCGACACCACAACCAAAGCAACAGCAGACTTAGCTACGCCGATCACGGCTACTTTGTTCCACGGCGAGACACGTCACGAAATCAAGGATGCAAGCGGACGGATTATTCTAATCGCTGACATCTTGCCAGAACACGTCGAGTTAATAGTCCGCGCAGTAAATCGAGATGCGGCGTTTGATGCGATGGTGGGGGCATTACGGTATGCGCGAACTGAAATAGACATCCTGCCGCCAAAGCAAAGACAGCAACGCAAGGTTGCATTGCAGATGATTGACACCGCACTCGCACAAGCTGACAGTGGGGAGAATGGAGGAGGACGATGATTGAATATCGAATCGGGCTGTACGATGAAAACAAGAAGCTGATCGGCTACAAGGCTGATACGTTTTGGAATTTAACGAAGCGCCCCGAACATGCCAAATGTCATAGTCTGGAGAACGACGCGATTCGTGCGCACCTCATCAGCAACTTGAACGTCGTGCTAGGTGAGCGATTTAATCCCGACAAGGACGACGCGGACTTCGACCCCGGAAAGACTATTGCTGCGTTGCGCGGAGTTACCAAGAAGCGCTTTTTCGGAAACTTTGAAACGATGCTGATTGGATACGACACGGATGGAGTTGAACCCGTATTCACTCATCGCGTGTTTCCTGAAGGCGTTGAGCCAATATAAAAGGCAACACAATTATCAAAGAACTAGGAGATTATATCACGATGAGTAACGCCACTACGGCGCCGCCACTTGGAGAGATAAGGTTGCTACATCAAGCAAAGACAGGGCAAACGGGTTGCTTCTATTGTCAGCTTCCAATGGGCGAGTGGAAGCCGAATCAGGAATGCCCCGGTCGTGGGGCTGAACGAATCGCGTTCAAAGCCGCTGATGAATACTACATGAACACAAGGAATACATACTTCACTGACAAGCCCAACGAGCTACGCAGGGTTTTGGTGAGTATCATTCTCGGTGCTCATGCGTTGATTAACGAGCAGGAACGGGAGAACCAATGACCACAGACGACATACTACGAAATGCTTTACATGCCACCGCTGAAGCCTCAGATCGTATTGTACTGGGAAGTGGGGAGCATTACCGGGCCTTTGCGGATGCTAACTATTCACCTGAACCATCGCAGTTTTGTGATGTTGATGGCTTCGGCCTTAACGCGGACGGCGAGTGTGAGCGTTGCTTGCGGTCAGCCGCAGCGGAGCAGGCGGAAAATGATGCAGAAGATTTGGCTTGGGAGGATTGAAAGTGGAATACGTTTACAAGCGAACCAGACCACGACTCACGGTTGAGTCAACAGGCGGAAAGAAACTGGGCAGTTGCTACGGCATTTCGTTCTACGTGGTGACTTCTACTTATCCGCTGACCGAAGACCGCTATCGTGAGCCGTACAATCGACTCGTAGAGGACATTCGTAGCCTTGTTGATTTGCGATATGGCGGCAGCGCGGGGGCAGGGAAGACGCAAGATGAAATGCTGCTGTGGCTTCGACGCGCCATTGAGAAACTAAAACAATACGAGGCAGAGGAAGTAAGCAGGCGAAAGCGCCCAGCAGAATGTGAAGACATAGAGTGTATGTACGACTATCCGCACAACAAACACTGAGCGCCGCTGCCTTGCTCGCCTTGTTTATTCAATCATCAGATGAAGGAGAACTCCAATGGCTAAATTCAGGAAGAAACCAATCATCGTTGAATTCGAGCAGTATCACAATGTTCCGAACGGCTGGCCCAAAGGTGTATGCGCAAGCTGTAACGAAATAGGATTAACGCTAGGCCCGCACGTTCACACTGCGCACAATAATCAGGCTGTTGAATTGGAAGATGGGGATTGGATCGCGCCGGAACCTGACGGCGTTCATTACTACCCGATTAAGCCTGCCATCCTTGCGGCGACTTACGATCTGGTCAAGGAGAACTCTGATGACAGATAACGATTCAACAACAACCGGCATAAACGATCTACGGCATCCACGACATAAAGATTCGCAGACCGCGCCACAACCAGACATAGACACAGGGCCGGAGCAAGAGCAAACCGCAGTTGAGATGGCCCAAGCGTTCATCAAGGAATATAACTTGGATGCTACGGCGCAGTGCCAGCTTGCAGTCATCATGCAGCGGTATCGCCGCGCCGATCTAGTCGCTACTCCCGCGCCGCGTGCCCACTGTGAGCGCCATGAGAAACTTGCACGGGACATGGAAGAAACTGTTGATAACGTGCGTGATGCGCTCGGACTGGAATCAACCCACTGGCTTGTCATTGCCGATCAAGTTAGAGATGTAGTTCAAGAACGCGACAGACTCCGCGCTCGCATCGCAGAACTTGAAGCTGCTGCTTCTCCCGCTCCGTCAGGTAAAGTAGAGCGCGGGTGTCCTACTTGCGGGGCTGACCTGACAAACTGTCCAGAGTGCAAAACTCCCTACGCTGATGGCAGTGGCATGTGCCTCCCTTGCTATGCGTTCACTGGCCCAAGCGACTTAGGATTACGACGCGCAGCCGCAGCCGCCACTACTCCATCCAAGTCAGATGAAGAAACAACGCGAGAGGTTGAAACGATTTGTTCATTTCAAGAAGCGCGTAAGCGGCTATTCGCTGAAGGCCGAGAGTTCGATTTGCAAACTGCGATTTGGCATGTTGATGAGCTATTGAACATCGTCGCTACCAACAGAGAGGCACTAATAGATCGCGTGAAAGCAAAGCGGGATGAGTGGCAAGTTGCGGTTGAGTTTTCTAAAGTGAACGCCGAGCCATTTCAAGGTTTTGTTGCCGCAGCCAACGAAATCATTAAGTCTTTAAGAGAAGGAACAACTAATCTTTAGAACAGAGTTATTACCGTTCGCGCTCCGTTCCCGTCATCCCAAAACTTACTAATCTGCATATCGTGTAGGTGTTCGTCGCCGGTCGGAAATAAAGCATCGCCCACCGCTTTAAGAATGTTATCAGCGTCGGGCCTCTGGGTATGTGGCTGGCCGCGCATCTTTGCTTTTGTGGCCGCGTTCCATGATGGAGGCAGCTTGAAAAACGCCACCGCCTTAATGCGAGAATGCCTCACTGTCCCTAAGAATCGCACATCGGGAAAGGCTCGTTGCTTTGCATTGCGGTATTCGATTCGCGCTAAGTCTGCCCATGCACGATACCTCATCACACAAGGACGTTGTGCCCACTTGTCCCTTCGGGTTTGCCGAGGCTTAGGAATCGGTGCTCCGTTCAGCGTAAACGATACTTGGTTCATGGTCTGATTACCCCGCCACGAGATTCTATCGCCCGAAACACCGCTATCGCCATTTGATCATGGCTGAATACCTCGTCCAATATGCGGTGCGCGTTCAAACAAGCCAGCGCCACGGCATACATTTGGAAATGCGGATCGGTTCGCTTGTGCGAGTGGGCAAACGACAGGCCGTTATCATCCCAACATTCGTGCCGGATGAAACCAAATTCGCACCGTGTAATCTCACGTTTTGCAAAAGCCTTTTTAAGCTGCGCCCGCACTGAATTCCACCGCTTAGTCTTTTTCCCCGCCTTGAGTCTCTTAGCTGGCCGCTGTGATAGTCCCTGCTTGCGCGAGATTGCCCCCTGCGCCCCTTTTCCGCTGGAGAGAGGCTTGCGGGTTAAAGTGAGTTTGGGGGGCTTAGAACGCGACTTTTCCCGTCGCTTTAGGTTGTAGCGATTTGCGCGATCTTTCGCTTCATTAAATGTGGCGGGGTTGAGGCTCATGCGGCCTTCGCTCGCTTTGTGAATCCAACCGTCTTGAGCGCGTCTTCTGGTGAGCAAGACTTGCAGAATGTGCCGCTGTAATCAGGCTGCGACGCGATGCCAATGTTCATCGTGCCCGTGTAGTAGTCTTTAACCTCACGCCACGTTGTCACGTGAACATTGAGCACTACAGAACATAACACGCAAGCATCGGCCTTACACCCAGCACAAGTTCGTGTTTCCTTTTCTTGTTTGCAGAAGTCGCACACTGTCACTTCAACCATTTTCTCTTTTTTCATTTTCTGCCTCCCCCCTTCGCAAGGTCATACTTCCCGGAGTACCTTGTCAAAAACTGCCAGCACGTCACCTTTTGGCATCACCGGACTATTGCAACGATACTCATTAAAGATGATTTTTACCGCCGCGCTATCTGATTCTCCGTTGACTGCTGACGTATAGATAGCATCGCGCACGGAGTAATCGTCTTCTGCGATCAGCCTACGGGCATTCGTCAGAATATCGCGCATCGTCACTTCATGCGGGTCAGTCCAATAGTTGCGCTTTGCGTCCCATGTGACACTCATCGTTCAAGCCTCACAATCAATCTCGAAAAGAGTAGTTGCTCCTCAAGAGACTTTGCTTCGTCCTTAGCGATCTGTTTTATCTTTTCCAGTGAAAACTTTTTAGGCTTGGCGTTTCCGTTTCGTGCGATGAACGGTTGTGCTAAATCGAGATGCCAGCGTTTGATTCTTTTCTTATTCGGCAACTCAACCCACTCGCCTTTGATGTTCCAGCCGCGTTCGCGCAAATCAAATATTCTCTGCTTGCCTGAATTGCAGTTGTAGGCTTGTAAGATGCTCATACAATCCAATACAGCACCACACTTTAGATCGCGCAACATAGCTTCCGACTGACTCGCTCGTGAATCTGTAAAAGTTAGTTGTGGTTGGGTCATGCCGCCAAAATCCTCCGTTCGGTTTCTACTCTAATATGTTTTACCGCATTACGGAATATCCGCGAGATTGTTGATTGGCCCACTCCGGTTATCTTTGCCGCTCGCCGATGGCTTCCGAAGTGTCTTAGATGCGCTTTTGCATAATTTGATTTCACAAACGGCTTGCGCTGAATTCCTTTGGCCTTGTTGAGATAAAGTTTTCTCCGATACTCATTGACCGCCGAACGACACGGGGTACATTTGCACCCGCGCCAGAATCTTTGCCTTGTGCCGTGTTTGACCATCACATTTCCGGCAATGCTTCTGCTTGAGCATCACGTTCTTGTCTTTCCCGTATCGCCAATCTAAATTCTATTGGGCACGGCCCAAACCACGCTTCCTTATAAGTGTCACAGCATAACGAATGATCGCCCGTCAATACGCGCCTTACCATTTCCGCTCTGTCGGGTTGTTCTTCCGGTTTGTTTTTCACAGACATAATTCCACCTGAAATGACTATTAAGCTCGCACCAATGTTCGTGTGCTTTAGGTTCACTCATGACTGTTTCTGCGCGAGAGATTCTAGTTCTTCGAGTGAGATATTGACCCGTCCAGTCAGCAGACCCGCACCAAACGTATCAAGCGAAGCAGTGCTGAGATGTAACATTCTCGCCGCCTTATTCATCCGCGTTGACAGTTCCGCGCGTCTTCGATCTAGCGCCGCTTCATCTTCCCATTTCTGAGCGCGATTAGCTACAACTTTGCGCTCAACAGATGCGCACCTTTTGCAGAAGTGCCTGCCGTCAATTTCCTCGACAGCCTTTCGTCCGCACTCTCGGGGTGCGATTCGACCAACTCGGCGTTCACAAAAATGTTCGCTCATAATCCCTCTCGGAACATTGAAACATCACAAACAAGTAGGGATGCGCTCAAGTTCAATTTTCTCACCACACTTTTTACAACGCGGAAGTTGCGTCACCATGAATTCAACCCACTCATCCGCGCCAACCGCTCGCCCCTTTTGATAAACGGAACATGTCGGGTTCAAGCACTGGCCGAATAGACCGTGCGGGAATCCCTTGTCTGCTACTGTCTCGTAAAGCCTTCTGCTGAATTTCATCTTTCTTTCGCTGCGCCTCGCGTTGCTTAAATTCAAAGCAAGTTAAAAGTGATTTCACGTCAAGCGGGTTTCTCGCTTTCCATTTCCCTGTTTGCCGGTCGTTGTAGCCCCAATGCGCCAGTAAATCTTGCCAAATAAGTAGATCATCATAAGTCTTTACCGTTACTGCTATGTCCTGACGAAATCCGCGATTAGGAACTAAGTTGAATTGCTCGCGGTAACTCAGCACCGCTTCGTTATACATGTTCGGGTCTTTGTACTTTAGTTCGCGGGTCATGCGCGGAGCCATCCTTGCTTCTGTGCGTACTTGCTGACATCGGCAAAGTTACTGCTGACCGCTTCCAAGGTGCGGCGTTCTTTTTTCTCGCGCTTGACTGCTTTGCTCCATACGGTTTCATCCCGCGCAGAGTAAATCGCCCCGCGCACAAGCTCCGCCAACACGTCAGGCTGCAAGGCGTCTAATTCCCAAGACTCGTCGCCGTGAGTTTGAATGTAAACCTTAGCGCGTGAGTCAGTGATTTTTGCGGGATTTGGCGGCGGGTCGTATTGCTCGACTTGATCCATGTTTAGAGCTAGACGATTTACCTCTATAACATCGTCGCCCATAAACATTTCGAGGCGGTCAGCGATATCACGGCTCATGTCAATGCCGCTTGGATCGTGATCGCCAAAGTGAAGGATTAACGGTGACTGCCCTTCGCGGCTGTACCTTTGGAGGCGTTGCGCCGCTCTCCACATCTCAGACAGCGACGTGTAGCCACGGCAGGCAAAGAACGGTACATCTAGTTCGTTGCAGACGTTTTCAAAGACACCGGACAAGGCTTCTTTTTCAATCCAGACTTCAGGGCGATAAGGTTGATCGGCCCACTTATCCACGGCGTATTGATCCGCCACGGCTTTCATTATCGAAGACGGCGAGTCCCAATGTCCTATTGATCGTAAATTGCGGGTGCGGTCAACGAGATAATTCCAGTCAATCAGGCCAGCCAAACGTCCGTCCGTAACTACATCGCCCAACCATTTATAATTCGGCTCGGCGTTCTTTGTGCCGTTCGGATCACGAATCCACTTATTTGTGCCGGAGACTTGCGACCATGTACGATCATCGGGGAATAAATCAGCCGCAACAAACTGGTAGTAAAGCTGCCGAAGCGTCATGTCATAGCCAGCATCGGCGTACCGCTCAAGAATCTCATTCGACTGCTCAATAAGACTCAAAGCCGCTCCGCGTAAACGGATATCTTTATATTTAATCTTCGGCATCAGCACAGAGTCCCTTCTGTTGATCTAGAGGCTAAAATTCAGAATCGTGCGAGCCTGAATCTTTGCGCTCCGATCGGATCTTCCGGCCCGCTTAAATACCGTCACCAGATCATCATCTCCGAACTCGCCACGAGCAATCCGGCAAGCGGTTAGATAGCCAACATACGTTTTGTGATCTAACCGCCACGCTAGGTGTCTACGCTGATCATCGGTTAGCTCGCTAATCTTCTTCACGGCGCAACCCACCCTCGCGATGATGACGGACAGCCCGCGTTGACATAGCACTCAGTACAAAGAAAATGACCGTTACGGGTGTTTAGTGTGCCTTCTTCGGAACGAACATAATCATCCGCCGAATCAAATCCGTCTTGCTGTGCGGCCTCGATGTATTCAGGGAGTTCGCTGGGTGTCTTATTGCAACCGACGCACAGCAATTTGTAAGCAGCGGGCAGTCCGTAAATCTCGTTCATGTCCCCATGAAACTCTGCGGGTTTGTCAGGAAATCAGCTTCACTCACGAAGCGCCCGTTACCATACCTAACATGGCCGAGACGGTATAAACGACGTGTTCAAAGTCTCCCGCCTTGATTTAACGTGCTGTCTCTCGGAGCGTATGCCTTAAACTGAAAGCGATGCCTAGCGGTTGTCTCTCCGCATTCTCTCGCCTACAGGCTGGCGTTACGCAGCTTCGTCGGCGAGGGCTTCAAACAGACTAAGACAAAACGCCTCCCGCGCACGGACGAGCTAGAATTTCGGTAACTCTCGTCATATTACTTTTAGAGAATTTGAGGGGATTCTAAAAGGCTGGAATCACAGTCAAATTCTGAACACTTGCAATATACGCTCATCTAAACTTGCGCGTCAACATAAATTTTATGTTATCCTATCGGCCACGGTCGGGGCAGGCCACCCTAATTCTGAACACACTGACGCGCCGCGACTCGCAAGGGTTTCGGCGCTGACGTGTTTCTAACCCCCCCCTTTAAATCTAAACACACACACTGACGCGCTGGGAGGGGAAAATAATAGTTGAAAATTAACTTGACTTAGCTGTAGTAGTGGTAGTAGTATGCGCCCCCATGAAGCAGAAAGCCAATTTAGACCGATTCAAACACAAGTGCTTGCGGTGTCTGCATACGTGGTTGTCGATGCTGGCGCAGCCTGTTGTTTGTCCGCGCTGCAAGTCTTATAAGTGGGATCAACCGAAAGGAAACAAGAGATGAAAAAACCAATCTACAAATACTTTGTTGTGCCGCCGCGTCCGGCTATTCAACTTTGCATTCCGGCCAGCGAGAAGCAAGGAACGCTCGCCTGTATAGATGCAATTCAAAAGCTATTTGGGCCAAGCGGTAAGTATTGGATCAAGGGCGACGAGAAAATCGAGGAAGACGGAATTAACAAGTTTTGTCTTGTGGGGGCCGCAAAAGAAGCAAACGGCAAATACGAAAACGCCGCCCGCGCCGCAATCGCCTTGGCCGTCGCTGAGATGTTCCCAAAACGCTACGACTTGGCCGAGGATGGGGCTGAAGACGTTCTGGCCGATGGGGATGTTATCACTGATTTCAACGACTCTAAAGCAACGAAGTGGCCCAAGGTTCTAAAGGTGCTTCAAACCGCTCGAAAGATGGTCAAAGAGAGTTAAGGGGCACCAGAGAAGGGGACTGCGTAAGAGGGGGAAGAAATGAGAGAACTAACACGAAAAGACGCGAAACGAGTTCTTGAAGTAGTTGACGCTGGTCTAGTCTCAGGACTTGGCGTGGCGAAGCCGGGAAAGATGTGTGTTGAAGCGGCGATCTGCTTTGCACTCGACATGCCTCACGGCGATCAACCTGATTGCGTAGCGAATTGCATTCGTCGCTATAAGATTCGGATCAACGATGCTTCATGGTCTTCAAACGCCGCGAGAACAGCAGGAATGCGCCGCGCGGCTATCGCGCAACTCGGAAGCGACTTCCTTGATCTGCCTAAGAATCGCCAACAGCGAAAAGAGTTCGTTCAATATCTCGCCGAGCAAGTAATTCGCCAAATTCTCCCCGTGGCGCTTCGCGCAACCGCGCTACGATTTAAAGACAAGGTTCAGGCCGAAAAGATAGTTGAATCCGCTTTGCGGTGCGAGAACGAAGGAACGGAAGAGGCCGCGCGAAACGCCCGAACCATCTGTCGGGCTGCTGCTGCTGCTGCTGCTGGTGCTGATGCTGCTGCTGATGCTGCTGATGCTGCTGATGCTGCTGCTGCTGCTAATGCTGCTGCTGATGCTGCTGCTGATGCTGCTGCTGCTGATGCTGCTGCTGATGATGCTGCTGCTGCTGCTGCTGCTGCTGCTGCTGCTGCTGCTGCGAAGGCAAAAGCCCGCGACAAAATTCTAAATATCGCGGCTGAGATTTGCGTCCAAGCGTGTATTAAATTCAAGACGCCCGGAAGTAAGTGGCTCGACCTCGCGCCGAAGCAAAAGAAGGCTGCGTAGCGGGAGAGATTATTGCATCAGGTGAAGGCTGGGCGCTTGAAAAGGTGAAGGGCTGATGAAATACACAATGACAGAACCGTGTGACGCTTGCCCGTTTCTTAACAGCGCGCAGATGAAACGCGGCTTCACGCTTCGACGGTTGCGAGAGTTTGCCAGCGGCGAGTTTCCTTGTCACCAAACCGCAACTGCGAATGAAGATGGCGACTATTGCGCGACCGACAAGAGTGTTCATTGTGCAGGGGCGTTGATTTTCAATGAGAAGCGCGATGCGCCAAATCAGATGATGCGGATTTGCGAACGCCTCGGCTTCTATGATCGAACCAAGCTGAACATGGACGCCGCTGTTCGGTAAAGGCTGGGCTTTAGAGAGAGTGAAACAATGAGGACGGCGGGCTATAAACGAATCAGCGGGCCAAGTGATTCGGGCATGGTGGTGGATCAATATACATCCATTGCCAGCGGCATCGCCACCGTGGAACGGACTCGGCACAACATCTGGCATCGCAGCCGCTATCGGAAAAGCAAGACAACCACGCATTATTGCGCCGTTTGCGGCTTCACTTCTACTAAGCCCAAAGTAGCAGAACACGCACAGTCGTTATGCGAATCGCGCCCGATTGTTTCACTCTCAGAGTTTCATCGGGCAATGCGCGGGCGGGCCTCGCGATCACGCTGGATGGCTTCTAGTCGCGTTAGGGGTTGGGGTAGCCACTCACAAGGCTACACCGCCGAGATACACGACAATGGCGTTTTGGTGGGTTACGGCGGCGAACGTAATTGGGATGATGACAAGGCGCGAACCTTCCTCGCTGTTCACGAAGCAGCCAAAGCAAAAGGCTGGGCGGTCACTAAACTATCTGACGATCAACTAATCGTAACGCCACCAAAGGAAACGAAATGATCACAACTGACATACCTGAAACAGATTTAGTGAAGATCGCAGAGCGGGGAGTAATAGAAACCGTCCGAGATTGGCTTGCGTTGTGGCGCGAGGTTCCGACCGGCGCGGTTGCTATCGCAGCCCGAAGCGTCCGACTCACTGATCTTCAATGCGAAGTCTTAGCGGCCATGGGCCATGATCCTTCTTGAGTCCCGCGAGAAGGATACGGAGCGTTTGGATGTTTTGAAGTGAATGAAACCGAAATAAAGAACAGGCTTGAAGGGTTGCGAGCCAAGGTCAATCCGGTATTTGATTCTGCAATTTCTACTGTAATCGGAAGGTTGCCAGAAATTATGAGTTTAACGAAACGGGATAGTCCCGATGAATGTGGAGGGGAAGATGAGCGAGAAGAATCTGAAGATCGTCCAACTGACAGCCGAGAATATTAAGCGCCTTCAGGCCGTCACAATCACGCCGGATGGAAACATGGAAATCATCGGCGGCGATAATGCGCAGGGTAAAACTTCTCTGTTGGACTCTATCGAAATGGCGCTAAATGGCGGCAAATCTATTCCGCCTAACCCAATCCGCAAAGGGCAGAAGAAAGCCCGCGTAGTCATTGACCTTGGCGAACTGAAAGTCGAGCGGAGGTTCACCAACAAAGGCTCGATCCTTGAAGTTAAATCAAACGGGGTTATTCAGTCATCTCCGCAGAGAATTCTTGATGAATTGATCGGGAAGCTAACCTTTGATCCTTTGGGCTTTATCAACATGAAGCCTGTCGATCAACTAAAAACCCTGAAGGACTTGGTTGGGATTGACTTCGACGATCTGGACGCTAAACGCCAAACTCTTTACGCTGAACGCGCAGAAGTCAATCGAGATGTTAAGAACCTTGAAGGCCAACTTGAGGGCATCCCTGATGAAACCGCGCCCGAAGCGCCGATTGTGGTTGCGGCGCTATTAGCTGAAATCGAGCAAGCCGAGCAACACAACCAGAAAAGCGCCGAGGCTCAACGCCAAGCCGAAATTATTGCCGCTGAGATTGTCGCGTTAAACGCTGAGTTAGAACGACTACGGGAGCGGGCCATTCAAATCAAAGCTGATAAAGCGCGGCTAGATGCAGAGTGTGCCGCAATAGAAATCCCCGCACCACAAGACACGTCCGAGCTAAAGGCGCAGCTTCAATCAGCCGAAGCGGTCAATCAAAAGGTGCGAGATGCCGAGGAGCGCAAGCGAGTTGAGAAACTTCTGACAAGTAAACGAAGCGAATCAACGAAGCTAACTCTTGCAATCGAGGGCGTTGATAATGAAAAGGAAATCCGGCTGACCAAGGCCAAGTTTCCGGTAGAAGGGCTTTCGCTCGGAGAAGACGGAGTTTTACTCAATCAACTTCCGCTAGAGCAGGCATCCAGTGCCGAGGCTTTGAAACTGTCGGTAGCGATGGGATTTGCGCTCCATCCTCGGTTAAAGGTTTTGTTAATTCGAGACGGATCGCTGCTGGATGAAAATAGTCTGAAGACTGTCGCAGAGATGGCGCAAGAGCATGACGGGCAAGTGTGGATTGAGCGAGTGTCTAAAGGCTCTGAATGTTCCGTCATAATTGAAGATGGATTGGTGAAAGGAAACGGTAATGACCCCGAATCAGAAAGCTTCTAAGTTTGAGGCGGCACTTACTGAAGTAGCGGATATTGCAAAGCGAATTGGTCAACGGCTCGAATTGAAGGCCGATGCACAACAGGCGTGTTTCGCTACGATCTTGATTTCTGCGGATCGCAACGGTCTGTTCTTCGATCTGGCAAATCCTGAACTTCCGCCAAACGGAACGACGGAAGTCAGCCGAGACGAACAGGCGGCGAGGAAAGCAGATGCGCAGATTCAAGACGCGCCTCGCCAGCCAACACCAGAGCAGGCCGAAGCGGGCGCACTCAAGGCACTGAGAGATGGAGTGAAACGAGCTTGCCGACTACTGAATGAAGAGGGGTACAAGCCCGTTCTCAGCCCAACAACGATTGATGCCTACATCAAGAAAAAAACGGAACTTGGAAAGCCTTTTGGCGATCTTGATTCTGAAGACTTGGAGGCGCTGATTAGAAACCTGACTTTCAAATTGGACGAACTTAGGGCGGCCAAAAAATCGCAAGAGGACAAGGCGGGATTCTAATGAAGGAACCGGCCCTCGTCCTGAATATGGACGACCCAGAGATTAAGCGCCGGTTGATGCAGCAGATCGGCGCACTCAAGGGATTATGGGAACTCGATCTAAAACCGCGAAGATTCATTCGCTCGGCCAAGGCCAATCGGTATTACTGGATTGCTGTAGTGATTCCGTTCCGAGAGTGGCTACGCGAAGCCTACGGGGATTCATGGATTACAGCAGAGCAAGCGCATGAGATGCTTAAAGACAAATTACTCGCAGGGCGCAAAGGTGAACTCGGAGAATTGCCGCCAACGACAACGCGACTTACCAGCGACGAGTTTGCTAAATACGTGGATGACGCGGCGGCTTTTCTCGCTGAATTCTGTGAAGTGATCGTTATTCCGTCAGAAGTTTTCTACCAACAAGGAGCTAAAAATGCCGTTAATTGAAGAGCGAAACAAAGGAATTCGATTGTTTGCAAAATACTTCTCGATTTGTCAGGTGTCTAAAACACCAAGAGAAGGATTTGAAACCATCACCGTTCAGAACCCGCAGACCGGCGAGGACGTACCGAAGCATATCAAACGGTACGATAAAGTGATCGGCTACATAACCAAGATTGACTGGCGGGACACGCAAGATAGGTACGATCAGCAATTTCTAAGCTGGGAAATTCATTTAGACGATCACGAAGGAATGGAGGCTATGCTGTCACTTGATTTTGACTCTGCGCCATCATCGCGGTTTATGAATCTAGCGGAGAATATTGACTTTACAAAACCAGTCGAGTTTAGCGCGTGGCGGGACACGTCAGGGAAAGCGCCAAAGACGGCCTTTGCGGTTAAACAGGACGGCCAGAATGTTTCCCAGAGATACACCAAGGACAGCCCCGGCGAACGTCCCGCGATGGTCAAAGAACTTGGTAAGTGGAATTCACGCACTCAAATGATTTGGCTACACGAACGAATGATGAACGTCGTAATTCCAGCGGTCGAAGCAGCGAACGCGGGCCGAGTGTTTGCGCAAGAACCGACGCCTACTGACGACTGGGGCGCACCTCCCGAAGACGACGATTCCGCACCGTTCTAACTGGGGAGTCAGGAGGCGTAAAGCGGAACAGATTGCGCCAGTCCGGATAACAAAATTGAGAGGTGAAGTGATGACGATTGATGAACGAGTTGAAGGTTTGATTATCGCTCTATACGACGAAGAGCCAAACCTTTACGACGCGAGAGAGATTCTAAGTCTTGCGCTGCAAGATGTAGCCCGCGATCAGCGCCACGCTTGCGACGAAGCCGTGCTGGACGTTCACGGTGATGGCAATTTCAAGATTGACCGCGATCAGGCACGGCAAGCAGTAATGAACGCAGAGGTTAAGTAGCGGATAGTTAAACCCCGCTAAAAAGGGAGAGAAGGCCGATGTTAATTCTAGCCGTGATGCTTTTTGGCGTGGCTGTGATAACCAACTTAGTTGCTGTGTTCGGCGTTAAGGACAAGGGCAGCGCAAACAAGCTACTTGCGGCCTCCGGCATACTGAAAACCGTCGTCATTCTGCTGTTGCTGGGGATGATAAAATGAAACCGCTACGCCTAGTAGATTCAGAAGAACCAACTCGCGCCGAGATTGCAATGGCTGAAATCGATCAAGAACATCGCGAGGCAAAGTGGACTCCGTTTAGTGAGCCACAAAAGAATCCGACGTTCAATCCCGATGAAGTATTAGATCGCGCCGCAAGATATGCGATGACTGAGAAGCCCGCCCCCGCGTGGCGGAAGTTGGTTAGATGGATGAAGGGAATAAGATGAAGCTCGAAATTTACGGCAATGAAAAGGAAGGCTTCCGTGCCCACGGCGAGAAAAACGGCGAAATCCTTAAGCCGTGCCCCTTCTGTCGTGAGACGATCATCACATGTGCGGCCCACGCGCGGCGACAACGAGCATTCCGGCAAGTTCAGAGTTTTACGTCCTGCTTCCGACAAAAGCCGTCGCCGCACTCATCTCGTTTGCGTCCAAAGTTGAGACAGTCAAGTTATTCATCTCGGAGAATGTTTTGACTGCGCAGTTTGAAGACAACGAAGCGACATTCAAACTCTCTGCTTTGAAGTGGAGTGACTGGCGTTCGATTGTCGAATCTGACTGCGAACATCAAATCGAATTCCATTCGGAAACTCTATCACCAGCCCTAAGACGTGTCCTGCTTGCCACAGAACGAAGTCGATTAGTCTCAAGAGTAGATTTCGAGTTAAAGGGCGACGGGATCGATCTGTACACCGCGAGCGCAGAGCACGGAGAAGGAAACGAGACTTTGCCGTTCTCTTGTCCGACGCTGAACGGGAAACCGATTAGGATCGCATTAGACGGTGCCCTTCTTCTCGGTCTATTCAAAATCATCAAGGGTGGAATTGTTTGGGAGTTTTCCGAGAATCACACGGCCTTAAGATTCAAACCGCAAACTGAATTACCTTTCGAGTTCTGTTACGTGCAAGGAACGCTGAGAGTATGAGCTATCAAGAGTTTCTATCCACCAAGCAGATCGTCACCGTGCCGTCCGGCTTTGAGGTTGAACCGCGCAATCCAAACCTCTTTGACTTTCAACGTGATTTGGTGCGGTGGGCTTTGCGAATCGGCAAGTCGGCGATTTGGGCCGACTGCGGCCTTGGTAAGAGCCTGATGGAGCTATCGTGGGGTGAGCACGTCGTTGAGCATTACAACAAGCCTGTGCTGATTCTTGCGCCGCTGGCGGTGTCTCACCAAACAGTCCGTGAAGGGGATAAGTTTGGCATTTCCGCAAAGGTAGTTAGTTCGCAAAGTGAAATCACTGAACCCGGAATCTATGTTACGAACTACGAAAAGCTACACCACTTCGACCCTTCCGCATTTGCCGGAGTAGTCCTTGACGAGTCAAGTATTTTGAAATCCTACACTGGCGCAACTCGCAACGAGTTAATCCAGAAATTCTCTCGGACGCCGATGCGCCTTTGTTGTTCGGCTACCCCTGCGCCAAATGACTTCATGGAGCTAGGATCACACTCTGAGTTTTTGGGCGTTCTCACGCGCACTGAAATGCTGTCTACGTTTTTCGTTCACGACGGCGGCGAGACTTCTAAATGGCGATTGAAAGGCCACGCGCAAAACGAGTATTGGAAATGGATGTGCTCATGGGCGGTAATGCTTCGCAAGCCGTCCGATCTACATTACGACGATAACGGATTCACCTTGCCACCTCTCAACCACGTCCAGCATACAGTCCCAAGCATTAAACCATTGGACGGAATGCTTTTTCACTCTGAGGCCCAAACGCTAATTGAGCGACGCGGGGCACGACGGGACAGCATCACCGAACGAGCGCAGCTATGCCGTGACTTAATGTTCAACGGTCAAGACGATCAGTGGGTTGTATGGTGCGGGTTAAATGCCGAACAGGATGCCTTGGCTAAATTGTGCGGCGACGATTGTGTTTCGATTTACGGATCGCTTTCCGACGGTGAGAAAGAAGCGCGACTGCTTCAATGGTTACGGAAAGAGAAAAGAATCCTTCTCAGCAAAGTATCAATCTTTGGTTGGGGCTTAAATCTTCAACAGTGCCATAACGTCGTCTTTTTCGGTTTAAGTGACAGCTTCGAGGAAATGTATCAAGGCGTTCGGAGGTGCTGGCGATTTGGTCAAGAGTCGGAAGTGAATTGCCATGTAATCACAAGCGAAGCCGAGGGCGCGGTGGTTAGAAACATTCAACGCAAAGAAGCGGACGCAGCAATAATGGCTAAGGCGATGGTTAAACATATGAGCGTTTACAACGAAGCAGCGGTGCATTCCTCGACGGTTCGCACAGCGGATGAATATAAAACCGCAACCGAATACGGCGAGGGATGGGAAATGAAATTGGGCGATTGCGTTGAGCGCATCCAAGAGATTGACCCCAACTCAATTCACTATCAGGTTTTTTCTTTGCCATTTGAAAGTTTATACACTTATTCAGCTTCCGAAAGAGACATGGGAAATTGTCGAGACTCGGAAGAATTCCTGGCAACATTATCGCTTTCTGATTGACGAACAAATCCGCATTCAGATGCCGGGGCGTCTCATCTCTGTTCATTGCATGAACCTTCCAACAAGCAAAGAGCGAGATGGGATAATCGGCCTGAGAGACTTTCGCGGGGAAATTATTCGAGCCTACACACAAGCGGGGCTGATCTATCATTCCGAAGTTTGTATCTGGACTGATCCAGTTACAGCGATGCAACGCACGAAGGCTCTAGGGTTGCTCCATAAGCAACTCAAGAAAGACTCGTGCATGAGTCGGCAGGGAATTCCAGACTATCTTGTGACGTTCCGCAAGCCCGGTGACAACCCTGAGCGAGTAACACATACAAACGAGACTTTCCCTGTTGATGTTTGGCAGCGTTACGCTTCCCCTGTGTGGTTTGACATTAACCGCTCAGACACGCTCACGCGCCAAGAGGCCAGAGAGCAAGCCGACGAACGCCATATCTGCGCTTTACAATTAGAAGTCGTTCAACGCGCTGTCGACCTGTGGACAAACCCAAGCGACATTGTATTCAGTCCGTTCGCGGGAATTGGGAGTGAAGGCTATGTGGCAATCCAGCGCGGGCGACGATTCACAGGGATTGAGCTAAAAGAATCATACTGGAAGCAAGCGTGTTTGAACCTGAGACGAGCGGAGCAAACTCAAGAACAAGATTCTCTCTTTGCTCAAATAGCGTGAGAATAGAAATTCAATTTTACCGAACATCATCTGGCGAAAGATTGTTGACCTATGCGATCTACAAAGGAAAGACGTTCGTAGGATTCAGCTATTGTTTTTGTTCCGCAGTAAAGGCGGCTCGTTGGTTGGAGCTTACCTTAAAAGGTAACAGCGATGGGATGGTCAATCGGATACGATAGTAACTGGAAACGTGACATCGGTTACGGCGTCCCTGCGTGGTGTGATCAGCCGGGATGTGAGAAGGAGATAGATCGCGGACTTAGTTATGTCTGTGGCGCAGAACCTTACGGCGGCGAGCGTGGGTGCGGATTATACTTCTGCTCTAAACACTTGTCTTCTGTTTCACTTTGTGTAAATTGCGAATTAGGCCGCAAGCCGTTTGAACTGAAGCCCGATCATCCGGACTGGGTTCATCACAAAGCAACCGATCCAAGTTGGGCTGCCGCGTTGTCCTGTTCACGGCTGGCGAGCGCGATTAGCGAGATGGTGGCACTCGGTTACTACGGCAACAACCCCAGCACCTAGAGATTCTTCAGATCGTTCGCTCCCGAAATAGCTTCGTCCCACGTACTTGCAGCGTCCGCTAAAATCTCCGCTCGCGTCTTCCCGGTTTGGCTTATTCGACGGGCGATTTCTGCTTCAGCGATCGACGTGAGTTCGCCCACTAGCTTTGTGATCTCAGGCTTGTGAGTGAGTTGTCCGAGAATGGGCAGTACGGTTTGCAGTAAAAGCAGGATGTTCATTTAATCACCTCATCGATCTTGGCTGCGTGGGCATTCAGTTTCCCCGAATCTATGCCATCGGCAAATAGATCGCCGACAACAGAAGCAATCAGAAGCGAAAGCGGTTGCCATAAGTCCCTCACCACTTGGGCTTGATCGGGCGGCAAGGTCCCCTCAGGATATTGCTTGTCTAGTTTCACGAGCAGATCGTTGAATGCCTTACCTTTTACCGCGACGCTTTTTAGCTTGTCGGCATAAGAGTCTTTACGCGGTTTCGAGATGCGGCTTGCTTTGTAAAACGCCGCAACCGTCTTTTCAATCAAGACGACATCGTGCGACAGTTCGTTCGACGCCTTCGCCATTGCCGTCAGGTCTTTTTGCGACGGACAGGCAGTCTGACTCAGCAGTATCAGCACCAGCACAGGTGCAATAAGTCTTCGGTATGGGATGATCATGCGAACTCCTTTGCGCCCTCACGGGTCGCTTCTTCAACGGTTTGAAACACGGTGCGCTCTGAATCCAATCTAACAGGTGGTTGTGTTTTTCCTGAATGCACACTTAACCAGATATGGCCGTACCATAAAACCCTCAGCCGATCTTTCCACATCAACCGCCAACGTGAAACGCATTGCGAGCCGTCAGTGAAAATCCAGAGTGACGCACATTCCTCATCTGTCATATTCGACGGCTTCAGCAGATTCTTATTCGCTTCGGGAAATTTAACTGGATTCATCGGTTCTCCTTAGAAAATGAAGGTGCATCAATGCCGGTGCGCAGAGCGCGTAAGGTGGTTGTGTTGTTTCTAGCTACAAAGAACAGTGGCGTGATGCACCGCAACTCAAACCTTAAACGGCTTCCGAAAGGAGCGCGTTAAATACCTCGCCCCTGCGAACATCCCTGAAACGAAAAAGATACCTTGGAGGGCGCGAGCAATGCGTTCCGGGCCAATCGTTTCATCAAATGTCCCGCGCATCCACGGAAAGAATCCGGCCGCGGTGTAGGCTAGCAACCACGATCCTAATATGACGATGGTTATGATGAGTAGGCGTTCAAGTGTTTTCATGGTGTCACCGTCCTTAGCGTGTCAATGATGCTGTGCCGCCCACAAGAGACAGCAGGAAGTAGATTAGAAAAATGACAGCTATCTTACACTCCAAAACACTTGAAGTCCGATGAGCACAAACAGAACGAACAGCAACAGGTTCCCACCTGACACTACCCGTTGATTTGGGGTGGCGACCGCAAAGCTGTAGCCCGGTGAAAATATGAGCCACAGAATTAGCAGCAACCAATAAATATACGAAATCGGCGGCATCGTGATTCTCCTTTTGTGTTAACATGCAGGGACGGCTCGAAAGGGTGCTTTAGACACCCCAACGAACCTAACCAAAACCCAACGCGATAGGACGCGCTCGGCATGGATGAACATCAGTTTACTACACAACCCGGTCGTTACGGATACCGCAAGGGGTGTCGTTGCGCTCAGTGCTGTGAAATACAAACCCGCACATCTGCTGAATATTGCCGTAGGTATCGACGCAAACACCCCGAGAAAATAAAGGCTCAAGCGAGCAAGAGAACTGAATCTGGTAGAGGTAAAATAGCGGCCTGCAAGTATAGAAAGAACCACTTGGAAAAAGCTAGGAAAGCAAGCCGAGAATGGAAACGCCAAGCTGATAAAGAATATCTTCGGGAGATAGATCGACGATGGCGAAAAAACAACCCTGACTACAGGGATCGGCCAAATTATCAAGCGACCCAACAACGCGCTCAACTGAAATATCGAACGTCGCCAAAGGGCAGACTTAAAACAAACTTTCTGAGGTCTGTCCGTAAAAGAAGACAAAGAAACGCGCCCGGCTTTGCCACGGCGCACCAACTGAAAGCGCGATGGGATTTTTATGGAAGCCTGTGCTATTTGTGTGGCGGTGTCGCTACCGTAATGGATCATGTTATTCCTTTAAGTCGCGGCGGTTCAAATTGGCCTGCAAATCTTCGGCCTGCTTGTACTTCGTGCAACTCAAGAAAAAGAAACAAACTATTGCGCGAATATCTAAAGCACGTAGATCAACAGCACGGGTAACGCACCAAGGCTCAGGCCAGATAGAAGTAATAGACTCATTGTGACCTCCGAATGTTCATTGCCGAACAAGGCAGCCATCGAGATATATCATGTGGAGTATCATGGCCGATGCAACGTAGTTTACCTTGTGGCTCTGAATACCCTAATGCCAGCGCCCGCGCTGATCTCAGCTCCTCACGATCTGCATCCGTGTCTTGATGTGCCTTTAGTCTCTCCGCCGTGTCTCGTTTGAGAATCAGTGTCACGATTCGTTTACCATGCTGCTCTTGAATGTAAGCAACACGAGGAGCGGGTTGAGCGGAGATCGAGATAGCGGTAAACATTAGCATTAAGGTGATGAGTAAAGGTTTCATGTGACGGACTTACCTCTCTTACCTTCCACTGGCGGGTTAACCACGGAAACGCAAGGGACATTCTACCATACTCGGCGTTGTCGAGGGAGAAAATTGAAGGGTTGACTTTGCTGGTGTTTGGGCGTATATGATTATGAGTAAATGAAGTGCCCTAAATGTGATTACGAATGGACGCCGCGAGTCAAGAATCCGAAAGAGTGTCCCGATTGCAAGGCTCGGTTGCGCCCGAAGAAACGAAGCACTGCGGCGGCTGCAAGCACGACTTGTCGCTAGAAGCATTTTGTACGAACAATCGCTACTTTGACGGGAAGAATAATCGTTGCCGCAAATGCGTCTATCAATGAACAGTACTTGCACTCGGTGTTACCGTCTTAATGCGTTGCTTAAAAGAACAGAGTGGGAAGCTATTTCATTAATACCGCGTATGTTTTTGCAGAAGCAAAAAGGGCTTCACGCTATCATGC